>LKMJ01002264.1_pt1 | contig 17565 bp, 13 predicted proteins | sample 643391 | NCBI WGS metagenome assembly LKMJ01 (sample SAMN04112250, study PRJNA286221) | soda lake metagenome | biome: soda lake; feature: Kulunda Steppe; material: water; isolation source: sample PL-Br10 brine of Picturesque Lake | place: Russia: Kulunda steppe | collected 2010-07
CGTCAGTGCGGTAAGGATTGTTTTCTGACTTGGAGTTAGTTCGATTGATGACATGCTCGGTGGTTGGGTGGGACTACTGATAAATCCGATGGAAAACTAGTAACAATGCGACTAGTAAATTTCATTTACAGACAGTTCGAACATTTCTTTTTCAGATCAAAATAAAATACTCCCAAATCTGTACCGTGTGTCAAACTGCTCTCGATGGCAGCGAAACACGAGAGGGCGCAGATACGGCTAAGTGTCCACGACGAGGTGAGTCAGCTATGACACAGTCTGTCCGCATCATCGGTGCGCCGACCGACTACGGGGCAAACAGACGCGGTGTTGATATGGGGCCCTCAGCAATCCGGTATGCCGGACTTACGGATCAGCTTCAACGAGCGGGTGTTACAGCCATTGATACCGGGGATATGCGTGCACCCAGAGCAGAGGTGTGTGATCCAGATACGACCCCACCAGCCAGTGGCAACGCGAAATTTCTCAATGAAACCGAAGCAGTCTGTCGACGACTTGCCGAAACGGTTGACCAGACGCTTGCAGATGGGCACACACCACTGGTTCTCGGCGGGGATCACTCGGTTGCCATCGGTTCGGTTGCCGGCTCGGCACGCAGGCGCTCGATTGGTGCGATCTGGTTCGATGCACACGCCGACTGCAACACCCCGGCGACGTCCCCCTCCGGTAACGTTCACGGGATGCCGCTTGCAGCACTGCTTGGGGTTGGCGAATTCGCTGCGGCCGAGTGGGCCACCGCCACTGGCCTCAACGAGGAGCACGTCGTCCTCGTTGGGCTTCGAAGCGTTGATTCGGCCGAAAAACAGCTCCTTGCGGACAGCGAGTTGACAGTATTTACCATGTCGGAAATTGACCGACGGGGAATCACAAACGTGACTGCTGAGGCACTCGATATCGCCACCGATGGCGTCGAGGCACTCCACATGAGCCTTGATCTCGACTGGCTTGATCCACGGGAAGCACCCGGTGTGGGAACACCAGTTCGTGGCGGCGTGAGTTACCGCGAAGCCCATGCGGCGATGGAACAGGTTGCCAACACCGGTGCATTAGGCTCACTCGATCTCGTTGAGGTCAACCCAATTCTTGACCAGGCGAACGAGACGGCCGCGTTGGCGACGGAGTTGGCCGCCAGTGCGCTCGGAAAACGCATTCTCTAAGCACCACTTCACGACGAGAGCCGTTCATGAACCAGTGACGCAACGGCCGATCTGAATTCCGACAGCTCGACCGCCGGATCGTCTCCACACAGGTGGTGGTGAGAGACGCGGAGTGCCTGTTCAACTAGTCGTTCGGTGACGATCTCGACAGTCACTGGCTGATTTTCGTCGGCGAGGTCGCTCCTGACAGTGGTGAATCGTGCCGGAGTAACATACTGTGCGGCCAGTTCGTCGGCGGTCTGGGCATCCCGAGACCGCCCTGTAGCCGGAACTGAATTCGGCTTCTCAACAGCCGCCGGATAACCCAATCGCGCCCGTTGACCCCGTTTGTTCCGAATCACGACGCCCGCGGCGGGACCGTCGTACCAGGCTGACTCGGGGACGGGATACTCGTCTGGAGAGAAGTCTCGGGCCGGAAGCTCCTGTTCGATGGCGTTGACTGGGCTGAGACCGAGCTGTCGGAAAATACCATCAACGGCGTCTGGGGGACGGAAGCGACCCGTCTCCGAAGAAAAGACATCGGTCCCGAGAAACGGCGGGAGTTGATCGAAGTCATACGGGACCGTCTTGCAAATCGTTGCAGTTCCGAAAAAGACGATGTCCTCGACAGACTCGACCGCCTCCCGAAGTGCTTCCCGGTCGAGGTCATCACGGATGTGACGAACCGTCTGTCGGTAGGCTGCGGGCAGCGCCTCGGGGTCGTCATAGACGTGGGTTTCGTCACCAAATCGGAGATAGCCGGACTCGTGAACCTGAAATCGCACTGGTGCGCCGTCGACTGCTTCGAGAAGCCACAGATGCCCCTGCAAGAGACCATCCGGGGCGTCCGAGAGGTCTGGTAGCGGTGGAAATGAGTTCATTGCTGTGAGGAGCGATTTGACGGCGGACGATGCCCCTTTATTCGGTGGATGCGGTTGTAGATGCCGCGGAGCCGACCTAAGAGTGGCCCTTCATGAAACACCGGCTCGACACGGCCGTCCCGAATCGCCGCGACAACGTTCTCTACGGTGAGCCGGTTACTTTCGAACCGGGTGCCAACACGGCCGACCTCGAAGGGAAAGTGTGCGTCGCTGCCGCCGACAATCGGCAGTCCACGGTCGGCTGCGAGCGCCTCGACCTGGCGGCGGTATTCGGGATGTTTGCCGTTGATTTCGACCGCATCGAAGGGGGCGTCGCTCTCTTTGAGCATGCTGTTGCGAAACGGATGGGCGATGATCGCGACACAGTCATGGTTGTGAGCTAGATCGACGGCCTCCGTTGGGCTGAGTTCACCTGGGCGCGTTCTCGTCGGTGGATCTGAGCCGATCACGAGGAGATGACCCTCCGTTGTCGAAATCTCGATTCCCGGAAGACACGATTCACCGACCAGCGTTTCAGGGCGGAAATAGTCGTGGTTTGTGACCGCGATTCCGGCGAACCCACGTTGTTTGGCGACTGCGAGCGTGAGTCGCGTGCCGATCGGATCATAGCCGGCAGCGACCGATGGATCAACGTGGAAAAATCGGCTGTGGGTGTGAAGGTCGCAGTCGAACACAGCTATGCTCGGTGGAGCAATCGTATAAAACGACAGTACCGTCTGAGCAGAATTACTGTCTGTATATTGACTATTCACTCCGACACGCATTTGCGTCTCTACACTGAGTTCCAGACAGTGACGTCACCAACAACGGTTGTCATCCGAAACCCACGTAGTGGTGACGGACAGCGAACCAACAGGGCAGCGACTATCGCCCGAGAACGTGGGTATGAGGTGCTCGATAGTGCCGGCGGCGACCAGACCATCGAGCTCGCCGCCGCCGCAGCTATGCGGGCCGACAGAGTCGTCGCCTGCGGGGGCGATGGAACGCTGAACAAGACGGTACAGGGCGTCCAGACCGCAGGCCGACTCGAAGACGTCTCACTCGGTGTACTCCCAGCCGGAACGGGCAACGACTTCGCAGACAATATCGGTATTCGTGGTATCAAACACGCCTTTGACGTCCTCGAAAACGGTGAGGAGCGGCGACTCGACCTTGGAATGGCTAACGGACTGCCGTTTCTCAACTCCTGCGTTGGCGGGCTTACGGCCGAATCGAGTGGACAAACGTCTCGCGGACTCAAGCGCAAACTCGGTGTGCTCGCCTACGTGTTGACGACGATGTCGACGTACCGGACGTACGATCCGCCCGAACTCGACGTATCGGTTGGCCCGGATAGCGATCCCGTCTGGTCGGGGCAAGCGCTGATGTTGCTCATCGGCAATGGCCGACGCTTCCCGGGTGAACGAATGGCACAGGCGAACATGGAAGATGGGCGCTTGAATGTCGTTATTCTCAAAGATGCACCCTCACTGGATTACCTCTCACACGGGGCGGCTGACAGACTGCTCAGACGCAATGCGAGCCATCTGACGCGACTCAAAAGTTCGCACCTGACAGTTCGGGTTGCTGGTGACCCCGTTGGAATTAGTCTCGACGGCGAAATGATTGAGACGACAACGCTCACTGCAGACTGTCGCCGTGGTGCGCTCCGGTTTTTCGTCGGGCCGACATACGATCCGGCCCCAAAAGAGTCGGCTTCTCGACAGTAGCGTAGCTGACCGTCTTCGTCGACAAGAGGCGTGACCGTCATCGCCGCCGGGAAAAAGCGTTACTGGAGCCTTACTCGTCGACAGCCGAGGTCGGTTCCTCGTCGCCGGCGGGTTCGGCCTCGAGGTCGACGTCAGCTTCGGACTCTGCGGTCACCATCTCGCGAGGAATCACGTCGAGACAGGCAACCCGGTCGCCCGCGTCGAGATCCATGACGATGACGCCCATCGTGTTGCGACCGACCGTCGAAATTCCTTCGACCGGCGTCCGCATGATCTGGCCAGACTCGCTCATGACGACCAGGTGGTCACCCTGACCGACAGTCTCCATCGCACAGACCGGACCGTTTCGTTCGTTGGTTTTGATATCGATCAGTCCTTTTCCGTTACGGGATTGAACGCGGTACTCGTCGATATTCGACCGTTTTCCGTAGCCGTTTTCGGTGACCGTCAGCACCCAACTGTGGCGGTCGGTGTCAACCGCTGCAATGCCGGCGACGGTGTCGCCTTCTTGGAGATTAATCCCCCGAACCCCACGAGCAGTCCGACCCATCGACCGGACATCGCTTTCGTCGAACCGGATCGACATCCCATTGGCGGTCGCAATGACGAGCGTCCGGTCGCCATCGGTTACTTCGACATCGACGAGTTCGTCGCCGTCTTCGAGTCGGAGCGCACGGATACCGGTCGTGAGGATGTTTTGGAAGTCGTCGACAGCGGTTCGCTTGATGTAGCCATCCCGCGTGACCATCGTGAGGAAGTGGTCACCATCAAGTTCATCGCTTTCGATGTCGTCCATGTTGACGACGGCAGTCAGTTCTTCGCCGTCGTCGAGATCAAGCAGATTGACCGCCGATTTGCCACGCGCCGTGCGGCTCATCTCGGGAATCTGGAAGCCCCGAATCTTGTAAATCTGGCCGTGGTTCGTAAAGCAGAGCAGATAGTCGTGGCTGTTAGCGACGAAGACTGACGAAACCGAATCTCCTTCCTTGAGATCAGTCCCGATAATCCCCTTCCCACCGCGGTTTTGGGCCTTGAACGTCGAGAGCTCCATCCGCTTGATGTAGTCGTCTTCGGACATGACGACCGCGATATCCTGCTCGGGAATGAGGTCTTCGTGGGCGACGGTGCCGGTGTCCTCAATGAACGAGGTTCGACGTTCGTCGTCGTACTCGGCCTTTATTTCGAGGAGTTCGCCCTCAATGACGCCGAGCAGTTCGCGTTCGTCGCTGAGAATTTCGTTGAGCCGTTCGATCTGCGCTTGGACTTCTTCGTACTCGTCTTCGATTTCTTTCGACTCCATCGAGGTCAGCGAGCCGAGCTGCATCGCAACGATGTGTTCGACCTGCGGCTGGCTGAACTCGAACTGCTCGCGAAGCGCCGTTTTTGCGGCATCTCGATCTTCTGCATCACGGATCGTCTCGACGACGTCGTCAACGTTGTTGAGTGCGGTGAGTCGGCCTTCGAGAATGTGAGCGCGGTCCTCGGCTTCGTCGAGTTCGAACTGCGAGCGTCGGCGGACGACCTCACGACGGTGGTCGAGATAGTGTTCGATCGTCTCACGAAGCGTGAGTACCTGGGGTGCGCCATCGACTAACGCGAGGTTGATGACTCCGAAGGTCCGTTCGAGATGGCTTTCGAGCAGCTGGTTTTTGACGACATCGGCCATCGCATCGCGTTTGAGCTCGATAACGACCCGAATGCCGTCGCGGTCCGATTCGTCCCGCAGGTCACGGATGCCTTCGAGTTTGCCCTCGTTGACATCGTTGGCAATGCGTTCGACGAGTCGAGCCTTGTTCTCTTGGTACGGTAGTTCGGTAATGACGATGGTTCCGTCTTCCTCGTCGACTTCGAACTCCGCGCGCATCCGGACGCGTCCACGACCCGTTTTATACGCGCTGTGGACGCCTGCACGGCCGACGATGTTTGCGCCGGTCGGGAAGTCAGGGCCTTTGACGTGGCTCATGAGGTCTTCGACCGTACAGTCTGGGTTATGGATCAGGTGAACGGTCGCATCGATGATCTCACCGAGGTTGTGCGGCGGAATGTTCGTCGACATGCCGACCGCAATGCCCGACGAACCGTTGACCAAGAGGTTCGGAAACGCCGACGGAAGCACGCCGGGTTCTTCGAGTCGGTCGTCGTAGTTCGGCTTGAAATCGACGGTGTCCTTCTCGATATCGTTGAGCAGTTCCTCGGCCATCGGGGCCATCCGGGCCTCAGTGTACCGCATGGCTGCAGGTGGGTCGCCGTCGACCGAGCCGAAGTTGCCCTGGCCGTCGACAAGCGGATACCGCATCGAGAAGTCCTGAGCCATCCGTGCGAGCGTGTCGTAAATCGCACTATCACCGTGGGGATGGAAGTCACCCATCGTCTCGCCGACGATGGACGAGCTCTTTCGGTGCGCCGACCGCGAGGAGACACCGGCTTCGTGCATCGCATAGAGGATGCGGCGGTGAACCGGCTTGAGTCCGTCACGGACATCGGGGAGTGCACGGCCGGCGATGACCGACATGGCGTAGTCGATATACGACTGCTCCATCTCGTCTTCGATCCGGGCGGTTTCAATTCGGGCGGCGTCTACGTCTGGGGAATCGGGTAAGTCTGCGCTCATTCGATCAACTCCTTAGATGTCGACCCACTCGGCGTCGGTCGCGTGGTCTTTGATAAACTGTTTCCGTGGTTCGACCGCATCGCCCATCAGGACCGAAAACATCCGGTCGGCGGCGGCGGCATCTTCGATCGTAATCCGTTTGAGAATCCGGTTTTCGGGGTCCATCGTCGTCTCCCACAGCTGGTCGGGATTCATTTCACCGAGGCCTTTGAAGCGTTGGACCTGCGTTGGATTCCCGTTGCATTTCTCTTCGACAATCCGGTCGCGGTCCGCTTCGGTCATTGCATCGTACGTTTCACCGCGGTACCGAACCCGGTAGAGCGGCGGCTGGGCTGCATACACGTAACCTGACTCGATGAGCGGCTTCATGTGTCGGTACAGCAAGGTGAGCAGCAACGTCCGAATGTGTGCGCCGTCAACGTCGGCGTCAGTCATGACGATGATTTTGTGGTATCGGGCCTCATCGATATCGAACTCTTCGCCGATTCCCGCCCCGATGGCAGTGATGAGGGCTCGAATTTCGGTGTTTTCGAGGATCCGATCCAAGCGGTGTTTCTCGACGTTGAGAATTTTGCCCTTGATCGGCAAAATCGCCTGGTTGTGTCTGTCACGACCCTGTTTGGCGCTCCCGCCGGCGGAGTCGCCCTCGACAACGAACAACTCGCTATCGGCGGGGTCGCGGGTCTGACAGTCCGCGAGTTTCCCTGGCAGTGCCGTCGATTCGAGCGCGCTTTTTCGACGCGTCAACTCTTCGGCCTGTTTGGCCGCTTTGCGGGCGCGTGCGGCCTCGGCAGCCTTCATGACGACCGCTTGGCCGGTTGCGGGATTCTCCTCAAGGAAGGTTCGCAAGTGTTGGTGTGTTGCGCTCTCGACAATGCCCCGGACTTCGCTATTGCCGAGTTTCGTCTTCGTCTGTCCCTCGAACTGCGGATCAGGGTGCTTAATCGAGATAACAGCAGTCAGTCCTTCGCGGACATCCTCACCTTTGAGATTTTCTTCGAGGTCGTCGGTGAGGTTGTGCTCGTTGGCGTAGTCGTTAATAACCCGTGTGAGTGCGGTTTTAAACCCGGTCAGATGGGTTCCACCCTCGCGAGTGTTGATGTTGTTGGCGAAGGCGTGGACCGACCCTTGCAGTTCGTCGGTCGCCTGAATCGCGATTTCGACCTGGATGTTCTGGGCTTCGTCTTCGAAATAGATGACATCCTCATGTAGGGGTGTTCGCGTCTCGTTGAGATAGGTGACGAACTCGCGAATTCCGCCTTCGTAGACGAAGACCTCGCTGTCACCTGACCGCTCGTCAGTAAGCGTGATTTCGACCCCAGAGTTGAGAAACGCGAGCTCTCGGAGCCGGTTTGCGAGTGTCGAATACGTAAACTCGGTTGTCTCGAAAATCTCGTCGTCAGGCCAAAATCGGATGGTGGTTCCGGTCTCTTCGTCGGCTTCAAGTGGACGGACCTGCCCGAACGCCTCGATGTCCGGTTCGCCGTGGTCGAACTCGTGTGCCCAGAGGTAGCCATCGCGGCGAACTTCGACTTCGAGCACCTTCGACAGGGCGTTGACGACGGAGATGCCGACGCCGTGGAGTCCCCCCGAGACCTGGTAGGATTTGTTGTCGAACTTCCCGCCGGCGTGCAGGACGGTCATAATGACTTCGAGGGCGGGGCGGTCGTACTTTTCGTGGGTATCGACTGGGATGCCGCGCCCATCGTCGGAAACAGACACTGACCCGTCATCGTGAATCGTTACCTCGATGTGATCACAGAAGCCAGCGAGTGCTTCGTCAATCGAGTTGTCGACAACCTCGTAGACGAGATGATGAAGCCCGCGGCCGTCCGTCGAGCCAATATACATCGCCGGGCGTTTCCGAACGGCGGCGAGCCCTTCGAGGACCTGAATTTGTCCGGCCCCATATTCGTTTTCGCCTGACATAGAACTAGTTGAGCCTAGTTGTCCACATGGCATAAAGCCCTCGCACGCGCGGGCATATCACGTCTAAGAGTTCCCGCTACCGCAAGAAAAGTTCGCCTCAGACCAAGCGATATTACGGTGTTGCAACCGGCTGGGATGGTCGACTCGCCGTCAACTGATTTGACCGTCGGCCCGCCGAACAGGTTTTAACGGCTCCGTCGAAAAGACATCGCATAGAATGACGTCATTCCAGGCAGAACTCGGGGCCGATGAGGGGATTGCCGAAGAGCTGGCAAAGGGCCAGCGCGAGATCTCCATCGCCGAGTTCTTCGAGAAGAACAAGCATATGCTCGGCTTCGACTCGGGCGCTCGCGGACTAGTGACAGCGGTCAAAGAGGCCGTCGACAACGCCCTCGATGCGACCGAGGAGGCCGGAATCCGTCCCGACATCTACGTCGAAATCGCTGAAGTCGGCGACTACTACCGACTCATTATCGAGGACAACGGCCCCGGTATCACGAAAGCGCAGGTTCCCAAAGTGTTCGGGAAACTGCTCTATGGGTCGCGGTTCCATGCTAGAGAACAGAGCCGTGGCCAGCAGGGAATCGGGATTTCGGCGGCTGTGCTCTACTCACAGCTTACGAGCGGAAAGCCCGCGAAAATTACGAGCCGAACACAGGGGTCGGCCCAAGCGGAGTACTTTGAACTCATTATCGACACCGACACCAACGAGCCCGAAATCCGTGAGTCGCGAGCAACCACGTGGGACCGGACTCACGGCACCCGGATCGAGTTGGAGATGGAGGCCAACATGCGGGCGCGTCAACAACTGCATGATTACATCAAACACACCGCTGTTGTCAACCCACACGCCCGGCTCGAACTCCGCGAACCCGGGCTCAGCGACCCACTGAAATTCGAGCGCGGAACCGACCAGCTTCCGGCCGAAACAAGCGAAATTCGACCCCACCCTCATGGTGTCGAACTCGGGACGCTCATCAAGATGTTGGACGCAACCGAATCGTACTCTGTCTCGGGCTTTTTGCAAGAGGAGTTCACCCGGGTCGGGAAAAAGACCGCCGCCAAGGTCATCGATTCGTTCCGCGACCGGCACTTCGGCCGTGAGCTATCGTGGCCGACACCAACCTCCGGGATCGACATTGCTGGAGCCATCACCGAAGCGGTCTCGAACAAAGGCGCTGCGGCGACCGACTCGTTTGCGACGGAGATTGAATCGATCCTCGAAAGTCGAGAGCGAACTGCGCATGCTGAACTGGTCGAAATCGTCGGCAACGTCGCCGACAGCGTCGAAGACGAGACGGGCCGAACCTTCGGGACGACCGTCAGAGAAAACGCCGTTTCGGCGGTGTGGAGTGAACTAACCGCCTACGGAGGCGATGAAGCCGAAAACGGTGAGGAGGGTCGCGATGTTATCACGCCCGCCCTCTACACGCTGGTTGATGACGCTACGAGCACGCGAAAAGATGATGCAACCGTCCAGGCGATTGCCGAGCGGCTGGCCCGCCGACTCGATTCGCTCGAAGATCCGACCTTCCGGCTGACGCACAAAGCATTGGTGGCGATGGTCGCGGATGTTGGCGATGCGACCGCCGAATACGACGAGGTGACCGTCGGCGACACCGCCCGCGAGAACATCGTCGAGGCGCTCTGGTCAGCGTCGCGAACGGTTCCCGACGACGTGCCGAAAGTCAGAGAAATTTCCGGCGACCGCGACACATCGAGCGAACTGTTGGAGGCGATGCGCGAAACTGACATTCTTGCGCCACCAACAGACTGTCTCTCACCGATTACGGCCGAGTTGGTCGAAGCCGGGCTCCGAAAAGAGTACGACGCCGACTTCTATGCGGCCGCAACCCGTGATGCGGAGGTCCACGGCGGTGACCCGTTCATCGTCGAGGCCGGAATCGCCTACGGTGGCGAACTCAAAGCCGAGGGAAAAATCGATCTGCTCCGGTTTGCCAACCGGGTGCCGTTGGTCTACCAGCAGGGTGCCTGTGGCTCGACCGACGTGGTCAAACGCATTGGCTGGCGCAACTACGGCCTCGATCAGCCCGGCGGCAGCGGCCTCCCGAATGGGCCGGCCGTCCTGATGATTCACGTCGCCTCGACGAACGTCCCGTTCACGAGCGAATCGAAAGACGCACTCGCGAATATTCCGGCGATCGAAGACGAAATCGAACTCGCAATCCGTGAGGCCGCCCGCGAACTCAAATCCTATCTCAACAAACGCCGATCGCTGCAGAAACGACAGGAAAAACAGAGCGTTCTCAGCCAGATCTTACCTGAGATGGCCGACAAAGTCTCGGAAATCACGGGCCGAGAACGCCCCGATATCGAGGGCGCAATGGGCCGGATCATGAACAACCTCTGTATCGACCGCGAAATCAACGACGGAACCGTGACACTGTCGGTCGAAAACTACTCCGACCGTGCTGAAACGCCCGAAATAACCGAGATCGTGAGCGTCGAGCCACAAGATCTCAACGGCGATGCGAGCGTTGTCGACCTCGACGGCGAGTGGTTTATTCAGTGGTCGCCTGCGGTCTCGGCCGGTGAGGAGGCCGAACTGACCTACAGCATCGACGAAGATGCGGATTTCGAAATCACTGTCGAGGGCGTCGACGCCGAAAAACTGACTGTTAACGCCTGAACTAACAGAAAAATACACTAATCCCCTACAAATGAGTACCCAATACAGCGAAGACAGAGCCCGAGAACAGCTCATTGACCTTGCAGCGGAGTTTTATGACCAGTTTGCCGGCGGCCAGATTCCAGAGATGACGCTGCCAACGCGGACGAAAAGCAACATCGAATACGATCCGAATTCGGGTGTCTGGGTCTACGGCGACCGTACCTCGAAACGGAGCGCCAACTCGGTTCGAGGAGCCCGAAAACTGCTGAAGGCCGTCTACACTATCGAGTTTCTTGCCCAGCAGCTCGACGAAGACCGCTCGTCGACCCTGCGTGAGCTGTATTATCTCTCCGAATCATGGGACAACACCGAGGCACACTTTTCGGACCAAGACGAGTCGAATCAGCTGGTCGAGGACCTCGAAATCGTCTCAAAAGTCACCCGTGAGGACTTCCACATGCGCCCCGAGGAGTCAGGAGCGACACTCATGGGACCGCTGCTCCTTCGCGAGCAGACTCGCCGCGGCGAGCGCGAAATCCACTGTCAGAAAGATGTTGGCGAAGGTGGCTACCAGATTCCCAACAATCCCGACACGATTGAATTCCTCGATGCCGACATCGACTTTGTCCTCTGCGTCGAGACCGGTGGGATGCGGGATCGACTGATCGAAAACGGATTCGACGAGCAGTACAACTGTCTAGTCGTCCATCTCAAAGGCCAGCCCGCACGGGCAACCCGGCGGATCACGAAACGGCTGCATGACGAACTCGACGTTCCGGTGATGGTCTTTTGTGACGGCGATCCGTGGTCCTACCGGATCTATGGCTCGGTCGCGTACGGCTCGATCAAATCCGCTCACCTCTCGGAGTATCTCGCGACGCCCGAAGCGAAGTACGTCGGCATTCAGCCCGCCGATATCGTCGAATACGATCTGCCGACCGACCCGCTTGCAGACTCCGATATTAATGCACTTGAATCCGAGCTCACCGATCCACGGTTCCAAACCGACTACTGGAAAGAACAGATCGAACTCCAGCTCGAAATTGGGAAAAAAGCAGAACAGCAGGCGCTTGCGGCCCGTGGACTTGACTTCGTGACCGAAACCTACCTGCCAGAACGGCTGACGGCGATGGGCGTGCTCTAAGCAGTTACTGATCTTCTTTCGGTGCCGTTGCTTCGTCTGTTTACTTAAATGAGGTCATTGTCGACGACGATGACGAGACCCTGCCCGGAGTCGCGGGTTTGTCCGTCCGGCCACCGAGCGTATCGAAATCGAAGTTATCGAACTCGTCTGGAACGGTTCCTTCTGCGGCATACATGTAGAGGGCAGTTTTGGTGATTCCCTGAATCGTCTGGCCAACCAGATACACGATCACAGCCACACTGACGACACCGAGGATGACGATGCTGACGCCGACAGCCGGAACGATGACGTACAGCCCACCACCAATCGCAAAGACGACCGCCGCACCGAGCAGGCCGATTCCGAGCTGGACAAGGCCGATTCCAAAGCCCGCTCCGAGGGTTTCACCCCAGGTATCGCGGAACGTTCCGGCGCTCTTCGAAAACATCTCTTTGGTTGAAACGTCCTCGAAGACGATAACGGGGATGACGAAGAAGGTCGTCACCGTCCAGCCGAGGGCGAAAAACGCACCCGCAATCCGTGCCAAGCCCGAATCCGAGTTTTCGAGCGAGTTGAGAAGCACGCCCACGATGGCCGAAATAACCGACCAGATTGCGAGCGGTCCTTTCATTTCCCACGCGGCGGCCATGCCGTTTCGGAGCGTCGGATTCCGGCCATGGAAGGCGTCGTTGACCGAGTAGACCAACGCGGCGGTAAAAAACGAGGCCATAAACGTCGTGACGAAATAAAAGACGAACAGCGCGATATATTCGAGGCCGCCACCGACGAGACCGCCGACGAACACGCTGAGATACAACACCGCGCCGAACAGGATACTCGCTACCGCTCCGGCCAATGGAAACAACATGAGGTCGGGATGGTGTTTGAGCACCGAGAGGCTATCACGAGTCAGTGTGAGTCCGGTTTTGAGGCGGCTGAAGACGCCAAAACGACGTGTGGAGGACATACAGCAGCAATCGACACGGAACCTATAAAAATAGTTGGGATTCTGGACACTCAACTACTAGTGTACATCAGGCTACTGTGAGCCTAAGGGTTCTGCCTGCACCGTTGGCGTTCCACGCTCATCACGGTAGCAGACGGTCCAGAATGACGGCGTGGGTCCAAACAGCTGTGTCGGAACCAGCGGCAGCGGAGCCGGGCTATAGCCGGCCGCTCGCAGTTCGGCAACCGTCCCAAACGTGGCAACACGATTCTGGTCAGCATAGACATGAAAGCGCTTGTCAGCCGGATCACGACGATACCAGTAGGGAAATGCGTGTTGTGGCGGCGTACAGAGTGCACTGACACCGCCGAGGACAGCAACGACTTCGTCGGCAACCTCACAGACGAGCCGGGTGTCACGGTTCCCCGATGGGTCGCCCGGAACCGGACCGCTCGGCGTCAGGGTCTCACGCCAGCGAATTGCGTCTCTGTCGCCAGCAACAAGCCCGTAGCCACCCTCTGCGAGGGGAATTCGGTCAGGGCCGTTGTAGAATGTCCGCAGGCCATTGCGGCTGGCTGCACACAGCGATGGATACCCGAGGAGCGTCTGAAGCTGTGTCGCTGTCGACTCGTCTTCGACGACAAACAGCGTCCCACGGCCGTTTGTGACCGCCCTTGTCAGGCGGGCACTCACGGTTGTTGGCGTAAGCTCGCTGTGGTGAAGCACCTCGACAGCTACTGTTGAGGGGTGGGTTGTCGCCGGTGTCTCCGCGTCGCCAATGGCAAGTCGAGTGAGTGCCAGCGAGCGACCGTCTGTCGTATCGAGTACGCCAGCTGGCCCCCGATCTGAACCGACTGTCAGCTGCCAGCTGTGCTGGTCAGCAAGCTTTCGCACACCGTCAAGCAGCTCGTCAGTCCAGACGCCGTACGGCGAGCTTGTCATAGTGGTTATTCGAGCTACGACAGTATGTGTGTTGTGTCGGCGTCGGAAACACGGGTATTCGATGGTCCCGACCCGTGTCGCCACCGGCCCGCAAGAATGCTAGGATACAGCATACTTATATTGACGAAACGCAGAAATTTGTTAATGAGTGGTGAGATCCGTGTTCTTCACGTCGATGATGAACCGGAATTCGCTGCGCTCACGGCTCGACTGCTCGAATCGATTGATGATCGGTTCGTTGTGACTACGGCAACAGGCCCCGATGAGGGCTGTCGACTCGTCGAAACCGAGTCGGTCGACTGTATTGTCTCTGATTATGACATGCCCGGACAGAACGGTGTCGACTTTCTTCACCGGCTTCGGGCAGCCCATCCATCCCTTCCGTTCATCTTGTTTACTGGCAAAGGGTCCGAAGAGGTCGCAAGCGATGCCATTTCAGCGGGTGTCACCGACTACCTCCAGAAATCCGCCGGGACAGAGCAGTACACCGTTCTTGCAAACAGAATTATCAACGCCGTCGAGCGTGTCCGTGCGAAAGAGACTGCCGAAGCGACCGAACAACAGCTCAGTGCCGTCCACGAGCGTATCGCCGATGGGTTTGTGGCTGTCGACACCGACTGGGTTTGTACCGATGGCAATGACACTGGCGCGGAGTTGCTCGAGACGACATTGCGTGAACTCTGTGGGAATACACTTTGGGACGTCGTCCCAGCCCTGGCTGAGACCTCTTTTGGCTCTACACTCCGCGAGGCGATGGAAACACAGACTCCGGTGTCACGTGAGGCGGCCTGTGAACCGCTCGACCGATGGTTTGCCGTGCGAATCTACCCTGATTCGGATGGATTGTCTGTCTACTTTCATGACGTGACTGATCGGCAACACCAACAGCAGGCGCTTGCGAATAGCGAGGAAAAATATCGGTCATTCGTCGAGGACGTACTCGACCTTTCGCACATTGGAACATTTATTCTCGATGCAACGTTTTCGGTTGTCTGGATCAACCGTGGGATTGAACAGTACTTCGGAATCGACCGCGACTCGGTAATTGGCAGAGACAAACGCACACTCATTACCGAACAGATCAAACACCGGTTTGCAGCGTCCGACCGATTTGCAGAGACCGTAATTGCAACCTACGATGACAACACGTATGTTGAGCAGTTCGAGTGTCATATTCTGCCAACGGATACCCGGAGTGAACGCTGGCTCGAACACTGGAGCTATCCAATTAGTGAGGGCCCCTACGCAGGCGGCCGAATCGAACACTACGCTGATATAACCGAGCGAAAACACCGAGAACAGGAGCTCTCTGCTGAGCGTGAACTCCTCGATCAGCTACTGAACACGAGTCCCATCGGACTTGTTATTCTCGATGCAGATGGCGCTATTCTCCGCGCAAACCGGCTGGCCGAAGACGTACTCGGGCATACTGGACAGAACCTCATTGGTCGGGCGTACGACGATCCTGCTTGGGAGGTCTGCGACAGCACGGGGACGAAAATCAAATGCGAAGAACTTCCCGTCGGCCATGTCCTACAAACCGGCGAGTCAGTCTACGGACACAAACAGCTCATTGCTGTCGAGGGCGGTGCGGAACGCTGGATTTCAGTCAATGCGGCACCACTTTTGACTCCAGAAGGAACAATCAGCCGAGTAATCTGTACGGTCTCTGATATTACTGCAGACCGTACCGTCGAACAACGGCTCGAACGACAAAACCAACAGCTCGCTGAATTTGCGAGTATCGCGAGTCACGACCTCCGAAATCCCCTTAGCGTGGTGAGTGGCTCGCTTGAATTAGCCGCTGAAACGGGCGATGAGGTCCATTTCGAGCGGGGACGACGAGCAATCGACCGAATGGCACAGCTCATTGATGACCTCCTCGTGTTGGCCCACCAGGGTGAACAGACCGATGCCACCGAATCGGTCACGATTTCGGAACTGGTAACGGACTGTTGGCAGCATATCTCGACAACCGAGGCGACACTCCGCATTGAGACCGACCGGGTTGTCACCGCAGATCGGAGCCGACTCGTCCAACTGTTTGAGAACCTCTTCCGCAATAGCGTCGACCATGGTGGAGAACACGTCGTCGTCACAGTCGGTGACTGTCCAGGCGGGATTTATGTTGCCGACAACGGCCCTGGGATTCCACCGGCCAACCGTGAGCAGGTCTTCGATCGTGGCTACTCAACAACCCGAACGGGTACCGGCCTCGGGCTGTATATCGTCCGCCAGGTTGCCGACGCCCACGGCTGGCAAATCGACGTTACCGACAGCGATACTGGTGGCGCACGGATTGAGCTGCTGAATCTTGAGTAACGAACCAGTATCTACAATCAGCGACCCGGCCAACAGCGGGTATGGCCCGTGTTCCACTCCCCGATGCGAGTACGATTGTCGCCGAGGCACCCCATCTGTTTGAAACGCTCGAACTCAGCGATCTCCACGCGGCTCGGGCAATGGGAAATGCACCGCACGCGCTCGCCGGATTACTCGATTATATGGATGGCCTCTATGGATCGCTTGCAGTCGACCTTCGAGAGATCGCGATCCTCACCACGGCACACGCTCTCGACTGCCAGTACGAGTGGCACCAACACGTTCCAGTTGCCGTCGACGCCGGGATCTCAGTCGGAACGATTCGAGCAATCGGAACCGAACAGGACGATCAGCTCTCCGATGAGACTGCAGCCGTCGTGAGGTTCGTTCGTGCACAGTGTGCCGGCACAGTTACCGACAGCCATGTTGCCGCAGTGCGTGACCAGTATGCGACCGGCGATACTGTCGCGTTGAGTATGCTTGTCGGGCATTATACCGGCGTTGCGCAGGTGATCGACGCACTGGCAGTGCCGCTCGAAGACGAGTTTATCGGCTGGGCTCCTTGAGTTGTAAGCGAGAAGAATCGGTCTGAGGAACGCGGCGAACGCGTTACTCGTACTGCCACTCGTCTGTGGCCTGTTCGTAATCCAACAGCTCGTCTTCCTCGAAAAAGAGGTCGATCTCGCGTTCGTTCGAGCCCGGATCCTCGTGATCCGAGGCGTGGATGAGATTCCGGCCCAGATCCAGTCCGTAGTCCCCACGGATTGTCCCCGGTGGCGACTCGGCGGGATCGGTTTCGCCGACCATCCGTCGAACCTGTCGGGTCGCATCTTTGCCCTCCCAGACCATCGCAAACACCGGAGCCGACGTAATAAACTCGACAAGTCCATCGAAAAACGGCTTGTCTTCGTGTTCGGCATAGTGTTCACTGGCATGTTCTTCATCGAGCTGAAGCGCTTTCGCGCCGACGAGCTTCAGCCCGCGGTGTTCGAACCGCGAGACGATTTCTCCGATGAGACCGCGCTGTACGCCGTCCGGCTTGACCATAACGAAGGTTCGCTCGTCGTTGCTCATAGATTGTTGTCGTTATTCGTCCGCTTGTGTCTGCTGGCCACGGTTGCGGCGGCCTGCTTCGGTCCACTCGAGATCTCGGGCTTCACGGCCGAGCAGATAGTTTTTCTCGGCTTTTGAGTCCTTGAAGTGGAGGACGGTACCGTTTGATTTGACGAACATCGTGCCCGTACCGGGCTCGATCTCTTCGCCTGAGTAGTCACAGGTTCGTGTTTCAACCATTGTCGTTATTGGCCTCCGATCGA
>LKMJ01002265.1_pt1 | contig 17563 bp, 23 predicted proteins | sample 643391 | NCBI WGS metagenome assembly LKMJ01 (sample SAMN04112250, study PRJNA286221) | soda lake metagenome | biome: soda lake; feature: Kulunda Steppe; material: water; isolation source: sample PL-Br10 brine of Picturesque Lake | place: Russia: Kulunda steppe | collected 2010-07
GTGTGTGTGTGTGTGTGTGTGTGTGTGTGTGTGTGTGTGTGTGTGTGTGTGTGTGTGTGTGTGTGTGTGTGTGTGTGTGTATGTGTGATAATTGTTCACCCTCTAATTATCTCACCCACCAGAAACTGGAGGCACGCCTGGCAGCTTTGGAAGCTCCGCACACCAGCAACAGGCTGCGCGATGCTGCATCCTGTCATAGATAGGTATTCAGAAGACAGGACGGATACTAATACTTTTCACATTGTTTAAATGCAAATTTTTGTGCAGAGAAACTCACAAACCTCGAATTCCCCACCAATTGCAATCTTCAGCTGTCACAGATCACACGACTCAGTCTATGTGCAATGAAAAAACAAGAATAAATAGCTCAAGAAATACACTCCTAGCGTGCACACGAGGAACGCATGAGCGGGCTTCAGGCCTCCCTGTCCAGGCCTTCGCGCCCGCCTGCCCCGCAACCTCCACAGATGCAGCAGCATCATCAACTTCAGCATCCCAGAAATAATACACATGGCCATCTCGGCCTGCCGCCGCGCGTGCAAGCGCCCCCGCCGATGAATTTGGCGATCCTCGGGGGCACCCCATCCGCTTCGACTACAGCTGGGCCTGCTTCCATAAGCAGTCTTCGTGAGCATGCGGATCGTATGATGCAGCAGCAGCGCGCTGATGCGAAAAACAAAGGTGTGCAAGGCGGATGCTTGCATCCAGCTGTCGGTTTGTTTCATAGAGACACTGCTTTCCTCAACCCCTGAACGCTAGCACAAGCCATGCTGAGACATAGATCATGAATTTTCTTATCTTTTATGTAATGCTGAAGAGGACTTGACCAACCAGCTGAGAGTGAAGGAGGGCGAGCTGCAGCGCCTCTCCAACGCTTTAAGCAGCCAGACCAGCCGGAACAGCGAGCTGGAGGCAAGGCTTACGCAGGGTGTGTGGTTGCATCAAGATTGGACACACGTAACTTTGAATGAGCGTCTGGCCGTCCAGCTTGCCTTAAGAAGCTGCTGGCATGTGAGCTGGGCTGCGGTCAAACTTGCTGGCAAGCCAATGACTCTTAATGACTCTTACACACTGAATCAAATAGTGGACGTTGACCATGCGAAAATTTTCATGACCTGCAGGCGATGCCCAAATGCAGGAGCTGTTTGAAAAGATGACTCAGCTGACAACAATGCACAACACCCTGCTTGAGGGCGTGCACAAGTCTACTCAAGGCCTGAAAGAAAGTCAGTCCATTCTCCAATACAACACAAAATACATGGAATCCTTTTTTCTGCGTATAATCCTTTGCTCACTTCTATACCTATAGATGCCGTTGGCACAACTTTGGACGCATGCGCAGGGCTCCAGCTGAATGACAATACTTATTAGTGTTGATGGTCATGCTCATCCCATGTTGATTGAGACTATAAGCAAGGTCCCTTAAATGTCCGTATTGTTAATGCAGACAAGGAGGGGGCGGTAGCCTTGGATGCGTTGGCAAAGGGGCAAGACCTTGCGATCCAGGTACGCGTACCACTGTACGGTGCTAGATGCGTGATCGTCCTCTTCCCATGCCATTTCTGCACTCATGCAAGACTAGTTTAACCCTGTGTTTGTTGCCATTGTCAAGTCACAAGTGGAATGTACATGCATCAGAGCAATTGTTTGCTTGGCCAACTCTGCGTAGGTCTGAGGATCACCAACTATCAAGCAGTCACCACAAGATTCCAAGCCCACTGACCCTGCCATGCAAATGCTGAGCTATGTGGACTAAGGATTGGATGTGCTCATGCTTTGGTGTGCCACAGGACCTTCTCCAAAAGTATGAGGTCCTTGTTGCAGAGAAGAATGAGCTAACAGCACAGTTTCAAGAAGGTGAGATAGGACGTTGATTCGTCAACTTGTGCAGTTGCTGCTCTCTTCCAGCACAAGCTGATATGGAATGAGCTGCATCATACCAGAGCTTGGCAAAAAGGGGAATCTTTTGAAGGCTTCAATTGCTCTCCAGTCCTGCCCTTACAAGCTCATTTCTTCAGAATAAGCTTTTTGAGGAGTTGTGTCGCAAGGGCATAGTGCCGTTCACACAAGGAGCCTGTGCACCTATGCACTCATGCCTGCAGTGAACACCCGCGCCAGGGATGCCAGGTCAAGGCTTGCTCATGCCCAGGGCCAGGAGAAGAAGCTGCAAACTGAATTGGATCAGGCTATCAGCGATGCTAATGAGATGGTAGGCAGAGATAACTGGTTTGACTGGCATGCATGGACCAGATCTGTGTGCCTGTGACGCATGGTTGAAATGGCGCCTGATGCAACCCTACCTCACACTTCACTTCCTTGCTCATGGATCAGACTGCAAAGCCTTCAATCAAATCTTACTTCTACAAGAGAACATAATATTACTTCCAGGGAGGTCTGGCCAGGTTAGGCAGATGCTTAAGAAATGCTGCATGCGCTGCAACGCATACATGCCAGAGCACAGCACCTGATTGCCATCACTCGATCATGCCTTGCCTACACTTGCTTATTGTATGTTGTACAGCGCAAGCAGCTAGTGGAAATGCGCAGCCGTTTGTCTGAGCTGGAGTCTGAGGTGCTTGCAACGGCTCACAAGCTGTCCCAAGCCAATGCCCACACAGAGAATGAGGTCTCTGCTGCTCGTTTTGAGGCAGAAAGAAGGTGGGAGGAAGAGAGCCAGCACTGTTGCAACTTTTGACTCTCATGCAATGATAGGGCTTCCCCTGTGGCCATGAAGTAGACTCTAAGCCTTTGCACATCTCATGCTCTAGCCATTACAACCTAGAGGTATGATGTTCATGCATCTCGCCTCAGATTGCAGAGCAGCACTCTTTGGCGTCCTGTTGAAAGTGCGGCAGGTCATGAGCTGTGGCATGTGTGCTGCACTTCTAACCACAAATCCAGTTGCACCCTTTTGCCTATACTTGCCAAAAACTTAAAGCAAAAAATTCTGCATGTATACCTGTTTGATCAACAAGATGTATCTCGGGCTTAAGTTGATCATGAAGTTTATCATAATCAATGCTGTGCCATGCATGGGCTGAACATACAGGGCATCCAAGCAGATTTCCCAGATGCAATGTGAGAAGGCGGCCAAAGAGGGCCAGCTGGCGGTTGCGCTCGCAAGTGTGAAGGATTTCAAAGCAGATTTGGAGGCACTGGAGGCAGAGCGTGGCCGGCTCAGTGACAATCTGCAGGCACGTGGGCGCATTATCGTGTTGAGTGCATCTTCCTGTGGACGTGGGCAGCATGTCCTGCAATGGCTTTGTTTATCTCAGGGCATTAGGACCCTGCACTCCACCTGCAACATTTCAAAGTTTGACTGCCTAATCCGATTATAAGAGCCGGTGATGAATTGGCTGAAGTCAACTGTTGCCATTAGCAGGATGATTATGCCTCAAATTGCTCCATTCCAGGCATCAATTCAAGGTATCTTATGTCTTTCAAATCTTTTACATCCTTGATCTCTTATTCATGGTTCCTGCCATGCAGGCCTCAAGGAAGCATGAAGACGAGCTGAAAGGAAAGCTTGCATCAGAGTGTGCTCATACTCAAGAGCTGCAGCGTAATTTGCAGGCAGCAGAGAAGGCCTTCCAGAATCTGCAGCTAGAGCATCGAGAGGTACTGAGAATATACTTGAGTAGGTTGTCCTAAGATGATGATGCCTAGCGATCTTTACCCCTAGCTTACAATGGCAATCTTTACCCCTAGCTTGCAGTGGGGAGCCAGCTCACATACTCACTGCTTCCTATAATGCATGCACTTGGTACTGGAAGCTTATCCCTGATTTTACTCGGATTACAGTTATGGGCACATCAATGTCATAACAACCAAGAGGTACATTTTTTTCTTTTCTCCAGTTCCAACAGCTGGCTGATGATGCATTGCAGTGGCATTTAAAAAGGATAAAAGGTTAAATTGTGTGATGTCTGGATCACAGGTGCTTGCCAAGCTCCAGGAAACAAGTGCAAAGTGTGCAGGGCTGGAGTCAGAATTGGCGGCTGGCACTGCTGCTCAACAAAAGTTGCAGGTGCGGGCCTTGGTACATAGGGCCAAGGTTGCTGCACATCAGCTTAAGAAGTGCGGAATGTACACTTCCTTCGTGAATGGTGGAGCGCAGGAAAGAAATCAATGATACAGTTCCATGCATGCACCATACAATGCGATGTTGCAGGACAAGCTGATGGCAGAGGAAACCAGTAGGCAAGAGAGTGTGGATAAGGCTGTTGGCGCCCTTTCGGCTGCAAAGGTAATGGCACGGTTGAAAGATGGTGGTGGGCAGACTGTAACTTGTGACTTTGGAACCAACTTATTCAATGAATGTGCGTCAACTAAGACACTGACTCTTTGTATGCCTTTTCAACTTTGCCAGCAGACATGTTAAATGACATTTTTTTAACCCTAAACCTCCAATTTGGAAGAACCACATTCAATTCGGCTCTATTAAACCCAGGGTCCTTGGTTGTGTGCTCTGTTGCAGATTGAGCTTGAGAGCCAGGTGCAGATACTCAGTAAGAAAGTAGAGGAGGTGGAAGCCCAGGCAAAGGTGGCCCAGCAGAAGCTTACGGATGCAAATGTTCAAGCGGCCAAAGAGCAGGTGAGGTATTTGGCACAACTGGCCAGAAGCCATGCTTTATTTTGTTGCTTGTTCTGTCTGACAAGGCGTGCAAAAAATCCATCAAACTTCTCAAAATTTTTCTGTCCTCTTTGTTGGAGGATTGTGTCCTTCCCTATTAGAGTTGCACATGGCTGTCTTTGAAGGTGGTTAGGTGGTGACCATCGTATTGAATAAGCAGCCCCTAGTATAGCAACAAACATCAATGCCCCCGGTGCTTCTCCATGGCAAACTTGTGAATTTGTAGGAGAAGCTGCAAAAGCAATTGGACAGAGCGATGGAAGCCGAGGAAAGGGCAAAGGAAGAGCTTGCTGTCTGCAAGGAGGCTGCAGAGCAGGCAGAGGCAGCATTCGCAGCTCGACTTGAGGGCCACACCAGCACATCAGTAAGGACAAGCCCTGGGTTGTTGTTGATACATGGGTATTTTAACTTGCAGAAGTGCCTGCTTTAAGTGCATCAGACTCAGCTTTGTAATCTTGGTGGGCTGCTCAGGTTGTTATCATACTGCTGCCTTGGAACAAGTGGTCAGTCCCTTCATGTACCCGCAGGCCAAGATTCAAGTTCAAAAGGCAGTTGAGCAGAACAACAAACAAGCCCAGAAAGCCTTAGATGATGCAAAAAGGAAGAGTGCTGCAGAATTAAAAAAGGCAAGACTCATAACAACTCTGTACTCTGCACTGGCTTCATCCAATAGAAGATGGGATCCTACAGTATCCTGAATTTAGAACATGTCATTCATTCCGCTTGAAATAATTGTGATAAGATGGTGTGTGGATGTGTCAAATTGTTGATAAGCCAATAATAGTGATTTGACATGATAGATGAGGGTGATATAAATTTGAGATACAAATTGACAGATAATATGATCTGCCACCAAGGTAGCCTCTCACACTCTTACGCATCTGTCAAACATTTCTTTCAGGCTCAAACAGAACTGAAGGATTTGCAAACAGCAGTCACTGCCGCCCAGCAGCAAGCAGCTGAGGCTCAAGCTGCCCTTGCAAAAGAGGAGGCTCGATCCAAGGCTGCCTTGCAGGTAAATTGCTGTCCTTTCCACAAGCCTGCACTCGCCGCACAGTTCTTCCAGAAATACCCCAGGCAACACCTCAATGCCTCATCTCTACAAGGTGCCACACTCTGACCTTGAGGGCACATTTTGAATGTGACATATGTGTATTTGTGTGAAAGCGCCCCTGATTTATCATGCTGTTTATGGAAGGATGCGAAAATATACTATACTGTAAGCAAATCTGCCCAAAGCAGGGCTGGTCTTGTGCTGCTTTACGCTAGATCCTGCCTGGATGCATTCCAACTGCTTTATGTTTGCGCCTACCAAGCTTCAAATTTTAGGATTCCAAAGAGCAATAGCAGCATGCCATGCACATTGCATGCACGCCTAACTCACTTGTTGGTAATTAAACTTTTATTCTTGGCATTTTTGGTGGTTTGGCAGGAGGCCCTGGAGAAGGCTAAAGCAGAGAAGCTGGAAGCAATTGCTGTTGCAGCTGTTCAGGCCAAGGAGGTGCAACCTGCCTACCTGGCCCGGTCACAGCTGAAGCAAGGGGTCATGAACATGTTTTTAAGGACCTGATAGTAAAAGCAGCATTTTGATCCCCATTTTCTTTAGTGCATTACACGCATTGCACTAAGCTGAGCCCATCAGAGGTACCTTTTGAGTAGCCCATGAAAGCTCTACTACCCTACATGCTTGCACACTTGTTTTAAAGCATGTTCATGTTCTTACTTGATCAGCTGCACACATACTTGTGCTTCACTCGCGCTCTATCGCAAAGCATGCACTGTTTAAACTCTTCCATTTAGTAACATGTGGCAGGCACCTGAAATGTTGACTCAGCGTGCATCTTGTGTCCTATTCAAACAATTCAGGGCCTTGTGGATGAGGCATCCCACAAGTTCAAGGCTGAGCTAGCCCTGCAAGCCAAGAAGGCTGCAGATGACCTAAAAGCCGAGAGGGATGCTTGGGAAAAGTGAGCAGCTATTGTGGTTCATATTGCATCACCTTGCCTTGCAGCAGTGCAATTTGGCCTTGCAGCTGTGTGACCATTAACACCTCATTGGAGGACGGGGTAAAAATCATTGTATTGCTCCTGTCTGTGCACACACACACACACTGCAGAAAGCTGAAGGTAGAATCTGCTCTGCTTGGTGCCAAGGCCACTGAGCAGCTGGAGAGCCTGAAGCTGGAGCTGGCAAAGAAAGCTGCACAAGATCTGCATTCCATAGCGGAGGAGCTGGCTGCCATCCATGAACAGATGGACAAGGTTAGTGAGGATGCATATAAGGCAGCCCCATGTGCACTTATTTGAGATAGGGTGCATGAAAGCAGCGCTGTATGCACTTTTTTCCTAGGGTGGCCTCGCAAGCAAAGGTCAGAATTTTTGAAAATATGCATGATCGTGGGCTGTGCAATTGCATCTGCTGGTGCATGTGCCCAGCTGCGTTCATCTTGCAAAGCCTTGGGTGCGTGTGAGGAAGGGCAATGACCTCATTGCAGAAGCATGCATGCTTTAGCAAATGTGACCTCCACTTCTTGCCCGTGGCCGCACAACCCGCACTCTTTTTTATTTTTGGTTCATTCCATTCCATTTGGCGTGACCTTGTTGTGTGCCGCACTCATTTTGTGGTATGACCTCAGGGCAAACGGGAGCATGCCAGGCAGGCTGAGGCTGTTCTGCTTGCAGAGCTTGATGAGCGCAGCGCACGCGTCGGCGCACTGGAAGTAGAGCTGCACGCCCAACAGACGGAGCTAGTGGACCTCCGGCAGCAGCTGGTAGGGAATGTATGCCCCTGCTGGACTTTTGAGCACACTTCCCAGCAACCAATGTAGATTGGGCAATGGTTTGTGGCACTTACACTGACCCAGTACACAACTTGGACCTGTCAGGGGCCATCTCCTGCGTTTGCAGCATTTCTTATGAGCTGATGTGTGCATGGATGCGTGTTACAAGCCCCGCATGCAGAGATACAGCGTGCTGTTACGATGGGTGCAGTACCTAGGTTAGTGCAGTGCACATGGGCTTTGTCATGCTCATAGACTCGAATTTTCACGTGCCTGGGAATGATATGCTTGCGCCTTGTTGCTGCAGGAGGTGCCTAAGATGGGATTGTGAACATCTCCTAACAATGCAAGCAGCGGGCTGTGGACTATTGCTGTCATACCTCTTTTGATCCTTATAGGTCCCAGCTTCAATTCCTGATCTGCCTCAGCTCTGCACCTGAATGCCACACTTCAGACCAGGGTCTAGGTCACCAATGCCAGTATATACCTAACTTCTTCATGTTTTTAAAGCGTTCCTCTCGCTTCTTTCGCTCGCCCCCAATACAGATGGCTACCACTGTTCAACCATTCTAATGCAGATTCTTCCCAACAAATGGTTTCTCCAGTCTGGAGTCCCCATTGCCGTGTCTACTGCTGTTCTGCACCTTAAAACATGGAATACGGACATACACACACATGCGCAGGTGGCTGCTTCTGAGGCACCCAAGGCCGGTCTTGAGGCACAACACAAAGCAGAGCAGAATGCGCTGGCACTAGCCAGACTGCGCGAGGAGATGACGGTCACAGAGCGAGACCTGAGGGACACGCGCAAGCAGGTGAGTATCAGAGGCTAACATTCACCAGGCTTCTTGGCCCTGCAGAGAAAAAGAAATAAGAAAAGTGGGTACGTGGTGAACCTTCCCCTACATCAATAAAGGAAAAGGAGAGCACAGCAGAGCAAGCCATTTGAAGCTTGTTTGAGGGGAAGCTGTGTGTCAGGCCAAGTGACATTGGAGGGTGGCGGCTTCCTGGTTTGAGGCTCTCTTGCAGTGTACATTGGTCTCACATCCCTGTGCTTTGCAGCCTTAGACATCAAAGAAATCCTTCTTCTTCCCTACGTATATGCCAAAACTGCTCCCTCAAATCTGCTTTCTTTAGAGAAGATGCCTGTTTGTACGCCCATCTGTAAATACGTGCAAAAATGGCATGCAGCTGGAACTGCAGCAGAGGCTGGCTCAAGATCTGAGGAAGAAGTTGGGTGAGAAAGAGCAGCTGCCTCAGGCAGCTGTAGGCGGGCAGCTGATGCTGTCAAAGTCAAGGTAAGAACTTAATTGCACTGGCATTGCCTCCCTGCTGCATTCCACTCCACTGGAAAAGAATACTAACTAAAAAATGTCGTACATTGCTGTGAAGCACATATCATGACCTTCCTTCAGTCACTAGCAAGCAGTGCTGCACTAAGACTGCAACAGACAACAGAAGCCACATCATTGTGGAAGGCGGGTGCTTGTCACATCTAGCCAGAAGTATTGCTGCAATGCATGCCATGAACTAAATTGTGTATTGCTTTAACAAGGCTTTGTTGTGGCTTTTGGCTACATCAATTAACTTGACAAGGCACTCCTTCAAAACACAGCTTCCTTGAGATGGTCCCATTGTTCATCATCCCACCTTTATTTACTGCAGGCAGGAGCATGGTGCCATTCAGCAATCATTCAAGGTGATTCATGTCCTGGTCTGGAGCTGCTTTCCACTTTATCCAGCCTTGCCTTGCAAATGGCATGACACATCTATTTCATGACTTCATGCAACCTTTTTATTCCAAAGCATATGTTTCATGGCCTGGATACTGCAGAAACCACTTCCGCCACGATTCCCGGCAGAAGAGAGGATCAAGGTAGGCCTTGATCTTGGAGGCTGCATTTGTTCTGAGCCATATGGCCAGGATCCTGTCTGGATCTGGACTTCAACACTCAAGCTCAACATTCGTGGATCTGTTGTCTAGACAGCCTCTGACATACAGACAGCTCACTTGACCTGCAAAATAAAATGCGCTTGGCAGCTCCAGGTGCTTGCAGGAAGATCACCTCTTCTCTGCACCTGCACATGCTGCATGCGCCACTCTCCAATGTGCACACTCAGGACCCACGCCGCTACGCTGATGTGGACGACACAGACAATGAGAGTGAGGGTGGCCGTGCACCCAGCACCCAAGGTGGTGCAGGAGGCATCTTTGGCTTGTTCAAGGGCTCCACCCCACAGCACTACAAGCAACCTGCACCTAAGCGTGTCAAGGTAAGTGTAGTAAAGGCTACAATGGCAAGGTTGCCAATGCTGTGCTTGATCTATGATCTGGACTGATCACAAATTGTCCACGACTGTTCAAAGGCCCATTGCAAGCAACAGCTGTTTTAAAAGGCCACCGAGCAGCCTTGCTCAAGGGCGATTTGCCTGCAGCACGCCCTGCCACCGTTGGCCTTTTCACACCCTTGACACTTTCTACCTATAATCTGCAGGTAGATGCCCCTCCTTCCAGTAATGCTATTGCTGCTGCAGTGCCAGATTTGCGACCATCGGAATCTGGCAAGCGCTCCCTGTTTGGGGCCATGAGAGCCAGGCCTTCAGGTATTGCAGGTATGGATGCCCACAAAAGGCATGAGCTCCCCACAGCTTTGTGTATAAGTAAATACATGCAAATATTTATGCTTCTGCACAAAGCTTACCTCTGTGACGGGTGAGTGAATCTTAATTGCACTTGTCGAGTGTGTAGGTAGGTCTGAAGGCAAGCAGAATGTTCATACAGTGATTGTACCTGTTCCATGCAGGCAGCGCTGCTCTGCCAAAGCCCAGCAACACAGATGTGAACAGGAGTGCCCCCGCAGCACACCCTGCCAGTGTACGTGCTGGCGCCAAGAGTGGTGGGGCCACCATGCTTTTGCCCAAGGAAATGCCTGAAGGTGGCAAGAAGGTGGGTTTTTCATTAGCTCGTGGCTCATAATAGGCTGACCTACTAGTAGGGAAGAGGCTCAGAATTCTGTGCTCCTGCTGCATGCCCTGTGCGTACGCTTTCAATAAACACTAATAGCATAACCAGTATTATGGAACATGATTTATGATGGTTTTTGAGTCAGACATCGTGCACTTGAAAGACCTGTGCAAGTTTATGATCATTGCAAATTTGGATGGCCAAGCAGCTAGCCTAAAGGCACAGAGGCTTTTGCTAGAGGAGACTGCGGCCGACCTGAAACGTTGCTGTCAACGTCAAGTGTTGCTGCTCCTGTGCCTTGTCTTGCCTGGCACGTCCTGCAGAGCGCTAACAGCACAAAGGCCCGAGGAGGTAGCCGCCTCAAGTCGCTGAGCAGTCAGCCTGGGGCAGGCAGCAAGTCCGTACAAGTGGGACTGGGGGGGCTGTTTGACGGTAACTAGGAAATAGATGGAGCTTTGCAGTACGAGTATGAAAGGAATGTACACCTCAAAGCATGCACTGGGACCGCCATACGCTCTGATTGGCTTTGAATTCTGGAAGATACAGTCATCTCATGATGCAGAGTCTGCAGCGAACAGTCCCCCTATCTACACACGTTTGCTTGTTTCATATTCTGTAATTAAGAGAGCAGGTCTGCTTGACATTTAGCCCAGCTTGTGTCTGGTGAAACATTTGTCAGCCCTGGCTTGTCGCACAGTCTGTGCAGTCCATATTTGTCAAGCAAGTCTTGTCGCTAAGAGTATCTTCAAATTCTTAATATTTCCTCTGATTTTTCCTTAGGCATTCAAGCACTCTTCTTGTGGTCCATTTAATCTTTGTTACTAGCTTGATAGTCATAGTGATAGGTTGGTTTGCTTTGTAAGCTTACCGTACACTTGGAAGACAAGCTTCATACTCGGGTTGCTTAACCGAGCTCAGACCTGCAGGAATGCAAAGCTTTTTGCATTCTGACAATTGTCCCCCGCAATTAAAAGCAACACTCGCACAATCATGGATTTCTGGCTTTCCACCTGCATTAACTTTTTTCTCTGGCAAATGGCGCACAATAAACAGCAAGGATCATTTCTTGAGACACGCACACCTTCAACAGCTCCTTCAGAGAAAGAGTTGGCAATTCAAGACAAATAGACAGACAAAAACAAATAGACAGACAGCCCTCTTTGACAACCCTGGTGGCATTAAGGGAAAGGCTTGTATCTTGTACGAGCACCAGATAGTCAAAATTAAGCGCCTGCTCATTATAGTTATTATAATATGATAGTACCATATCTGCCTTCGCAATCAGATGGAACAGTCACTTATGTTTAAGCAACGGTTTCTTGTTCCTTAGCCCATTCTAACACTGAAGCTTTCATTTCCTTGGAGACACTGCTCACTGGCTGGAATTGACTTCTATCAACTAGCTACAAGCCATTGGCATGGCTGTTGGTTCCTAATGTTTTGCTCACCGATAATCACCCTTTTGAGCAGGTCGTGTCCGAGTCTGCTTCTTACGAACAGCATAGAAGCGCTTCACAACCTAACGTTGAATTACTTACTGAAAATGTCACTGGTAAGTTGCGGGCAATGCCTTTTCGTGTAAACCTCTTTTCCACTGCACCCAGCCACACTTGGTCTCTCTCCTCAGCCTGAGGACTAATGCGTATCTGTTTCCCCCCACAGGCTTCCACAATGTGCTTGCTTTTCTGTGCCAAACAACAGCTTTATTTGTTCTTCTTTGCACTTATTGCTCTTTATGAGCAGGCGAGCAGTAGCACTTTTTGACGGGAGGCCTTTCTTTGTAAACCCTTGAAGTAAGCTCCGGACACTCGAGCAGGTGGCGGGGCACATGCGATGGGAAGTTGAATGTCCACCCTCACAACATGTAGGTTCGGGGTCCGAAATCAATGAAGCTAGATCGGCTAAGCTGCCTTTGTTCTGCAGATACAGCCTTAGAACCTTAAAGCTTAAACCTTCCTTCAAGGAAGAAGTTCTTGTGTTCGCGCCACTTTAGACTAGGTCCAGGTTGCAGGCCTTCTAGGTTTCAGCTCAGCTGCCCTCATTCGGCGGGTACAGCTTTGTAACCTAACCTTAAACCTTGAAAATTCTTGAAAGTGTCACAGGTAACTTGTGGCACAATAACTGGCAGGGATGGCTGGCCTGAGGACTCCTCTTGCCTCGGAGGCAATGACCCGCCATCCCTGATTCTATCAAAGAACTTGAGCCATGCTGGAACAGCTTGGCTGCTTGCTTGGGAGGCTCACAAGACAACTCGTCTAGTTGAACTAGCAGCATGCATCAAATTCTTATTATCATTTGGGCTGCTAAAACACTCCCTGGACCCGAGCATGATTTAGATTTACATCAATAAACTTTTAAACTGGGCCAGCTGGCCAGTAGTAGAGATCAGGGTAGGGGTTGATGAGAGCATGCTGCCGATCTAATCTGCAAATCTGCTTCATTGGATAACATTCAGCTATCATCAATCAGTGTCATCTAATCCCGTAGTACATGTACGGCCCCCATGGATTTAATTGAGGTTGTTCTTGCGTGAGGTGAAGCAAAAGGTCAATAAGACAGTCTTACTCTTCAATGAACACAGTTGGGTACTTAATTGCTATTTGTACACAGGCAAACACGATACATGCAAGGTGATCTCATGCAGTTTCAGTCCTCAGATATTCTCATAGCCAAGGTGCTACAAGGCCTCTAACGGCTTGCTTGCCTCCATTACCTGCAGTGAGTGAACCAGCATTATACAGCACCTGAGAGTATGGAGGGCAATTGGTCTTGACAATAGGAGCCTAATTGCAACAGGCCGGCACAACCTCTTATGCTCTCTATGCACGCGCAAATGCACGTGCACATTCAAGCGCATGCGCACCGGCATAGATATAAATAGGCTGACACATGTACCCACACCTGCTTCATGTCCGCCCCAAGGCTTGCATACATCTCCACCTGCTTCTTTACTTCCACCTGTTTCTGGGCTGCAGCCTCCAGCAAGTGGTCACGTGTACTTGTTGCCTGGAACAACGAGGTCATGCCAGTCATGGTTTGTATGTCTTGTGGGTGAGACGTGCGGTACACCACACATCCCAGGGCTCCAAACTCTGTTGTGTAACTCCAAGACTGCGGCTTGTTGCAAGGTTAAACCGCATGTAATGTTCGCTTCCACCTACCTGGTCCAGAAGGTGCTGCAGGTAAGCTATTTCCTGCTGCTTGGCAATAACCCGTGAATGCTTCTCTGACGCATCAATGGCGCTTTGGTGCTCCATGGTTCTGCATTATTACAAGTAAAAACTGGGCCAGGCTGGCCATTCCAATTCTGTAGCGAGCCCATGAAGTTCCCACTACAGAGCAGCAGTCCAACCTTTCAGTTGGCTCGCAAATGCTTCAAGTTACAGCAAGCTGAACAGAACCGACTCAGTCTTAGGCTCACCCTTGTATCATGTGTTGCTGTGCATGAGCTTGCGCGCTCAGCTTCTCCACCTCTGCCAATCTGCTGTCAATACTTTGCTCATTGCAAATATCCTCAAACTCTGCCTGCGCAGCCATGCCCATGGAGAGAGCACGTCAGAATCAAAGCAAGCTCCTGTGCACATGTGCATAAACTCGCTCAATGCCTTAGCTGCTCATCCTTGACGACAGCTGGTGCTCTTGGTGCTACGAGCACAAAGGATTGTATATTCTTACACAAAGGGTAGGCATCCAGTGAAAAGAGGTCACAGAACTGATCTCATCCAGTCCCACCTTCACTGCCTCTGTCTGTAAGCACCCCCGCCTCAGTCAAACACATCTCACCAAGATGGAGGCCAAGGGAGAGGCCAGGCAGTTTGGTTTGGAACCAGATCCCTAACAAATAGTGTGTTTTGTTTGGCATAGAATGCACCAGGACCTGTATAATCGCCCTTGCAAAACTTGCTCGTCATTGTCTTCATCGGTAACTGGTCTGACTCTCAACCTTGCACCACGCCTCAAGTGTACATCACCCGAATGTCTTACCTGTGAATTGACATTTATATGGGCCAAGACTTGTTTGTACAACTCGAGTAGTGCATGGACAACTGCCTCAGGACAGTTAGGGAAGTAGGCCTGCATATCCTGCATTTGCGGATGGACGTGGGCGTGAGCAAGAAATTGGACAAAGATATGCCAAATTTGATATAGAGCAAAGCATTGTGGCGTGGTGGGTGGCTCACCCGGAAGGAAGGCTCAGTCAAACCGAACTGGAGGCATTTGTTGAAGCTGTCTCGCAGCAACACCATCCTCCTGGGAGTAGAAACGGCTGAATCAGCAAGCAACGGGGTTTCACCTAAAGTTCTTTCCCTCGCCTCTCTCCTGCTTGGCAGCTGCTCCATGCTTAGCCTGCCACCCTCCACACCCTCGCTGACCATATAATAAAAATAAAATGAAATGTAGTACAATGATTCAGGAATAATTAAATTTTGATAAATTTACATCGACTTAAGTGGTTCAACTGCTACACTGCTTCAATTGTAGTGCATGACTAATTAGGTTGAAAAAGTTTTATTAATTGTGTTTACCGCCCACTACTACTGTAAAGGAGGAGAAAGGGTCCCGTTCCTAGCACCGAGTACTTTCAGCCATGTACCTCATGTACTACATCGACGAGGAGAAGGGCGAGCGTGTGTATACCCTTCAGGTGCGTTGGAGGGCAGTGGTCGTTGATGCTGTTGGTAGACGGAGGTGCCGCCGTGTTAGAAGCTGCCTTGCTGGGCCCTGGACAAACCAAGGGACGTAGTATGTCTTTCTCTGTGATTCATATGTGGTGTGACCAGCTGCTTCTGCTCACTGACGCATGTTAAGGAAAAGGATGTTTACAAGAGCTTGCTTCCTGATAAGGCTCACGTCTCAGCTCAAAACATTAGCCTCTGCTGCTGAGAGTATCTTGTCCTGTTCAACCTCCATGCTTGATAACGACTGAGAATGAGCATAAAGTGGCTAGAGTTTTCTGTGATGTCTGCTGCGCGTGCATCCTCCTCCATGATAGGAGCATTCAGATGGCTCCTGTCAGTTTTGCCTTATTGCATAGATTGATGAGCGCACGTGCTTATCTGCTCAGCTGCTCTCGTGTATGTCAAGTATGTATGGCCTGTCTAGTGCGTAATACCTGCTCTCTTCTCTCGAGGACCACGCACGCTTCAATCCTGCACATCATCACATGCTGGTGTGCACATAATGCTTGCACTGTCTTTCATAAGCGCAAGCACCATTAATAGCCTGCTTCCCTAATGGTTCTTTATCCTTGTCTCTAAACTTGTGACCTTGTGTACCGGTAACTGCTGTCTATCCTCATGTTTCATTGCAGAAGCTAGACCCCAAGGGCAATCCAACATTTTCCGCACACCCTGCCCGCTTTTCCCCCGATGACAAATTCTCGCGAGAGCGCATTACGCTCAAGAAGCGCTTCAACCTGCTGCCTACTCAGCACGCCCCCTTTGAGGTTTGAGGTTGTGCATTTCTTTACTTATGCTCGAGAGCATACAGTTGAGTAGGAGGCCTGGAGCTGGGCATTTCAGGTCCTGGCCTCAAACATGGATCATGCGCCTTTGGGTTACCAATCTGCGCTGCACAGCATGTGTTTGTTTGCCAATTTTGTGTGAACAAGTCGTTTAATCCCGGTACTTAGTGTTGACCACATGCATTCAAGGTGGATGTGATTGCTTTCAAAAGCGTGTGGGCACAAGAAAGTAAGTCTTCATGATTATTTGGCTGGCTCTCCTCGTGCACAATATGTATTGTTCTTTTAATTAGCAGTCTTTGTTTATTCATCTTGCTTGCTCTGGACTGTGCTTCAATCTGCTGGACATACTCACAGTTTAAATGTTGTAAGCCATGAAATGCACATTCTGGGAATAGGGTAAGTTGGAAGCTCCTACATTTATGTGCATTAAACATGGAAAGTCAGCCTGCGCAAAGGCATTATGCACACAAGCCAGTCGATTTTGCGATGAAAAAGTTATTGTCGTTCAATTTGCTACTATTGTGTCAAGAGGTGTGTCTTTCGTTCAGTGATTGAAGATGCCTTAAGAAGGTCCATAATGAATACTAGATGAAATTTTTGCATGAAAAGCCTTGGCGCTCCAGATAATCATAGCTGTATCTTTTGGTGCTTGTGCTTGGGATTCATATTCAGAAACCCTTTCATATTCAGAAACCCTTCATATTCAGAAAGAGAGGTAAAAGATTTTAATTGGGCAAGCCCTGCTTGTAGCCACTTAACACCTTCCCATAAAAGGGAGAGACTTCAGAGCAAGAGCTAATAAAAGTAACTGGGCTCCGACTTGGGAGCCGGAAGAACTACTAGATTAATGGCAAAGCCTCAAAGGGTATCTGTAGGAGTATGAGTCTCAAGTATAAGCACCAAAGGATACCAGCTATAATAACCTGAAACGCCAGCCAGGGCTTTGATATTATCCTGCTTCTTTAAACACTGGAAAACCTAACAAAGAGATATGATCAGACAAAAAGCTGTCTTTAAAATGCCGTCAGCTAACCCAGAACTTGGCATTCAACCAATTGGGGAATGCATCTGGATTAGTCTGGATCAAAAAGATCAACTTAATTGCTCAAGTCAAGCTGGCACAGACAGAAGCCCACTGCATTGGTCTAGAAAGTCCATCAAGCTCTGCAAACCATGCCACTCTTCCACACGTCTCAAATGCTATAAGGGCTTGTGTATACACCCCTGATGGAAAATGTGTAGGCATGCTCAAGCTAGAAAATCCCTCCCACTGTGTATGGGATTCAGGTTATCATAATCAGGTCATGCCATTTCCGAAATACCCAAATTCTGAGTTAGTTGGTCTTCTATCTTACAAAAAAGAACGCATCTCAAAGGTTCATAATCAAACACGTCAAAAAGTGAAAAAACTCACACATGCGAGCTTCACCCAACCACATACTCAAAGCACTACATGCATGGGCTATGGTGACCGGACCATCAGGACAGATCAGCATGTTTGTTTGTTACAAGACGCGAGCGGACACAGCAATGTCCTTAAGGCAGGCAAGGCAGAAGAGCTGAAAAACGCTAGGAAAAGGAGAACTGCCAGCAAAGCCAACTAGCTAAGATGATGCCCCCAAGGCTACGAGGACAGCTCAGGCTTGGGCTACCAGTTGGCCCGCGGGCAGGCCGGCTCAGGCTCAGCTACCACTACGGCTAAGAGCTCGCACCAATGAA
>LKMJ01002266.1_pt1 | contig 17559 bp, 13 predicted proteins | sample 643391 | NCBI WGS metagenome assembly LKMJ01 (sample SAMN04112250, study PRJNA286221) | soda lake metagenome | biome: soda lake; feature: Kulunda Steppe; material: water; isolation source: sample PL-Br10 brine of Picturesque Lake | place: Russia: Kulunda steppe | collected 2010-07
CCTGATCCTCACTGACCCCCCCTTTTCTTTTCTGGTGAAGGGGCTTTTCTTCCCAAGTGGCCCCTTTTCCTTAATTGATGTGAGGAGCTTTTTGCTGCTTGCGTAGTTTTTCTTTCTTTTTCTTTCTTTCTTTGAGGCAGGTAGGTTGAAGGGCCTTGAGGATGTTGCATCAGAGGGGAAATCCCTTTTGTATGCAAGCTAGGTTATGTTATGAAAAGGGTTGCCATTAATGCCAGCGCATGGCATCTCTGTGTCTGCAAGCTTTGCGTCGATTTGGGTTTCTTGATACTTGGCCATAGCATCTGCGCACTCATTACCAGCAATACCAGCGTGAGATTTGACTTCGAACTTGCAGATAAAGTGCATGAGTATCTTCAAAATACCCTCTTGTACGTGGTGAAGGTGAAGCTCAGGGTACAACAAATGCTTCCTGATTTGCTGGAGAGATGACAGGCTGTCAGTGGCAATATTTGAGAGTGTATGTAGGATAGGTTTCAAAGCTGTACCTGCCGAACGAGGGCAGCTTAGCTGAAGCCAATCAGGCCAGCAACCAAAACCAATTGAAAAGGCAAGCAAGGTGGTGTTCTTAAACCTGGGCACAGCAAGTTACAAGCTAAGGTTAATCGCCAGCCTAGTCATTAGGCTGATTAGTTAGTTGCTGGTCTTTGCCAGCCAAAAAATAATCCATGTCTACGATGACTTGGCAGAATTTGCCGGTGGTAGGTACAGCAAGCCAGGCACTCATGCACAAACAAGGCCAGGCCTTGGGTGTCTGTTTGGCTGAAAGTCTCTAAGCCTGTTTGGGCCACTAAAGAGGGTACAGAAAAGGTGATGGCGCTTAATGCTCAGTTTTGCCAAGTCTGCATTCGGGCAGTCTGAGCGTTCATGCTCTTCCTCTTGCACACAGTGCCAGTTGCATTCAGCGCAGATTCTATGCTTGTTAGGGACTTGGTGCTGTTGTTGCTGAAGGGAACATTGGCAGAAAAGCACTCCCTACATAAATTGAGGAAAAGAGGAGACAGGAGATAAGGTTGAAAAGTAGCAATGAGCTCATGGTTCCCTTCAAACTCCTTACTCTTAACCTGCCATGCCGAGAGACTGCTGCATCCAAACTAGACTCGTAGCATGGCCAGAACATTTGGTATTTGAGCAAATGCGGTGTGTGGACTGGCTGCGGACAGCGATAGTGTACACCAAGCAGACAACAGGTTGCCCACGATGTGACTGAGGAGCCTCTGACACCCTTATCCTTCCCTACACGTTCTCTCTATCGCTTCAGCCTGCAAAAAGGCAAGGCCAGCGCTGCATGCAGCTGCTGTCGGATGCACTCACACTGGAAGGTGGACTGGACTGGACTGGACTGGGCGCTGCCACGCCTGTTACCCCCCAAGGGCTAGAGGGGTCTACTCCCTGGCGTACATGTTACAAGGTCGCTAGGAGCAAACAAGGTATTATTGCGAGTTCGTCTTTGACGTGCTCAAATACAGCTATAGCTGATCTGACAACAGGATCAAATACTCCACCAACTGACTCAACCAACTTCTGGGCCACAATGCAGCTGCTGCATAAATCTGGCACTGTACTAATCTGGCGTGACAAACCCCAACAACCTTCTTCCAGCCTAGACTAAGTTTGATGGTCCTTTTCCTTAATTGATGTAAGGAGTGTTACAGTGAGTGGATATTTGTCAAACTTTGATAAAACATTTTTTGTCCCAGATGCATATCTGGTCCAAAATTCATGCCAACAAGGTATCCTAGTTGATGAAATTGTCTTCTCCTTTAAAGGCGCACATGCACGTTTATGATGTTTCGACAGCAAAAAGTCTGAGGGGGTTATCTGACCAAAAGTCCGGGCATGTTCCTTTTTTGAATTGATTTGAACTTTTATCATATAACTAGGCTGCTGGCAAAATTTGGGGTGAAGAAGACGACCATGGTGGCCTGGGTGGGTGCTCAGCCTCTGTTTTTGGCCTATTTTGGCATAGATAGCGCACATGCGCCCTCACCACTGGCCCATCAGAGGTCCTTTTATCCCCAGAACCCCACTAGCATACTTCTATTATGTTGCTAATTGATAGGGGATGTTCAAACGTAGGTTTGGAGGGGGTCAGTTTTTGACCCATTTTGGCACCCATTTGCTGGATATTTTTGAGGTAATGACTCAAAAAGCACATCTCACCAACCACTGGATCTTTATACTCCAATTCTTTTGCAATGATATTTATCTATTACAATTACAAGAACACCAAACACAAACAATCATGTAATTTGGTGCTGTGGGTGATCTGGTGTGGACATTTGGCTGTGAAAAGTAGGGGTTCAAGCCACGGCCAATTGCGCATGGTCTTCGCGATGAGCACCTTTCAAACTCATGTGCTGTAGAAATCTTACAAGAAGCAGGGCTACCACATAGTGCCAAGCTTGAAAGGTACCCGTCACGGAGACCATAACCTGGATCATGCCAAAACCGTACCCGTTTTGGGCCTCAGATAACCAGAGGTAAAATCAGATAACCAGACGTAAAATGCATGACTGGAAAAAGCTCCATTTCTTGCCCGAGCACGGACTTGAACCATGGACCTACGCATTACAAGTGCGTCGCTCTGCCGCTGAGCTACACGGGCATGAACGGGCACTTCCCTGAATTAAAATAAATATATATTATAAAATATACCATTCATGCTTGTAAACGCACGCTTTTGTTAAGCAAACGCGAGCACTACGTCAAGAACACGCAAGACTCACCACTTCGTCAGAGAGAACCATTCATGCTCATTCTGTACATTATGCTCGTAAGCTTGTGCAGACCAGACGTTCTCTTGAGCGTTCTCCTCACCTTCAAACTAATCAGGAGAGGTCTGCTGGCTTGTCTGCTCGCAACCCTCCTGATCCTCACTGACCGCCCTTTTTTCTGATAAAGGGGCTTTTCTTCCCAAGTGGCCCCTTTTCCTTAATTGATGTGACGAGCTTTTTTCCTTCCTCCTGACCGCCAAATCAGTCATTGCTGAATAACCACCTCAGATACAAAAGCTTTTCGGATGGTTCAAATGGTGGACTTTTGGCATGTCCAGAGTGCAAAATCCACCAAATGCACCAAGGGACATCAAACTGTGGTACAGCCACAGCCGTTCACTTCACCAGGGCACTAGGGTACTGCATGATGCTGCTGCCACCCATCTACGCCCCTCAGTTGCCGCACGCCTTCTGCCGACTCAGACCATCACCAGATTCGTGTATCATCATGATGACGAAACAATGAGGTGCTCTCGCCCAGCCACAGGAAAGGCAAAATCCAGGGACATAAGGATCTAAATAAACACCTGCAACATAACCCCCACCAACTAACTCACTGGCACTCTGACTATGATTTGTCGCAGGCTACAGTTTGTTGTGACAGATCCTCTTCAAGGATGGTGGAGGATCATCTGGAGTGTCTTGCCAAATCACCGTCATGAACAATTCAGAATTTCACTGATTCAGCAATGACACTTATCTGGCATGACAGGTGCTTTCACCAAGTGCGTATCTTTTCATTTACAGACAAGACATAGCATAACACCTTGAGTTGTGCAAATGCAGCAAGAATGACCATGCACTTGTAATGTTGCGGCTGTACAGGCGAGCATGCACACATGCCTGCATGTGTTCACACGTGCATACATGCACAGGTGTGTGCAATCAAAAAGCTAGCGCAAACTAGATACCTGACAGCATGCGGCAGCACACTAGCAAAGCAAGGTCACGGGCGTCTGGTCCAGTAAAGCTCTTTCAATACATGCGTCAGGGTCATTTTCGATTATCGATAACGTGAAATGATAATGTTAAAAAGCTAGGTCTACATGGAGCGTTAGCCGGCAGAGTAAGGAGATATTTGTACACAGGGGAAGCAAAACAATAACTGTACATACAGGAAGCCAGGCACAACTCTTGGGTAAGGGTGGAATGCTCTGCAGCTTGATCATGGCGGCGTCTGCTTCTTGCCCCTCCCTGCAGCGCCAAGCCCTCCCTTGGCAATTGCTTTGCTTAATTGCTTTTTCAGGTATGCCTCCTTGAGGGCATTGGCCTTGTCCTGGGCTTGTTTCTCCTTCACAGCTTTGAGCTGCAAGGCACGCTGACGACTATCCTTGGTATCTTGCGCTAAACCCAAGATCACCTACAGAGCAATTATATACAGACGACAAGTAAATGATTCGTGAAGTTAAGTTTTGAAGGGAAACTTGCATACATTGAAGCACTTTTCATGACAAACCAGTGCGGTAATTTATGCCTGTCCTTGAGCATTTGATAGAACACCACCCAGACATAGACGAAAGAGGGCAACAATTACAAGAGCCCACTGACTGACCACAGGACGTACACCCTGGAAGTGTGATCAATCCTGCTTCTAAGCTTGAGCCTGGGCTTGCAGTGAATTCATGAGAGCTCGGTGCGGATATTCTACCAACCTCTCTGTGATGCCTTCGGGCCTCTTCATCTTCTTGCTGCTGTTTGGCTTCAAGATCCCAATCATGCATCTGGTAGCCCTGTTGCTGCTCTCCTCCTGCTTGAACAATTGCGCGACACACAGTGCAGTTCACCTTCTGCAGACCAAAGGGCTCAATTTATTCGAGCTGACAGGACCAGGCCCTCCTGCCCTTAAACACGCGCAACCTTGCGGCAGGCTCAATTGGGTGCAAATCTAAACATGACCTGGACTTGAAGCGATGCAGATGCGTCAGAGAAAGGGCTGACATGCACTCAAAGCAAGGGTGATCAGGTTCAACTTCAAAGTTTCATAGAGCCTTGGATCTTGAGTTGAGAAGGCAGTCAAATCACAGCAGCAGTGAGTTCATGCCTGCAGCTTCACATGTGAAGCCCATTCTCCCTAGTTAGCTTTCCTTGCAGGCAAGTGCCCTGTTCATATGCTCAGGACTGCACGAGCATTATGCTAAAGAAATTAAAACCTCTTGCAATTGGCATTCAAAATCCGGGTGCGGCAGCACAGCAACAGCACACCTAAGCCCGCTTTTTCTCTCTCTTCGGACCAATTCTTTTAAAACTGGTGCACCGTCGCGTGAAACCCTGGGATAAGGTAGCTACGGCTTTTTGCTATTGGCCTTACACTCTGGCATTACACACAGCCCAGTAAACTCGCAGTATTGTTTCTAAATATGACAGTTGTATAAATGTTAAAGAACATGGCGACGGGAAAGGTGCACCTTCTGGTCAGATGCAGGAGGGTGTTCTACCCCATTTTTCAGTAATTCAAGTTGGTGAAGCTACTTCAACTAACCTTGACAATGACACATTTGGGAGATAGGCTGGGAGAGGGCCACAGAAGAAAGCTGGCACGGCAAAAATCATAAGTATCATAACTAAGATAGATTTACAATGCAATAGACCACAAACATTTAACTGGTGCGCTGTCAGGTGGAACCCTACGCAAAGACAGCTCGGCCATTTCCCTTCCTGCTTGCAAGTGCACGCAAGCATTCTGTACGCGGAAATGCTTTCAACTCACAGTCAAACTAATTTAAGGAACAGTCATTGAGAACATGGAGGTGGAAAAGGTGCAGCTTATCTGGGGGGACGATTCCAGCCCACTAAGCAGTTCTTCAAGGCGGCAGGTCTATAACATTGCGCCTGGGAGATAGGCAGGGAGAGGCCAGGAGAGGCCAGGAGACAGCTGACTTGGCCAAAATCAAATGTGCCCACACTAGAAAAACATTACATTGCACTTTCAGATGACTTCAAGAATGCTATTTTTTCTCAATTGAATTCCTGTCGGAGGCTTGGAAGCGGCTTCGATTTCCATTAAGTTAAGATGCAAACAGGAAGGACTTCATTTATGAAACTGCCAAATTGGAAACATTGCCAAAAATTGTACTTAAGTGCGCACCTGATAAAAGCTCAGTAATAGCACCCTAGGATTCTATTACAGCAAATATCGTACAAGTAAAATTTCTGTACCAGAGGCCCGGAAAAGGCAAAACTTCTCAAAAAGATAAGCCACATAGATAGAACTTTCCAACTAAGAAACTGTCAAACAGGGATGCGCATCGCAAATCATTCGCCAATTTAAGTTGTACCGAATTATTTGCCGAACTGCAATTTATCAATTTGCGGATTTTCAAGACCCTCCCCAGAATGAGCCCTGCGATGCACCTCTTTTGCTCCACTGTGCACCTTATATTGGCCCTACGTTAAGAACACTCTTAAGCATTGTTGTTAAATCTATATATGTGGACTCATGGGTTGGGGGGAGGGGGAAGGGTCAGCTGGCGCGAGTTAATAAATGCCTCCCCTTCCTCCGCCTGCTCTTGAAGCTCACAGGCAAATGTTTGATCAAATCATTTGGCGTATTTTGAATTTTACGGAACCGTTCGCGCATTAAAAATCAAAAACAGGCAAATGCTCCATCCCTGCTGTCAAACGTGAGGTTCTGCCTGAAAGCTGCAAGTGCACGCTGAAAAAAAACATTGGTAGTAGTACCCTGGGTTTACTAGGGCTCCATTAAGGCTTTAACATGATTTCTTTTGTTCTTTGTTCCCAATTTGTGGGAACTTCTCTGAGATTTGAGAGAAGCTTCCTTTCCCATGTTTTGACATGCACTCAGTTTTGCAACAAATTCCTTTGCATGTGCTGTATTACATGTAAGAGAGGCTCAGCAAATTGGGCTCAAGTTGTAGAGATCAGCACTTCCTTGCAGGAAGGAGCCCCCAGCCCACCCAAATAAAAACAAGAAAGGGATTGAGAAGACTGCGTGTTTTGTGTTTGGTAGAATTTGACCCTCCTTAGAGAGATGCCTTTATGACAAGCCCTGGTGACAATTTTGCCTCAGAGCCATTCTCAAAAACAAATCATATGATATAAAGAAAGAAATAGATCACGTATCTTCTTGTGGATCATTCTTAGACAAATAGTTGGCATGTTATGTGCTTGAACCACTAAATGAGCAAACTTTGCAACCACGAGCAAGACACCAGGCACCCCCACTCACAAGCACAGCAAGCAGTGACAGATCCACACAGACATACATAGACAAGCACGTACTCACCTGGAGCTTCATCCCCATCATGTATACTAAGATATGGGAAATCCCCATTCCCTGGCTGCTGCTGTTGGTGGTGCTCGTAGCTCTTGCTCAGGAAGTCAACTTCAAAGGTGTCATCATCGTCACCAGCCTCTCCACGCGCTGCACCATTGAACAAGCAACATAATACACAAAAGACATTAAGCATCGTTATGGACTGGATGAAGGCTCACCCAGGCCATAAGGCCATGATCAGCATGTCAGAATAGAAGAAAATGTCATCCCAGATGAAAGACAGAGCAATGGAAGCTGGCATAGTGACATCGCGAGCACTTACATTGTATTCAAATTGACAGCAATCAGTCTTTTAGTACCAAATTTTTAGCCTCCATCACTCAATTCTTTCAACCCCAGTTATTAACTTCTGGATACCATGCCATTGGTCATCCTCACCACTGGGCCCCCCTTGCCTAGGCAATCAGGGGCACTTGGGTTTTCAGCCATCTTAGATCCCTTATTGCCTGCACAACATCTTTTAATGTCAAAACCAGCTAGCATGCCTGAAAGAACGAGAGGTTGGGGCCCTGTGGGTGCGGCGTAGACTGTTTTCGCACCATTTTGACAGGAGATTGGCACTCTCCCAAACTTGCTCCATTCCCTCCGATCCAAACTGCTATTACATGATGGATCAATGCTGCAAAGGTCAGAATTGAGGCAGGGGATCCAGGAGATGTGTTCTGTGGGTGACCCTGTTACGATGGGGTGTGGGTACCAATTCAGGAAATGCAATGTCTTCACAGCCACTGAACGGATTTGCGTTGGACCGAGACTGACGATTGCGGAGTACTTGGCACCTCATATGAATTCATACTTCGGTTACTTTTCGGCTCTTGCCGCCCACCCCCTGCGCCACTTTCTAAAATTAAGCACCATTATATGCACAAAAATTCAGCCATCCAATTGTGTGCTCAGGTTGGCAAATGGTGCAGGGGCTGCAAAGTTATGCCTAAACTCAGTGACCCTACTATGGGTCCAGTGGTGGGGACGACCCACTTTACTCCTAGCATAGAATAAAGTGGGTGAAGAATGAGCCAGGGGAGTTAAGATTCCGATGATCAAGGTACTGAACTCAGTTGCTTAAGGATAGTCCATTTACCTCATGCAGATACTGTGTGATATAATGTTAGACCAGACAGCCAGGTCATGAAGTCGGATTTTCAGGTCAAGACAAAATAGCAAAGTTCAATCAGGACTTTTTCACAGCAGGCAGGTTTGCCCCATCAGCTTACGTTGAACAGCAGCTCACCTAATTTGTCATACAGGGCTGCTTTGCGCTCCAGCGCAGCGTAGCACTCTGAAGCACGATTTGTGGAAGTGCTCTGGAAGGAAAAGGAGGCACAACCTTTTCAGCTGAGAAAGCCTTCCATGTGTTTTTCGTTATAATGCTTCCCAATCTCAGCAAAATAGTCATGTCCACAACCATACCAAAGAGGTGACATTCATTCAAGCATTTACCGGTATGCCACATGCTTGTTCTTCTAGGGCTTAGAGCACTTGCTTGCACTAACCTTCAAGTGCAATCTGTCCCTCTGATCCCTCTCCTCCACACCAACATTCTTCTTCTCAAGAGGCTTTAATCGGCCGGCATGGCCTTTTTGCCCTACACAAAATGAGCGTAAAGGGTTGCATGCAATGCAAATTCATGTCTCGCAAATGTCATTGTAGTTGATCAAGTTAATGCAGGCGCATGCATGCATCCACAACACCATATGACATACCAACGCATCAAGATTGTGGTATTTGCACACAGCAGAAGGCAGTCCCTCTTCTTGGCATTTATGATCAAAATGTTTTACTACCTGCAACTCACAACTTTGCGCACCTGTGAACCCTGTATCCTTGCTGAGGCGCGCTGCATCTTGTGTCTGGTACAGCTGGGCTTGCAAGTCCATGATGCTTGCGCCACTAACACCTGGAAATTGGTGGCGAAGATGCATTATTGGAAAAGGAGGCATGTTATGCTATCCCATCCCCCTTAAACACTTGTGCTACGCACTCAATGTAATGCCTAAAGAGGCACCTGGTAAGAGCCTCTTGATGAAGAGAAGGCTTTCGCGCTAAGAACAGGGTCAGCTTGTTGCTCCCAAGCTATGCAACTCATGAAGGTTTGAGGATCTTGGTGCTGTTAAGCCATGCAACTCAAAGGTTTGATGATATAAAGGAGTCTTAGAAGTCTGCTGTATTTCAAGGAGAGTATTTGCCTAATACCTTGCCTGCAGCTTTTGCAGGGCTTGCATACCTTTGAGCTTATGCATGTGTGTGTGCGTGTGTGTGCGTGTTTGTTTGTGTGTGTGTGTGACGATAATTTATGAGTTGTGCGCGCGTGCGTTTTTTTTGTGTTTTGTTAGTGATAACGTGCGCGAGAGCGTGTGCGTGTTTGTGCGTATGTGTTTGTACATTTGTGTGTGATGATGATGTGTGAGTTGTGGGAGCGTGCTTATGTGTTCTGTTAGTGTTTAAGTGTGTGAGAGCATGTGCGTGCGTGTGTGTGAATGTGTGTGTCTGTGTGTGTGTGTGTGTGTGTGCGTGCGCGTGTGTGTACGTGTGTGTTGTGAGTGTGCGCACGTGTGTTTATAAAAGAGAGAGAGAGAGAGAGAGAGAGGGGGGGGGAGGGAGGGGGCTGCATGAATTTCTGGACCCACCTTCAATTTCTCTCCGCTTGCTTGGCTGGACTGCACTTCCAGCCAGCCACCCTAGTCCCAGGTCATGCTTACGCTTTTCTCCGACGGTCCCCTCCATCGGAATAGATCAATTGATCCTCGAAACCGGAAAGCTTATAAATATTAATTAGAGGTGTATTTATTTAATATTGAGAATGCGGGTCCTGTGACAACTAGAGCAGCAGCAGCATCCATGGCCAATCCTCATCAGTTCATCCCTCCCCAGCTTCAGATTAATGTGACAACAAATGAACAACTGGAGGACTTACTGTGCAGCAAGGGACTTAAGGGTGAGCTTTTGTTCTAAGTTCAATTGCCATGTTGTGCTTTAATGCTTCTGAACATTGAAACAATGTGCATCAGTTGTACCTATCAGTTGTCTGTTATAAACATCATGTGCATGCATAACACATACATGCATAACACATACATGCACGCGCACACGCACGCATACTCATGTATGCAACACATGTACACACAGTTAAAATCACAAGCTCATTGTGTAATATGCCACAGGAATGAAGAGATAGGCGCATCATTGCACACAAACAGAAACGCACATGCGTGCATGCATCATTCGGGTCGTACGTCACCCTCATTTTGCAGTGGTGGAGCTTTACTCTACTTGGTGCGGCACATGTAAGAGTGTGCAGCCCACTCTCAGGCGTATTCGTCTAGACAAAGAAGATGAGCAGGCCCTTGCTTTTCTAACTGTGAGTGCCAAAGCTCATGTGCTGTAGCACAGCATCCAGCAGTCCCTCTGTATATCTTGCAAGTGGCAAGCAAGAGGAGTAGCAAATGGTGAAGCGCTACATAAATTTTTTTCTCGCTAGCTCAATGTCTTTTACGAGGAACCATCTGCCAGGCTTCACTAACAAGAGTTTCTACCTAACAGGTACCCTGTGAACCCATTGACTACCTAGAGGCTGCCAAGGAGCACCGTGGGAAGTCAGAGCCTTTGTTCTTGATTTATAGAGTGAGTTGGCATGCTTCACACTCATCCTTAGGCTTCTTTTCATTGACTCAAGTCCACACCTGCCCGACTTGCTTGCTACCCACATAGCCCCACGTTTTTGGTGCAGCTAAAACATCGGCTTCCATGTGTAATATTGTGATTTTGCAGAGTAAAGGCCATGGCGCTGGCTGTGTGCTACACGAGCTGCAAACCATGCTGTGCACGCCTTAATAGCATGCTGTGCGCTAGCCACCCTCACCCCTGCCATGGCAACCCAGCACCAGCTTCTTCCCATGCAGTATCCCCAGTATCATTGGCTAGCTTACTGTGCTGGCCAGTGTCAATGCACTGTTGCACTCCTGAGATGCGTGTCCTTTCCAAAAATGCGCTGATCAGCACTCATCCAGATTACGCGCGTGCCCTGCACTGGAGTACTCAAGCTCTAAAATATTTAATCTGTAATCTTCACCAAAATTAAAACTTTACAAGTGTAGTCTCTGCTGCACTGCCCTATACCCAAAGTGCATACTGTGCTGTGCTTGCATCTGCCTAAGTTTTGCTGACCCCTGTACATTTCTAGACTTAATCTTTCCCAAATACAGAAGCAGATCATTTAGTTCCTCAATGACTGTGCATGCGCTGGCAATGGCTTGGTAGCTGGCATCAGCGCACAAAGCAAAGGACTGCTTTGCACAATATCAAAACATCATGTGCATTTTGTCTTGGGCGCAGCAAGGTGAACTACACAGCTCCTTTGTGTGTCATGATACGCCCCATCAGTGTTTGTGCTATTTGGTGCACTCACGCTGTTTGTGTGCCCCCATTATCTCCCCCAAAAGCCAAAGAAGTTTCCTACAAAACTGTCCACATCCCACAGCACGCTGAGAAGGTAAAAAGATCTTGGGGGCAGTGTGGCTGCCCTCGCTGTCACGCTTAGCTGCATTCCCACTGGACTCCATAGAGTGCAGAGTGATTATCCCATATTTGCAAGCCCAGCCAATTGTGTGCCCAAGCATGGCACAGGCACTGGCAAGTAGAGACAAGAAGCGCAAGCGCTGCCACCTTATGCAGAATGGACTTTTGAAGGCCAAGGTGGAGGGTGCCAACACTCCGGCATTGGCTCATCAAATACTCACTTACGTCCCTGCCAACGCTGATATGGATGATTTAGAGGTGCGTGGTGTGATGCTGTGCGCACTGGCGTGGGTGTTTGTGTCTCCTAGCAGTTGTGTGAGTTGCTGGGCTCGCCTTAAGGGGACAGTGCATGCCATCCTCGAAACTGCTAGGGCAGCATTGGACTAGAATAGGGTACATAGTCATAGTCATGTAACATATTAACTTGTCAGCTAGGTCTCAGCAGCACCTGATCTAAGCAGCAGCTGGTGGCCTTGAGTATCAAGCATAAAATTGAATGCAGCTATTTCAGTGTGCATGGACATTGAGTTGACCTGCTTGTTTCCCTCACTTTGCAGCACTTGATTGCCCAATGAATAACAATGCTGCAACCTGCACACCTGCAGGAGAATCCGCTGTACTTAGCACGGTTAGACAGAGAAAAGCAAGCGCGTGGAGAAGTGAGCGGCAAGGATGGAAAGGGTGCAAAAAAAGGAGCTAAGAAGTGAGGACTTGGGTGTGCATCACTGACTGTAGGCAATGGAGCAAGGTTATGGAGCTGTAGCATGCAGCAAGGTTATGGAGCTGTAGCATGCTTGTGCTTAGCAGGCTTGCCATTTCTCACTTGTTCTCTATCGTTCACAAAATGACCATGACGAGGTGTGTGCATTGGCAGTAGACAGCCTTAGTGCACAATAAGCAGACGACATATTATGTGTATCGAATTGCGGAGTCTACCATACCATAACATTTCCTTACTTCTGGTTCAGCATGCGGGTAGGCTCATCTAGAACTGCTTGTGGCTTACACGACTGTCAGGTTGGAACAGACTGGAACTAGTGCTACACACATTGCCGTCAGAAGGCGAAGTCTTCGCCACCCAGATAACGGCCAGTAGCAGCATGTATTAAGGAAGTTATTTTTGAAAGGTCCATAAGTGTAACTAGCAGGCTACCTAGAGACACACACAATCAAGAAGCCTCTCAATCAAGAAGACAGAGAGAAAAAGAAAAGAAAACTACGCAAGCAGCGAAAAGCTCCTCACAACAATTATGGAAAAGGGGCCACTTGGGAAGAAAAGCCCCTTCACTAGAAAAGAAAAGGGCGGTCAGTGAGGATCAGGAGGGTTGCGGGCAGACAAGCCAGCAGACCTCTCCTGATTGGTTCGAAGGTGAGGAGAATGCTCAAGAGAACGTTTGGTCTGAACAAGCTTATGAGCATAGTATTCAGAGTGAGCATGGAGCTTGAAAGCAAGTCTCTTGACTCTTCAAGAGTCAAAGTTTGTGAGTCAAGTCCGAGACTCTTAAGAGGAACCAAAGTGTGAGGAGTGTAAATAACACCCCCTACACCTAAGAGAATAACGTGAAGAACATGGTCTCCTGCAATGGTGCGTCTAAGGTGACCATGCTGAGCATGGGCAGCTTGGAGCTGCTGCTCAGGGCGATTGTCTTCACAGCACTTGATCTCAATGCGATGGGTGGTACGCTGTCAAGAAAGGTCTCGGGGCGAGTCTGTCTAGGCCGGTAAGCAGTGGCTGGTGATGGGTGTCTGCCTCCAGCTGCGGTGGCTGATGCTAAAGAACCCTGTCCCCAACCCAAAACTACCCTCCTTCCACTCCTTAAAGTAAGGCCTTGATCATTGGGATGGTTCTGTTGATTTTGGGAATTGATATTGCATGTTTTCTTTGGAGTAACTAAAATGGCGTCAGGGCGAGAAGTGAGTCTGTCTCTTCGATCGTGGTTAATAGCAAAAATCTTAGCCAGAGGAAACGTTCCAGAGTGGCTCTGGATTCTGCTGTCACAGGTATTTGGAGACTTTGCATACGATGCTTGTCAGCACTGCCCACATCTGTGGATACAAGACAGGATCCTAGGGAACCTTTACTTATGGCTTTTGTTATAACTTATGACTTGAAGTCTGCCTGCGATATCGTGGCGTTCGGTCACTATATTTCTAATGATGGGATGCTGGCACCCTGAGAGGATGTGAATTGCACTGTCTTGGCAGGTGGTGAAGCAGATGGAGCAACTAAGGCTGTTGGGCTGCTTAAAACGGACAGCGTATTTTTGGTTACAGACCGTGCCAGACCGGTTTTTAATCACTGTCTCTTTCCTTGTGAGAGATGCCAGGTATAGACCAGAAAGCATTACTGATTTTGCTGTGGGCACTCTTATTCTTGATTAAAGTCTGGTAGTAGGCTCAGTCAACTAGTTATCAAGCAGTGGCACAATCTTGTATTGCAAATACACTAGGCCTAGGAGCCAGCTTAGAGCGGCCATTCAACAGCATAGCATGCTCTGTCAGCACCTTCAACAATCTGCAACCACCTCCACACTGCCCTTTTGGGAGATGGTGGGCAATGTTTTTGGAAAACTTATGCCACCATTCATTATGAAGGTCAGAAAGTGGAAACTGCTAGTCACCTTCTTGGTTAGGTTAGATAAGGTTAGGTTACATAGTTGTACCTGCCGAACGAGGGCAGCTTAGCTGAAGCCAAACGGGCCTGCAACCGTAACCAATAAGGGCAAGCTAGGTAGTGATCCGAAATCTAGGCACAGCATTCTATGCACTCATGCACATACAAGGCTAGGCTAAAAAAGTCTCTTAGCCTGTTTGAGCTACAAGATGGGCTGCAGGAGAGATGGTGGTGCTTGACCCACGTGTTTGCCAAGTCAGCACTTGGACAATCTAAGAGGACAGGCAATATGTATTTGTGCTTCGTTTTGCACCCAACAGCATCTTTAGAAAGCAAACGTGGTCGATGTGGTCTTTGGTTGTAGCAGAAGATTTTAATGTGAGAGTGTTTGTAGCCCAAACTTGACATCCATATAGGCCTGCAGAGAGTGCAAAGAAAAATCCAGAGCATGACATGCTTCCTGTTCTTGATACCCAACTCTGAGCATATCATCCACACTCTAACTATAGCTCCAGCATAATTGTGGGCCATCTGGTTTGAAGCATTTGTCATCTTCCCACATCTTCCCAGTGTGGCCCAGTGGAGGGACGTGCCCAGGTATCTAAATCTGTGCACATCCTCAAGCGGAGTGCCACTGTAGCAGAACACCGGTGGGTTGGAGCAAAAGAAGGCCATGGTTTTGGTCTTGTGCCCATTCAGCGTCAGCCCTTTCAAAGTCGTGTAGGTATGGAATCGGTCGAGTTGGAGCTGGAGGTGGTGGGCAGTATTGGAAGCAATGTCATCTGCGTATTCACAGTGAGATACATTTATTGTTTGCAAGGCTGTCATTGCCCCATTGTCCGACGTGTTCAAGAACTTGTCCATGTCGTTTGTGAAGAGAGAGTAGAGGGCTCATTCACCTTCTTGAACTTCCTAGATACCTTTTGCTGGATTTGAGTAGGCATGTGCTTTGTAACATTGCTCGGTTTTGCTTGCGTGCCCATACCCTGAGAGTTGAGACTGGGTATTGGCAAATCCACAGTAGACGTTGTGACAAATGTGGCTTGTATTGTGTTGAGGACAAAAGACATGTCCTCTTTTTATGCCCTTGCATTGAAATATGCTATTTGAGAAGGAAATTCAGGGAACAATTTACTGATTTTCCCGTGGCTGACAGATATTTTACGTTTTGGAGCATGTATTTGACAAAATCAGTGCTGAGGATGTGACCTTGTTTCTCTTGAAGCAGGCGTACAAATCACTTTTTTTATTTCTGAGATCGTGGATCATCCATGATATTTTTTGTCGGACTGGCAGTCAACCCATCTGGCTGAAGGTCTAAACCTATTGTAACCTTCAAGTTGTTTATGGGCTGGGCCTCAAGGGTTTATGGGAGTCCTTTAGCTGAGGTTATCATGGCATAACCCAAGTATGATATAATATCATTGATATTTGAAGCGGCATTATCTCTTATAAGAGAAGCAGTGACCAGTCATGACAGTGATCACTGGTGAGATCATCATGACCCAACCCAAATCAATGATTGAATTGGCAGCACAGCATTTATATGTAGATTAGGATTTATGCTAGGCTAGGCGATCCCTTTAAATTTGTATATGTGTGTGTATGTGTATTTGTGTGTATTTTCGAGATGTGTGTAGGGTTTGGCCAAAGCTTATCAGTATCCTACACGGGGTAGCTCAGTCAATCAGCCCTAAGCTTTTGCCAAGTATAGCAGACGTAAAAAGCAGTCAGCAAGCAAACTGCCAATTACCGTTTTGTTCATCTGCAAGGACTGCTTTTGATTGAGCAACGCGTCCACGAGGGCTCAGCTAAACGCGGCTGGATGTGACTGATTCAGCCGCTCATCAGCCGCATCAGCCACACTCAGCCGAGGCCTGGAAATGTCTCTCGAAGCCATTAACTTTAAGTCCTCTCTTTTCTATACCTCTAGGTTTACATGGTGCGTTGGCTCTGGGTGGCCCCGTTTCCTTAATCAATGTAAAAAGCAACATAACTGCCTACCTAGCTTTTCTTCGCAGGGGCTTTAACCACCTCAGGCTAATGCCAACGAATTCTGCACTGCACTGCACTGCACTGCAGAGTCTGGGAGAGTGACAGACTGGCAGTCCTCAGAGGGTGGACACTCCTTGGTGGATTGTTCAATCCTTCGGGTGCATAATAAATAGGTCAGCCTACTCAGTCACTAAGTAAACGGTATGTCACACCAGGAGGGAACTGCATTCATTTGATTCCAAGTCGCCTTAACTTAAACAGGCAAGCGAGTTAAGATTATCTCAACCCCCACCCTAACCAGTGCTTTTCCATCTATCATAGATGATGCCTCCATGATGCCTCCACTTCAATTGATTTGAGCAATTTATGTAAATACAATATTTGTGTTTTTGCGCATCACACACCACAAGGTCTAAGCGTAAAGGAGGGAAGACTTTGCACATCATGCATCACAATTGAGAAGGGAATCCAGACCAAGACAGGTCATCACTTGCTTACACCCTCTGGATGGCATCTAGATATCATGACTTAGCGAGACATTATAAAGCTCCTGCCTTCTAAGGCACACATTTGCATTGAGGAAGCCTGAAACAAAAGGTTACTGTGCTTAAGCTATTTGAGCTTGCGCCCAGTTGTACTATATTGTACCATAAATACATGCGCCTGCATGCGCACTAAGAAAGTGCCATGCTACCTGAGCATTCTAGTGCATCATAATTTACTATGTGTACAATTATACACTAATCAGCTATGAATTGAGACCTCAAGTCAAGTGAAGTGCCTAAATTGGCCATCGCCTGTGCTGTTGACAAGATACTTAGAGCAGACTGTATGCAAGACCTGTAACACCCCAATATATATTGGGGTATATATGCTTAACATATGGGAAGAATGTTGTGTTCTTATGGAAGATGGTGCCACTTAATCTTGTGTGGCTATTATACACTGCTTGAGAGCCTCACGTTGTGAGAGGTTCTGACTTGGACCACTTGTTGATTGTGTGGTTGAGACTGAAGCCACTTGTAACGCTGCCGACCACATAAACACTTGTGTGGCTATTCTTGACTATATTTGGTATATATTGTGAGTTGTGTCATTCAATGGAAGTTCCACCTTCACCTACAAGTTGGTAAGAATCTCAGTCCAGACTTTACTTTCTCTTTGTCTTGACAATCAGATCTGCTGGATCCGTGTTGGCTTTGTATCACTTGTCGACATATAACAACTATACCACGTCTATGAAGACACCTCTCCACGGTCAGGCAAGTACTCCGCTCTGCGTCAGGCCAGCCCAAAAGTCCTGTGACCGAACTGCTCTCTTTCAGAAAGGAGAATCATCGGCACAC
>LKMJ01002267.1_pt1 | contig 17556 bp, 24 predicted proteins | sample 643391 | NCBI WGS metagenome assembly LKMJ01 (sample SAMN04112250, study PRJNA286221) | soda lake metagenome | biome: soda lake; feature: Kulunda Steppe; material: water; isolation source: sample PL-Br10 brine of Picturesque Lake | place: Russia: Kulunda steppe | collected 2010-07
CCTCCCGTTGACCACTGTTTGCTCTCCCTGGCATAAGTGTCTGTTTGCATCCCTTCCTCCCGTTGACCACTGTTTGCTCTCCCTGGCATAAGTGTCTGTTTGCATCCCTTCCTCCCGTTGACCACTATTTGCTCTCCCTGGCATAAGTGTCCGTTTGCATCCCTACCTCCCGTTGACCACTGTTTGCTCTCCCTGGCAACCGCTCCAGCTCTTTGCCTGCACCTGGACTATCTGCACCATCAACACACTGCAGCTCCTCCTTGCATGCGCCCTGACAAGTGTCCTGTCCGTATGCTCACCCCAGCACTCATCATCCAACCATGGGCTGCAGCCTGCTGCCCACCAACAGTGGACACTGTCCTGCGCACATTGAGCACTCACCACCAGGCTGAAAGGCTGTGGGCCGCTGTCCGTCACCAGCGACCTGGCAGTCACCTCAATGTTGTACTCGCCATCGCTTGGCGTCTCAATCACCACCTGCGCAGGTCAGACCATGGCTCTGCTTTGGGCATACCCACGCGCATCTTGCTTTTGTTCCCAAAGATCATCTCCTTTCGACTTTACTATGCCTTGCCAATCATGTTTATGTGCTGTCTACGCTGCAGAGGACACGCCTGTGCCCTTGAATGCGCCTCTCTTTAACTTCATCCCCGTAAGGTGACAGATTCCAGTACAATTAAGCCAGGCTCTATTGACAGGAGATGAGCTGCCAGGCTTGATGTTTAAAAGGTGCAGCAAACTTGCACGCTGTCCCAGCCTGTTTTGAAGGCTCTGTTAGGTAGAACCCCAGGTCCTCTTGACTTTGCTGTTCAATCAACCTGGTAAGCACAACATGCCGCCATTTCTGCCTCGCATTGGCGTACACCTACCTTGCTATTCTAAAGGTATGCCACCCCAGCTTGACCAGCCACATCATGCATGTTGTTATTACCTCTGCATGGTTGATGGCATGCTTGTAATCAATGCCCCTCTGGTTGACCAGGGACGTGTGCAAAAAGAAAAATCAGAGGGAGGGCAGCAGGTCATAACCAGTCTGCATGGCACGCACCCGCTCATTTGTGTTGAAGCGATCACCATCAGAGACGCCATTGCCCCACCACTCTTCGTCACTGTCTGGTCTGAACACCTGCACACAAAGGTATGGACAAACGGCTGGTGGATGCAATTAGGGCAGCGCACAGGCAGGATGTGGGAACAGAAGAAAGAGCTGTGGTGAATCAGATAGCCACTGTACATATTCATAATACAATAATATGATAATAATATGATATAATACAATATTTTACACAATCCACTGCAAAGACAAGGTGTGGCAGTTTTTATAACTGGTCTATCTCAGGGTGGGCCCTCGTGCATACTCCAAATGGTGCTTGCATTAGTAGTATTGATTCAGTACAAAGCATGCGCTGCAAATCTAGGATGGACAGCACCAGAAAGACAGTGTCAAAGGGTTGACCAGACCATATAGTGATGGGTTTGGTGCAGCCATTTGACAATGTTTACAGTTCATCAGTACGGTTGCGTGCAGCTGCTGCTTGTACCCTAAGCCTTGCCTTGGACAGAGCACTGCAGCAGAGCGAGCTCCTGCCCAAGGCTATTCCTTTGACCCTGCCCCCTTGCTCTAATAAGGGTCTCCAGGTTTCTAGGATGCCGCCTCACCCTCAGGTCAAGGTCTTGGATAAGGACATCCTCTGTTCCGGGAGTGCTGGGTAGGTCCATCCACGCAAGCACCACAACCAGCGGGCCTCCAGATGCTTCGACCGTGAAACTGGCAGAGCTGCCCTCCTCCTGAAAAGGCTCGGTCTTATACACCTGGTCATCCGCAATGCAACAAAGCCCGAGACAAGTTGTATGCTAAGTTGTAAAACCTGTGCATGCTCAGATGTTTAAGATGCAAGAGGTTGGGACGATGGTTGAATGAAGGCATGCACTCATGGCGCCTATACCTTATGACACACATGAAGGTCGTCACAGACCCTTATGCAGACCCCAAAGGGCCAACTAGCTGCAGCTCATTGAATGCAGCTTGGATTGGCGCTGCTAAGCTTGGTTATAATTCTGGCAACAGCAAGCTGGCCTGGAAGGCACCCTTGCGGCCTAGAGATGCACAAAATAAAATGGCCTTGAGATGTGCTTGGAGTGCATAAGCATCCCTGCCCATGCATTGCATCAGGCTTTTGGAGCCAGGGCAAGCATGCACAGATGTGAGGGGGGTTTCGGTAACACCTTGCAATTGCATAGGGTGCATGCTCCTTCTCGCTCAGCACTCACTCCTGCATAGCATACCAAGCAATCAGTAGAACCTGAGGCAATGGACCTCCCCATCCAACTCACGTGCATTGCGAAATCATTGAGGCCTTGAACAGGGAGGGAGCGTGCAAGGTTAAGCCTGCCATAGCCCTCGGAGTTGTTAGGTGTCTCGCCTAGTTGTTGGCCATTCCTGAATCACAACGCAGCAGGAAAAGGTGAACTGCCTGGGTGCGAGTGTGATATGTGCTGGACGTGTCCCCAAAACGTGATGCGCCAGCTTTTGACCAGGCACGCATGCGTTGATGACCCCCTTCGCCATCTTTCCAAGCCAGTTACAGATTCGGTCCAATCTACCGCCTTGGCCTTTAACTCCAATCCTCACCTTTCGGCCAGGCCAGTCATGGATTCCGCACCAGCCAGCAGCACAGCCCGGATCAGAGAGGCAGGGGGGTTAAAGCCATTCTCGTCCACTGGCGCGCCTGCAGCATGAAAGCAAAGCTGTTACATCTATCTTACACCTAGAAGTCATTTAGGCCTGTCCTCCCTTTTTTCCTGTCGCCACCTGCAGCTGCACTGCCCGGATCAGAGAGGGAGGGGGGTCCCACCCGCTCCCCTACATTTTGCGATGTTATTAGATCAATGTATGTCATGAATTCCCCACTGTCTAATTTTGCTGCAATCCACCCGATGCATCATGTTCCAGGTACAAAAGTGAGTGGCATATTGGATTTGACTGACCTGCCTGTGCTCCATGCCCTTATTTTAAATTTTCAACACATACATGCTTGCCAATGGGAAACAATGATTCATTGGACCCTACTTACCTGTGGGATAGAAACCATCAACAAAGTACTGACGAATAATTGCAGCGGCTCCCCCTACAGCTGGTGCAGCCATGGACGTGCCTTGCAGCACGGACACTCTGCATCCAGACAGTGCATTCACAGACACACAGCACCCATATTAACGCTTACGCACACACTGCATCCATATCAATGCATATGCACAGACACATTGCGTCCAGATAAATGCATAATACAAGCAGTGTGCATTCATTTTCCTCCTTGATGCAAGGACAGATGAACATAATGGTCTTAAGAGACCTGCCTATGCACAATTGAGAGATTGCGCCTGTTTCCTGTGCTTGGGAATCAACATGCAGATGCGGTCAGGGACAGCATTCCAAGAGTTTGAGTGAGTTGGGAACAAAGTATTCAGCGTTAGAGAGCCAGATAATGATGCCGTGCCCTTCTACTGCATCTACAAGACTACACCGCAAACAATGTCTTTTGTGCACGCAAGTATGGAGCTTGTGCACCCCTTCTCTTGCGACCAGCCAAAAGTTTGACACAGCAGCACACCTGCAAGAGTCTTGTGAACCAGCAAACTCGCCATCAGAGTGCGCAGACAGGGTGACACCTGCAGCAGTGCATGGGAAGAAGTGGAAGAGGATGCTTGTATGAGTGTGACACTGGAGGGTGCAGTCAAGCAGGTTTATGAGAAAGCACACTTTCTGTGGGACAGGCACTCTCGAGATGACCTAACTTTAGGGTTCAATCATGATAAATGCTTTGATTACAAAATTTCAACATTGTTCAGAGAGACTACACCAGAAAAGAATCACATGTAGCAGACATTGTTCAAGACAACTCATGAATTGGACCAGAGAAAACTTTCTCTAGCTTTTCCACTTTATTTCTAGTGTCAGAGTGACACCACCTATCTGACATGCTGCCTCTGCATGTGCAACCCACACACTTGCTCATAAGTGCTGCTGCATCTACATGCACGTCATGTTTGCTAGCATGTATTGCCTTATGTGATGCCTGCATCACAGAGGGCGTTGCGTGTAGGGTGGCACTGCATGAAACAAGCCGGCATCACAGTTCAACCTACACGCTCTGCAGCTGTGTGCAGCACCACACACACACACACACACACACTGCTCTCCACACAAGCATATGCACTATACTGCAATGTCCGCCAAAATGACGCGGGGGCTTTCTGATGACATGACGCACGCGGGGCTCTCTGTGCCAACATGACACACGCGGGGCTCTCTGTGCCAACATGACACACGCGGGGCTCTCTGTGCCAACATGACACACGCGGGGCTCTCTGTGCCAACACGACACACGCGGGGCTCTCTGTGCCAACATGACACACGCGGGGGCTTTCTGATGACATGACACACGCGGGGCTCTCTGTGCCAACATGACGCACGCGGGGCTCTCTGTGCCAACATGACGCACGCGGGGCTCTCTGTGCCAACATGACACACTTTGCCGGTATAGGACTCTTGCCAATCAGACACACGCGGAGCGCTGCTTGGCTGCCCGCTTGAGTGATCCTCAAAGCCACTCCCTGTGCAGCTGGCCGAAATGAAGCCACGTAGCCTCCCCTGATGTGAGATCACCTGGCGCTCTCACCTGGCGCTCTCACCTGGCACTCTCACCTGGCGCACGATGCTCTCACCTGGCGCTCTCACCTGGCGCGCGATGCTCTCACCTGGCGCAGCAATTTCGGGCTTCAGGCGAGCCTGCCTGTCGTCGTTCCAACCAGGCGGGCCGTAAGAGGACAGCCACATGATGTGCTGATGAGGGTCACGGTCCTGGCGGCACACAGGTGTTCCATCCAAGTCGTGGAGCTCGCGCGTTTCGAGTGGGCGAGGAGGTCATGTGAGCGGAGCTCACTGCTTTGGGCGAGTGTTGCTCTGCCCAATTGACCCTGGTTGAGGCCATCTAGGCACAAGGTTGGGGGTTTAAAAGCCTGTTGTGGCTGCACGTCAGGTGACATTGCTGTCCACTGCGCTGAGGACACCCTAATGCACGCACCGCGTGGCCGCGCGCAAGTCAAATGTATAACACTAGCATGCCTCATCCACGCACTGACCCAGGCATGTTGCAGTAAGCTTTTGAGAGCATGATAAGCTGCAACTGCAACGTTGACTTGACGCCCTGCTGCGCCGGACTTCTTGAGTTGGTTGGGCAGTTGCATGAATCAACTGCAGCATCGACTTGATGCCCTGCTGGGCCGGACTTCTTGAGTTGGTTGGGCAGTTGCATCAATAACCCAAGGAGCTGGTAGGTTGCGCCCACCAGAGGACATGCAGGGTCACTAAGCAATGCTGGGCTCTTCTCAGCTCCTGCACCGTTTCCTTAGATAAGCACAAAAGTGGATGCCTGCCTTCCGTTTTATCATACGCTCCTCTAGCCGTTGACTTTATCCAAACTTAGAGTATGCAGGGGCTGCAAAGATCTAGCAAATTCTCCATCAGCCCACAGGAACCATTGGGACGGGGGAGGACAACTCTGGACCACAGTGCACAACCAGGGCAAGAGCAGGCAGCAAGACCGCCCGGACGGGTACCGTCTCTGGGGCTCCTGACAGAATGCTCACCTTGAGTGTTGTTGTCACTGTGGCCCCTAAGGTCATGACATCAAGTAGCTGACTGCAAGCACGCAAGCAGCGGCGCCACAGCTGAGCCAGAGGCACCAGGAGAGGCTAGCATGGGACAGGGTGCGCTGTTGTCTGGAAGCAAGATTCGCTGGCATCCAGGACAGGCTGGCATGGGACGTGTGCTCGTCTGGAAGGAAATGATTCATTGGTCTTCAATTCAGCTCCGTGTGTCCCTGGCAAACATGTGTCTGATGCAACGGGCAGCACACGTACAAAGATGCACGCAGTTGGGTTTGTGAAAAGAGACATTGAATTTGTTTGGGGGCGCTCAACTTGGGCATTCATCATTGTTGGCAGAGGTAGGTTCAGTTAAAGGGCGCTACATCTGCAAGCCGCTGATATCGCACTAAATTCATATCAGTGGCTTGGAGAGATTAAATGGCCTCTTCCCTGGCCTTCTGTGCCAGGGACTGGCTTTGTTACGGTCTCTGGGCAGTAAAGCGCAAAGACACAGCCCAGGTCCAATAACGGGGAGAGCACCAATTGCAAGTTGAGCTGCTGTTCCCGTCTGCTTTGTAATCTAGCCTGCGACCTTAGGAAAAAATAGTGTTCTTCTCATTTTTATTTTTTGTATCTATGACTTGAAAGCCTTTCACACATTGCTCTTACTTGTTGGAAGGGATGGTCATAAATGGAACTTCATTGTGTGGGGGGCCTGTAGAATCCGATTGGCTGTACAAGATGCCTGCGAAAAGAAGGCGAGAATGAGACGGAGCATGCTCACCTGGAAATCGCTTGACCAAAGAGCAATCAGCTCCTGCCAGGTTTTGCTATCTAGCTGCAGCACTCCACATCACACTGCTAAGGAGCAGCTAAGAGGTCAATGAATAAAAGAACAACGCACACAATTTGCTTCATTGAATGAATGGCATGATGCTTACTTCTAACCCGTCCACCAGCTGCCACACTGCACTGCTCACCTCCTGAAGCCCCTGCTGCCACGACATTGTCAGCCTTGACGTCGTTGCTGCAGCCACCTTCCAAGAACAAAATCATACTGCCAGAGGCAGCGTCACTGTTCTGGAGCGTCTCACATGCATCTTGGGGCTCTGCCAGGACCAACTGCAGTCAGGTTGCGGTGCAAGTAGGATGAGCAGGCGATCAATGATGGCTGTACACGCTACAGAGTGCATAGGCGTTACATAATGCTCCTGGATGAGTTGGAGCGAGAGAGTGGGGCACAGGCATGCTTCCAGAAGCGCAAGCTGCCAGCAATCGAGGCCTGTTTTGGTGCAAGCGCTGCCAGCCGTTTTGCATTAAGCATGATGCATCAAGGGAGCCATGCTTTGTATGTCAATGTACATGGACCTTGGGACATGGCGCATGGTTAGGAGTCGAAGGAAGTCAAACAACTTGTAGTGGACCGCAATACAGCATGCATGATGGTTATTGATACATGGGTGTTGTTGGAGGTTAAAAATTTGCAGTGGATCGCAACACAGCATGCTTGATGGTTGTTGAAACATGAGGGTCACAATGACATGATCCTGATGACAATGCAACACTGTCCGCAGCAACTGTTGTGAGACACGCCTCTCTTTGACATCTTCTGTACATAACACTAGGTATGCCGCGTGTTCCACGCATCAGCGCTTCTATCATACTGCATGGTTTATGCACCAATGTAAATGGCCAACCACGCAGTCACCATGCAGTCACCATGCATCAATTGGAAGGATTGGACTCGGGCACAAAATGATTTTGTGGTGGTTAAGCTGTGCCACCCACATCGAACTCCTCTCCAGGTGAGAGCCTATCCTGCAGCGCCCGGCTGGTATCCCACAGCCGCAAGTCCCGCCCTGCAAGTTTGGACCAAAGTTGGGGCAGTGTCATTTAGGGTTGCAGAAGAGTCAGAGGAATTATCAGCAATTGCACATGCGTGCATGCAAAATGTGTGTAAATCCAGTGGAGCTTTGAGGTGTTCAGGGGCTCAAGTTTCTGCATAGGCTGCAAGTGCATGTGGAAGGGTCAAACAGACCTGGGCTGCTGACCCTGTGATATGCATTTCATATTTGCACGAACCAGGATCAAGAGTTCTAGGGTTAGGCTTAGAATTTTTAACTGATGCCCCGTGAGACAGTATGATGGCCTTGTAGCGGTAGGGCGGTCGGGTGAATTGGCTGGAGGGCAGTGCAACCACTCAACCACTCAAGTGCCCGACAAGGCCACAATCCAGTCCCACTGGGCGTCAGCTGACCCTGCTGTTGAAACCTCCCGTTTTGGGTCGCAGATTTCCGTGTGCTAGGCAAGAATAGGGAATTTTACTTCGAACTTCACTACCATGCGGGGCACAGGGTCAAGTCCAAATCACACAAGACATGCTCATCAAATTTATGCTGAGTCAAAGATGTGGAACACTGCAGGCACGAGGCTAGAGCTGGTATAAGGGCGACTGCACAGGTCCTTGGCACATGGCCAGGGCCCTTAAACCTCAACTAAGTCAAAGTATTGGGGCCTTCTTGTGTTGGAGTGAGACAACATTTGTGAAAAACGCTAGCGAACCTTTTCTTAATGCTCGCTATAAATACATATGTTGTCATTTATTGTCTGTAAACTGAATGCCTGGCACACACAAGGTGCACTTACATTTGCAGCACCTGATCACCATCTCGTAAACCAAAATGCTGGAGGATAGGTTGCATGTTCTACTTACCGATGATTGGTATTAAAGGCCGGCCATCATTACTGGACAAGAGCTGCTTTGTATCCTGGTCTGTGAGAGCCTGTGAGGAAAATATTATTATCACATTTCTAACGGGCAATACCAGCCATGTATCTGGAAGATGAAAGAAAATGAGCCAAGTACCAGTTGATATTGAAGGACAGCTGGATACATTTTGAAGCAGCCCCCCTTCCCCCCTCGCCTCACTCCAACTGTGCACTCACTCACCCCTCCGCTCAAACCCGTACACAAACATCCACATACACAGGCAGGCATTAATGGCAGTATGAATTTGCTTAAGACAAAATTGGATGTGCATCCTTACAGAAAGAGGGCAATAATACGCTAAAGAAATGGTAGCAAAATGGCAGCCAGAGTCAAGTATGTGTGATTAGAGCTGTATTCCCTACAAAACTGGATAGTTGTGGGAGACACAATAAACTTCAGCATCTTATTTGCCTTGCTTGCGGCTCACATGGAATAGGAGACCACTCTCTGGGCTGTAAATCTGAGCTTCAATGTCCACCTGATCAAGCACGTTGCACAAGCAAGAGAACTTTGGCAGAATCTGCCAAGAAATCTATGGTGATGGTCAGCATATCTGATTGATCCTAGAAAACCAAGTGCTAGAGTGGACAAAACTGACAACAGAGGCAAGAAGTTGAACAACCAAGGCTACACAACATGTCGTTCAAAACAGCAATGATGCTACGAGGATAATGAAATAGCAGCTAGAAAATATCAGGTACTAGACCTCACAAATATAGCAAGTAATCAGGCCAAAAATTTTCACCTGGTCTCCTTGTTCATCTTTCAAGGCTGTCCCTTCATCAATCTCTCGTGCACGCCAATTGTCTGTTGCTCCCACTGCCTGCACATCAAAATCATCCGTTTCAGGCACTCTTACCAGCTGTGTGGTATCAATTCAAAGTTATTTCTTCTTTATTTCATGCATTTACCTTTAAGAGGGGCGAGGATGCAATAACTGGTCTACTTCTTGAGTTTTGATTGTTGCAAGTATATAATTGAGCCTAGGTATCCTGGCCAGCACAGGCAATTGTTGAAGTGCTTTGGCTAGATAAGTATGGGCACAGAAGAGCACAAGCACTGCACAGGAAAAGCAGGCACAGCAGTGTGTGCCAGATTGCTCTGGGTGCAAAGCAGCTACCAAGCCAAGTGCATTCCGCAAAATGCCTTTACGCATCTAAGGGAAATCGGCATATCCCATTGGGGCACGCCCTTTTCTGCCAGAAGCCTCTGCCAAAGCAGCATTCCTCCACCGCCACCACCACCAGCAGCAGCATCAGCTGCTGCAGCAGCACATCCATTGCTTACAAGCCGTGCTGATGTTAGATTACAGAAGCTGCATTCATGCAGTTCACATACGCACCAGCACATTCTTGCACAGTGCAGGGGAAGGTACAGTGCCACTAGTAGGTTGCTGCTGTCCTCCTGAGTTGCCTGGAATTCTCAAGCAACAGGCACCGAGGTTGATTGGCGACAGTTTGAATGGTATGGTCAGCACTATCCGACATGAAAGAAAATTGAAGCAGACTACTTAACAAAGTGCCCTAAGTAGTGCCAAGGCATCTGTGTGATGCCCCTCCATTAATATCTGAGGATGATGACCAAAGCAGATATCCTCGCCTAGAGACTAAAAATAAGTGGTCTGGGAGTCAGGCAATCAAGGTTAGGAGAAACTTAAGTACACCCCATCCATACCTGCTGCAAAGACTAGGAGCATATCCTTTGCCCAAATATATCGATCAATGTTTTGACACTGCAACCGGGCAAGCATGCCATAAAGTTGTGGCCCGTTTTGCATTTTCCATTGACATGGACACTGAAGCAGCTAGACAACATGACTTCCTACGTAGATGCTGCATTTGGGTACTACTCAACACAGGGCAGCCGCTGCGTCCACAACCAGATCATACACCCTTTGCAAACAAAGTCCATGCAGTAAATTACTGCCAGTAATACTCACGAGCTCATCATATTCTAGAGAGGCGCCTCCCCAAGAGTTTGTCACGACACGAACACCCTGTGCATGGAAAGGGGGTGGAAGGAGAGCATGGGAAATGAATTGCCAATGCCCCTGGCAAGGGTTTTATTACAGGCTGCCTTGTGCCATGCCGCGTTGCATGACTTTCTATGTTTGTAATTGCCAAAGTGGATGGATGGATGACAAGACAAATCGAGGTTGCTGAAAGTGGCTACCTATGGACCTTTCTTCATGGGCACACTGCCAGTTATCTGGTTGGCATTCACTCCAGACTTCGGCTACCTGTTGGCGCATGACGTCAAAGACAGATGCTATGTCCCTTGGAGGACGCACTGCTCCTCTGGCCTCATTAGCAGTTTCCTCATCTTGCATGTCAAAGATAGAAATCCTGCATTGTCAAAAAGAAGAAGATTTGCCAGTCTTGAAGCGCAAAACATTAAAGTGCAGGCTTACTGCGTTTCATTTTTTGTTGGGAAAGGGTGCAACAATGCCTGCATTCATAATCTGTGCATTATTCTGTCCATTATTCTGCAATGTTGGTGAGAGCGCACATGTCATAAAAAAGATGAAAAAACTATGCAGGCAGCAGTATACTCCCAGCATCAATTAAGGAAAAGGAAAAGGGATCATCTGAACACCACATTCGCATGGGTTGTAGACAATATGCTTACCTAGCATTGGGGGCCACACCTGCAGTAACAGGCGGAAAAAGGACATGAACAGTGAAAAGAATTGCAACATGTAGAGTATGTATGTAATAACAAAAGTGAAATGAAATGCAACTTGTACATAAATGGATATATGTAATAACATCAGTGAAATGAAACACAACGTGTCCCAGTATGTATACATATATGTAGGGTGTTGGCAAATTCATGCCAGCCAAGACCTGAGTGACCAAGGAAGCAAGGAAGCTTATCCTGTAGGGAAGCCTGCTGCAGCATGTGCTAGGAATGCTGGGAATGTAGCATGTCACCCAGCAATAAAAAAAGCCCAGAAGTTCTTTGCCATCGAGCTGCGCCCACTCAGGTGCTTAGTGGTTGGAAGCTGATGAGTATGCCAGGTGTATTGAAAATGAATTGCTACTAGCTCGTCATGTATCATTTTTCATCTTTTGCCAGGGGGTGCTCCCGGCTCAGCACACACAATTGCTTGCTTGATTTTGAATAGTGGGAGCATGTCCAAAGAGAATGTTGCATCCAAATGTTGAGCAGTGTCCAGCACTGTGCTCCTGCTGTATAACATACACATCACATGAAGCTTGCAACAGAGATTGCTCTTTTATCTGGAGGAAAACTGCGTAGGCAGTGAAACCACTCCCCTCGTCAATTAAGGAAAAGGAGACACATTGGCCCAAAGAGCCGTGAGTCTCCTTCACCAGGGAAAAGGAAGACTATGCAGCTAATGAAAATGTGTCAAACAGGAGAGGCCTTATCATGAGTTTGACTAAGAAGCTTATTCAGCGTGTAATGCTGATATGTTAATTTACATCAGGAGCAAGCCAGCAGCCCATGTGTGCAGCACAAAGAAAGGTGATGTGAAGCTTACCTGTGGCCAAATTGGGATCGCTCTCTGAGTTCTGTACAAAAGAAGCAGCTCCGGCAATTGAACCAGCAACCTGTCAAAAAAAGGGTGCATGTTGAGGAACCAGATCTGCATTCTAATTTTAACATGTTTGTCTCGTCGAACAGTCCCTGATATTTGCAAGCACTTGAGTACATGCAGCATGTCATGTGCAAGCATGATTCTCCTTGAATCCACAGCACACCGGTGGCACTTCCTGAAATGCCACATCACAAATTTTGCATGGACTAAAATGAGCTGAATGGAGAGCATCTTCTCCAAGGCCCAAATGAGGTGGAAGCCCAAACGTTCAATTGAGGATCAAAAACCCATCATTAGAACCAAATCATTCGGTGCTTAACATATAAAAGCTGCTGCAGCTTGCACTGGAGCATATCCCCTAGACCCTCTGGTCTCATAGGTGCACGAGCTGCCACAGGAATTCTGATCCTGAATGACTCACATGTGTCCCATGCCCAGTGTCATCGACTTCATTGCCGCCAAAGAAGTAGGATTGGACCTGATCGCATGCAGCAATCAAGAGACATGAGCCCAACAACACCAGGAAGCTTTGGCTCTCCTATGCAAGCTGACGCAGCTAGATGCTAGCGTTGCTGCTGCTGCTGCTGCTGATGATGATGATGATAATGATGATGATGATGATGATGATGATGATGATGATATGTTGATTCGATTCTGGGTAAAGCAGCAGTATATCTAGGGCCGCAGAAGCAAAGTCACCTTGAGAGCCTGTGTACTGGCTTTAGCGTGTTCGTGCATTTGCCAAACGATGCAGGCAAGTGGTGCAGACAAGGTACTCCCAACAAGGTTTTAGGCAACAAGGCATCAGAACCCCAACAAGGCATCAGTACAAAACGTTAGCTCATAGCTGAGAATGTCCCAATGTGCTGGATCATGCTGGACTGGCCAGTATCCCTTCTTTGGTCATCCTAAAAAGGAGGAGGACATGAGGCAGGATTAGAGGACAGCGCACCTTACGGTGTTCGTCTCCGCCTGAAAAGTACTGAAATTCGTTTTCAGACTCTGTGCGGCTCTGTGCTGTCCTGATGTTGTCTGTATTATCTGCATAGTCCTGCAGAAGTGCAGCCCATTGAGTGAGCAGGATTAGTATGACAAGTGTGCTTCCTCTGCGTCTGAGGCACTTTCAGGTAATTCTGCATGCAACCGGAATAGTGACATTTTGCAATCAGTGTGGTATCCAAACCTGCAAAGCATGGAATACCAACACTTTCTCATGTGTGCTTGTGTGTGGGCGCGTGTGAGTATGTGCGCATGTGTATTTGTATGTGTGTGCAATGTTTGTGTGTGTGTGTGTGCTGTGTTTGCTTATCTGCGCGTTTACCTTGTAAAACATAATGACACTAGCTGACATTTCTTCACAAGAGATCAAGCCTGCCACCGGATGGATGCCCGCACAGACTGCTTTAACCCCTCCTCACCAAAAAATTATCGTCCCAGAAGTAGCAGCTGTCCATGTCTAGGCCAGTGTCAACAACCCCAACAACCTGCAAGTTTTGTGGAGTAGAGCATGAGTACAATTGCAGTGCCTCTTGTGAATGCCGTGAAAACTTACCAAAAGACAGTTGAAGGGCAAGCATGCATGCATATCACACTACCATTTGATGCAGGCAAGGTGCCCCCAACAAGGCATCAATACAAAACATTTGCTGGTTCAAGACAAACGAGGGTACCACGGACCCTAGCAACAAATGCAAGATGAACAGTTGGCCCCTGGGTTCTGCTTACTGTGCAAGCACGGGGAAGTGAGCCTACATTATCACCAACAAGGCACTTTCTTCTATGCGAGTCATTTGCTACATCTCCCTGCTCCCATCTATTGTGCACAGCCTGGATGATGAAGATGGCGCACCTGTAGTTCAGGGTGTCTCTTATGGCTGTAGTTTGTGGCAAGCTTGTGCATGCATGCGTGCACCTTATCTCACAGCAAACAGCAGCATACCCCATAAAACAACATGAAAGCACATCCAAGCCAGACAGCCAGCACAAGCAGCATACAAGATATCATAGATATAAGAATGATACAGGTCTAGGATTGATGCGCACCTGTCCGGAGCCGTCTAATCCAGCATTCCAGAGAGGAAAGTGCTCAGAAATATTGCTTGGGTTGGACAGGAGGGGCTGAGAAAGCGCGCCAGTTTGCATTGCGGATGCTGCCTGAAACAGGATTGCAAGCCGGCGGGGGCAACAGCACCAAAGTACATGAGACCTTTGGCAGCAAGACGATTGGTGCTCTTCATACAGGGTAACTTATTCAGCAGGCCAAGCAACAGCACCTGTGTGTCAATCTGTATCTGCCTGGTCAACTTCAACCTACAGTCCATCTTAGACCAACTCCTTCACCTGCAGGTTGTCAAAATAAATCAAGTGGACAACGTCCATGTAGATGACGTCACCCTGCGTGTTCACCAGGTTGCACAGGATTCCTGTGTCAGTGCCTTGCAGGCAAGCCGCACAAGAGCACAAAGAAGGGGGGCTGTGTCTTTACATGTGAAGCTGCGCTTGCTTTCAGCATGTAGTCCCATTTATGTGCTTGCAAGTGTGCCAAGAGCGCATCCCATAAGCTGGCAGTCATCAGCGATGTCATTCATGTGCAAGCACCTCTTTGACCATCCTTATTTGCTTTCACCAACCCAAAAAATTCCTGGGCACAAGTCAGGAGAAAACAAAATTGACCGCAAAGTCAAGAAAATGTGAGCTGTGAAAGTCTCAATTGAGCTTTCCCGTATTCAAACCCTAAAATACTATCCTGGTCCAATTTCACTCATTCAACCCCTCTCCAGATGCACGACCTGAATCCTTCCAGTGGGGTTCCCAACAGATCCTCACCACACGCATCTTTCTGCCACAATCAAGACAACCCTGAGTCACCGTGGGAAAGCTAACTGCATAGCATGGCTGCTTAGATTCTGTGAGCTTACATTGTGAGCTTACCCGCTCTGCAAGCCATGATGTTGCTTCTGGCAAGTGCTGTACGCACAACTGCAGCCGCACTGTCCCAAACATGCCTGCCTCGTCAGCAGCAGGGCTGCAGGGCTCCTCTGCATTCACTGCCAAAACATCAGACAGGCCCTCCAGCAAGCTCTTGCGCCAAGCCGCTGCTGCAGCCTTGGCGCCCTGCATGTTTTCATGTACGCATGTGCATAAAAGCTGACGACGCCTTCCATGCGTGCCTTCAGACTTTCCAGGGGCTTGTACTGGAGAGTGGCAGTGTATGTGAGACTATGCAGGCTAAGCAACAAGATTTTTGGGCAGGTTTGGAGGAACACGTGTGATTTACCCTTGATGGTACTCTTGGTCCTGGCTACATCCTGGCTACATGGTTACAGATGTGGAATTGCATGTTTGTAAAGCTTTTGGTCAAAATGTAACATGCGGAGAAGTTGGAAGCAACCACACCCTCCCAGTGCAACAGGGTGTGCGAATTGAATCAAGAGATGCGCCAGGTGAATGCATTATGAAAGCGTCCCTGAACCAGGACAAAGATTCACTACATGCAGACATACTTCAGAGTGCAGGCAACGAAAAGAGCTCAAAATGATACAGTGTTGACCCTTATTAGCACCCACCTCAATGTCCTTGCCACCTCTTGCACTGTCAAGTGCTGATTTAATGCTGGTAAATGGAAGACCGTGCACAGACATCTCGAGCCGCAGCTGGCCATCTGCAGGTATTGCAGGATGATAAAAGGAGCAGAAGGGTATACAGCTGGAAAAAATTCCTTGAAAATTTGACATCATAAAGGGCCAGCCAGACACAGGAACTCACAAGCAATGCCAAGCATTAGAAGAATCGGTCGCCCATCTCAGGAGCGTTTGTTGAAAGGAGTGTCCTCCACAAATGAGTTCTTGAGTGCAGTCACTAACTTTGCCTGAGGCTTCTGTGCTACTGTACTTCATAGCAAAAAACTCATCCAGGCTGCTCTCAAGCTGCCAATGTTGTATTCAAAGCTCTAATCACACACCTTGTGTCTTGGAGCCGACTACGCCGTCTGGGAGGTCGTCTTGGTTTGCAGCACCTTTGAGGCTGGTCGCCAGCTTCTCTGTGATGCCCTTCAGCTTGCTGGACACCTTGACCTCCTTCGGAAGAGATGCCTGCAGTGTACAAATGCAGCATTGTGCTCATGTGATGCGCACATCTGGCACATGCTGAATTATGACCTCATGAACAGTTGAAATGCAAGCAGCAAAGGCCTGCCGTGCAGCACACACACATCAGGTCGCAGAATTTAAGAGACTTCCTGATGCGCCACAAGAAAAAGGCGGCATGGCTAACAATTAGTGTTTTCACTGATCGGGATCTTTTGTTTTTGATATTGATGCACCTCTTGCACAGGCTTGATGACAGGCTGATAGATCAGGTGCACGAATTCTGCTCCCTCTGATTGCAAACAGTCTGCTATTCAGCAAGTGTCCATTTGAAATATGATATTTAATGCAGCCTGCGCTCAAGTGAGTCTCCTGTTTCACAATTTACTCTTGTAAGGCAAAGATTGTGCCCATCCATTGCGAGCACATGGTGTGCAACACTTACAGCAGTGGCTGTTGAGTGGTCATTGAGGAGGGTGTCAATGTCTGCAGGTCGTGCTCTGACTAGGTAATGGTCGGAGGGCACAGGGGTCAAGATTGACGCCCCTAAGGAGGCAAGCCTCCCAGTCACCTCTGCCTTCTTCTCTGGGTCGTAACCCACGAGGAAGGCTTGGTGGTCCTGGGGGCCGGAGATGAGGCTGCAAAAAAGCGGGGAAATTTATGGACAATGAAAGGTGGTGAGTTCTCGTTCTGTTATGAACGGGATAACCAATACCAACGGGGAAACAGAGTGAAGCAGATGTATGCGGATCCATACTAGCGGCAAATGTCTGCACAGGAAGAGTTGCATGACGGAACAAATGGCCAAACATGGCAGTTCAGCCACAAGTTGCCTAACAGGAACTTGAAGCAAGCTGCAGGCCGGCAGCTCCTGGATACATGCACAATTGCAAGCAGTTCCATACGTCCAAACAGAAGCACAGATGCAAGCTTCAAGAAGTCTTCCAGGGACTTGAGACTGGTGACAAGCACATTTGCCCTTCTGAGCATGGTATGGTGCTGGACTACCCTCCGTTTCTGGGAAGTTCACTAAGCCGGCCAAAATTGCTTGTGCCGAAGCCGTACCTGCGTGTCCGGGTCTCTTCATAAGGATGAGAATGTTGAGGGAAGGTGTGAACTTCACCGTTCCGGAGCCTTGCTGTGCGCGTGGGAGCACTTGCTCCGAAGCACAGCAGCGTCAAACAGTGGACGAGTATTAAGCTCGTGTGAAACATTATATAAAAAGTTTTACAATTGTAGCACAAACTGTTTCCAATTTATCTAACCAATTGCAAACTGTGAGTACCCGATAATTAGGAGTTGCTTGCACACTTGCACATACACGGGCCGCACGCAAGCACGCACGTACGTACACACACACACACGCACACGTACACGCACACGCGCGCACACACACACACACACACACACACACACACACACACACACACACACACACACACACACACACACACACACACACACACACACACACACACACACACACACAC
>LKMJ01002268.1_pt1 | contig 17556 bp, 26 predicted proteins | sample 643391 | NCBI WGS metagenome assembly LKMJ01 (sample SAMN04112250, study PRJNA286221) | soda lake metagenome | biome: soda lake; feature: Kulunda Steppe; material: water; isolation source: sample PL-Br10 brine of Picturesque Lake | place: Russia: Kulunda steppe | collected 2010-07
CCCCCCCCCCTTCAACTCTGCGGCATACTTTGCAGCATAATTTGCCAACCTTAAGGAGCTTACATCCTGGACATCTGGTCATTTAGGGCAACTTCGGAGATTCACCTTTTCCTGCCAAGAAGGGTGCAAAACAGCCTCTGAGCCACACACAGCACCCCCTGGATGCCAAAATTTCAGACAAGCTCAATGCTTAGGAGATAAAAAAACAGGTATGGCGTGCTTAAGGGGCATAGGAAGGAGTGCAAAGAGCAAGATGCGATAAATGAATAAGGGAGGGTCCGTTTGTGGGGACATCAACAATGCCAATAATGCAATAATACTTCAGAAATAATAAGACATCAATCCATTATTGGAAAGATTGAGGAACTGAGACGTTTAGGGGTTCTAGGGGCTGCCTTCCCCTCAAATTGATCCCCGAGCCTGAACAAAACTTGCATACAGGCAATAGAAGCTGATTCCATGTACATGCATGCAACGGGCTGACCATGCACGTATGAGAGAATGCAAAAAAATGGAACCCTGAACGGAGCCTAGTGTCGCTTTCCCAGACCCTGAGATGACCTTTAAACAAAGTAATCAATAATTTCTCAATTAAACTAATTCTGTAAGCAAGTCTTGTTTATGCAAGGTGCGCATACAATCATTCCATTGCAAATATTCACAGGGAACAAGTTAGTTCCTCCTCTTTTTTTAAAAGCACCACCACCTTGAGCTGATACAGGCAGGGGTGGAGCGTACAAAGCGATCCCTGATGCGAGAGGCACCTCCAGAGAACTAAGGCAATGCTTGCACTGCACCTTGCAACCCCCCCCCCCAACCTGGTCCCACTCATGAAATGGGACTAGATTGATGACCTGGACCCATTCGTGAATTCAGGCGCAAGAATGATGACCTGGACCCACTCATGAACTCAGGTACTAGAATCACAATCTAGACCCATACAGGTCCCTTTCATGGAGGATGTCTAGCCCCAGAGGACAGTTCAAGGGCAGTTGGGGGGTACTTGGGCATCCTCTGGCCCCCCCTGGCCCAGCTTCTGCTTTTGCTAAAAGACAATACAATACATTCATGTTGTATTAGTATCATGTTTGGGATCCCAAACCCGCATTGTTCAGATCCTTGGTTGCGAGAAAGAGGTGCCTTTAACACAGGTGCACCTCATTCATCTTCAACATAGGTGGATGTCATTACACTCAGCCTATACAGCATATTCACGCATTGGCTCATCCACCATCAGCTAAGCAGCATTAATTTACCACAGGTTTAACCAAGATGGGCACTAACCAGAGGTCAACAACCAATTTGCCTCTTGGGGAGATATTAGTAATTGGAGGGTGAAGCAGTGTAAGCCAGACAATTGCAATTGACATCAATAATTTGAGGGCGAGCCTGTGTGAGGCAGACAATTATAATCAATATTAATAATTGGAGGGTGAGCCAGTGCTGCAAGGCACAACACCTACCAAAAGGTGCTGAAACCCTTTCCTGGGTGGCCACCACGCATACACACTAAATGTGCGTACAAGCTTGAGGAGTCTTATTTCATGTTACCCATATCAACAAGTGGCAGCTCTCTGGCAGGAAAAAAGTTGTGACACTAGAAACGGAAAAGCCAATGACCATAATCTATCGGCAAGAGCCCCATCAGCCTAACGACTAGGCTGGCAGTTTATCCTCACTTATAAATTTGTGAACGAGAGTCATTGCCTAGTGGCAAGAGCCCCGCCCCCAATAACACTCAAGAAAAACATGAGGCCACCCACTTGCCAGCCCACGCACCTTGGTCAGTGCCGAAGTATGCCCACAGGCCGAGGGCAAGCTGACCTGCCGCGTAGTTAAGTCTTGCTCCGCTGCCACAGCTAAATCCGGGCTTACACGCGGAAAGAGGGGCGACGGCACAAAGGCACGGAGCACCCTGCAAAGGGCATAAGAAAGCTGAGGGCACGCGGCCACACAGCTCTGCGGGCACAGGGCCACGCAGAATCCGAGGGCACTACAGGCCACACGGGGTCTCATGGGCGCAATGGCCGCATGGTGTCTCATGGGCGCAACGGCCGCATGGTGTCTCATGGGCGCAAAGGCCGCATGGTGCCTCATGGGCGCAACGGCCGCATGGTGTCTCATGGGCGCAACGGCCGCATGGTGTCTCATGGGCGCAACGGCCGCATGGTGCCTCATGGGCGCAACGGCCACATGGTGTCATTGCAAGAGTGCAGGCCACAAGGCGCCTTCTCAGCAGCAGCAAATGGTCATCATCTTCAGCAGCACGCCCGGGTGCTCTTCCTGTAGAATAAACACACACTGGCCACCATGCAGGCTCTGGTGGGACTGCGCACGACAGCCACAGCCCCAGCACGGCATGGGCCAAGGATGCCCCACCCTAGCAGGCCGTGAGAGGCACAGCCGGGGCTTAGCATGGGCCATGGGATGTGTACATTTCCGGATCTCCTTCTCTCCTTCTTCAGCACGGTGCTCTCGGCCTCAACGCCGGCGATCGGACTCACACTGGCCACCATGCAGGCTCTGATGGGACTGCGCACGACAGCCACAGCCCCAGCACGGCATGGGCCAGGGATGCCCCACCCCAGCAGGCCGTGAGAGGCACAGCCAGGGCTTAGCATGGGCCACTCTTTTCCATCCTCTTCTTTCGGTCTCCATTCTTTCAACTCAGCGGCAGCACGGTGCTCTCAACCTCTTCAAGGCGATCGGACTCACACTGGTTACATGCAGGCTCTGACGGGGCCGCGCATGACGTCCCCAGCACGGCATGGGCCAGTAGTGTGTATGCACCCCAGCAGGCCGCTAGGCACAGCCGGGGCTCCAGCCGCAGCTGGCGCGCATCTTCCTTCGGAACATTATGGCCCAGCCTTCGGAACATCTGCGAGCATGGGCGGACCAGCAGGTGGGCATGTGGGCAGCTGTGCATGCACGTGTGGGCTGCTGTGCAGGTGCGCATGTGGGCAGCTATGCGTCCACGCTTAGTGCGCACCCTTGTACTCTTTACTCTTATGCAGGCAGGCTAGCGGGCAAGGCAGGAAGTCGTACATGAGCTCGAGGCGAGCGATTGTCTGCGGTTAGAGCTCAGTGCCCATGTGCGTGTTTGTGTGCGTGCGCGCATACGCATTCTGAGATTGCTGGTATGTCATGTAAATTATGAAAGCATGCAGTACTGCCTTTCCATTCTCAGACTCAGAGGCTGAGCCTGCCTGTAGCATCCTCCCGTCATGCTGACAGCTGCCAGTGCTGTCAGCAGCCTCAGGAGGCCGCAAACAGTGATGCCAAGCATTAGAGGTCTTCTGATTAAGCCAGCTGCTTGATCCAAACAGCCTTTCCAACAGGCCAACGTACGTCGCAAACTGGCTGCCACACCAGTTCACACGCACGTGCTACAGCCCAAGGACCTCAGCTGTTGCCCCTAGCGTGTTTATTGCATAAGATGCTGGCTACTGCTTATCAAGGGTCAGCCATGCCATGCTGCCAGAGGCTCTTGTTTGCCCACCCGCTTAATTAGCAAATAGGCACGGGTCTATGCATCGCCAGCACCTTGCTCATGCAACAGGTGCTGGCTTTGCTGTCGCCAAAGATCTGCCGGCTGTGTCACGCAGAGGTCTGCGTGTGTGCCTTCCCATCTCCGTGCACAACAAGCAACCACACACATACATGGTCCACGACACATACCTAGCGTGCGCACGCATGCGCACAGGCACACGCATATGCACACCTGCACTCGTGCACCACCACAGGGAGGCAAAGCACCACCCAACGCCGCCCAACTCACCTTCATGTTCGCCTCTCTCGCACGGACATCGGATCGGATCACCGCTGCCGGCTAGGGCCGAGCGTGCACACAGCTCTCGCCACCCTCACAGCCACGGCAGGCGTCTCGTCATCCTTTCCAGCGCCTCGATAGGCGTGCACGGAAACGGGCCAGGGCGCACGCCCAGGGGCTGCGCGAGCACACTGGACGCGGCCCTCCCCACGCGGGTGTGTGCTCCAAAGCAACAAGGGGCGGCCCAGCGCCTCGCGACAACGGGGCCCGCCTCCCATGTGCAGCATACAATATATGCCACGACAGAGCGCGGTGGGACAGATTTGGACCGGGAACTGACATACGGACACGGATACGGGACCAGCATAGAACAGATCTACAGGGATCATGCTCCTCGTGCATACAAGCACGGATACGGGACCAGCATAGAACAGATCTGCAGGGATCATGCTCCTCGTACACGCAAGCACGGATGATTGCGCAGCGGGGCCAGCCCGCACACCTGGACACACCTCCCTCGACGCGCAGTGCCTGTGCGGTGAGGCAGGGAGCGCCCAGGCGGGCAGGCACACAGGAAGCGCCCGAGGCCCTCACATCATCCGCAGGTGCGCGCGTCAGTGGGCCGTGCGTGGGCGTGCAAGTGCATCATGCGCATGGGTCTCCCCCACGCATCAGGCACGCCATGCGCAGCAACAAGCACCTGCAGGAATGCGCGTGCGCCGCTCGGCAGCCGGACACATCAGGCCATGAGCAAGGAGGACGGGCAGAGCATCACCTGCATTCGCTCGCCAGCGACGTGCATCAGCAGCGGGGCTGCATGAGCTACACCGAGCATGCAGCTCCCCTCCCTGCTCAGCGCGATCCTGTGCAAAAGTGGGATGAGCGCATGCGGGCAGCAGAGGGAGCCGCGCTTGCAGCAGCCCTGGCTGAGGGGTTTTGAGCAAGGCACCAGCACCACCAGGGCAGGCAAGGCTGCGTGCAGTGCACAGAAGGTCAGGGGCGTCCAAGCCTCACTTCTGCGTGCGCACACACTCTGGCGCGTCCCTCACCTGCAGGCGGCCTGCCCCCCGCATAGCTGCAGCTGCACCTCACAAGGCTATCATCGCTCCCTTCCAATACACCAAGCATCATATGCGTAGCAGGCCTGCTCCCCCATGGCGCTGCACGCATCAGCCGCTCTTATTGCACAAGGAATCAATGCATGGCTGCCACATGCACAAGGCCTCAGGGGAGGGTGCACTGCTCCCTGTGGGCAGGGCCCAACCAGGGACGACAGGTATTGCCCCCCCCGGCCATGAGCATGCACATGCTGAGAGCAGGCACTATGGTCATGTGCACTTGCTCAAGCAGGAGAGCTGGCGCCAGGGGCATCGATGTGCAGGGCATGCTCCAGGGGCTCCTTGGGAAGCACTTCCTCGGCAGCACAAGTGGCGTGCGCCACACGCAACGGGGTGTACATATCGTACGCCAAAGCTTGCGTGCACACCTCAAACGCCAAAGCTTGCGTGCAAGGGCCATCCCTCGCCTACAGCTACCTCGCCCGGGGCAGCTCAGCAGCGAGCCTGCATGTCAAACCCGTAAGCAGGACAAAGACGCGAGTGTGAGCAGCACAAAACACGAAGCGTGAGCAGTACAAAACACGAAGCGTGAGTGGGACAGACGCGGAGACCGAGAAGAAGGAGGGGAGCAAAGCTACTTACGCACGAGGAAGCTGCAAGGAGCAGGGTAATGAAGCCTGAGAGCGGTGAAAATTATTGGAAGTACTGTTGAGCGGTGGAAACTATTGAAAGTACTGAAACTCACACACAAACACTTATTGCTGTTATTTTGTTGTGGCGGCATAAATTAATTGAGATTCAAGTCTCCAAACTTTGTAATGCAGATACAGATGGATCGTTGGGTAGCTTGTTCTTGAAAGTGAAGCCTTAATCCGTGTATTCATCTTCATCAGTATCAATCAGCGCATGAGACCACTGGATGAGCAAACTGGCCATGAAGGATGACAGAGAGCAAGCGAGTGTTGCAAAGGCTTGTGTGACCAGGATGTATTATCTTTGCTCTCCTGTGCAGTCGGGGTGCTGCACGGGACCCTCCGTGATTCTCTGTCTAGTGTAATGTTAGCATATGTGCTTCACCGCCAGTTCAGGGGCAGGCAGTTCATGCTGGCAAGGAGGCATGTAAGCTGTACAGGGTTTCTGTGCGGCAATCTAATTGTGTCCCCAGTCCCCAATTGTGTCCCTAAGCACTTATACATAAGTTACCCCATTATACATAAGGTATAGGCTCTTTTGGATAACAAGCTCCTCCCAAAATGTACCCCATGTTGCGCCGCCCCGCAACCAGCGCACGCAACCAGCGCACGCAACCATTCCCACTTGGAGAAATCTTGCAGATTGGAAACTGGCTAAGATTACGCCTTTGTACGAGAAGGGCCACATGCTTGACCCCAACAGCTAACGCATGCTGGCTATCAGTGGCACTTTGTCAATTATGTGCGCAGATGTCATTCGCTCCTTGCCCACTACTTGGTGCATCTCCAAAGGCAAGACACCATGCACCCTCAGTTTCTACCCAGGCCGGAACACTCTGCAAACCATGCTCATTCCTAGACACCAGCAGCACGCTGCCCGCACCATCAAGCCCAACAATTCTTCCAGGCTGCATTAGGCATTTTTTTGACATCAAACAGGGCCCTGACCTTCAGCTTCAGCCTCGGGACAAGACAAGCTGGGCTTCTGACATCTTGCGCGCCTTTGAGGGACTGCAGGGCTATGACACATATGCACAAGCCTTCTTGCAGGGGGCCCCTAATTGTTCCTAACTTAGGTTGAACCTAGTTATTCCTCAACCTCAGTAAATTACTGAGGTTTAGGATGGGGAAGTGTGGAAGATGCTGATATGGATACTCAGAAATGCAGGAACAAACTAATTGCTCATCAGTCCTGGTTTGCAACTCCCATTTAGATCTTCTCTCAAAATGAATTACATGTTCCGTCACGCTGTATTGTGTCTTCGCCAAACTGGTGTTTAACCAAATAATAGCCGAAAATAATGATTTGGAATGACACTTTTCCTCCCTTTTTAAAGTCACTTTCTTGGAAGCCCCTTTTATTTTGCGTGCCTTGCCTAATAAGACTGATTTCCTTTTTCGGGCGGCACAACAGACTTTGCTATTTTGTTTCAAATATCATGGATTTCCCTTTGACTGGCGTTGGCCAGCCACGAACCAATCAGCCCAACGGCCAGGCTGGCGGTTAACCCTAACTTGCAATTCAATTCTATCAAAGCATTGAGGCTCAGTCATAAGGCAAAGCAAGCTACACAGCACGCAGCAAGCATGCAGCTGGAACCAGTCAACCCCTAGAAATGAGACCTCGAATGCAAGACTCATTGGAAATCGCAGAGTAACACTTGATGCTACCACAGGTACATCGTTAGCACAGCATAGCGTAGTTGTTAACAAGAAATTAGAACGCAAACCCGTGGCACGGCAGCAGGATGGTGATGCGCGTCCCCAAAATAGCTGCACCATCACTTTTGGGTTCACCTTCTTTGTGTAAGGCAGTGTCAGAACGCTGAATGCATGTCCTCTTTCCAGATAGTGCCTGCAAAAAATAGAATCAGAAGCTGCAAAAAGGATGGAGGATATGAATAAGGAAAAAAGACCATGCATTTTCTTAGAAAGTTGGCTTGCTGGATTGCAGATGGACCAAGGAGGTACTTGCTACTGAGCTACGTTGCAACTTCAATGAAAGATCTAGAATTGTGGACGCAGCCTGAAAAACTCAAGCAGTTATCAAAGACTACGCTGCTGTGCAGGGGTCTGTTGTTCTCATGTTACAGCAGTGTTGAATTGACCCTGATGTAATTGTGCCTTCAAAAAGTCATTGACTCCTTCTGATATCCTTGCTCGGCTTGAAGGCACAGCTTATGACTCCAACACCAATAAAAGATGACCTGAGGGTCAGGGAGGCTAGTACTGAGATAGATGAAGATGTGGAGCTGGCAGGCAAAAGGGCTCCCATAACCAAAGGTTCAACATGTGCCAGTGCTGCACACACATCATGATCCAAGCGCACACAAGCAAACATGCACTTTTACATGCCCAAGCGCACGCATACCCACACAACCCCCCCCTCCACCCGGACACAGAGGCCATGGAGCCACAGCACATCTGCGCACCTGCTCAGGCAGGAGCAGCAGCTCTTGGCCATCCTTGCGCAACAGCGCCCATTGCATACTCCCACCCATGAAGCGCGTGTACAGCTGGCTCAGAGGCGCCCCCACGCCTTTGCCTTGGAACTGGGCCCCGAAGTCTCGCGAATAACCATACCTGCATCAAGGCCAGGCCAGGCCAGGCAAGGTTAAGTTACAAAATTACATCAGGTAAGGGAAGGCTGCACCAGCCTGGTGCCAAGCATATGGCAGCCAGGGAAATGGCACCGTTTGCATAGCCAGACCCGCAATTCAGCTGGCTGAGCAACAGCAGTGTTGCATGTCATGCAAAGCTTGCTGATGTGTACGTTAACGGAATGGGCCTCGTGTACACGTGCGTTGGCAAGGCATTTGTCGTCAGTCACACTCAAACGGCCAGGAATGCTGTCGCTCATGGTCCTGCTGAGTGAAGAGCAGGTTTTGCAGGTCTGTATTATTCCTGGGGGTACAAAGGGCATGAGTCATGCCAAAATGATGGAACAGGCTGTGCAGCTCACGTTTGTTCCTTAGGGGCGTGGGTGGTGCCAACATGATGGAACAGGCTGTGCAGCTTACGTTGGTTCCCTGGGAGCGTGGGTCGTGCCAAAATAATGGAACAGGCTTTGCAGCTTGGCCTGCGGTATGCCCCCTGCTGTGTCTGTGAGCCTGATGATGAAGAACGGGGCTGTGGTCTCCCCTTCTGCAGCTGGATTTCCAGTGGCAGACCTCGTGCAGGGCATGGGCGAGCTCGCACAGCTTGTGGTATCAACCTCCACCAGAATGGGTTCTGCCTCATCCACATCCTGCATGCAGTAGGATTAGATATGCAAGCAGGCTTCAGGATCAGAAACGAAAGCAGGTGTCAGGATCAGGAATGCAAGCAAGCTTCAGGATCAGAAACGCAAGCAGGCAACAAGATCAGACATGCAAGCAGGCATGAGCATCAGAAACGCAAGCAGGCAACAAGATCAGACATGCAAGCAGGCATGAGCATCAGAAACGCAAGCAGAGGCATAAGGATGGAAAATGCAAGCTGGCTTAAGGATCAGAAACGCAAGCAGGCATCAGGATTAGAAAAGCTAGCAGGCATGAGGATCGGAATTGCAAGCAAGCATGAGCGTCAGAAAGGCGAGCAGGCATAAGGACCAGAATCGCAAGCAGGTGTCAGGATCAGAAAAGCCTGAAGAGATTGGGCTGTTACTGCAAACAAGCACAGAAGCGCATGGGCTAAGGCTGTTACCACAAACAACCACAGAAGCGTATGGGCTTGAGCTGGTCCTACAAAAAAGCAAGGAAGCATAGGGGCTTGGGCTGTTACACAAACAGAACAAGCAAAAGGGATAGGGCTGTTACTACAAACAAGCACAAAAGCATGAGGGCTGACATGCACACACACACACTTTTACGCGCACATTTGCATGCAGGCACGCAAGTAGGCATACATGCATACATGTACAGAAACAGGCACGCATGCGATCCAATACATTGCAAGCAATGTGCACAAAACTTGGCCAACTGATTTGCAAGCAGCCTGGAATCAATCATCACTCTTTGCAACTGTTTCTGATTTGCAGAGCATCTTGGTTTGCAATACATCTGTGCCCATGCCACACAGGCCTTGAATAAGTAAAGGTCTTACATTAATGATCTAGAATATGACGCATTCATTTCTGACAGGCAAGCATGATTTTGGAGCATTGGCGCAGTCCTGTGGGCGAAGCTTAATCAAAACACTGGCCTACCTACAAAAGACGCTATTCCGCTCCTCGTAGCGCCCCATTTTCCAGTAAGCAAGTACAACCATCACGCTCATCAGGAAGCCATCTGACTCACCCAGCCATGCCATCTCCCTTGCAGACAAGCATGACCAGTGCACGGACGAGGCTGCTGTTCCACTCACCCAGGCACCCCACTTCTCAAGCAGGGCCTGTTACACTCACCCAGGCACCCCACACGCTGTGTAACACACGCTGTTACACTCACCCAGGCACCCCACTTCTCAAGCAGGGCCTGTTCCACTCACCCAGGCACCCCACTTCTCAAGCAGGGCCTGTTCCACTCACCCAGGCACCCCACTTTTCAAGCAGGGCCTGCATAGCATTCTTGAGCAGCTCATTGAAGACGTGCTCCACGTACGCCGCGAGGATCACAGGTACAAACTGCTGCTGCAGCTGCTGCAGCTCCCGTTGATGGGGCTGTGTGGGGAGTTCTTGCGGGGGGTGACCACTCCTCTTCTGGTCGTGGGTGTGGGGGGCACGTTGCAGTGGCACAACCGTAACTGCCGGAGCCGTGGAGTTCTTCTCTACACATAGGGCCCTGCCACGAACAAGGGAGAAGTGAGTCTATGAGCAGGGTTGTAATCTTTTTTCTCACACACACGGTTAAATTACCATGCGCTTGGCTCAGCCAAGACATTGCAGGCACTGGGCTGGCGGCGCAGAAGTGGACCAAGCAATGGGTGTGCAGGGACAATGGGGATAGATGGCATAAATAACATAAAAAGCAGTTCATTCTTGCAAGGGTGCGCAAGGAATGAAGGTGCCCTGGATAGCTGTTTGGCAGTGAACAGGCGCTTTGGCAACGGCCATGTGCGCCCTTGGTCGCCTGCTGCTCTTCCAGGAATCACAAAACCATAAGTGAAGAGTAACAGTTCAGGGTTCCAGGTTTTGAGCCACAAGAGTAGGCCACAAGCCAAGTGCCATGGTTGAAGGGTTGGCTGCTTATGAAGCTGTCAGGCTGATACGAGGGCAGCACCATATTTCCTTGCATGCGAGCAGCGCGCCTCCCCACCATGCATGCCCACCACGCATGCCCACGCATGCCCACCACGCATGCCCACCACGCATGCCCACGCATGCCCACCACGCATGCCCACCACGCATGCCCACCACGCATGCCCACCATGCATGCCCACCACGCATGCCCACCACGCATGCCCACCACGCATGCCCACCATGCATGCCCAGAGCTGCCTGGTCTGCTAGATGCCAGGGGGGTGCCTGGCTCAATTCTATGATCCGGCAGCATGTTTCCTTGCACATGTGCTGTACCTTCTCCCCACCCGCTTGCGTGCACAGAGCTGCCTGGTCCGCTGGAGGCCACGGGTGCTAATCCTCCTCCCTGAACTGCTTCACTTTTGGCAGCTCATCCTCCCTAAACTGCTTCACTTTTGGCAGCTCATCCTCCCTGAACTGCTTCACTTTTGGCAGCTCATCCTTCCTCTGCTGGCTTATGCCCCTGATGCCTTGCAAACCATGCTTAACAGGCTTGTGGTCTACCCCCGCTCCAAACACCTTACCATCAACACAGCAAAATCAGAGGTGGTCCATTTCTTTTCAAAGTGCGTATTACATTAGCAGGGGCTGCTTTAAAGTGCTCTGACTCGTTTAGGTACCTTGGTGTGACATTTCACCAGACACTGAACATGACAGCCTTGTCTGAGCGTGCAGCCATACCAATGCTTGCAGCAGCTCCTCGTGTGCGTGGTCTTGTGCAGGGCACTGCCCTACGTGACAAAAATTTTGCCTTTCTTTGGCTAGCTAGGGCATGTGAAGCTCCAGCTGGTTTGTATAGCTGTCAAGTTTGGAGCTCAAGATTCTTGCACAAAGGTGATGCATAACGAAATGAATTTCCTTGAATTTCTTATAGGGCACCCTAGGTGCACCAAGCGGTCTACGTCTAGTTGGGCTGTACCAAACAATCCACTTTTGGCAGCTCATCCTCCCTCAACTGCTTCACTTTGGCAGCTCATCCGCCCTGAACAACATCACATTTAGCAGCTCATCCAAGTGCACTTGGTAGCCCTTGCTTCCATATGCTCTGCCTTGCTATCTTGTGAGCCCTGCCTTTGTCTTACCTCGATTGGTCCCCTACTCAAGGAGCATCTGCCCAGAGACTGCGCCTTTGGAGTCTTGCTTGCATCATGATCGGACGCATCCCAACTCTTGTCAGCTAACTTTCTGCCTGCTCATGCCCGTCTGTGCCCTCTCGCGCACTCCTCCCTTCCTGCTCATACCAGTTCACCTTGCGCCTTACCTTGCGCAGTTCACCTTGCGCAGTTCACCTTGCGCAGTTCACCTTGCGCCTTACCTTGCGCAGTTCACCTTGCGCAGTTCACCTTGCGCAGTTCACCTTGCGCAGTTCACCTTGCGCAGTTCACCTTGCGCCTTACCATGCGAATCTGAAGCCCACCTTTTTCTCCCCCTCCATCCTGACCTTTAAGCACCCCCATCTTCATCCACGTTCATCCACTGGACACCCCCACACTCTCCGTCCTGCTTTTTTGCAACCTCCACAACACCCCACTGCATGCCCTCTCTCAAGCTTCCTCTGTGTCATGTACAGACTGCATGGCCTGCATCCAACAACCCCGCACTCCCCCAGCAGGGTATTGTATTCTTGGCTGCAGGCCCCAGCAGGGGCAATAGCCCCTTTTTGTAAATGCCCAAAGATCGTGCAAGCCATAGGCAGCGGGCAGCGTGTGTCGAGGAGGGGTTCACTGTAGCCCACTGCAGGCGCTCCCTTACAAAGACTGGGTGGGCGGTTGCTGTCCCTCTGAGTGCTTTGGACTCCCACGGTAGCTGCGGCCTCTGCTTACACTGCATCCATGCTGGGAACCACCTACTGCCCTTCCCACTTAACCCCACCCACCCACCTTGCATCCTCAGCTGCCAGCTCCAGCAAGGGCATACCCACTTAACCCCACCCACCCACCTTGCATCCTCAGCTGCCAGCTCCAGCAAGGGCACAAGGGGCACAGCTTGGTTGATCAAGGGAGGCGGGGGGGCATGCGGGTCGAAGCCGGGCGGCCCTGCTGGTCCGGCCATGGACCAGCGCTCCCTCTCTGGCGCGCACGCAGCAACCACACTTAAAGCAGTTATCAGCAGCGCGTTTCACAAGTGGCACTTCAGTTGGAGCTGGTCGGCCACGCTGAGCCAGCCATGACCCCACACTTCCTCTATGGCGCTCGCATGGCAGCCACTTGATCGAGCATCACTTATGGACCAAACATAAGACAGCTTAAAGCACAGCAGTTGCAAATGCACTTCCACCTTGCGTGCTGCTGTGAGGACAATTCTAGGGCCTCTGCCCAGAAGCGCAGAGCTAGTGGCTAGCCTTGCAAGCATCCAAACCAACAGCTAGGGGCGCACATAAGGTAGGAGGGAGGAGGGGGGAGGGGGCAGAGAGAGAGGGAGAGAGAGAGAGAAAAAGAGAGAGAGAGAGAGATGCGGTCCCTAAGGCGCGCATGTGCAAGCTGTAATTGTTGCGCACACGCTGCAACTCTGACACATGCAGTGCTCTGCTTGAACACCTGAAGCTGAGCCTCCAGTGAGGCATGAGGCTGTAAAGGCAGTGAGACATCCGAGCCTACTGAGAAACACGAGGCCTCTGTGAGACATTAGCCCTCTGTGAGACATGAGGCTGTGGAGGCAGTGAGACATCCAAGCCTACTGAGAAACACAAGGCCTCTGTGAGACATGGGCCTCCTGTGAGGCATGAGGCTGTGTAGGCAATGAGACATCCGAGCCTACTGAGAAACACAAGGCCTCTGTGAGACATGGGCCTCCTGTGAGGCATGAGGCCTCTGTGAGACATGAGCCTTTTATGAAGCATGAGCCCTCCGGTGTGGGGGAGACATGTGGCGGTGAGGGCAGGGAGGCATAGGAGCCACCTGTGAGGTGTCTCAGCTCTATGAGGCATCTGAGGCCTCTGTGAAGCGTCTCAGCTCTGTAAAGTGTCTCGGCTCTGTGAGGTGTCTCAGTTCTGTGAGGCATCTGAAGCCTCTGTGAGAAATGAGTTACATAGGGAGTGTTTTTACTGCCAGCGCAGTTTTCCTATCCTTTTACCCTTTAAGGTATGGTTGTATTCCTTTTCTCACACTCTATGATGAGTAAGCCCTCTGACGTGAGGGAGATATGTGGCAGTGAGGGCAGGGAGGCATCTGAGCCCTTGGTGAAGCATCCGAGCCCTCTGTGAGCATCTGAGGCCTCAGTTAAATATCTGAGCCCTCTGGGGCACAAGGTGGTGAGGGTAGGCCCTTGGCACTCGCCCAGTTCTTCTCACTTCCTCTGTAAAGAGCTTCAGAGGAACATCAAGGAGACGCGAGGGGCAGCAGACCTCGACGGTGCACTCGTTGGGGCAGCAGACCTCGACGGTGCACTCATTGGGGCAGCAGTAGGGTCCTGAGCATGCGGCCTGGCATGCACCTGTCTTTGTGCGTCCTTGCGCGAGGCAGTAAGGAATGTCCGTTCACGCGGCGAGGCATGCATCTCCCTCTCATCGTCAGGACAGCATGCACAGACGCCACCCACCCCTGAGCTTCTGATCGACAGTGACCAGCTTTGGGCCTCGACGCCCCTCACGCTGCTGCCAGTGCCCCCAAGCGCTCAAGTACTCAGACACCAGCAGCCGGACAGACAGGGTGTAAGCCTGCAGGCAGGTGTGGCAGTCAGCCACTGTTTTGGTGCAGTGCGAAGCTCGGCCAAAGGGTAGGCAAGTTGTTGAGGTCAAGCTCCAGCAGCAGGCCACGAAGCTTGACCAGCCAAAAGGCAAGCCACCAAGGGTTGAGTGCTAACCACCAAGACAACAAGGGTTGTGCTTACCACCAAGACATGTGGGGGTGGGCATTAGCCTGCAGATTGGTGTGCCAAGCGGAGCGCTGGGCACACTGCGTCAAGGCTAACCAAGCTACACTTCAGCCTGCTTTTTCCATGGGCAAGCATAGCTGGTTGCTTCCCTCTTTCCGGGCCGCCACTCCGGCAGTCCTCCTCCCAACCAGGGGTGCCATGGGCGCGGGCACAATCAGGGATTGTACACTCTGGGACTGCTTGCGCGGCTAGCATGCCTTGCGGCGGCTTGCACAGCAGGCTTACCATCCTCGTTTTGCCTGTATGGCTTTGCACACTATGCCTACTCTCACGCATCTTGCTTGGCTTCTTGTTCAAGGGCCCACCAGTGCACAGCTGCTCTGTCGCGAGTTGTCCACCCAAGGCAGCGAAAGTGGCGCGAGCAGCAAGCACCGGCGTCTAGGCTGTCCACGATCACATATTGCTGCCATCGTGACCTCAGGGCACCAACATAAAGACTGCCCACCTCAACATGCAGCGTGTCCATTGCAAGGCTACCCAAGGCGCAGTGCGTCCACCACAAGGCTTTCCAAGACACAGCGTGTCCATCACAAGGCTTTCTAAGGCACAGTGCGTCCACCACTAGACACAGCGCTGCCATCATGGCCTCAAGGCCCCTCGTGACCCAACACGGGCAGGCCAAACAACCCATCACAGGTAGGCCGAACGACCAATCACAGGTAAGCCAAATGACCCATCACAGGCAGTCCTCATGTTGCATGCTTCCGAACGTGTGCATCATGACCGCACGCAGCCGCACTGACCTCATGGCAGTCCATCACGGCATCCACGGCCTGCACGCGCTGCCCATCATCCCACCTGCAGCCGCACTGACCTCATCCCACCTGCAGCCGCACTGACCTCATGGCAGTCCATCACGGCATCCACGGCCTGCACGCGCTGCCCATCATCCCACCTGCAGCGCAGCACGTGGGCCCACAGCTGGCACGGCGCTGGCCTCATGGGGCAGGCATGCCCACCCAGTTCAGCCCGGGAGCAAGGCTTTCGCAGCCCTGTTCACAGCAATGCAGCGAGCCCGGCAATGCAGCAAGCCCGCCGATGCAGCAAGCCTGGTTGCACAGGTTAGGGACCAACCACAGCAGCAGCAGCAGCAGCAGCGCCCATGCCACGCCCCTGTGTGATAGGCTGACCCGCCTATTTACCCCTCCCTTGCAGAGCAACGGCAGGATATGGGAGCTTGCCTGCCCCCTCTTCCAGAGCACGCGCATGTCATGAGCAGCTTGCCAAGGAGCTGGTGTGGGTCAATTTTGGGATGGCGATGACGACAAACCATCCAACCCCAAGAGCTTTGCGACCCTGCTGTGGCTCTCACTTGCCTCCTTGCCAGGTGTGTGTGCCTTCCTAGGTCAAGGGTCTGCCTTTGTAGGTCAAGGCTCAGGTTGCAGGCCTGATAGGCTTCAGCTTAACCATCCTTGTTCGGTAGGCAAAGCTACATAACTCTTACCCCGACCCTGACCCTTGCCAGTTGCACCCACCAGCCACCCATCTCGGTGCATTGCTGCAAATCCCCAGGAAGCCGCACTGCCTCAGCGTCCACCTGTAGCCGGAAGTTGCAAAACTTTCCAGGAATGTGCTAACGATACAGATACTAACCCATGTCTCATCCTGCACAATAAAAAACGTCCGCCTGCAGGCGTCCACATGCAGCCAGCAGGCGGCTTGTGCGCTTGCCAGCCCTTGCAAGTAAGCAAGAGCATCCAAGCAAGTTCGTCACATTCATTGAGCTGCGTACACTGACAAGCTAAAGAAAGCCCTTGCCTGAAGCTTGAGATCGAGCAGCGCCTCGCAAATCGTCACCACGTCCAAAGACAGCAGATCACACTTCTCGAGGCTTTCTCCCTGCAGCTGCTGCTGGTACTGCTGGTGCTGCTGTTGCTGCTGCTGCAATGGCAGCTGTGAAGCACCACCACAAAGATGCGGCAGGCTCTGAGCCACACTGTTTTGGAAAGCATTCAAGGCCTCTCGTTTCCGAGCAACCGCAGCCTGCACTACACCTTGGAACCTGACTCCATGAGCCTCCTGCAGCTGCTGATGCCCGTTCCAATGGTCATGATGTCCGAAGTAGGCTTTCAGATCAGCGATGCGCTCCACATCTGCTATGTGAGACAGGGTCCGCCCTGGTACCTGTGGCACAGGTGGAAGTATGCCAAGCTTTCTTAGACATAAGGACTGGTGCTGAAGAGTGAAGGCGGTGCATGTGGAGAGAGTGCGGCAAAAAAATTACACTGAGAGATCTGGAAAGGCCGCACCTGCTCCCACATCAAAGAGCACCCAAAAGAGTGCAGATCCTTAAGGCTGCATCGGTTGACGAGGTGCATCAGCTGATGAATGTGCATTTGTGGGTAGGATGATGCTGCTGCGGGCTGCTGCTGCTGCTGTTGTTGCTGCTGCAAGTCAGTGAGATGGTCATCAAATTTGGATGCGCATGTTCTGGATGAGAAGCAACGGTGCACAGGCAGGGTCACTGCCCGCCTTCTGGTCCTGATTTTCATGGGTCCGACAACGGCCGTGCTATCACATTCAAGCATCCGCGCATGGGATGTAGTGTGGGATCTGGAAAAGTCTGGAAAACTAAGAATTGCACAGAGGGTACTCTGCTGAGCAGCATTGATGGGACTTGCAGAACATATGAATCTGGGCAAGGCTGCTCTGCCTGCCAAAAGAATTCTGTTGAACTTCATACAAGGTAGCAAGAGGAGCAGATTCTCCGTGGATTTAAAAATCTTAAGCTTTTCAATACTAAATACGATAGTGCTTATTTTAGCTTGGCTATCTATTTGACAAAATCGGACGTAAATTCGCCATGTACAGCCCTCTAACGTTGCATGAGAGCAACATACCCCTGTGGAAAGGTGATAATCCTATACATTCATAACCACACAAACACACACACACACACACGCACACACATGCACAGACGCACGCACGCACACACACACACACACA
>LKMJ01002269.1_pt1 | contig 17556 bp, 14 predicted proteins | sample 643391 | NCBI WGS metagenome assembly LKMJ01 (sample SAMN04112250, study PRJNA286221) | soda lake metagenome | biome: soda lake; feature: Kulunda Steppe; material: water; isolation source: sample PL-Br10 brine of Picturesque Lake | place: Russia: Kulunda steppe | collected 2010-07
CAAACACACACATACACGCACACGTGCACACACACACACACACACACACACAACTTTTGCACATAAAATGCACAGCGCACCAAGGGACGTGGCCAGTAGACCGGCGGAGGTTGTGTGGAAGGGCAGCTTCTGTGAGCTACTCAGCAGGCGCTGGCCTGCGGCGGCAGGCAAGGTGAAGCTGCCCCCTGACAGGTCGACCGAAGCTGAGGCCAGCCCAGGGCGGGTATTCTTCAGGCGGGCAGGGGGCGAGGCTGTGCTTGGACGGAAGCCTGCAAGTGGCGCGGGAGCGTGCACACGGAGCAAGCGGCGCGTGGAGGGTTGGTTGGGCACGCGCGCGCTGGTTCGCTGCCACCCTGTGTGTGCGCGCAATGCTGCAGCATGCCATGCCGGGCAGGCGTGCGCACGCCAGGTTGCAGAGGTGGGCGTGAGATGGGGCAGGGCAGAAACCGTTTGTGGCATAAGGCGGGGGCGGTGCCGCCGAACATCACCACCTGGGCACATGCATGAGTGTCTCTTCTTCTTGGAGCGTGGCCTGCCTGGTGCAGGCTGGCGTGTGTGCTAGCTCGGAGCAAAACCGCACAGCAGAATGCGACAATGCAGTGCTTCCTGTGCCCTGCCCACAGCAGCATAGATACCCCTCTGTTAAACATCCAAACAATGCACGGAATGCCAACACAGGCCCCCTTTGCAGAAGGCACATGCGACAGCTCGCTTACCATCCAGCAAAGACGCATCCAGCTTGGCCTCAGGTGACGAAGGTGGCAAGGCATACTCTGCGCGCAATACCCATAAGAGCTTGTTGCTGACACTTGATCGGCAGACCTGGCTGACATTTCATTGGCAGACCCGGCTAGCTTGTCCACAGGGCTTGACTCCACCACTCCAATCCACAGATACAAAAACGGTGGTGTGCAGGCATGGCCGCGGCTGGTGGCAATGTGCTCTGCCTGAAGAGAGGGCCTGGCTGTGAGCATGAGCGAGCCATTCCAAATGCTGCACATGGAGTGCCATGGTGGGCACTGGAGCTTAACTGATGGAGGACGTGCCTCGTGCATGCGTCAAGCACGAGGCCTGGGGCTGCGCTCGGCTGCGGCTCAGTGGGCTGCAGCACGCGGGGCTCACCTAGCGCGGACGCCATGACGGACATCGGAGCGAAGCTGGGCTCTATGAACACTGCAAGCAGCGCAAGCGTGAGGGGGGCAACAGTTGAGCGGTGCGGCCGCCAAGGGCGTGGCCGCCGCCGCCGCTTCTCGTTGTGCACGCACGCATGCCACACAGGGAGGGAGAGGCATGGCCGCCTTAGTCCAGCAGCAACCGGCACTCTACCGCGCCAGTGCGTCACGGGCATGCAGCTGAGTCCCTTGGCACATTCTGACTTGTGCCTCCGCCACGCTCCCACTAGGAGATGTGAGCCCATAAAACTCCAGGGTCTGCTCTATTAACATGGGAAGCGAGTGTTCCCCTGAGCCCATGCTGTAGCCGCGGCCGCCGCATCTCCAGAGGTCTGCTCCTGGCCCCACGCTGTCGCTACACTGCTCTGCAAAATGCACACCTTTGCACCCCGTGTATTCATTATGCCCTGAAGCTCCTCGCGTGGCGTGCCAGCCCCGAGCTACATGCCGTGAAAGCCCTTGCCGGCAATCTTGGCAGCTGCACGAGTTTCTGCGCATTCTGGGGTCCCATTGACGAGCCCCGCTTGCTATGTTGGTGCCCTGTTCCGCTGCGCACCTGAGGTCTTGTTGATGCCCGCTCTGAAGCTCATGGCGCGCTGCTTGATGGGGGACAGATCCCTGCGCGACCGCCGCGTTTGCACCAGGCTGCTGCGCATCGTGCCCTGCCTGACAACCTCGCTGCGCGCCCGGGCACCCAGCGCGTCCCTGGCAAAGCCCTCTGAAGGCAGCAAGGGCAGGTCAGGGATCTGCAGCCGTGGGTAGTCCTTGAGCATCCTGGTGCGCTCGGCGGTGTGCGCAGGGGAGGCCTGGGCATGTGGCGTGGGTGTGCCAAGAGGCGGGTCTGCCGGAGGGGGCATGAGCTTGTGGGCCATCACTGCAGCTAGCAGGGATCCGGGTGAGCCGAACGGGTAGCCCTGGGGGGCTTGCTGCTGGTGCTCCTTCCCGGCAATCTGTCTGGGATCCAGGTGCGCATTGGGGGGATCGTAGCCTTGACCCTGCACGCATGCATTCATGCAAGGTTCCACGTTCTCCGCGGCAGGCAGGCCAGCAGCATGCAATCGTCTTGCAGAATACATGTAGCTACCACTTAGAATCAGACACCCCCTCTCCCCGTTCATTCCAGATCTGAGCTTGTTTCTCCTGCTCCCACTTCATATGTCATTTCAGATTGCAAAGTTCAAGTATTGTGCGCACATGCCAAGTACCTCTGCGAACAAGCCATCTGTCTCAGGCGCAGGAACTGCAGGCCTGGGTTGCCCAGGGCGTATGACTCTCTGGTTTGGCATTTTGTTTAAGTAGCCATGTCAAGCAATAGCTTTAGCCTCCTCCTCCAGGTGTGCTGTGTCTGCCCTCCATGCCAACAGCTGCTGGAAGGGTCAACACATGCATGATTTCTAATACGCTAGCATTGTCGGTTTAAGCAACCAAATATTTTACATATTTTTACGTGACTGCTTGGCTTTTCTTCAAAGTTGCAACCACATGCAAGTAGGGTAGCTCCGCCTGAGCGACGAGGCCTGGATATGTATATATGCACTAAATTGTCTTCATGCAATTGCTACATTTGTTGTCACGGAGACTGGCATGCCAGCTGTTCATAATTTGCATGTTGCACCCCATTCTTGCATTGCACCTTCTGGAATTTGATGCAGTGCACACTGAGTGTGTATTTTACTGAACGTGTTCAGCTGGAGGGTGTGTTATGCCAATCTGGTCTCGTGAGCTCCTGCTCTGTGTTTTCGTCCAGGTTGGCAGCTGCAGGTCAAATCCCATGCTGGCATTGCTGGCAACGAGCGTGCAGATTGTGTGGCCAACTATCAGGTAAAACAAGTTGATTCGAGCCATGCAGACACAGGGATGCCATGTGCCGGATTGGTGGTAACCCTTTTCATGACATCACCTGGCTTGCCTTTGAAAGAATCAGCCCCCTTGACGCAAAAATCCCTATATCTTCAGACCTATTAATCTTGAAGCTCCAGTACTTCTCAAGTCTTTGCGGTGCTCTGAAGGCACATATGCACTCTAAACATTAGCTTGGTCATGCAAACCCTACAACCGGCCACAGCTTGTATCACCAGAGTTTACTTCCCAAAGCCACAAAAATATCAATAATGCATTCTGGACAATGCTCAATCTGTCCTTCAAGATAAAGAAGAACGGTTTTCACTATCAAACTGTACACTTTCTAATCAGAAGCACGCTGTTTGCCATAAGACCTAAACCAGTCCCCATGCCCCCTCTGTCATCACTCAGACAGTGCCATACACATTATGTCATGGTGTCAACACCAGACCATCCCTGGTATGATTACTGAGCGCCAAAACATTGCTTGTACTGCAAGTTGTAGACTTATCATGCAAGATATTGAAGCAGGCTCCCTAGGGAGCTGTTTTGTCCAAATGAATAATGGCAGCAAAGACTGCCTGGCATCCAAATAATTTACAGATCCCTGAAGGGTCAACGAAGAGAACCATGCCTAAATGGCTTCTCCCTAGCCGTTTACTTTCTAAGCAAAGACTCACTGCCAGTTGTCCAGACGCCAAACTAGTAACAGAAATACCTACCAAAAGAAGAATTGTACCAGATACCCACCCTAGATATGCATTAACAAGTAGGGCCGCCCTTTTCTTTTCTGGTGAAGGGGCTTTTCTTCCAAGTGGCCCATTTTCCTAAATAGATGTGAGGAGCTTTTTTGCTGCTTGTGTAGTTTTTCTTTTCTTTTCTTTCCAAGCCTTTGTCCAAGATCAGGAACTCTAGTCAGCTCACACCCAATATGTGGCGCATCCACTTGTGACGGCCAAGTATTCTGAACATACCAGGCCTAGGAGCTCGCTGAAAGCCGCTCACACTCAGCACAGCGTACTTCGTCAACACCTTCGCCGAACTGCGGCCACCGTTAGCCTCCACACTATCCTTCAGGGAGTGGGTGGCACCATCTGCAGCCCTTGAAGTTTGGAGTCTCTTCAAAGTCTAAAGAAGCTCAGTCTAGATCCTCAGATATATACCGAGCATTTGTGAAGCTTCATGCTCATTTGCTTCAACATGCTTATCGAAGAAGAAGAGCTACGCCAGTAAAGCACTCCCTGCATCAATAAAGGAAATGTTAAGTTGTAAGCACCAGACGTGCTCTTGAGAACACTTTTTACGACTTATCATCATCAAGGCCAGGAGTGGGTACTTCTAGTCACCCTTCTGATCCCAACCGATTCCTTTTGTTTCTACTTTGCTGGTGGAGGGGGCACATAGTTCCCATGCCCTATATGCCCCCGTTACCTATATTGATGTTCAAAGTGTTTTCCTGTTGGAGGCTCTTCAGGCCAAAGCGTTTTTTCTTGATGCAGGGATTGCATACAAGTGATTTCTCTGTTTTCACAAGCTGAGTAGTTTTCTTTTCTTTACTATTGCTTGGTCATTGTCTCTGGCTTACTTTCTCAACGGCACATCAAACTTTGCTATTTCACCTCAGACATTACGGATTACCTTTTGGCTGGCGAAGACCAGCCACAAAACAATTAGCCTCACGGCCAGGCTGGCATTTAACTCTGACTCGCAGCTGAATTTCAAGTAGCAGTTATTCCAGATATCTTGAACAACATGTTGGCTGGCAACACGCACATCAGATGGCCAGCCACAAACCAATCAGCCTAACAACCAGGCTGGCAATTAAGCTTGACCTGTGAACTTACTTATTGTGTACATATGTACTTGACGGGCAAGCCTGGGTTAGCTGAGTATAAAATAACTTTTTTCATAGTCTTTGAAAGACTACTAGTGCGTCTGTAGGGTGATGAGCAGGCTAGTAGTCGCACTTCTTGACTGAACACCTTACCCTTGTAATAGTGGCGGGGCACCTGCGATGGGAAGAGCCGGCTGTCCAACTCTGCAACCTGTGGGTTCGGGGTTCGATCCTCACTTGAGGCTTACAACCAGCCAAGCTGCCCTCATTCGGCAGATACAGCCTTGAATCGTTAAACCTTACCCCTGTAATCCTTGTGGGATCATCTATGATAATTCCAGTAGCATGTACGAAGGAAGCTTATATGGCAGGAACCTTGTGCGAGCACTTGGCAGATGCCCACCATCAGAAGTGGGCTTGTTTGCTTCTATTTGGCTAAATGGGCATGAACTTCTGCAAAATGTTGCAGGGACTCTGCGCGGACGTCCATCCTTCCAAACTCTCCTTGTATTGGTGTGATTTGACACTGAGAATTCATCAAATCAATCTTGTTTTGGGTCTGCCCAATTAGAAAATTCTTAACTATTGGACTGGACTGGACTGGATGGCGCTGCCACGCCTGTTGCCATCCAAGGGCATGCAGCTGAGAGGGGTCTACTCCCTGGCCTTAATCTTTGAAGGTCACTAAGAACAAACAAGGTATTACTGCAAGTTCTTCTTTGACGTGCTCAAATACAGCTATAGCTGAACTGACATCAGGATAAAATAGTCTGCCAACCGAATGACCCAATCTTTGAGTCACAATGCAGCATACATTGGTACTGCACTAATTTGGCGTGAAAATCCGCATCTGCCAGATTCTGGAAAAGGCTGGCAGAGGTGCAAGTGCCACGGATATGCTCCAATGGTATCGTCAGGCAAGACCTCTTGGTTGTCATGCACCATGTTAGAGCAAAACAATGCTCATAGGCTTTGCCCGCCGCATGGGGTCCTAGATATAGCAAATGGCACTGCGAGGTGCTGTACAGAGTGAGGCTGTTGCTTACTGCTATAACATACGTCCGAACCGGTCCACACTTATTTCAGGATGCTCGAGTTAAAGCTAGTCAGGCAGTCAGCCTAACAAAAACACCACTTCATTTAGCCTCAGCGCATGCTGTGGAACCTGAGGCTTCGCGTCCTGTGAAAAGCTGCTTCTACTGCGCCCCGGACGTCAGGAGCACAGATCAATGCAGGATCCTGGGGGCAATTGCTGCCCGGGCCTTGCCAGACACCTGCACACAAGGGACGCACATCTTGCTGATCTTACACTCCAATTATATGTTTACACGGCCGTTTTGGTATCTGAGCGAGCGCTGTGCAAGGTTGAGGCTGCTTTGGACTCTAAAACTGTAGAAGATAAGCAGAGTGACAAACAACACATATGTACGCAAGGATGTTAGATAAACAGCGGGTTTTTCAAATTTTTGCCATGGATATTAAATTGATATTATATTTGAGAGTAACGGGGGGGGCAGCCGCAGCCCTGCTCAGGGACGCTCTTCTTCCTTTTTTTGTGCAAAAAAATCACAAAGGAAATGCAACATTTAATGTAGTTCAACTCTAATCCTCATCACTGAAGTCCCCCCCTCCGCTGGACCCCTCCTCCTCCTCCTCCTCCTCCTCCTCGAGCAACGCCCAGGGCTGGGCCATTTCCAGCTGCTCTGCGGACTGCGTGCGCTTGGCCAAACACAGGTTGCTGTTCAACCACACTATGTCAGTGGCATGCTTGGTGGTCAGGCGGTTGCGTGCACTGCACCTTGAACCCCCCCTAAGTCCTGGTCCCATTTGTCCACTCAGTGACTAGGAGGGTAACCTGGTCCCCTTCGGGTCCCTTAGATGGAGGTATTTTAAATTGTATGGCCATATTGTCAGTTGGAGGGCGGTTGGGGGGGGAGTCGGGCTTCCCCAAACCCCCCTGGCCCAACTTCTGTTTTCACTAGGTCAGTTCAAGGTTTAATTCGTTAGATTACATTGTCGCGTACTTTGACGCTGTGAACCTCCAGAATGGCGCTGTTTACATCCCTGCATGCATGGTAAACTCGCTAATTTGAACTGCCAAGCAAAAGCAGCAGACGGAAATATGCCCACTGAAAGAGTTGTTCCCGGCACGGCTTGTCTAAATGTTCACGCACCAGTTTTCACCAAGACTGAGGCAAAAGGTGGTCCGGCTCGGTTAGCACCTCGGATATCAGCACTGGGGTTATCCCCAACGCAATAGATGCCAGAGAACGCTGCTGCCAGACTGCCAGGTTGAGACGCTGCATGCTTATCAATAGCACCCAGCTTGACTGCTTGCTGCAGCAATGCCTGCCCTGCCAGCTGGTAAACCTCAGGGTTTGGCTTGCCTGCAAAGTAAGGGTTGGTTGAAAGACCGCAGGAAGGAGCTGGGAAGCCGTGGCCACAGGAAGAAGGAGGATGAGCAAGTTAAGAAGTCAGGGTGAACTGCCTGCCTGGTTGTTGGGCTTTGGTTTTGGTTCTCTGGCTAGTTTCGACAGCCAACAAGTAATCCATGATTTTGAAATGAAATGGCAAAGTTGTTAATGCCGCTGAGAACGCATGAAAAAAAAGATGAGCAAGCACGCGACAACCGACTGAGAGTGTGGAATCCTACACAGAAGCTTGGATGAACCTTTTCAGGCTCCACGCTCGTGCATCCCAGGCGTTACTTGCTGCGCCAGATGCAATCATGGAGCCTTGTTGCAAGAGCAAGTACACAGCTTTTTGAGCGCAAGCACCTGCTCACGGGCAATTTACTTACCAAATGTCTTGACCAAAATGGGATGCCCTCCAGTCAGTTCCTTGTACATTGACAAAAGGACATGAGCAAAGGCACCCTGCACCAGCATCCCACACCATGATGAGTTTGTGTGCAAGGGCCAACTGGCTGCTGCACTCACTCTTGCAACGATGGCTGCTGCCTGGCAGATGCATTATGAATGAACATTACAAACGGTGCACTCAAAATGAGGTGCATGCTCTTTTCTGTCGTGCATTATTTATACACACCCAGTCACTTCTTCAACCCCCTCTCCAAACTTATCTCATTGACAGTCCTTACGTAATCCTTACCTTGCCTAACCAGATTTGATTCAGCCTCCGTCCACCAGACTTAGGGCTGTCTCCTTTGGCCGGCTTTGGTCAGTCACAAACCGATCAGCCCATGATTTGGCCAAAATCATAGGGCGATGACCAAAATAATACAAGGGGGGCTCTTTCTGGTTTTTGCACCATTCGCTTTAAGAATTTTTTTGCCTGAAACAGTATTTTCCAAATATTGCGGAACATCTAAGGTGAAGGGGTGATATGAGTAATCTGCAAAAGTGCTTTGTGCCTGGCATTGGCATACCAGTAAGCATAATTGTAGCTTTGAAATGGCCTTTTAAGCCTGCATATGTCAGTACAGCTTCGACCCAACAGCAGGGTGATCCAGCAGTAGTCCCTGAGCCCATTCAGCCCCAGCCAGGTTCCAACACAAGAACAGATAACATGGGGGAGAAAGAAGTTCAGGAAATGGTATAAAGGTAAGTATGGCATGGATGTCAAGATGGCACTGACAGCAGTTTGTTGAGAAAACACGCAGGCACCTACACATACACGTCCACACTCACTCCTACTCCCACAGCTAAACCACAAACACATGTACAGCCACGCGCATGCACATGAGCGCTTGCGCGCGCCCACCCACCCACCCACCCTCCCCACACACAAACACACACACACATACATGTGTGTGTACTCCATACAGGCATGACAGATCCTGAGCGACCCTTGTTCACGACTGGGAAAGTTGAAGGCAAAGGTCATACTTAGCGTTTTGTCAAATGTTGGGCAGGTCTAAAGTGCGTGCTCTCCAAGTTACTGATAAAGGTATGCAGGAGTCGAGTAAAGCAATCCTGGTGAGATGTTGTAAGGTAGATCATTCCTCAGAATGAAGTTGCAAGTGGCTTATCTTTTCCTCAGAGCAAACCTTGGCATTCTTAGCTACACATGGATCAATTGGATTTGGAAACAGTTCTTCAAAGACCTCGAAGAACTGTTTCCAAGTCCAAGTGATGAAAAAACTTTGGTCCAAAAGGCAAATGACTTGATTGATTGTCTCAAACCAGCACTGTCTGAAAACAATTTGATGAAGATTGCTGCAACGCCAGGTGCTTTCATACTTGTGACACTTCATGATTGGCCTTCCTTTTTGAATTTCAAGTCTTGAGTATCAGGCGAGCACATGCACTAATTACTACAGCAGCCAGACCCATTTCTCCGGCGGAAAGGTCACAAAGCGCTTCTTTTGCAGGTAAGACAAGAGATTGCCCGGAATGTATGTTTGCCCCTCTGGCTATATTATTCATGTGTGCACACTCAGATGTGGGCAGCTCTGTGGCCTGAGGGTGCTGCACCTCAGGCCTGCCTGCCTGCCTGCCTGCCTGAGGCGCTTCGGCGGCCAGCCGGAGAGGGGGGGTCCCGAACTGTTTGCCATTGATGTTACCTCAGTGCTGCTCTTCACTCTGATGCCTATGCCATTCCCTTTGCCTATTCCCACTGCTCCGTCTGAGCCCCTAGCTAGAGCCGCTTACTTGAAGGAATGGGTGCCCCATGCCCCTACCTTTCACCAACGCACACAGCCCTGGCATGCATTGCGAGCTGCCACATGCACGGCTTGAAGCATTGCTTCTTCGCTAGGAGTACTTCCTGACGATAGGAGCCTTTCCGTGCTATGTTTGGTGATGGGGAGCAGCAGCTGTCCAGTGATGTATTTGCCATGCAGTGGGGTGTTCGGCACGAGATGAATGTGTTGCATCCTTGCTTGCAAGCTTTCCAAAGGTCAGCGAAAGAATTGCCACCAAGCTAAAATTCAGAATCCCAAGAGAAGTGCATGCCCACCTGACAAGGAATGCCTCATCTGCTGTGCACTTTGCTATCCCACAAGCTGGAATAATGTGCAGGAAGTACTCCCTGATGCGGGAAGCACCACCTACAAAGACATACGTGCAGTACTTGCACAACACCTTGTGCTGGTGCAACTTGTCTTTCAGCTCAAGGATAGCGACATGATCCCACTCCTTCCCCTTTTCTATAGGCATTTTGAATATATATATATACATCTAAGATTGTATAGGAGTGGTTATCGGTAGCTGGGGGGGCAGTTGGGGACCCACAGGCCCCCCTCTACCCCCCCTAACACTACCTTCAAAAATGATCCCTAAATGTGGACGCATTGACGTTAAATACGCAAATTGTTTGTATCATACGCGCATTGGTCTGGGCAAATGAACGCATGACCCAACCCTGAATCCAACCATTTGATCTTGGTGCTCATAAGCAAGACAACAGCAGGCCGCACCTGACCTAGCCTGTTGCGAGGAAAGTCATTTGCCCACAGCAAGTCTGGGTTGCTGAAGTAAAGTTCCACAGAGGATGTTGATACACCTGAGGGGGTAAAGGAAATCAGAGTTCAGGCTTAACACGGAGCACGCTGTATGCGCATGCAGGCAGACTGCATGATATGGTGCACTACAAAGTCCACCACCGTGTCTCTAACACCAGCAGGTCCGTCACACCTGAAGCGTTTTGCAAGCGTGTCGGCACTCCCCCAGACATCAGGACGTCGAGAATAATCTGGAGGTCAACATACCAGTTGCTGCACAGGAGCGAGGAAGATGATCTGATGGGTACATGCCCTCAAAATGTCAGCCATTTTTGGCCTAATATAGCCTATGGTACACTTGCCACCAGGGCCTGTTCCTGGACTGAATTGACTGAGGTTGCCCTTACGACACTGTCCAAATTGATTTTGACGCATGCTTGTGACTGCTGCCACCAGGTAGGTAGGCAAGTATCAAACTGGCATGTTCAAGCCTGGTGCAAGGGCCAGCCTGCACAGACAGCAGGCATTGTGCCTGCCTTGAGCTTGGTACCTTGGGTCTGTGATAACGCAAACGGCTCTGATAGGGTTTGCCTCTGTGGCAAGGCCCTCCTTTTGTACAGGACATTCGGCGCTCCCTAATTCATCTGCAAGATGGGGCAAGACGGGGCTGAGGTGAGCCTGCTGTGCCTGTCACGCCACACTGCTACACCTAATTTGTTCATTTCATTGCTGCAAGCTCTGCAATGAACCTTTGCACCATGAGCGCACCTCTTGGTCGGGCAAATGGAACAGCGCTGGGCATCGCTCTTGCTAAGTCCTCTACTGATACAACCCTACGAGTGCAGAGGGATTTTGAAGCTTTCAATCACTTTTATTTCCGGGTCGGGGTAATGCACATGCCTGATCTATGACCATACAGCATCAAGCTTTGTCTGGAGGCAAGGTCTCGGCCAGCACTCATTCCATGCAAGCATGTCTAATGCTCAGGCAGTCTTGGAGTCCACAGCCTGCAAAGCTGTTCAGCAAATTCATGACAGATCAGGGTATTTGTATTTGATCCCACACCTCTGAAAACCGTAGTGCCTGGCAACCCCCAAGACATCCCCGCGGCCACTTATCAGGACAGGCTGCTCCTTCAGAGCTGGCACTAATGCGCGCATGGGCGAGTGGCTCAGGATGACTGCGCGAGCAAAGCAACATTTATTATGGGATGGATGGGGAGGGCCGATGAAGGCCCAGATGAGAAAGCTGCATGTGTGTTACAGATCGCGGATTCACCCATGACATACACCTTAGAAGGCGGTTACCCCATGGACAGCCCCCCCCCCCCAATGTGTCTCACTAAGCTTTCCAGCGCCGCTCCTCATATTCTAAGCAGCCAGGGGGGTCGAGGGCATCCCAGGGGCCGTCCCTGAGGAGCAGGTCCCAGCCCTCTGCTGCTGGCTCGCCCAATAGAATTTCATGGTTGCCTGATTGGGCTGTGTCTGCACAAACGAGAAAACCCTATCTTTTAATTGTTTTGGATGAAGTATCCACTTTGGAGGGTCTGCTAGGCACAGTTGTCTTCAAAAGGTTACACGAGTCAAATTGCCTGAAGACAGATCCTCGCACTCCATCGCATCTGCTGACCCAAATGGAGCTTGTCTGGTTGCAGTAAAGATGCTGCTAACGGGAAGATGGTTTGACAGCCTGTTGAAAGTGTGGATACTGATCCTGATGGAGACTCAGTGAGGACTTCTGCTGATGCTTTGCCCCTACTCAACTGCAAGGCCAACTGAGCACAGATACACATTGGGGCAAGTAAAAAGCTTCTAAACAAAGAAAAATCAGTCCAATCGGTTGCCTGTACGGATTTTGGCGAGGATTTTCCCATCTCCCCTGGCAGGCTCTCTGGGACTTCTGCTTGCCTTGTCACACTTGTGGATTGCTTGATTTTTGAGAACGCCCGGTTTGGAGGTGTGTGTGCGAGAGGGTGCTCTGTCTGCCATCTCCCCCATGCCTGCACCCTGCACCTTGGACCACACACAAAGCCCTTTCCCGCTTGCTTGGCATTGCCAGATGCATCCAAAAAGCAGCTTTCTGGTGCACTTTCAGAATGTTTTGCATCAATAGATTTGTAAGGCAAGTGTGCGCACTAAGTGAGCCAATTTGGCTTGACTAGTGGTGGGCCGTTTGTGGGGACGGCCAGGTGATAACACACACCTTCTAAATCTTAGCCAGTCCCGAGCATGCTCAAAACCAGTTGGGTGCGTCTGCATGCTTTAGGGGAATGTGGCACCAACCTTGCTGCTCTGTCGCGGGCACGTCAAGCCAATTTGAAAGCTGTTCTGCTTTCTGTGCTTCTGTGGTGCCTCCTCCATTTGTGAGAAAGCACACGGGGTAACGCCACTCGCCACTGAAAGATACCAGCTGCAAGGAGGGCGATGATTATGGTTAGCAAAGAGGATGCATCTTCACAATCCTTGCAAACCCAATGCAGATCATGCTGACGTCTGTCACTTCCCCAAGCTTGAAGCACCTTAAAAACCAGCGGAAATCCCAGTGCTTGCACGCCAAGACCTTTTGGAACGCCTCTTTTGCTGGCTGCAGGACATCTCGCCCTCGCGTGAGCACGCCGTCTATGTCAAATACAAAGCCACACAAGCCCTTGGGGTTGAAATGATCAGCAGCAGAGGTGTGCAGCGGACACGCACTGGCATACTGCAAGCAAGGGCCAAGCAAGGGCACAGCGATAATAAGCTCTTATTCAATGGATTCACCGGGATAACAGAAGGTGTGAGGTTATTTAAGCACTGCTTACCTGCCAGCAGCTACTGGGTATACGACGTACAGTGGAAATCCAGCTCATGTTAAATGAATTTCATTATAATATTTGAAGGTCGAGATTAGTAGATACCGTCATTTCAAAGTGTTCACACCCAAAGTGTTCACGAAAAAGTTTCATAAAAAAGTTTAGTTCAAAATCGCAGATAATTCTCCGCACCGCAATGGCGATGATGATGAAGTCTTCTCCAGTCTGCAAGCCTGGCGTTGGGTTGAGCAGGAATCCCTCGCTACAGCTGTGTACAAAGAGGTGAGGCCTTGGTGCGCTCAGACCATTAGCATCTTGTGAGACCAAAGATGAGGCGGACCCGCCAGGACATCCTGCCAGGACATCCCCGGGCACATCCCCTAGGCCTGCCAACTCATCCTACTCGCCTCTCGTTTGCCAGTGCAGACCGCATTCAGGGGCAGGCCGAAGGACTGCCTTGTCCGCTGCTAACAAGCCCATCTATGTTGACAGTACCCCAAGTCCTGAGTTCCTTCAGGTATGCAGGCTCAGGAGTGCAGGCTCGCATTACACTGCCGAACGCGTGCTCAAACGCATCTACTGACTGGTACGTGTTGCCTCTTCCTACAGGCTGAGGGCGTCAAGCAGTGGGGAACCTGGAGCTGCGGGTAAGCTGCGATCTTGAAGTCCACTTGTACTGTAGCAAGCAGCCTCTTGTGAAGCCCGCGTCTCTCGCTTTGATTTTATCCCTTATTGCTGCAAGTTCAATGATCATATTCGAATCTTGCACATGTGAAACGGCTGCAACAGGGTGTCCAAATTCCCATGGACATGGAGTGCTGACGAGAAGGCCTATGTGAGTCTCTCTGGGACAATCTGCAAAAAAGTTTGTTTTCATATTTGTTATGCGGATCATCTGCAAATATTGCGCCCCTGTAATTTCATCACAGGGAAAGGCACTTGGTCATAAACATCGATGATGTCACATCATAGACTTGCCTGCCAACTGTCCTTGTAGCCTGTAGTTGTCATATTGTTAGTTGGAGCACTAGATACAGCTGCACTGGAGCGCATACTACTGCTAGACAGACAGCATGGGTTGCTAAGGAAAAGTGCTTGTTGTTATGGCAGTGTACGCTCTTGCACTTGCACAAGCTTGTGCTGAGAATTTGTGTTCGGCTGACAATTGGCAGATCCTCGAGGGCGAGGTGTACATAACGCCTGCAGACGGGGAGCCTGGTGCTGGAGAGGCCGTCTACGTCAAGGCTGGAGACTACTGTGTTTTCCCTGGCGGGATGTCATGCACGTAAGTGCTAGATGAAGTTTTGCACTTGGAAAGAAGCTAAGTCGAGCGAAACATTAACGTTGGATATGATCAGGGTTGGGTCATGCATCTGTCAGCCCAGACCAATGCGCCTATGGTACAAACAATGCGCGTATTTAACCAGTGGTATTTAACGTCAATTCATCCGCATTTAGGGGTCGTTTTTGAGGGTAAAGGTTGGGGGGGTGGGGGGGGCCTGTGGGCCATCAACTGCCCCCCCAGCTACCTGTTATCACCACGATGCACTCTTAGAAGTACATACACATTCAAAGTGCCAAGAAAAAGGGGAAGGACTGAGTTCATGCCAAAATTATTAAGCTGAAAGACAAGCCGCATGCACCAGCACAAGTAATGCAAGCTCATTTTTGTAGCTGGTGCTCCCTGCATCAGAAAGCACTTCCTGCACATTGATCTAGCTTGGGGATAAGAGAAGTACACAGCGGATGAAGCAGTCCTAGAGCCTGTCCTGGATGAGATGAGAGCCTGAGCTGGATGAGGTGAGAGCCTGAGCCCATCGATGCTCAGCAAGGCAGCAGCAGCGCAGCGCAGCTCCAGCACGCCAGCATGACATCAGCAACTGTGCGCAACACCTAAGGCGCCGCAAAGGAGTACTCCGCCAAGGAGTGCTCCGCTGAGCAAGGCTGAGCAGGAACACGGGAAATACGGGGGGGGGGTTCCGCATTGGACGCAAAGGTTTTTCAATTTGCAAATTTAGGCATTCTTATCAATGCGTAAAATGCGATGAAATACGTATGATCCAATCATGGATATGATTGAGCATGCCAGGCTAGATGCAAAACACGTAAATTGGAAAAAGAGAAGTTAAGTGCAGCACAACATGTGCAGCATGTTTAAACCTTTAAACCTAAGTGCCTGCCCTCTTAAGAGTGTGCGCCCTGGATCACAAGTTGAAGTAAGCGCAGATGCATCCAGGAGTCATTTGCCCAGATGCCCGGAATCAGTGTCCAATTGTTCAGTAACGGATATCTCCCCATTCTTAATGGTGTTGGACAGACTATATTGAAACCTGAGAGCAAAAAATGGGGCTGTCTGCTGAACAAGGTGCCGTTTATTCATGAGCATGCATTCATGCAGATTTTATAGCATAGAGACATGAGAGGGCAAGGTAGACGAAGAGCTGAAATGCTCAAATGAAGTGAAGCACTGGTTAGGGTGGGGGGTGGGGTAGCCTTAATGTGTGCTCCTGTTTGAATTGTTAGGAAGCAGAAATGATACATGATGTACCATGAGGGAACAGGCCCTAGGGTAGGAAGGAGAGCTTGACAGAGCAGCATGCATCATGAATGCTGCCCGGGTCCTTCCTGAAGTGTGCTACTATAAGCACTGGAAATCAGAGCCTGTTGTATGTAGGACATGGAAAAGCAGTAGGCAAGCACAAGGTAGGGTGGGGGTTGGGGGAGCCGGAATGAACGCTCCTGTTTGTCGAAGGTAGTGCACACAAGTGATAGAGCTTGGGAAGACACGTCTACTGTGGGTAGGGCAGGGCATGACTTGGGGAGCAGGCTGGTCCGGGTGAAGGGGGAAATCTACGATGTTCAACGTGAATTATACTAATACACTGTACACAAGAGTATTAATCCGGGTGAAGGGGGAAATCTACGATGTTCAACGTGAATTATACTAATACACTATACACAAGAGTATTAATACACTATACACAAGAGTATTAATCTATCAATGTTAATGTGTCGTGAACACTGCGCCGCTAAATTGGCTGGCGCGTGCCAGGCGGACATGTGGCGGGGTGCACACACCGCACAAGGAGTGTAATTTCGCTTTCAATATAATATTTCTAAATGGCTTTGTAATGTTGCAATGGCCCGTAGTGATGAAGAGGGGTCCGCAGAAGTGGTTTTTAACAGCGTGCTTCGCGCTTGAAATGTTATAGAGCTTTGTTTAACTTTCTGAAAACTTTATCTGTGATACTAATCGGGCGTAAGCGTCAAGAGGGTCAGCTGCCTGCAGGTCCTAGGGCCCCATCCGCTGGGTCCCAGGCAAAACTAAGAGCACTTCCCTAGTCTACTTTTTCGAGCTGAATAAGCCTGTCTTGTTTTCAAGAGCTCTAGTGGGCTGTACAAAAAGAGTGACCAAAAAGAGTAAAGCGGGTGCAATGTTAGCATTCGGCGCCTTAGCAGCTTGCTCGGGCTCGCTGCGCTCGCTTGCCTGTTTAACTTAAGGCGCCTTGTAAAAATTCTGTTGCCAAGTGCTGCTTCCCTCAAAAAAGGTTGACCCCTGAACATAGTGGGGCTCAAGTTTGCTGGAAGGTGCCTGAGTTGACCCGACCTCTTCATCCTCGGCATTTATTAAGATTTGTTATTTTTGTTGCTGCAGGTGGGATGTGAAGAAGCCGATCAACAAACACTTCGACATGTAGATTTGGATTGTGGATTGAGAACGGTGCCGCTGAAATGCGGTGTGGGTACACTGTGACTGCCGTCTAACTAGGGATAGAGAGTTGTCGAGTATGATTAGGCACGCAGTCAATATTGCTTTCCTGTACGAACTAAGGGTACTGTGACAGACAAAGTTGGTGAGGTAAGGGTTACATAGCTGCAACCGCCCCAAACTTACCTGACACACATTGCTTTGCGAATACAAAAATAGAAATTTTTCGGGAACAAGCTGGGACCGCACTACGCTCAATACATCACTAACTTGACATGACAGCCCAGCTGACAAGTCGATGCCTGAAAGGTTAGGTTACGTAGCTGTACCTGCTGAACGAGGGCAGCTTAGCTGAAGCCAAACAGGCCTGCAACCGAAACCAACATAAGGCAGGCAAAGTTGTGATGTGAGATCTAGGCACAGCATTCCAGGCACTCATGCACAAACAATGCCAGGCCTTTAATGTCTGCTTGGCTTATAAAGTATCTAGCCTGTTTGAGCTACTAGGAGGGGAACGGAAGAGTTGGTGGTGCTTGACATTGCTTGACGTGCAAGTTTGCCAAGTCAGCACTTGGGCAATCTAAGAGGACAAGCTCTTCATCTTGCACACAGTGCCAGTCGCATCTTAGTGCAGATTCTGCAGCTACTAACCCTCCCCGTCCTCAATGTCATGACCGACCTGGGCGAGAGGATGCGCGAGAAACCCATCTGCGGCAGCAGCAGCAGCAGCCGCACCCCACTTCCACCCCCACTGCAGCTGCTATCCACAACCCCTCCCCTCTTGAAACGCAGCCCCCAGGGGAG
>LKMJ01002270.1_pt1 | contig 17552 bp, 24 predicted proteins | sample 643391 | NCBI WGS metagenome assembly LKMJ01 (sample SAMN04112250, study PRJNA286221) | soda lake metagenome | biome: soda lake; feature: Kulunda Steppe; material: water; isolation source: sample PL-Br10 brine of Picturesque Lake | place: Russia: Kulunda steppe | collected 2010-07
GCCTGTTTTAGACCGTCACTAACAAACCCCCACTAACAACACTGTTAGTGAGTTCGTATTATAATAGTAATAGTACTGGTTAAAGTAGTTATCGATTAGTTCAAAAACATCAACCAGACGGTTTTAAAGTACACTAGAGAATTTAAGATAATAAAGGGATATATTGACTTTAATGTATTATAGGCTTTCAAATAACCAGTCAGACCGTCTTTTAACTTCTTCAAGTTCAACTAAATCAATTAATAATTCTTGTACTTTTGAATTTTCAACGTCTAATTCTTTAGCTATCTGTCGGTAACTTAGTGGCTCATTACTTTCTTCTAATACCTCTATAATATCTTGTTTTAATTTCATTATATTTTCAGAATCCATACTTGAATATTATTTTGCCCCCCATTTATAATTTTGGATTGTTTTATACTATATAACTAATAATACCAAGTAAAACTTTTATGCAGAAGTTATAAATGGTATGTATGGAAACATATGATAATATTCCTGAAGAATTCATACATTTAAGAGACAAGATTCCACAAAAATTTTGCGTGGGTTCTAGTTGTAATAATTCACACTGTGATGGAACTATTAAATTATTAGATAGAGGGTATGATTTACCTGATAATATGAATCTTTCTGATATAAACAAGGAAGGAAAAGAAGAAGGTGGTAGATTTTGTATAGTTTGTTCTAACCACAATTCTCCTCAGAAATGTAATTTTAAAATGAACATATCTAATTATTTCTTTTAGGTCACTTTCTATCCATATCTATAGCTGCACGTTCGAGTTTTTCTAATGTACTAAGATTTTCTTCTTCACACGTTGGGCAGGAGCCTGTATTTTTATTTAAGAATTTATACTCATTGCATTCATTACAATATCCAAATCTCATAAGAGTATTTTAGAAACAAATTGTATTAAATTATATCCTGTTTCACAATTGTATTCGTTTCAGAAATTACTTGGGAGTTTTATAGGATTAATATTAAGTAACCTACATTGTTCGATAGTATTTTTTCTTTCTACGTGAGCATGACAACTGCTACATAATGGTATAAGATTTGATAATTTATTAGCCTCTTTATGGCTTTTAAAGTTTTTGAACGGGATAATATGATGAATAGAAATATCTTTCCCTGTCATTTCATAGTTTTGTTCTCTACTAACTCCACATAGGTCACATTCATGATTATGTTTATCAAATACTTCCTTCCGTATGCTTTTCCAGTTTGGACCATAGTCAATCCTATGTCGGTTTCTATATTCGTTTGTCTTTGTATTATAGCATTTCATTCCGATTTCTTTTTTTGCGTTATTAAATGAGCCAAATCTTTCTCTAAAAACACAATAAGAAGGTTTAATATCTAATTTTTGATATTCTTCGAGTGTTGGTGATTTATTTAGTTTCTTCTTCGCCTTTTTCAACGCTATAATACAATCATCTTTTGTATATTTTATTTTAGAATTATTTTGTCTCGATGTGTTCGGATTAAAACCAGCAGATTTAATGGCTGTATTCCAATCACCAAATAATTTCTTGATAACTTTTCTAGATGGTGAATAACCCATATCATCATATTCTCTTATACTTGGAGAATGACCAAGTTCTTTGTGTGCTTCTTTTATAGATTCAATACAATCTTCTTCCGTATAATCTCCTCTAGCTGGCCTTGTAGGAAGACCAGCGGCTTTTTTTGCTTTTGACCAACTCCCAAATACTTTTGATATTGTTCCCGCACACGGGAGAATATCTAATTTCTCATAATCATTTTTTGAGAGATAATCCTGGTTAACAGACTTTGCTTCCTTTAATGCTTGAATACATTTTTCCTTTTTTGAAGCATATATTTTATTAAATTGTGCTTCTTGTGAATTCTGTACGGACACTGTATAATACAATATATTACACAAGTTTAAATATATCGATTTCTATTAGTGAATATATGATAAATCAATTTTACTGACTAACAGATTATTTCTATTTAGTATAAATTATTATTTAATAAAAGTAGCGTTTAATTGAATCTATGCTTTTCTATCGTTTCTCTAAGTTTAATATCTATTTTATCTTCATTTTTATAATCTAGTGCCCAGACTTTTTTATCTGCGTTAGTATTTATAAGATGCTTTACATCTGCTTTTATATTGAAGTTTTCAACATCTTCAAATACGCCCCCTTCTTCATTTAATTTTCTAATTTCATCTAATGTTAAGTCTCCGACCCAACCAATACTATGAACTATGTAATCTTCACTCGCACTGTTGTTAGTTTTTGTGGACATATATGATTAAAATATATTGACCCCTATATATTTTTTTAATATGTGGATATATGTTTGTATACTTACTAATTAATTTTTTATAGTTCAAGTGTATACTACTGTTGTATACAAGATGGATTTTACAAAAATAAATGTAGATTGGACTTTTCCAGATGCTGATACACAATATGGAACACATGGACTTCATAAATACCCTGCTAGAATGCCACCGCAAATACCAGATACTATTATTAAAAATCTAAAAGAGAACGGGGAACTAAATTCAGATGATATTATATATGACCCGTTTCTTGGAAGTGGTACAACACTAGTAGAAGCAAGGAGAAATGGATTTGATGCCGTAGGTAATGATATTAACCCATTTGCCTGTATGCTCAGTAAAGCAAAATCTACCCCCGTTAATCCCGATATATTAGACTCTTCGTGGGATAGCTATAATGATATAATTAAAGACAAAATTAAAGAAATTGGAACTAAATATCATTCGGACAAAGATGTAGAAATTAAAGTAGAAAATATTAGAGATGGCTGGTTCCCAGAAAAACAATTATATCAATTAGGTGGTATCAGAAACACAATTGATACTATTGAAGACAATTATAATAGTGATATATCCCGAATATTTAGAATAGCATTAGCTGAAACGGCAAGAGAAATAAGTTATCAACGCAATGGTGAATTTAAGAGATATAGAATGGCTGAAGAAGATAGAAAAGAACATAATCCTGATGTTTGGGAAATATTTGAAAAATCAATGATTGATAAAATACCTCGGATAAAATCATTCTATAGTGAGTGTAATTTAGAGAACAAAACAGATATTTTTTATGCAGATTCACGAAATATAACACAACTAGATGCAAATAGTATAAATTTAATTATTACATCACCTCCTTATGGAGACCATAGAACCACGGTTGCTTATGGACAATTTTCACAAGACCCAGGTATTATAAGTAATAAATTAGGGTATGATGAGATGAAACAAGTTGATAAAAACGGTCTGGGTGGAATTAATAACTATGAATCATTAAATGAGCTAGAAGGCGTATCAGATTCACTATCTCAAACAATACGTACTTTAGAAAATAAAGACGGTCGAAATGAAGATGCAATAAATTTCTTTATAGATTATTACCAAGTTATGAAAGAATGTTATCGTGTTCTTAAAGAAGATTCATATATTGTTTGGGTTGTTGCTAATAGAACAATGAGTAGAGTTAATATTCCAACTCATTTAATTACAAAAGAATTATGTGAGAATATTGGTTTTACTTTCGAATCAAATATTCCTCGTGAGATACCAAATAGAACAATGCCACTTAAAAATGCCCCTGAAAATATTTCTGGACATGATGGAGAGTTAATGTCTAATGAAAACATAATTGTTATGAAGAAATAATATATAAATATAGTACATATCTAACCTATCATATATTCACTTACAAGAATATACTGATTTAACCTATTATCGTAAGGGTTCATAATTCTAATTTTATCTAGTTTTTCTTTCTTTCCATACGATACGGATACTAATTCTTTCTCTTTATTTTCTTCATTAAATTGGTCAAAACTTAAATCAATTATTATTTCATCACCTGTAGAATAATCTTCTATGAAATGACCATCAATGAAAAATACAAAATGCTTTTCTTCACCTTCAGGACCGACACGTATGTGCTTTACACCATATTTATCTACGATTTCTCTATTTTTATATGGTAAGTTCACATAATCAATAAGATAACCCGTAAATCTGTCTGCTATTTTTCCACAATTCCCTTGAACAGGTTTAAAATCATTTCTAGCTTTATAACCATATTTTTTAATATTCTTGGTGGTTATTATATCAGCATGTTCTTCCATAGATTAAAAATTTACGTTTAACATTATATAATTATTGTTCATTTGTGTTCTATTATGTAATCAGATACTTTATTTAATTCTGATTCTTCTCCATGTAACGTATACGTTAGACTACCTTCTGAAATAATAATTTTTTCTCGTGATTTTTGAAGATAATTAACTCCATACAAGACCATTAAACCACCAATAAATAATATAAATCCATTCAATATATTATTTTCTAAACCTATCTGTATAACATTTATTCCAAATATTAACATTAATATAAGACCAATAGCAGAAATTAATGCACCATATATCTTACCATTCTTTTTAATACTTGAAGAGGACATATGTATAGATGAAATATTATTATGGTTAATAACGGTTTTTCGATTATCTTTGGTTGACCATGTTTCTATATCTCTTGTATGAATTATTTTATCTTCCAGCAAATATAGATTTTTCTCTATTTGCTTACCATATAAACCATCAAGAATCTTTTTTTCTAATTTTTTTGACTTAAGTGTTATATCCTCAACTTTTTCAATTGACCTATTATTAAGTTCTTCTTTGTCCATATATTATTTATTATTAGTTACGGTAAATATATTTCCAAAACAAATTAACTATGAACTAAGTTTCTTAACTTGTTGAATATACGCGAAATAGAACCTATATTACTCATACTTCTATTAAGGATTGTATAAAGACTAATGTAATAAGAATACTATATTATATATTGTATGAAATTAGAAAAAGATAGAAATCTTCAGTTTAGAATGATGATAGTTATGGTTCTATTAGGTATACTAACTATTGGTTTTGGTGCTATTGTTGGAGTATACTTCCAAAGTTTGATACCTACGGTCTTTACGGTTGTCATAATATCAATGTTACAATTTATGTATGGTCATAAAATAGCTTTGAAAGCGTTTGGTGCGAAGGTAGTGACAGAAGAAGAATACCCTGAACTACATGAACAAGTAACAAGATTATCTCAACAGGCAGATATGAAAAAACCAACAGTGGCTGTTGCAGATACACCATTAGCAAACGCATTTGCCGCAGGTCGTTCAGGTTCAACGGCAACTGTATGTGTGACAACAGAGATAATGAAACAATTAAATTCAGAAGAGTTAGAAGCTGTTATTGCACACGAACTAGCTCATATTAAAAATAGAGATATGGTTGTTATGACTGCTGCAGGAACAATTGCTGCGGTTACGGGGTTAATTATGAGATGGGGATTTTTATTCTCATCAGGAAATAACAATAATGGCGCACCAATTATTGTGGCTATTCTTGTATCTTTAATCACATACATTATTTCATTACTATTGATGAGAACACTATCTAGATATCGTGAATTTACAGCCGATAAAGGTGCTGTTGCAATAACAGGAAACCCAATTGCTCTTGCAAGCGCGTTAAGAAAAATAGATAGTTCTGTAAGTGAAGTTCCAAAGGAAGATTTAAGAAATGCTCAGAGTGTAAGTGCATTTATGATTTCTCCTGTTAAGGGTAAGTTTTCAGGTTTATTAAGCACACATCCTAAAACAGAAAAACGAATATCTAAATTAGAAGAAATGGCAAGAAATATAAATTAACTAAGTTATCGTTCTATTTTTTACTTTTATATTTTTCTAATTGATTATATACTGTTGCATGCCTGTCCCCTTGAATAATTTTTAAGATAGCTCGTTTTGCTTCTTTAACATCTTGCATATTTCCAATTATTCCTACAGATTTATCATTAATGGATACATCTACTTCTGCTAATTCAGATATTAGTTCTTTTGTTCTCCCATTTTGACCGATTATTCTTCCTTTTTGTCTTTTAAATTCTTTATCATTTCTTGTATTGTCTTTAATATTAATTGTTTCAAATATAATAAAATCGTTATTGAATATTTTGAACGCTGTATTAATATCAAACCCTAGCTTTAGTGCATTTAAGATTTGTTTTACTTCCATCTCTCTGACAGAATTTGCGTGACTTATAGAAACTGTTTTAGCTTTATCATCGATTGAAATACTTACTTCTGTCTGTTTTTCAATCTTAGACTTCATTTTATCATTTAATAAAAATAGTATATCATCAGGAATATTTACGTAGGTCATACATGTTATAATATAACATACTACACTTTAAATTTTACGTGATATATATGTATATTTATAATTAAATTAAAAATTATCGCATAAGCAACATTGTTATAAGTTATCAATACAATAGATTATATACGTGAACAATTCAGCTATCCTCGTGAAACGAATTGAACCGAATAACATTAAAGAAACCACAGATATAGAATCTCTTGCGTATTCGGCTGGTTTTAACGTAGTTGAAAAAGTAATACAAGAACGTGAAGAGAGTAATGAATATAATATTGGCAGTGGAAAATTAGATGAAATTAAAGATATGGCTTTTAAAAAGAACATTGATGCTATAATTATCGATAACAATCTTGGACCATATCAAATGTATAATATAGCTCAGAAAATCCCCCGCCATACTAGACTATTAAATAGATATACTTTAATTTTAGATATTTTTGAGAAAAGAGCTGAATCAAAGGAGACAAAATTACAAATTAAAATGGCAAAATTGAGATATGAGTTACCAAGAGCAGAAGATAAGATTAAGCTATCAAATCGTAATAAAAATATAGGTTTCATGGGTCTACAAAAATATAGTGATAATCAAGTCAAGATAATAAAAGATAGAATTAAAAATGTAAAAGACAAACTATCAAAAATAAAAAAGGAAAACAAATATAGAAGACAATACCAGAGAGATTTAGGATTTAATTTAGTATCTATAGCAGGCTATACGAATTCAGGAAAATCAACTTTATTTAGGAGGTTATCTGAACCATATACAGTCTCTGAAAATATAGAAAGACATGATGATTTACAACCTATTGCCAAGTCAGAAAATGTATTTTTCACAACATTAGATTCAATAACAAGACGATTAAATTATGATGAACGCAATATCCTTATAACGGACACGCTTGGATTTATCGATGATGCACCTCACTGGTTGATTGATTCTTTCGAGACCACATATGATAATATATATAATTCAGATATAGTACTTCTTACTATAGATGTTACAAACCCAACAAAAGAAATAATAAGAAGAACATCCGCTGCACATGATATACTTTCATATCGCAATCAAGCTCGAATTATAACTGTATTAAATAAATGTGATATGATTTCAGATGAAGAATTAGAACGAAAAAAACGAGCTATTGATTTTCTGGCTCCAACTCCTGTATCTATAAGTGCGAAGAAAGGACAGAATATTACAGAACTTAAAGAGCGTATTCATAGAACTTTACCTCCGTTTGAAACAGATAGAATTATGTTACCATTACAGCCAAAATCCATGTCTTTAATATCATGGATTTATAATAATGCTAGCGTTATAAATTGTGAATATACTTATAATGGTGTTATGATAGAATATGAAGCTGAAACAAGAATTATATCTAAGGCGAAATCAAAATTAAAAAATATAGGATAATCTAGTTTGGGGTAATCTATATAACATATTAACACATAATTATATTGTATGATACATAATACCAACGATGGATGTGGTTGTAGTTGTTCCTGTTGTGGAGATACTTGCTGTGATGGGTGTGATTGTGAATCGTGTGAGTGCTGTTAAATTAAAAACAAGTATAAATTTTATAATGTTGAAAAACTATAGATACATCAATGACTTCAAAAACAATTTATGAACATCATATTCAATTCATACCTAAGAATGCAAATGCACATACTACGCCAACCATAAAATTAGTAACATTCTGTTCTAAAAATACATCGAAAGATAAAGTTAAAAAAGAAGCATATAATGAAGCCGAATGTCAAAATATAATTGATAGCTACGCACTTCGTAACCATTGGGAAATTTTTAATATGGAAGTAGATTTTAAAAATAAACCATGGGATGGGTGGATAGATTTATGTAATAAAATATTATCTATTGACGGTGTTAGGGATGTGAAGGAAATTAGAAATGAATTATATATAAGTTCTGACCCAAATAAAATTAAAGAAATAAAACAGAAAATTGATGATTACTATAGTGGTCTAGACCCACAAAAATCTGAAAAAAATATCGTTAAAATAAAGACAAGACCTGTATATAGATAACGTTAATCAGTATCAATATATCCTGATATAATTATATAATCGTTATCTATTATGCAAAACAAGTAAGAATTCTCTACTATTCTATATTTTTTATTACATTCTGTACATCTTGATTCTCTAACAAGCACGCTAACGTTATCAGGCAAATCTCCTGAAAATGATGTCTTTTCAAAAATATCTTTTGTAAGTTCATAATATTTTTTGTTTTTAATTTCAAGATATTCTAAACATAAATGGTCTATGTCTGAATTTGAATTATATATTATGTGCATCTGTTATATATAATATATTAGTGTACTTAAATTTAATACACGTTAAATAGAGAAAGAACTTTTATCTTGTTCTTATATAGGTATAATATGGTATTAAGTGATGAAGGTATTTTAAAAAGTATAGCTAAAAATGAGATAGAAATTGAACCACTCGATATAGGTCCAATTAACGAGGGGATGACAGAGCCTCTTATTAAGAGTCAGATTGAAAGAAGTTCTCAAATACAACCTGCTAGTGTGGATTTAAAATTAGGTAATAAACTTTTAGTATATAATGAAGGAATTGAAAATATTGATATTAAAAATATTCCTGAACCAGATGAGGTAAGAGAAGGTAACGAACTTGTTTTAAAAAGTGGTGAATTTGCTTTAGCATCAACGAAAGAAAGAATAAAAATCCCAAATAATATCTATGCTGAAATAAAGGGTCGTTCTAGTATAGGTCGTGCTGGTTTTCACATTCATACAGCAGGGTGGGTAGACCCAGGATATGATGGACAAATAACATTAGAATTAGTTAATCATTCCCCCGCAGATATTACTCTGTATGAAGATATGAGGATATGCCAAATTATATTTGGTCTTCTTGAAACACCTGCTAAAATAGGATACGGTGAACAGAAAGATTCCAAATACCAAAACCAAGAAGGGCCGACACCAAGTAAGATTGATAAAGATTTTGAATAACTAACCAACAAATATATGGGACTTAATTTATTATTCCTATATATGATTAATAAAATTCAAGCACCTGAAGAATTAGATACAAAAAATGGACGAATTAAAAACTTACGTGTATACCACAACCCATCCCTAGGTAGATTTTTCATAAACTATGATAATCCTCAATCTAAAAACGTAGGTCGGAAAGCAGACAAAAAAGATTACACGTTTGATAATAAATTTCATATTATTGTTGACAAATGTGAAAATCCAAATATAAGTGAAAAATGGGTTGCTGACTTAGAAAATAAACAAAGATTACCTGTAGAAGCAAAAGATATTCTTAATAGTATAGAATGTTTGACTACAACATCTTCTCGTTTTCGTCATCAATAAAATATAATTATAATATAGTATATTATTGAATACAAATATATATGCTATTAAAACAATAATATTAATATAGTGTTAAAAATCAGATATAAAACCAGAGCAGCAATTCCTGTTATAGGTGTAATACTACTTGTTGGTGTTTTCACGGCTCTAATAGCTTTTTCTTCCGTTATGCTATTTGATAATGGTTTTTTATCTAGCGAAGACCCTGATGTACAGATAGAAATAAGAGAAAGCGTAGACTCTAAATCTATAAATATTTTATCTAATAGTAATGTTGATGAATTTATCTTAAGGACGCCAAATGGGAATGAGACATATGACTATACAACAGAATCAATTGAATTAAACAAAAATATACCTGGGCAATACACTCTTATTACAAAAACAGACGATACAGAAACAATTATTGAACGTTTTAATATTGACGGAGAGTATGAAACAATACAAGGGCAAGTTAGTACAAATCCCGAAATAGAAAATGCAGAAATATACTCAATAATAGATGGTCAAATATTAGGTCAGTCAGAAACAGATGAAGATGGCGAATATACAATTCAAACACCAGATATTGAAAATACGACGATAACTGTTAACGTGGAAGGTTTTACTTCCGATGAATTATCCTACCCGTTATATGCTGGTGCAAAAAAGAAAGCGGAAGGAAATACGAATCTTGATTTTACATTTACAAACGAATCTGAAAGAAACGTAAATGATAAAACGATAATAACATCTTATGAAGTCTTAGAAGCAGAAAATAAAAACGCAATTTCAAATATAAAACAATTACAAGCGATAGATACAAATCAAGACTATAGTATAGCACGAAATATATATGGTAATGTTACAGACAGTTGGAATGGTGGTGAAGGATTTATTCCTATTGATAATTATAGTGGAAATATAAATGGAAATTCATTTACAATATCAAATATACATATGAGGACAAGCACAGATAATGAAAAAGGTTTATTTAGGTCTATGGAAGGTTCAGAAATAAAAAATTTAACACTTTCAAATTTTGATATAAAACATGAGGAAGAATCTTCAGGGGGTAATAGATATGGAATACTTGTTGGTCAAACAGATGGGGAAACAAACATAAAAAATATCGGTATAGAAAATAGTATTATAGAGTCATCCGATAATGATATAATCGGGGGCATTGTAGGGCGCAATAATGGCGTTATCGAATCATCCTATGTAATACATACAGATATATATGGAAATGAAAATGTGGGTGGTTTAATTGGTTCTAATGGTGGGACTGAAGATGAGGGGATGGTGAAGAAATCATATGTACAGTCTGAAATTTTTGGCTCAAATAACGTTGGGGGTTTAATTGGTAATGACTTTAGTAGTAGTTCAATATCAATATATAATTCATATTCTGCTTCTGTAATTAATCCAACAGGTGAACAAGATAATTACTATGGTGCTATTTCAGGTCAAGTAAGTAGCTCTATTGATGGTTCTAATATATATTGGGATTACGAAAGAGCAGATAGAAAATTTGAAGAATCCCTTGATGATGCTGGTTCAGGTGACTATAGTGATATTAATAGATTAACAACTAGTGAAATGACTGGGCATTCTCCAAAAAGAACCATGCGTGAACTTGATTTTGAAAATATATGGGATATAACACGGGAATACCCATCTCTGCAAAATCAGAAGAATTAATAATAACAATATATTATAGTAATATATGAGCGTAGAAAATCCTTCTGTAGAGGAACTAAGTGATAATTTTTTAAGAGAACGTTCCCACTTAATAGATGAAGATAAAATAGAAGTTAAACTAAAAGATGTTCAGGTTTATCCCTCACATGATAACCCAACACTCGTTTTTTCTTGTGGTTTCCCATTAAATGAATATTATCTCAGAATTGACTTGGATGAATTACATGAAAAAGGTTTTAAAAAAGTTTTATCTTTTTACCCTGATAAATTTACGGGTTTAGAAAGTATAGTTGGAGAAACTGTTGAAATCGAAATGGCTCCAGAGAAAAGAAAAAATATGGCCACACATAGGAGACATTTAGAGTTGCCATTTAAGTGCAACGGAGAGGATGTTCATTTATGTAAATTTTTAAGACAAAGTGAGTACCACGTATCTCAAAACTATGATATGGAAAATCTTACAAAACGTTTTAACAATGCGCTCATACTATATACAAAAATAGAACAAAATATAGAAAAAAATGAAGGTATCCCTGTAAAAGATATAGAGTCTAGTACAGACCGTTCATTCGTACTTGAAATCGGTTATGATACAACAATGCCCATCGAGGTTAAACTTCCAGATTTGGCTAATATTAATAATCATCCTGTTACGAAATTTATTGATAATTTTGGTTCAGGAAAAATTGAAAATATTAAAGGTGTAGAAATATATGTGGGCAAAAAAGATGGTTTGATTGGGCAAGATAAAAAATACAACTTATATGGTATATATGAATCGTATGACAGTTCAAGAAAACCAAAGTCTAGTAATGGCTTAATTAGTGCTGTTAGTAAATTTTTCTAAAATTTTAAGTAAATACTATACTTTTAATCGTACATTCTGTGTCGAAGACTGTCTCTGTATCCGTGGAATTTTATTAATATCGTATACTCCCTTAATGCATTCTGCATCATAGTATTTATTATTATACTTAACAACTGTGTGCGAAAATTTACCCGTATCATATACGTGTTTTTCTATGTCTTCTTCGTAATCATATTCATCTATTAATCGCTCTGCAAACTCTTCACTAAATTCTTCCATAATGTCTTTAGCCGAATTAAGTTCCATGTAGGGTATGTATCTCCACTTTGCGATTTCATCTGTTATGATTTCTTTTAGTTCGCTCATCAGTTTTACAATAGATTATAGCCTTAAATAATTATCTATTTGCTAGATTTATTATATAATATTATACACTGTATTATATTACATAATCATTTAACAACTAAAATATATAAGGTTTAACAGTAGTACCTATAATATGGTTCAGTATAATAAGTTAATTAATGTAGAATTTCCTGATATGCCTCATAGATTACTATCTTACGATAAGCTTCGAAAGCATCGCGTTTGTTCATATGCTTATATTTCTTTTTCATTAAAAGAATCTAATATAGATTACACTCCTGACCCCGTAGCTCCCTTAACTACAGACGCGACACACAACTTAGAAACAGACTTAACAGCAGAACAGTTTATAGATGCAGCACTAGGGGAAATAGCATTGGCTCAAGATGAAATAAAAAGATTAAAGAAAGAAGTTAAAGATGAAGATGTCTTAGATGACCTAGGTTATTTTGAAAAAGAAATGGGTTATTTATATACAAATATAACTAAAATAAAAAACGATAAATATTTTTATTAATTGTTAAATCAGGCATATTATTCTATTCGTCAATTGTCTGGATAGCCTAATACGCTCTAATACTAGTTATATGCTCTATTTTAAATATATATGAGAATAACTGTTATTTAATTTATATTTAATAACAGGGTATTTTCGACAATTGTCTTACGTTAATTATATAATTGACGAACCCATACAGTATGTTATGTCAGAATATGCTTTAACCAGTAAAGAAAGAATCGAACAATTAAAAGTACCTTCAGAAATAAATTCAAATACCGCAAAGCTAGTTTATGTTTATCTTAAATCTGTAAAGGAAGCTACTCTAGAACAATTATGTGAATCACTATCTTTAAAAAAGATTACTGTATTACCTATTTTGTCAATATTAAACAAAAATAATTTTATTAAAAAGTCTAATCAAACATATGTTGTAGTGTAATTCAATTAAATCGTAAATATAAATCAAACCGTTATTTATAATAGTTAGAAATTACAAGTATATACTATGAATATAGAAATCCCTGTAACTAATCACCCCAAATTACCTGAAGGGGTTCCTCTGATTGCAAGTTTTAATGATGATAGGAATAGATTGAGTTATTACTTTCCATTACTTAATGCAACAGAAAATGTGAGAGTCCCAATAACAAAGTTTATCCCAATTAATGGTAACTTTGACACGTATCCACAAATCGAATATCGAGAGATAACAAAATTTATGCAAGACATTCAGGTTCAACAAGCATTTATTCGTGGCGATTATTCCTCTGCAAAGTTTGACGGTGATTCTGGAAGCCGTATTGCATCACAAGACCCATATGATGTTGAAACGACGGTTCTTGAATTACTAAGGCAACTAGGCCGTTCTAAAAGATGTATAGGTGGTCGTTTAGCTGTTAGAGAATGGATACCTCATGATAGAGAAGTTCGTTACTATATTAACAAAGGTAATATATTATATCGTGATTCTATCGATGAAGGAACAGAATATCCTGATGATATGGCAGATATTGTTACAAATGTATTTCAGACTTTATCTTGGTCTTGTGACTTTATTCGACATAAAAAAACGCAAAAATGGTACTGTATTGATATGGGTTTAAATGGCCTGTATTATAATGGGAAGGAGTGGATTTCTCATTCAGAACATATTGACGAATCTAAAAGTCCCGAACAATTTAGAGATGAAATGCCCAAACCAGAATGTTTTGGATGGTAAATTACAATCTTGATTTTATAATATAATAAGTAGATTTTAGCTTATATTTTAATACATTTTGACTGTTATTCAAGTTATCTTTATTTAATTCCCACATAACGTTATTTATTATGGAGTTGCCGTAATTTTTACGGTTACTGTTATTAAACGAAATATAGACTTCTTCTCCTTCTAAAAGCAGTGGGTCATCATAGGAGAACTGGTCTAAGAGATTCCAGATTTCACTATCTTTTTCTTCAGGTTTAAATGGAAAATGAACAACGCTACTTTCAGATATAATTACAGGCACGTATATTTTATCATCTTTAAACTTTAACTCACCAATTTTTGATTTAACCCATCTTTTATCTGAATTAACGTAGGTTATAAGTTGTTCAAGATAGTCTTTATTCTCTGCTTCAGGATTAATTTGAGAGAATTCATCTGTGTAGTTATCATATTCTAAGTCACATTTCTTGAATTTATATGTCGTGCCTCTAATTTCTACATTAAAATAATTATCATCTATAATATTTATATTTATTTCTTCATTTTCACTTGCGCTTGCTAATTTTGATAATTTAGTTTCAACGTCGTCATAATCTTCTATAATCACATGGCACTTTCCACCAAATGTAAGACCATCTTTACTTTCAAACTCAGCTTTAACTGTTATGTTAAAATTTAGTGATAGATTTTTATCCTTAATAGTCCATGTGTGAGATGAATTATTATGAATTCTATCACTTCTTTCACTTGGAGATAAAGATAATAAATTCTTATATCTACCTTGGCTAATATTTGTTATCGTGCCTTCTTCTGACAGTGAAGACCAATGTGAAATCCATTCACAGTTCATAGATAGTCGTTGAAAATGAATACTATTAATAGTTGAGTTAGAATCTGAATCATTAATTATTCGTTGTTCTATAGCTTTATTATATATGTCACTATTACGTGTTAATACTTCAAGTTCATCTTCTTTATTTTCCTGAACCTGCATTATAATCATATATTTGGTTGTATTTAATTAAATATATCGATTTAATATAGAATTTGTAGTTAATTTTATACATGCAGAAAAAGTATATAAAATATGACCTATGAATACTGTGTTCCGTTATCTAAATCTCATAATATATCCGTCGAATCAGAATATATAAATAATAAATTACTTCCGTCTAAAATTAAAACGAATCGTCTTCTATTGAAACCTATCTGGAATTATGATGTCCAATCTATATACAGCCTATACCAGAAACAGATTGAAGACAATCCAAAATATATCCCCTCACCAGAAATGGAATCATTAAATGATGCAGCTAAACACAAACAAAAGAAACGAAAACAATTTAATGATAACATATCCTGTAATTATATTTTAGAAACAAAAAATAATGAACGAAAAATCGGTTTTGGTGGTTTTAGTATTGATTGGGATAAACAGGAAGGAAGTTATTACATATGGTTAAAACCAAAATATCGTGGGAACGAATATGCTTTAGAACGAGCGGTTGCATTTACATCTATTATGTTTGAAATATTAAAATTAAAGAGTGTAAAAATATCTATCATAATAGAAAATCGTAGTTCAATACGTTCTGCATGGAAATACATTCGGGAGTTCGATGGTTCAGCGACAGGTTTAGAATTCAAATCTCATGATGTAACAGATTCAGATTGTAGGGATGATACTATTAAATTTACCATTACAAAAGAACAGTATTTTTGTAGCTTGTATGGTACGTCTGATAAGTTTGATAGTATAGATAAAATAAAAGATATCCTAGATAGTATACAATAGTATATTTTTCACAAAATTAAATCAAAACAATATATTTATATACTACGGGCATATAACATCATATATGGAATTGCAAGATGCATTCATTGATGGAATAAAGTCTATGCCAAAAAATGCTGTTTTTGTTGGAAATGGTGTTAGGCCAGATAACTGGAATAAGGCTGTCGTCTGGTCGCCTGTAGAAATTAATGTTGAAAATGATGTATCAATCACAAAACGTGAAAAAGCTTCTGGAAAAGCTCCTGCTGTAAGTGATGGTGAAGAAGTTAATGAAGAAATCAAGGGCTGGTTTAAATATTACTTAGAACGGTAATATAATTGCAGAAATTTTCTGTTACAGAATTTTAGGATTCCTCTTCGTTATAGAAATATTCATTCTTTTTAAGATTCCATGATTCTTTAAATTTATACCAGTCATAATCATGTTGTGGTGATATAGCAATAATCTCCGTAGGCGATACGGTTTCAACATTTCTACCAAATGTCGTTTGACCTTTGGCTTTCATTATTGCAATTCTATCTTCCTGTTGTATTTTCTGTTCAGCAATATGTTTTCCACCATCAAAATCTAATTTAACAACAAAATCATCATCTTGTCCTTGGTAGTAATTGAAACCATGTTCAACAGGTTGACCTCTAAGAACCGTGCCTTGGTATATTATATTATCTTCTTTAACATATCTGATAAAATCACCGTCTTGAACTGTGAAGTCATTACGAGATATGAAAGGCGCGGTATCATATGGTTGTGGTTCAGGAATTTTACTCTTTGATGTAGATTTATTCGTTCTGTCTTTACTATGTTTTACATTTTGTTTAGGTCCTGCCTTAAGTCCTTTTGATTCAATTTTTATATCTGAGTTTGATTCTGTAGAGTTTTCTTTTTTAGTTGTGGTGCTACTCTCAGATTCACTTTTGTTTGAGTCTTTTTGAGAGTCAGGGGTGGATTCTTCTTGTGAGTCAGAGGTGGATTCTTGCTTACTCACCTCCTTTTGCAGTTTTCCCTCAACCACATCCTCAAAGGTTAGCGTATCTTCATCTATGCTCTCAAGAACCTCTGAAAACAGTTCTTTACCTTCTTCTGTCAGAGTATATTCATAAGGTTTGCCTCTCTCACTCCGTCTTTTTTCTCTATCCACAATATCTTCTTTATATAATTGCCCTAGTGTCGCAGATATTGTAGACCGTTTGGTTTCCCAATCTGTTTCTTCAAGCCGAGATTCAATGTCTTTTGGAACTACGGGTTTTGCAGTAGCATGTAATACAGACGCAGAATAAAATTTATTAGTTCCTGGTTTAATTATTGCTGAATCTTGAGGTTGGACTTCAGATTCTTGAGATTGAAACTCAGAATCTTCTGTTTCTTGTAGTTTTTGTTGTTCATCTTTGTCTTCGCTATGTTTGAAATACTTATGAGAGCCTAGACCTCCCCCTGTCTCGAACTTTTGACCACAAATATCACATTCATAGTCTAACGATTTAACAACATCATCATATATCTTATATTTCTCACTATTCTTAATCTGTTCTTCTGATTCTTTTAGTTCTTTTTCTGCTA
>LKMJ01002271.1_pt1 | contig 17548 bp, 18 predicted proteins | sample 643391 | NCBI WGS metagenome assembly LKMJ01 (sample SAMN04112250, study PRJNA286221) | soda lake metagenome | biome: soda lake; feature: Kulunda Steppe; material: water; isolation source: sample PL-Br10 brine of Picturesque Lake | place: Russia: Kulunda steppe | collected 2010-07
GAACCCATTTGAGGTATCCCGACGGAGTTCGGGTATGATCGACGAGACCGTCGCCGAGATCCGGGCGATGCAGACACACAGCACGTCGGTTGTGGCCGTGAAGGCCACGCGGTCGCTCGCGGAACTGCTCGACCGAGAGTACATCACGGCCGAGGAGTTCGAGCGTGACCTCGAACACAACGCCGGCGTATTACGGCGGTCGAACCCCTCCCATGCCGCGCTCCACAACGCCATGCGCGAGGTCGAGCGCTCGGTCGTCGGCGAGGCGACCACGGTGGAGGGAGCCAAACAGCGGCTTCAGGACACCATCGAGCGCGTCGTCGAGGAAGTCGAGACGTCGAAGGCCGCCGCCGCCGCCAACGCCGCCGAGCGGATCGCCGACGGCGAGACCCTGCTCGTTCACGACTACTCGACGACGGTCCTCGAATCGATCGAGACCGCGGCGATGTCCGGAAAACACCTCACCGTCTACGTGACCGAGGCGCGACCACGGACGCTCGGCCGGAAGACCGCCCGGGCGCTCGCCGCGATGGATCGCGTCGACGCCCGGATGGTCGTCGACGGGGCGATGGGCTACGCGCTGCGCGACTGCGACCGCGTCCTTTTAGGGATCACCTGCATCACGGGCGGCACCTACTACAACCGCGTCGGGACGTTCCCGCTCGTCGTGACCGCCCGGGAACTGGGAATTCCGGTGACGACGGTCGGTTCCGGCGCCAAACGGATCGAGGAGTTCCGCTTCGAGAACGAGTTCCGTGACGCCGTCGAGGTGATGCGCGAGCCGGTCGAGAACGTGACCATCGAGAACCCCAGCTACGACGCGACGCCCGTCGGCATGCTCGACGTCGTGATCACCGACGACGGCGTCGAGGAGTTTTAAACGGACGCGAGCCGATGAACGTGAACGCCGTATCGTGGATGCGTACGCCCCAACAGGCTGACCGATCATATCATCTAACCCACACTACACTGAACTACCGAAGCCGAGCGACCGTCCGGTCGTTTCGTTCTTCGACCCGTACGAGGCCATCCTCGGAGAGATCCGACAATAGATCACGAAGCCACTCGCGGCCGTACTCGCCGTCGGGCGCGTAATCGACGCGAATTCGGTGGCCGAGCGTGTCAAGTTCCAACTCGTCATGTTCGCCGAGGAGCCGAACCACGCGCCCGCGGAACTGTCGCCGACTCCCCTCGAAGCTCGGCTGCGTGGGCACGTCGGGGGCAGTGAAGTCACCCGTTTCGTAGGCGTGACACCACTTGCGCCACGGGCAACCGGCCTCATCACACCGGGGAGTCGTGCCGCAGGCGACGCCGCCGAGTTCCATGATCGCGTTGTTCCAGACGCGTGATTCACCCTTCGGCATGACGAGCGAGGCGACCCGCTCGAACTCGCCGTCGTCGTCCGGTACCGCAAATGCACGGTGGAGCACGCGTTTGACGTTCGTGTCGACCACCGCGTCACCCGCGTTGAACGCGAACGACGCGACCGCGTTGGCCGTGTACGGCCCGACGCCCATCAGTTCCCGGAGCGTCTCGGGGTCCGTCGGGAACGTCCCGTCGAACGTGGTCTCGACCTGTGTCGCGGCCTCGTGGAGGTACTTTGCCCGGTTGTTGTACCCGAGCGAGTGGCTCGACCAGAAGGCGACGACGCCGCCGCGGTCGGCGGCCGCCAGGTCCGCGACGGTCGGCCAACGTTCGAGAAACGCCTCCCACGCCGGGACGACCCGATCGAGTTGGGTCTGCTGGCTCATGACCTCGCTCACGAGAATCTCGTAGGGATCCTCGGTTCGACGCCACGGGAACTCACGATGGTCCGCCTCGTACCACGCGACGAGCGCCTCACGGACGGCGTCGAGTTGGTCCGGATCGGCGGGAAGCGCTGGGACGTCGCCGTCCGACGGCGTCGTTGACGGATCCGACGACGGTTCCGGCTCGGTCATGCGTACCGATCGGATCGGGCGCGGCTTAGGGGTGGTGATCCGGGCGACCGAAGACGGGACGGAGCCGTCGGGAACCGCGCGTCAGTTGACGTCCTCGATCGCGGCGGTCAACAGCTCACAGCCGAGGCCGATCTCGCGTTCGGTGACGTCGAGCGGCGGGAGGATGCGAAGCACGTCGTAGCCACACGAGAGCGTCAACAGCCCGTGCTGAAGGGCGGCCTCCATCGCGTCGTCGCGCAGCTGCTTCGTCTCGAACTGTACCGCGAGCATGAGTCCCTTTCCTCGGACGTCGGTGACGCCGTCGAGGTCGGTGTCGCGCATCGTCTCGATGAACTGTCGCCCGCGAACGACGGCGTTGTCCATCAGATCCTCCTCCTCGATGGCATCGATGGTGAGCGCGCCCTGCAACGAGGCGATGACGTCACCGGCGCCCCACGTCGAGGAGATCCGGCTCTTCTCGTCGGGGAAGACGTCCGACCGCGAGACGGTGGCGCCGACGCGCAGGCCCTTCGCGCTCGTGATCACGTCGGGCTCGATCGGGTAGTTGTCCGCCCCCCACATCTCGCCGGTTCGTCCGAGGCCCGTCTGGATCTCGTCGGCGATGAGCGTGATGTCGTGTTCCGCGGCCAGCGTCGCGATCTCGTCCATGAAAGCGTCCGAGGGGAATCGGTAGCCGCCCTCGCCCTGGATCGGCTCCATGATCAGGTACGCGACCTCCTCGGGATTGATGTGCCCGCGGTCAGGGTCGAGCTTTCGGCGCAGGCGGGAGAGCCCGTCGACGAAGAAGCCACACGAACAGGTGCTCGCATCACAGTTCCGATCGTCACAGAAGGGAACGTCGTGGACGGAGCTGATCTCGGGGAACTTCCGGCGATAGACCTCCTTCGAACGGTTGAGCGAGAGCGCACCGAGCGTCCGGCCGTGGAACGCGCCATCGAAGGTGATCGCGTACTTTGCGCCGTCGGCATGGTCGTAGGAGATCTTGATCGCGTTCTCGACCGCCTCCGCGCCGGAGTTCGAGAGGAAGACCATGTCCATGTCGTAGTGAGCGGTCAGGTCCGTGAGCCGGTCCATGAGTCCGGCAGGGCCGGGGAGCGTCTCGCCGGGGAGGCCGTCGCCGGCGACGTAGAAGTCCTGGCCCGCGATCTTGAGCGGATCGACCAGATCGAACTCCGAGAGCGGCTCCATGATCAGCGGATTGTTGTAGCCGAGCGGCGCCGCGGCGACGTGGCTGGTGAAGTCCATCAACACGTTGCCGTCGACGTCGGTACAGAACGGGCCCTCCGCGGGGGCCGTTCGGTCCCACACGAAGTCGTAGACGTACGTGCTCGGGGCTGCCGAGCCGTGGTGATGATCGACCCACGTGCGAGCTCGTTGACCGGGAAACTCGGTCACTTCGGGACGAACGGTGTCGCGGTTCATGCACCCCTGTAGCGAACGGCGTGAGTTAAATCCGGGCGTCGACCGTTATCCTTGGAGAAAAATTCAACTTATATCCGATCGTCTACCAATTTGATCCGACTGCCGAAACCGAGAACCCGTTTGCCCCGGCGATCAGTGTTCGACGTACGTCGCTTCCCAGTCGGTCCGAGCGTCGATCTCGCGGCGGCCGCGTCGGGTCAGCGTGTAGTAGTTGGTTCGACGATCACGCTGTCCCTTCTCGACGAGCCCCTTCTCGACGAGCGTGTCGAGGTTCGGGTAGAGACGGCCGTGGTGGATCTCCTTTTCGTAGTAGTCCTCCAGTTCCTCCTTGATCGCGAGTCCGTGGGGTTCATCCAGACCGGCGATCACGTAGAGGAGGTCACGTTGAAAACCTGTGAGATCGTACATGATGCTGCCCGACGTTTCTTGTCGAAAATTAATAAATATGTCGTTCCGAAGCGGCGTGAAACGGCGAATGTGACTCGGTGGGACACCCTCACGACGAAGCACAGTATTGTCAACCCACAGACTTTCGAGCGTGAGCGTTGACTTTATCCGATGGACACGCATACGACGTATCATGCCCGAAGAGGTGTTATTCGTCACCGAGCGGACGGAGGATCGTGCGACCATCGCGGCGCTGTTGCGTTCGGTCGCGAACAAACTCGACGCCGGCGAGCCGGTGACGCTGTCGGCCGGAGACGATTCGATCACCCTCGACGTTCCGGCGCGACCGACGTTCGAGGTGAAAGCCGAACGCGAGACGGGGTCCGGCCCGGACGAGCTGAGCGTCGAATTCGAGATCGAGTGGGACGACGTCGAGGACGGCAGCCACGACGGCTCCCTCTCGGTGGAGTGAGGAGGTCTGTGAACGGCCGCAGCATCTTCCCGTACGGAGCGTCTTCCCGTGCAGAGCGCCTTCCCGCCTGACGCATCACTCCCCGTGCGGAGCGTCCCCCGTCACGATCCCCGGCTCCTTGCTCGCGATGATCACCATGGCGTCCGTGAGGTCCTCCATGGCGTTCGCGAGCTCGTCCAGAAGGATCGCGACCTCGCGATAGACGAGCGGGTTCGTGACCGCGTCGTTCGCAAAGGCGGTCGCAATGGCCTCGTTCCGGAGGGCATCACACCGGCTTTCCGCGGCCCGGATCGACTCGATTCCCGCCGTCAGGGTCTCGCTGGCGTCGGCGCGTGACAGCCCACGGACGAACCGCACGACCACGTCCTCCAACGTCTCGGCCATTGACGCGACCTCCTCGCTCATCTGCCGAAGGCTCTCGAACGGCTTGACGTCGGGATCCGGACGCATCATGGCGAGCTCCTGACCGATCCGTTCGGTGTGGTTCGCGACGACGTCGAGGTCGCCGTAGAAATCGAGCAGGGCGGATTCGTTGAAGTTGATTCGCGTGTTGAGCAGCCCGATGTCGTCCGCGCCCGCGTCCGTGATCAGTGCCGTGATCTCCCGGACGAGTTCGTCGCCCTCGCTTTCGATCGCCTCGATCTCCGCGAGCGTCGACTCGAAGTCGCCCCCGGATTCGTATCGGGCGAGCAGCTCGGGAAGCAGCGCCACGCAGTCGTTCAGCCGATCGAGATACGTCACCGTTCGGGACTCCAGCCGTTCGCCGAAGCCGACGTCGTTCGTCATGGACGTAACCACGTGGGGAACGGTGAAAAATCCGGCCGCCTCGTGTGCGTCGACTCGTCGTTCAGATCTCATCGACCGCAGCGAGCGCCGAATCGAGGTCCGGCGCGTCGAATCGCTCCTCGCCAACGTACGCGTTCGCCCCCGCGGCGTACATCGCGGAGACGGTCTCGACGACCTCGCTCGGCAACGACACGGGATCGATCGCACAGCACTCCCGCCAGTCGTCGATCTCCCGTTCGGCGACGGCCCGCTTCGCGTCGGCGACCGCCTCGACCCACCCGGGCTGGTTCCGTCTGTACCACTGTCGGACGACCTCCTTCGAGACCTGGCGGCCGCCGTATGAAAAGCGGTTCTCGTCGAACGTCCCCACGACGTCGGCCACCCGGATCTCGCCGTCGACGTAGAGACACTCGATCTTTCCGTCCTCGTGGACGAAGCCGGCGTCAGCGGCCCGCTCGGAGATGATCCGGTTTACCGACCTGGCGATCGATTCGAGGTCGGCGATCGACGCGCTCCCGGCGATCCGGCCGGCCTCCGCAACGGAGAGGTACCGATCCTGCTCCTCGTATTTCGTCGAGAACTCGACGACCGCCTCGGGGAGGTCGACCGGCTCGTCGGGCCACTCGTCGGCGTCGACGCCGACGTCGGCCGGGGTGGTGCGCTTTCGGAGGCTCGATCCGACCGGTACGCGGTTACGGAAGACGACCTCCAGCGGGACGAGATAGTTCCGTCCCCCCGCAGCGTGAAAGGCGTCGTAATCGTATCCCGCTCCGGAGCCTCGATACGGAAGCTCCGGCACCTGCGTCAGCGAAATGGCCATCTCGGTGGGCGTGCCGTCGACCGCCGAAAGCGACGTCACCTCGCCGTCGCCGTCGACGACGCCCCGATAGTGAGTGGGAACGCCACCCGCCTCCAGCAGCTCGAAGTTGTACGCCCCCATCGTACAGAGGCTCGCGCCCTTCTCGGGGATCGGATCCGGCATCCGACCCCAGTCGAAGACGGAATACGCGTCGGTGAACACGAACCGCCCGCGCCCCAACGCCTCGGCGGTCGCCGGCTCCGACACCCGAAACTCCTTCACGCTCGTCATGCCGTATTCCGTGACCGCCACCCGTATGAACCTTTCACTTTCATGGTCATCGGTGGTTCTCTAATTGAGTTCTGATCCACAAATATGGATCGTGTCTGGGACGTCACGGATCGACGCGGATCAGCCACGTCTCGGGATGATCAAGCTCGCCGTCGGTCGGCAGATGCTCCGGGCGTTCCCAGACGACGCTTGCGGCTTCGAGTCCTCTCGCGTCAGCGACGGCCTCGAAGAAGGCCGCACCGCGCTCGTACTGCCGGCGTTTCATCCCGAGTCCGAGCAGCCGCTTGGCGAGCCGCTCGATCGGGCTTCCGCCGCTCCGGCGGTCGTCGAGCTTGCGCCGGAGATCGTCGTACTCGCCGTCGAACGCTCGGTCCATCAGCAGCTCCGCGTACCCCTCCACCGCGGTCATCGCCAGTTGGAGCTCCGCGAACGACTCCCGGTCGAACCCCCCGCTGGTGAGCGTGTCGATCCCCTCCTCGAGCCGCGATTCGAGGTAATCGGAGAGCCACGGCGCCGCCCCGAACTCGGCGGCATGGGTCACCTCGTGGAAGGCGATCCAGCGACGGAACCGCGGATAGTCGACCTCCAGTTCGATCGCGGCGGCGACGATGTTCGGATGGACGAAGTAGAGGCCGTGATCGGCGTCGGGCTCGTTCGCGAGCAGCAACGGGTCGTACTGTCCCAACACGTTGCGGGCGAGGAATCCGAGCGTGAACGCGAGCGACCCGGTGTTGGCGACCCGCGACAGCTCCGGAACCATCGGCGTCGCCGCGGCTTCGATCGGTCGCATCACGTTCCGGAACGCGTCGACGTTGGCGTCCACCCAGTGGTGGCGGTTCTGGACCTCCACGGTCCCGGGGACGTCGAACTCGATCCCCGAGACCGCACGCACGCGCTCGCGTGCATCCCTGACGTCCGCGGCATATCCGCGTCGTTCAGCCACCGAGAGATCGAGCGAGCCGGCATCCGTGCTCGCCTTCGTGGCCTCCGCGGCCTTCTCCCAGTCGATGACGCCGGAGCCGGACGCCTCGGAGACTGCCCGGAGGCTTCGAAGGACGTTCATACCCGATCGACGGGTGCCGGCCCCAAAGCGCTTGTGTCCGTCGTCGCGGGGCTACACGCCCGTTCACGGAGCCACACGCCTGCGGACGTCAGTCATTCAACTCGTCGAGCGCGACCGCGTCGTCGAGATCACCGTCGCCGACCACCTTCCACGCGACGGCGGCGACCACGGCGACGACGCCAAGCAGGAGCACCGCGATGGCGACGGGACGCACGGGACACCGGCGTGACCGTGCGTTAGCGACGGATGCGTCCTCCCCGTCTATCGCCTCCGATTCCGGACGATCCTCGTTGGTTCCGCCGATCGCCTTCGGGCCGATCTGGATCCGGGCGTCGCCCAGGTGGAACTCGAACAGCGTCAACGACGTGTTGCTCATGGTTCGACCTCTCCCGCGGGGAAGTTAACCGTGCCGCCGATCGCTGCGAAGTGGCGTCCCCGTCGGCTACATACCCTCTCCTCGGTGAGGTATCTCGGCGCGATCGACGTCAGGAACGTCGGCTTCTTTGCTGCCGGTCGTCACACCAACCTATGGACGAATCACGACGGACGCTTCTCGACGATCTGCTCGCCACACCAAGTCCTTCAGGGTACGAAGCCGCCGGGCAGCGCATCTGGATCGACTACGTAGATCGATTCGCAGACGAGGTCTTCACCGACGCGTACGGCAACGCGGTCGCGGTCCACGAGGGGGGTTCACGGACCGTCGAGTCGACCGACTCCGACCCGCCGACGATTGCGATCACGGGACACGCCGACGAGATCGGGTTCGTCGTCCGTGACGTCCTGGAGGACGGATTCCTGCGGATCGCTCCGGTTGGCGGCTCCGATCGAACCGTCTCGAAGGGTCAACACGTCACGATACACGCCGAAGAACCCGTACAGGGCGTCATCGGCCAGACCGCGATCCACCTCCGTGACTCCACGGAGGACGAATACGATGAGATCACCGAGCAGTTCGTCGACGTCGGGGCCACGGATGCGGCGGAAGCGGTCGAACTCGTCGACGTCGGCGACCCGATCACGTTCTCGACGACGGTCCGGGACCTCGAAGGTGGACGGATCGCCGCCCGCGGGATCGATAATCGCGCCGGAACGTGGGCTGCAGCCGAGGCGCTTCGACGCGCCGCGGCGGCGGACGTCGACGCTACCGTGTACGCGATCTCGACCGTACAGGAGGAGATCGGGTTCAACGGTGCCCGGATGATCGGGTTCGATCTCGACGAGGTCGACGCCTTCGTCGCGGTCGACGTTACCCACGCGACCGACCATCCGGACGTCGCATCCGAGAACAGGGGGCCGGTGAAACTCGGCTCCGGTCCGGTGATCACCCGAGGGAGTGCCAACCACCCGGCACTCGTCGACCTCGCACGTCGAGCCGCCATGGATCGCGACATTGAGGTCCAACTACAGGCAGCGGGAACACGAACCGGCACGGACGCGGACGTCCTGTTCACCTCCCGCGGCGGCGTCCCGTCCCTAACCGTCTCCATCCCCAACCGCTACATGCACACCCCCGTCGAGGTCGTGGACCTCGACGACCTCGACGCCGTGGCGGATCTGCTTGCCGCGATGACCGACGACGCAATCGACGCGACGCCGTTCGCCGTCGACGTCTGACTCCATCGGATCGAAGGCGACGATGCCACGTGAAACTCACACACGGCAGGGGCGAAACGGAACTGTTTTACTACCTACCGGTCTACGGGTGAATGCGTTGAGACGAATGCGGACGCACGCTCTGGTAGTGTAGTCCGGCCAATCATATTGCCCTCTCGAGGCAATGACCGGGGTTCAAATCCCCGCCGGAGCATCCCTTTCCCCACGCCGTCTGGCGGTTTTCGGTCATGTACTAACCCAAGGTAACCCGACGGCCGTCCCAATCACTACCCGAACGGGTCATTGACGAGACGAATAGAAATATCAATAATTTGGTAACAAAGTTACCCTCCACTGATGAATACGGTCCCTCCTTCGAAGTACATCACATGATGTCGTTTTTCTGCTTGTTGAACGTCGTATGCAGCGACACACCGAACACGATCGTGGTGTCGCTGTGAGTGCACCCGCCGTCAAGCGCCTGCCTGACCTGCTCATCCTCCATGCGTTACAGCAGGAGTTGCGGATCATCCGGGATGTCCCCGCGAGCGGAGTTCTCAATCTGATCGATGAGACACCACTCACCAGTCTCAACGTCCTTATCGACGATTTGTCGGCTGCGGGCCTCGATCAGGTTTCGAGTCACATCAACACCCACAATCGCTCACGAACCGCTGACACCGCCGGGGGCGGCGGTCACTCCTGTCGCTCGTCAACGACCCGCTCGTGTGGAGATCGAGAAACCTCTCGGTAGATCGTCCGCGATCGGATGAGCAGACCGATAAACAGAATGAACGCGACCACTCCCACGATGGATCCCCCGGCAGGGACGACTGACGGGAAAATAAACGCGAGAATCAGCCCCGGGATGAGGCCGATCTTGAGGGAGTTCCAGCCGAAGTAGTGGAGCGCGCCGAGCATGTACTCCGGTGCAGTCGTGACCGTAAGCGGGGGCGCCGAGATTGGCTTCTCCACTCGAAGCCGTTCTCCCTCACTATGAGCCAGCTCTAATTCATGTGACTGCCTCTCGCCTGCAGGGTCCTCAAGTTCGATCTCGGAGACGCTCGTATCCGAGGCGTGGTAGACGTCGGCACCGCAGTCATTCTCTTCAACCTCCAGCGTCTCGCCGTCACCGCGAGCGGTGAGTTCGGAATCACGAAGCGTGATCGCCGACAGAAGCCCCGTCGGGTTCGTCCGAACGCTTACACGATGGTACGGCGTGGTCCGCGGGACAAAGCCGTTATCGAGCAGTATGCGAGGAAGCTCCGTATTGGCGCGTTGGGCGAACGTGGAGCTCGTTGGTACAGTCGCCGACGTTACGGCGTTGGCATTCTCGTCGGGAGCGCTCAGCTGGCTCAGCCGGTCGAGATCGACCTCTAACTCATCATTCCCCTTCGGCTTCCGGATAACGGCGACGCGCTCATCGGCATGCTCCCCCGGAAAGAGGTCAGCCTGCCACGGGTTCCCTCTGAGCCCGCTATTATCGGGATGCATGAGAGCGTGACAATCGCCGCAGAGCCCCACGAGATTCTCTAAGGCGTTGGATCCACCGTTCGAGAGATGAACGACGTGGTGGACCTCACTAGCGGAAACGTCTCCCTTATACACACCGCAACGGCCACACTGGTAGCGCTGACGCCCCCAAACAGCGTCTCGACGTTGGGGCCAATCGGGCGGGTATTTTCCGTTGTTGAAGTGGGAGTTTCGCTTCCCGTAGGTGTGTTGTGAGTCGTACGTAGGGTCGATCCCGTACTTCTCGTACACTTTTTTTGAGGTAGTGCTCACGTATCGTCACCTTGTATTATAGTTAACATGATTTTGACGGCGGGTGAGGGCTGCATGATGCCCTGTGATTCGGTCTGGCGGGATCTGGCGACAAACCACGTTAGGGTCAGAGCCCGAAACACACTGTCGATGCTCATTCTCGCCGCTCCGCCTCGCCGTTCTGTTCACGATCCATTCCGTGCTTCACAGCCCATACGACACCGAGAATGCTCGTGACAGCAGCCGGGAGACCGAATCCCGGGGTGTCGACATCCAACTCATCGGAACCCGATGAGGGCGTTTGCGTGCCATCTCCGTTGGCGCTTGCGTTTGAGGAGGATTCCGCTGTAGTCGCCGTTTCCGTCGGAGTCTCGGTCGGCATCGCTGTTTCGGTCGGAATCGCTGTCTCAGTTGGTGTTTTCGTCCGGGACGGGGTGGGTATTTCAGTTGGTGTTTCAGTTGGCGTTTCCGTTTCAGCCGGAGCGGGCGTCTCTGTCGAAGGTTCAGGATTTGACGATGACCCTGGGCTGGAGCCGCTGTTATGGCCCTCGTCAGCCGACGATGACTGCGAGTCAGACTCGTCGTCACCGTTCCCACCATCCGCTTCATCCGGCGTCGATTCCGACTCATCATCCCCCTCATCCGACGGTGATTCCGCCCCGTTATCCACCTCGTCCGACTTCGAGTCGGATTCGGATCCCTCACTCGCCTCATCATCTTCCTCGTCCGATGGCGACTCAGAGCCGTCATCCTCGCCGTCTTCACCTTCGCCGTCGCCTTCCGACCCCGAATCGCCATCCTCACTCACGACCAGTGCACGCTCCGTGGTGTACTGGTCACTGGTGTCGGTGGTGATCGTGAGCTGAACAACATGGTTGCCCGCCATGTCGAACGTCCGGGTTGTGGTTTCACCGGCTGCCGTCTCTCCATCATCAAAGCTCCACTCACGAGCGACGACCGTCGCTCTCCCAGAATCCGTCGCTCCAGCATCGAGTTCAACTTCCTCATCGACCACTGGTTCGGACGGGGAAATTGAGATAGCCGGATCAGGAACGAGAATCTGGCCGAACTCGTCTACGGACTCGCCGTCAATGCTCCGCCGGTGGAACGCAACGATATCCGCCTGTACATCCGTCGGCGTGCCATGTCCCACGTCCTCGTACACGCGAAACGCCGCATCGACACCAGCTTCCCGATAGAGCTTCTGTGACCGGACGAACCTCTCGTCGATCATATCCTCACCGTACACCGACAGTGCGGTCTGCCGGAGTTCGTCGTCCGTCCACGCATCATCGAACGGGATCGTGTCGTTATCGTCGTCGGCGCCCATAAAGAGGAATTGGTCAACGTCATTGACTGCCTCAAGATCGACAGGCTCGCCGGTCAGTTCCGCTACGTCCGCGATACCGACGTGGAACGGAAGCGTCTCTCCGTCGACTTCCTCCATCGGAAGCAGCGGCATTCCGTTGAGGCCGCCGGCGGTAACCGAATTGACACGGTCGGGATGCAGAAGCGTGAACCGATCAACGAAGTTGCCTGACGCGGAAAACCCGTTGAGTATGAGGTCGTTCTCGCCAGTCTTCACTGGGTACTCCTGTTCCATGAGGCGCTCCTGGGCATCCTCAACCATCCGAAGGACCTGCTCGTCGATCCGCTCTAGTGGGGTCCCATCAAGTGCCAACGTCGTGTCGTCAAGCGCGTGCGTGTAATGGATCATGTCGACAGGGTCGGTCTCGGGACGCGGAAACACCGGAACGACAAATGGGACGTTGAGCCGATCAGCGATGTCACTACGATTCGAGATGATGGTTTGACCAGCTTCCTTGTGGACCGTTAAATCGTCACTTGTGGTTCCGGTGTTTGCGGGTTCCACGAGAACCGGCCCGTCAGTATCGGGCTCAAGGACGCTCGGTGCGTATAAAAAGTACGGATAGTTGAACCCGGCATCGGGGTCCGGTTCCACGAGAGTCGTCTCAATACCGTCAAATATGTCGATATCCTCCGCGTATCGATCCGCCGTCGCGTATGCTTCCGTCTTTGCGCCGGATCGATCGTAATACCCCGTTGGCAACAGTGCGACGAAGACGTGTTCATCCATTTCGAGCGAGCGCTCGAGTGAGAGTGACAACGTGGTTCGTTCCTCAGCACTCGGCGTCCCGGGTGAGCTGGTGATCTCTTTGCCAGCGTCACCGAACACGCGGACGCGAAGATCCTTGTTAGTGATCCCAGCGCCGGGCGAGGCCGAGACGACGACACGGTCGTTCCCGGCTGCCGGGGGTTCAGCAAACGCGATCGACGAATCCGACGTACTGGCGCCCACGGTATTCGTCGTGAGACCAGCAACCAATCCGGATACCGCAATCTGAAGACCGCGCCGGCGAGTGAACGTGACTTCCGTGTTGCCTGCTGATTCGGTATTTTGTGGATGGTCGCCATCAGTTTCGGGTACAGCGCTGTGCATCGACGTGGTGGAATCGGGCATATCGTTGGACACGGTGGAAGGTGTGAGTGGAGGCCGTCTCAGCGCTGGACTTCGGTCTCGAACGGGAGCACGCGGAATCGATCGTCGCCTCTGGAGGCAACGATCTCAAGCGTCTCACGGTCATCCGCTCCAAGCGTCGTCTCGATACCACCGGGGAGATAGGCCCAATCGGATGCCGTTGGACGGGAAGCGTGGAATTGGGCGCCGCCACGGAACGTCCCTGCAGCGTCACCAGTGTTCTCAACGGTCATTCGGATGATCGGGTCCTCATGACTCCCGTCTTCAATGGAGGCGTCCACCAACTCGAAGGACGGAAGCGATGGAACGTCATCACCGATTTCGAACACGATATCGTCGCCGTCCCCGGTAAACGAGAACGTGAACGACGCATCGGCGAGGTCCCCCTCAGGAACCCGTTGTACGACGGCGAGCTCCACCGTTTCACCGGGGTCGATGCTGATGTTACCGAACGGTTCGTCGGCGTCCACCACAGCGAGCGTTTCGAGGTCGTCGCGCAGATCGTCCGATGTGATGACGTCACCCGGAGCGGCCTCGACGGCGGCGTTTGCAAACTGATTGTCCACGAGTACAGTGCCGAAACCGACTGATCGGTCCTCGTTCGTGTTCTCGACGGCGAACCGATGAACCAGCAACACCTCCGACGGGCCGGCAGTGAGAACGCCAGTGGCTTCCTGATTGAACAGGCCGACGCCCCCCTCTTCCGTGTCGTAATGAAGACTCCGTTCGAAGCGGGCGTCAAGCGCCGTGAACTCGAAGCCACCGACATCTGACGTGACCGACTCACCGGGAGTGAGCCGCTTTGGACCAACGGAGACATCGTGGTCGAACTCCGGATGTGATCTGGCGTCAGTCGACAGCTCCCAGTTACCTTCCGCGTTGACGCGAACCTCCGCCTCGACCGTTTCCCAGTCACCGGAGTCAATCTCCGGAAGCGTCACCTCCACCGGCTCCGGTTCGTTGAGTGACTCAACCAGCGGGTTGTCGGAGCCATCAGCGTATTCAAGCCCGACGGTTATCGAGAGGTTCGTGATCGCTGCGCCGCCGACGTTCGCGATCGCAAGCTCGACGGGGAACTCGTCAAGGAACTCGATCGAGTCCGGATCTACGAGTGTGGCCGCCGCAAGCACCATCGGCGTAGGCTGGGCATTCTCGTCGACGCTGAACTCCGGGAGGTCATCTCCGGACACGCCCTCGGAGGCCGCCGGTTCCGTGGCGTTCACACCGCTTTCCGAACCGGGATCCGTGCCTGATGAGAGACATCCCGCCAGCAGCGTTGCGCCGGTGGCGAGGCCGGTCAGACAGCGGCGGCGAGTGGTCGTCGCACAGCCAGTCGATTCATCGTTCGCCGTGTTGGGTGTGGGTGTGTGAGTCATCGGGATTCGCCGTCGTCGGAATCGGTTGCCGCATAGTTCGGGTCGTAACACGCAGTGCCGAGGAGTCGAACCGCGGACCGAACGAGGTTCATAAAGTAATCTCGGTACCGGGTGAGACTGCCGGGACACAGTGCTGATCGGCTGAACAGCCGTCGCACCTGTCCCGTATCGTGGCGCGTCCACCAAACGAGGTGGTTGATCAACGCGAGGCGCGCGTGACGGGGCTTGTCGTATACGCGTCGGACAACCGGGGAGTTCCAGCCCTGATTGTACAGGCGTGTGAAACGCCGACCGTTCGACGCGTTCTTCGCCTTCTCGAGCAGTTCGTCGTCTTCGAGCACGGACGTTCCGAGCGTCGGTGTCTCACTGGACATTGCAACTCATCCATAGACGGGCGAGAAGATAATAATAGTCAAATTACATATGTTTAGAGAGTTGTAAGAATTGAAGCACCTCTCATGAGAGAAGCATTTACAATTATAGAATCGCTTCAGGATAGCAGAGAGATGGGGCACGACTGGACGATTTTCCATCAGGAGGAGGTGAAAACGGACCGTAAGATCCCGGTTCCGGCGGCGGTCCACAACGCCGTCGGTCTCGATCACGAGGTTCATGATCACTGTATTTATTGGAACTACGAGCGAATCGCCAACTATCTCGTCCTGTCACAGTACCCGCTACGGGAGTCGAACTATCAGGACGTGAAACGAACGAAGGTGTTCAGAGCCGACTACGGGAGCGACACGACGGGTTACATTCGCGTACCCGGCAGTCTCTCGGATACCGTCAAAAGCCGATATCTCGAAGGGACTCGAGTGAACTACATGGCTTACGACCGGATGCTCGAACAGGACAATCCAACCGTCTTTCTCCTCTCGAACGCGCAGTTTCAGCAACTGCTGCCGTCGGGCATGCAGTCGTCCATTGCCGAAGAAAGTGAGGCAGATGCCGGCAGTCTCGAGGAGTCGTTAACGAACCTGCCAGCGTTTCTTCCCTCTCCATGACGCTTGCACGAGTCTCCGGGTCATTAACTAGACCGTGGGGACTCGTGCAGGCGGAACTCGACGATGCGTTGGGCGACGGACAGAACGTCGATGGCGAACGTCACTGGACGGTCGACTTTCGCGCGTACTCGCTGGCGGTGACCGCCGAGCGCTCCACTGGCGACGTGGAGCTCACCGTCTCGACAGCGTTCCCGTACACGCCGCTCGCAGTTGCCTCGCTACTGTTCGCGATAGCCATTACGGCATTCGGGGCATCAACATCTCTGATCGCCCTCGCGTTTTCTGGCTGTTTAGGGATTGCCGGGGTCGCGCTGTTGCCCGGTCTGTACCACGTCCAGATGTTTCACCACCGTGTTCCTGATCTCATAGCGGCGGATACGATACGACTCACACCGAGTCTAGCGTTCCCCGTTGGGGGCGTGCTACTCATTCTCTGGACGATCACTACCGCACCGCTATACCGCGGACTCACGCTGCTGCTGGCCGGACTCCTCCTCGGTATCACCGCATACGCCATTGGAGCAGTGCCCGCACGCCTCCAGCGACAGCACTCCGTGTTCGTGTTTGCTGCCTTTTCGAGTCTCCCGTTGTTGGTCACGACCGGCAACTTCGGGCTCGTGAGCTACACGCACGACGTTCTGCCACCTCAGCACGTGGTGCTGCTTCTCTGGATGCTATGTTTCCACACGATCGTGTTCAGTGGAGCGTACGCGTTTCTGTGTCGAGTGTTTGCCGCCAATGTTGACGACGTTTCGAACGAGCCCGTCTCCTCACTCCCATCACGGATTGGCTGGTTCGGATATGTGCTCGCAATCAACGTTGCAACCCTGTTGCTGTTAGGCGGACTACTCACGGACGGGTGGTCGTTCGGCTTCCTCACGTTTCCAATGGCCGAACTGGTGACCGCGCATCGTGTCCTCGGCGTTCCATTCCCCCAAGTCACAACAGTGGCTGCCCTACTCTTGCTCGCAATGCCGCTTCTGGGGCTTCTCTTCATGTGGGGTCTCCACCTCCTCCGGCAAGGCCGACAGTTTGGTCGTCTCAAAACTGCAACCACAGCTGACACATCAGTCGACTCGACCGTCCCCGTCCGAATCCTTGAGAGCGAGCGTCCGCTCGCCTACGTCGCTCTGTTGTCACCGGGGCGCCCCGTGATAGTGCTGTCGCGCGGGCTCCGAGATGAACTCAATACGGAGGAGCTCGCCGCCGTTATCGCCCACGAAGAGTACCACGTTCACAATCGTGACCCTCTGTGGAACCTATTCGCCTCAACGATTGGTGTCGCGATCGGTGGTCGGAACCTGCTCCTCGCTTCACACGACTATCCAACGGTTGAACGGGAGGCCGATCGCTACGCCGCCGACCGCTGCGGGGCCGACGCACTCGTCAGTGCCCTCCGAACGATTGAACGGCTCAACATGGGAGGCATCGATTCGCACGCACGGTTCGACAGTCCGTCCCAACCCGGACTCTCTTGGCTGTTCACGGCGCCATACCGGGTTTTGTTCGGATCCGTCGTCGTCGCAAACGCTCACGCGAGCGTCGACGAACGGATCGAGCGCGTTCTCACAGCGTAGGCCGGGGAGAGACGTCACGGATGTCGTCGTAGCGAACGGCCCTGTCCGGTGTTGCCGTCGGCCGCAAACGGACCGCCGGGCCAGTCGTGGACGCCAGGCGGGGTGCCCTCGAGCTACGGGCTGTAGACGGCACACCACCTGCGGAGGAGGTACACGTCAGGGGCGACTGGCCGACTCTCACGTCCCCAGCCCTCGAACAGCGGACGGTCACGGGTGGTGTACAGCGCCCAGGGATGGCGTGTTGACGCGCTAACGTGCGCGACCGTGACACCGATAAACGCCACGTCCCGTGATCCCCATTTCGGTGACCGTACTCGGAATCGAGGTATCCGTCTCGGGACTGTTGAACGCTTCTTCGTACCGTTTTTCGTCTTTCTCGTGTCTGGTGCGTTCGAGCGATCCAAAGTATCATTCGGGGCGAGCGTGTCCGGTTTGGGTATGGTCGTGGTTCGCGGTGAGCGGTTAGATCAGTTCTTGCTGCGGCAGTGGGAGAGCGGGGTGCCGCATGGGCTTGGGGAGCGGTCGGGGCGGTTGTGTGTGACGGCCGGGTCGATCGCGGAGCGGAATCTGA
>LKMJ01002272.1_pt1 | contig 17547 bp, 23 predicted proteins | sample 643391 | NCBI WGS metagenome assembly LKMJ01 (sample SAMN04112250, study PRJNA286221) | soda lake metagenome | biome: soda lake; feature: Kulunda Steppe; material: water; isolation source: sample PL-Br10 brine of Picturesque Lake | place: Russia: Kulunda steppe | collected 2010-07
GGGGGGGGGGGGGGGGGGGGGGGGGGGGGGTCGCATTGGAAACCAATGTGGAAACCAGCGTTTTCCTCGGGTTTTAGCCCTTCTTTCAATGCGCACAATGTGATAGAATATTTATGACCCAACCCTAGAAAACCATAACACCTATCTAATCTAATTAAAATAGAAAGATTTTAACAGTCTTTATCATAGATTTCTATGTACTCAATCATGTACCTTGTTCCCATTGGAATATTGTTAGTTCATCTTTAAACAATGCAATGGTTATTTAACATGGTTTAGCAATGGGGTATCCATTCTTTATTGAAAAAACATTGTTTTTCAAAATCAATTCTTCATTCAAATCCACAAATGACAAATACACGCAAATGACCCATCCCTGGCGTAAGCACAGCCAGATGCTGGACACGACAGGTCACACACATGGCTAACATAAGCACAACAGTGAGAAACATACACGCAGGCACTTAAACACAAAAGCCCAACTGTGAGCACGTGAGAGCTAGCCTCACACAATTGCACGCGCAGTTCAAATATACATTAATGGGCACGCACATGCGAGTAGTTGCAGGTAGCGCACCTTCAAGTTGTGTGCTACTTGGTACTGTTGCTCCCGGTGCCCTTGCCTGCGCAGGGTCAATGCGGCAGCAGCTGGTAAGGGCCATAATGTGGCAGGAGCTGGTCATGTTCGCTATGTGGCAAAAACTGGGCACCATCATGCAAGTTCCAAACAGGACGATTATTTTGGGGAGGCTGTCCAGCAGGCACAACAGGTAAATTATGGGGAGAGAGGTGGCCATAGTTGTCGTCCCTATGGCTACCATCACAGGGCTATCACAGGGCTATCACAGGGCTATCACAGGACTATCTGGCTGCACAACGACATCACAGGACCATCTGGCTGCTCAATGCAACGTCCTCCTCCAACACCACCTCCTGATCTAATTCAGCTTGTGCTTGCCAATATTGGGGTGATGGAACCACACATAGCTGCCAAGTGCAAGAGCAGCGCAGGCTCACCTGGCGTGTGCAGCTGCAGGCATGGGCGCAGGAGCGGGCACTGGCACAGACACAGGCACAGACGCAGGTGCAGGCACATGCAAGAATAGCGCGCCACGTGGCACGGCAGCAATTAAAGTTGCTTGGTTGAATGCTACTGAAATGTACAGTTAACAGCCACACAGGTTTGTGGGAGGCTGGGATTCACTCAAACCTACACCCAATCACCTGCGACGGCTGGCTCATGGAAAACTCAGGCAGGGGGGGCTGCTGCACTGCTCTGCTGCGGTGCGCGAAGGCGGCCGTCGATCGTGGTGGAGCCTGCAGATAAGCAGTGTGTGGTGTGCGCCCGCTGCTTTGGAAGGAGAGGGGAACCACAGAGACGGGCGAGGAGGGCGTCGAAGGCTTTGGGTGCAAGGCTTGGTGTGAGACTTGAAGGTGTCAGGTGCAAGGCTTTGGGTGCAAGGCTTGGTGTGAGGCTAGGTGTCAGGTGCAAGGCTTTGGGTGCAAGGCTTGGCGTCAGCTGTTGGCTCTTGGAGCCCAACAAAGCTCATGGCGCCATGCAAGGGGGGCTGCCTGCTACCCTTGTTCGTCAACAGGTCGGGTGGAAGGGGTAGTCCTAGGTCAGCGCACCAGTGTTCGAGGCTGAAACATCCGTGTCCGCGCCTGCTCCCACCAAAGCAGCACCCACCCACCAAAGCAGCACCCACCAAGTCAGCAAGTGAGAGGTTCGAGGCATTGGTGCTGTTGCTGACGAGGGGAGGCTGGGGGGGCAGCGGGCTGAGGGGCGGCCAGGGGCTGGAGGTGCCGCCCTGCACAGGTGTGAGGCAAGGGTGCACAAGCAGCACGCGCGTGTGCGTGCGTGTGTGCGTGTGTGTTTGTGTGGGTGCGCGTGCCTGTGTGTGGGTGTGTGCGCGCGCGTACGCGTCTGTGCATGTGTGTGCAAATACTTGTGTGCGAATATGTGTGTAAGCGCGCGCACGTGTATGTGAGTGTGTGTGCGCCCGCGGTGTCCGTTCAAGTGCTCGTGTGTGTATGTACGTGCGTGTATGCTTGTGCTTGTGAATGTACATATGTGTGCATGTCCATGTATGGGATGGCGTTGGACAAGCAGGCATGCAGGCAGGGCTTACAATTTTTGTTGTGCACACCTGCAGGCCTTCAGCCTGCCTGCTGAGCAGGCCACTCACAGCAGACTGTGCAGCGCGCTTGCGGCAGCGTGCAGCTCACTTGCAGCGCTGTGGCACAAGCACTGTGCACGCATTATGCCCAGGGCAAGGATAAGGAGTACTGCGCAAAGGAATAGCAGCATGGGCTCTGCTGCTTGTGGCAATGGTCGCCCCTGTACATGTCAACGTTGGCGCTTGCACATAAATGCCTGGACGGGCCACAGAGGGCAATTGCTGTGAACAATAACATCTTCAGCTGCAGCTGTGCACACCAGCGCCTCATACACGCCTTGGCGGCTGCGACAATGGTTAGGTTGGGTGCCTGGCCTCCTAACTTGGGGTTGATCGTGCCCCTTGCACGCCACGCGCAGCATGCACGCTATGAGCAGCATGCCACCATGAGCGGCATGCATGTCATGCGCAGCATGTATGCCACGTGCACCAGGCTCACACCACGCGCACCAGGCACGCACCACGCGCATCTCACGCGCACCTGGGTGGCCGCCGCCGTGGAGCAATGGTTGGGGCTGGTGTCCACCCTGCTGGAGAAGCCTCCGGGGCTGCCTGTCAGCGCCTGCGCAGCAGCAGCCGCCCCTGCAGCGGCAGCGGCTGCTGTGCTGCCCATGGCTTGTGCTGTGCGCGTGGAAGGGGGCGCGGTGGGCGGGCGGGCCGGGCTGATACCCACGGATCGGAGCTCCTGCGGGGGGAAAGGGGCGGCAGGGCACAGGCGCCTTAAGAAAAAAAGGCCGACCCCAAATTTAAGGTGCCCAAGAAGAAAGGGCGATTCAGGGGTGAAGGGTGGGCACCTGTGGGGGAAAGAGCGGGTGCTTCAGGGATGAAGGGTGGGCCCCTGTGGGAGAAAGAGCGGGCGCTTCAGGGATGAAGGGTGGGCACCTTTGGGAGAAAGAGCGGGCGCCCCAGGATAAGGACACCTCAGAGACATAGGCTTGCGGGCACGCGGGATAAAGCATGACAGGCGTGTGCTTTTGGAGATGGGTGAGGGGGGCGAGAGCCAACCCTGGAAGCCTTGTTGCATACTCAAGCACACCACTCCACACACGCCATGGCACCACTACAGTCATGTCAGCGCTACCGCTGGCATGCGCCTGCATGTTTTGATACAGGCGAGCCTTCTACTGAAAACGAACCTCTTAGCAAGCATGTGCCCTCTAAAAGATGTGAGCCTAGGTGCTGCCGCCAACCCGTTACCCATCCACTGGCCATCCCCTCATCAGGATGGTTGCTGCCAAACTATGTGTGCAAATTTGCGCTTTCACGTACATGTACGATGTCACTCACGCGCCCGCATAGTGGTGCACGCGCACGCAGGGGGAGGCCTCACCCACAAAAGCACGGCCACAAATTAAGCAGGCACAGCCACGCATGTGCATGCAGACACACAAGGGCCCCCACCTGCAGGGCCGCAAAGACCTCTGCATCTCCTGGGGCAGGTTTCAGGCTGCTGCCGCGCCATGAGCTTGCGGGCAGGCCTGTGCATGCATGTGCCCACGCACTTGCCATATAAATGATGTGATGTAAGTTGTGCTGCTTTTCTTTACCCGTACATGCACGCAAAAATGAACACCATGTGCATGTTTTTTAGATGCATGCATGCAAGTACAGTTATCATGTACATTTCATGTTGTTTGCGTGTACGTGGCCATGTGCATGCAGGCGTACCAGCGTGGTTTGTGCAAGTGTCATCACACACAAGCATGCCGGTGTTGACATGGGGTGCAATCACTGATGCGCAGAGTGACCAGGCAAGGTTCCCATTCTCTCGTGTGGACAGGCAAGCACCTCCCTGTTCCCCGATGTAAGAAGCGTCCACAAGCAGGGCAGGTGATCTCTATACTCTCACGTGGAGAAGCAAGCACCTATCCAGTCCCTAACGTAAGACGAGATCACAAGCAGGGCAGGTGATCTCCATACTCTCACCTGAAGAGGCAAGCACCTCTCCGGTCCCTAACGTAAGAAGATATTGCATGCATGGCAGGGTTCTGCCATTGGGGCATGCCTCTCCGAAGTGCTGAAGCACGCAGACACAAACACCAACGCACCGCGCACACATCCCAGCGCGCCAACAAACAAACCTGGCATGCCCTTGGCCAGCACGCCACTTGCCAGCAGCACCAGAAGAATCCTACAGAGCTTGGGTCAGGCAGCGCCACCTGGGCACGGGTGTACGCCTGCCCCTGCCGCCCTCCTCACCCACCGCCCACTCACTCCTAGCGCCCCTTACCGGCCACGCTTGCATCACCACGTGGCGCGCGCCGGGCAGCACTACCCTGGTCCAAGCCCTGGCGCGCATCTGGCGCCGCTCCAGCAGTTTTTGTCTGCGTAGGAGGAGGAAAGAGGTGGAGGCCGCATCCTCATGAACCGCCCTGGTGGCTTGCACGAGCGAGAGGCACGTGTCTCTGTGTGGGAGCGGCAAGGAGGCCTTGATACAGCCTTGGCGTTGCATTCAGCACCAGGGGGCAGCAGCGGGGCAGTGCAAATGCTAGGGTAGGGCAAGGCGAAGAGTGGAAAGTGGGGTGAGGATTTTGGAGCTCAGCATACGGGTGTTGAGAGGGAGGTAGGGGAGGGGCTGCAGCCGCAGCCTACAGAGTATCTTGGCGTGTTTGTTGCATGTGTGTGTGTGCATGCGTGCGTGCATGTATGTGTGTTTGTGCGCATACGTACGCGCGGGTATGCGTGTTGGTGTGTATGTATGCGTGCGTGCGTGTGTGCGCATGTGCGCGTGTGGAAGCATGCATGCATGCATCTTCCTTGTTTGGCTGCTGTAACTCGTTGGTCACCTGCCAACTTGAAAAATTGTTTCTTTCAAGGAAACACTGCTGTTGCACTGCTGTTGTTCGCAGCACGCTTGCAGCCCTGCGCGCCAACTTCTTTCCCAGTCTAATAGGCACACACACCTGGGTGCTGTGGTACGCAGCCGAGGGCGGTGCTATCGCGTACTGAAAGCTGCCGCCGCCCCCTCCTCTCCCCAGAGTCTGTGTGTCTGGTAGCTGCTGATGGTTGTTGTTGGGCGATGCAGGCCAGGTGGGGGAAGCAGCAGAGGGGGCAGCCAGCGCGGCCTCCACGAGGCTGGTGTGGTGGCCAATGCTGCCAGGCAGTTGGTGCAAATCCCGCAGCTGGCGCTGCATGCGCAAGCGCATGTATGTGTGCCCATGTTGTTGCAGTTCTATTCAGTTGCTCACAGACAACAGTGTGATGCGCCGGCTTTCTATCCAGGTCCTTTTGCTAGTCCCAACCACGCCCCAACGCGCACATACCCTCGCGTGTGCACATCTACATGTATTTTCACATTGTGCACCCTGACACAGGCACACAAACTCATGCAAGCTTGCAGCAGGCATGAGCACAAACTCCTGTTTCACCTGCAGCATCTCCACTTGCTCCCGCAGCACCTCCAGCTGCCCGCGGCACACTTGAGCTGCATTGCGTGCTGCGGCTTCGCTCTCTGCGCGCCGCTGCAGCTCAGCTTCATAAGTGGACTGCAAGTCCTCCAACTGCGTGGGCCGGCAGCAGCAGCAGCAGCAGCAGCAGCAGCAGCAGTAGGCAGCAATGGGCTCGGTGGTCGAAGGCAACATGGCCAAGGCCAGTAGAAATGGGCTCCAAGAGCTTTAAAACCACACGGATTGAAGAAACTGTTTGCATTTCCTGCTGGCCCGCCTCTTCTTGTCACTCACATCCCCCCCTGCAGCAAAACTGCCCTTGAGTTAGGCCGAAAAGTAGGCTGTGCTGAGTTGGACGTTTGTCACATGGGTTAATTCGGCAAGTCATCTTGCAATGTACCCATTTGTTTTGACGCAACCACATCATAAGCTTATGCGCGTTAAAATGCACGCCAAACTGCGTCCTGCCGCGTCAGGTTTCAGCCCAAGCACACACCTGCTATGTTAGGTTTCAGCCCAAGCGCACACCAGCAATGTCAGGTTTCAGCCCAAGCGCACACACCTGCTATGTCAGGTTTCAGCCCAAGCACACACACCTGCTGGGTCATCTCCCGCCTGGATGAATCCAGGGCGCCCTCCCGGTGTGAGATGGCGGCAAGGCGCGCCGTGATGCCTGCCACCTGTATGACCCGGGCCACATGGCAAAGGTCTGGTTTGGACTCTCAGTTTTATTAAGTCTCATAATCCAGACCGGGACCAAAACCTCAGCACCCTCCCTGGGTCGAGTTAGTGCCAGGCAGCTGCTAAGGGAACTGGCGTAGGGACGCAAAGCAGTGGGCTGGGGCCAGGCACTACTGGCTGGGCAGGAGCAAGCACATCTGGAGAGCCAGACGGTGCGTCTTTAAAGGCTGAACATGACCACCACCCCGAGCGGATTCTCATTAAACAGAGCAGGCGCTGCCGGGATGTGTCGACAGGCTGCATCACGATCCTCTATTGAAGAACTGCATTTGGGGACCTTGCCGTGCTCCCCCTTATTTGTTTAAGGCCTTCAAAACAAGCAGGTCATTGCCAAGTTGTGTAGTCATCTGGGCTGCTTTCTTGCACTTTGCCACCACCACACAAGAGCTGTGGCTCTTCTGCAAGTGTCATGGCACTAAGACAAACACTACCACTTAGTTTTCTATAGCCATATGTTCATGCCTGATGCTAACTGATTCAATCAGGACTAGTGCCTGCTGAGGTGCTCACTGCTATACTTCCACAGACTGGCCACCCCCCTTGCCATGCACCACACAAAGCTTCGTTCAGAACGCCTGCTGACGGCAATGCCCCTCCAATTGCCAAGCTCTTTACCTTAATTCATCCAAGAAGATGTCAAAAGCCTGACAAGCTGGTCGCGCAGGCCCAAATGCAGACCTTTACACCTCTAAAATCCCCTCAACCTCACCTTTGTTTGCAACTGGCCCTCCATATCCTTATACACCTGCTCAGCTTCCTTCTGCCGCTGCTGCCAGGACCGCTGTAACGCCTCTCGCTCCTGCAACCGTATGCGTGTGTTTGTTCCCACATGGCCATGCATGTGAACGCACTTCTTTGCGTCTGACACTTAGGAAAAAATAAAAAACAATGGCAAGCTTTGAGAACATTCATTGTGATGTTCTCTTGGCAGATAATCAATCTGAGGAGGCGCTGGTCCTAACGTCCACAAGTGACTGCATGCCCACCCGCTGCCAGTTGCTGTGAGCCGCCTCCAACGCGCGCTGATGCGCTGCCTCCGCTGCCGCTATCCGTGTGGCAGCAGACTGCTGCACCAGCTCTGCAAAACAACAGCCATGAGCAATGATTCACCAAGCAGTGAGTTGAGAAGTCCACGGAAACAAGACAAGAAAGCTGTTGGCCTTAAATTTTTGGGGATGAAGATCAGGATTCTGTCGCAAGACAGCGCATTTCTAATGTGGAGGTTAAATCCCATATCTGAGGCCCAAAATGGGTATGGTTTTGGCATGATCCCAGGGCATGGGCCCCGTGACGTGCAGTTTTCAAGCTTAAGGTCAGATGGTAGCCCTGCTTGCAAGCAGTCCAAAGCACCTGAGCTTGAAAACTGCGCGTCACGGGGCCCATGCACAGTGGGCCGCGGCGTGAACCCTACTTTTCACAGCCAGATGTCCACACCAGATCAGCCACTGCACCAAATTACATGATTTTTGGTGTTTTGGTGCTCTTGTAACAAACAAACATCATTGCAAAAGAATTGGAGTGAAAACACCCTGTGGTTAAATCCAAGCTTTTTTGCCATCATAAAGTGCAGCCTCGCTTTGAGAAAGCCATGTTTTCAGCACAAAAAGTTCCACTGCCTTTCGATGGAGCCTTCCATCCAGTAAACACGCTTTAAATGGCCTTACCTACTCAGGACAGCCTCAAGTACTTGAACATTGATTCCGTGCATTTACATGCAGGTAGTGACCTAGGCATTCTACAACAAGACTGGACATGAAAACAGCTGGGTGCCTGGCTCGCATCATGCTGCAAGGGGGCCAATGATCAAGGTGCTTCAGGTCACAGCACCCGCCACGCCATGCACATAAGTGCACGTCCCACACAGGCATCGTCAGGAATGATTTGGAACACACAAGCTTGCTACCACTCATCTATCAACCCACCCCGGCCCACACCACACATCACCATCGCCTCCCTGCATGCTTTCACCCACCCCGGCCCACACCACACATCGTCTTCGCCCCACCGCATGCCTTCACCCACCCCGGCCCACACCACATATCACCTTCGCCTCCCTGCATGCATTCACCCACCCGTATTGTGTGCTGCGTCTGCCTGTGCCTGCGCCTTTGCCTCGGCCACCTGCTCGGCTGCGGCAGCCATATCGTGGGCCCACCGCGCTTGCGCCGCCTCCAGCCGCCCTGCCCACAGCCTGCGGGCAGCCAGCATGTGTTTGAACCTTAGCGCCACGTTTGCGGCCGGGCCTCTAAGCGCATGCGGCATATGGCCTTGCCTGCTTTGTAACCTGAAGCCCCTGCCCTTGGTATCCTGCAGCTCGCTTGTGTCTGAGGTCTGCGGGCAGCGCAGTCCTGCATGGGGATGCTGCTTGTTGTGTACATGCAGTGGGCAGGCTATGCTAACTGTGCCCATACGCAAGGTGTGCTGCGGAGTCCAGCAAACAGTTGGTATGCATCAGGGATGGAGGATTGCCTGTTTTAGATTTACAGTACACAAATGATTCGGTAAAATTAAAAATTCTTTAAATGATTGAATCGTGCGTGTGCCAGTGGGCTTTCAAGAGGGGGGGAGGGGGAGGGGGGGGAAGAGAGGGAGGCTCTAACAGACGCAAACTAAGCCTCCCCTTCCCCTCTCCATCCCCCTGATTCCACGTTCGCACATTCACAATGTAACATCTGTCACAGTGTCCAAGTCTAGGGGATTGACTTGGGGCCCTTTGAAGGTGCTAAATGGGGCAATAGGCGCATCACAGGGCCCATTTTGGTGAGGATCTGGTGCCCATACATCATGAGGGAAGTTCCAGGCGCATGCGTGCATCATTATCAGCAGCAGCAGCAGCAGCAGCAGCACCAGCTTGTATGTCCCACACCTATCTGCTGCTGCCCGCTTCACTTGGCGCACTGCATTGACCTGGTGCACAGGCACAGCAAGCCACCATGCTGGCCTGCCCAGCCTGCCTCGCACCTATCTGCTGCAGCCCGCTCTGCTTGGACCGCCGCATGGGCCTCGCGCGCCTGCTCTGCCATGCGCAGCTCGTACTCGTCAAGCTGCGCAACCATGCACAGAGCCGCACAGCAGGCGCGTGCTCTTGCAGATGTTTTGCACAGGCCACACATGCGTGCCTCCTCTGCGGCCAGCTGCAGAGTTGTGCATGCGACTCACAAAACACCTCCGCAGCTTGCCACAGTACAGCACCCATCCGTGCTGCTGCAGAAGCTGCAATCAGCCTTACTGGACCTTTTGCATTACCCTTACTTAAAAAGTCTGCCTCAAGCTGGGCAGACTTGACTGCATTGCAGTGATACTGCATGCAACTGTAGAATCAAGAGCTGGAGCGCCAAGGACGAGCAGACATACTATTAGGAGCGCAAGCCCCCCCCCAGCACACACATTAACAGGAACACACATGCAGAGCACCTGCCCGTGCCCCCACCTTTGCGCGCAGGCCCTGCTCCACCTCTGCCTGCATTGCAGCTTGCGCGGACTCTGCCAGCAGCGCCGCCTGCTGCCCCTCGACTTGGGCCCGGTGCATGTCCATCGCACGCTGGTGCTCCGACAGGCGCGCAGCTGCACAGACGTGCACAGTGTTTTGTTGAGGTGAGACCCAGCTGGGCCGCAGCATCAGGGCACCTGCATCACTGGCGTACATTAGTGCAGGCGGGCACAGTGCTTTGTTGAGGTGAGGCTGGGTTGCAGCAGTTGTTAGTGTGAGGCTGGGTGCCACATGCAGCGCGCGGGTGCACGGCCTAGGGTTTACTACAGGCAGTGCCATGCTCCAGGGGCGCCACAGACGGTGCCTGCGCTGCACTGCCCAGGGGCGCCGCATCATGCCTTAAAAAAGGGTCCCAGTGTTTCAAGCGCATACATGCGTGCATGCGCTCCACGTGACTGGGCTTTGGGTGCACGCAGGCGGGCCCGCCATGCTTGGCTAGACTCACTCCCCTGCTTTCGCTGGAACAGACTCTCCCTGTGCCTGCTGCGCCCCCAAGGCGCGCTGGCCCCTTTTTGCTTGGCCGACCCTGAATGCTTGCTGGCCTCTGACGTGCTTCCCTAATTTGCTGCCCTCTGCCTTGCTCCTTGGCTTTGCTGGCTTCTTAGCGCCTCCCTCCTGCACTCCCTTGGCGCTCTCGCAGGCCTGGGAAGCAGTCAGGTCGTTGCTCGGAGGGCAAGTGAGTCTTTGCTGGTCTTTGCTCCCAGCCAGCTTCCCATGTCCACCTTGTTAAGTTTTGGCATTGCAGCGGGAATATTGCAGCGGGTGGTTATCAGGGGAGCACCACGCCTCACAGCCTACAGCTAGGTTGGGAGCACATGGAAGAGGCCTTACGCAGCACCTGGGCACAGCTATATAGCTTGCTGCGTGCGTGCCTCACCTAAGTTGAGGCACACACACAACAAAACAGCTGTAAAGCTAGAGTGAGCATGTCTCACCTAGGCCTTTCTTTGGTGGAGGAGACTTGCAGCACTTCTGGCCAACGTCTCCTTTTTCTAAATGGATGCATGGAGTGCTGCCTGCGTAGTTTCCTTATCTTCTCTTTTCTTAAGAGCCGAGGCGCACACAATGAAATGGGAGCCTGGCTCTTCCTCGCCCCTTAAGGGCAGCACCAAAGCAGGGGCAGCAACAGCTGGGGCAGCTAAAGTAGAAGGGCTGCCAAGACCCTACCCAAGCAGAGCGGCAAGCACATAATGACTGAGAGCCCTTCGCTCCAGAGCAGCATATAATGACTGAGGGCCCTTTGATTCAGAAGAGCAGATAATGACTGAGAGCCCTTCGATCTAGAGGAGTACATATGCGCACATGTATATGCAACCAACAGCTGTGGCACAAACACGGGTGCTGTCGTGATCTCCAGCTGCAGGGAAAACACACGTATACAACTTAAGCACACTCAACAACACATGCGCGAACTTGATACCAAAAGGCCTTACCCCACTGTGCCTCCACAGCGCGGATGCGCTGTTCTGCTTCCCCGGCTTCCTCCTCAAATTTGCGCTCGCAGGCAATCATGCTGCAGCAGAAATTGCAGTGCAAGGGCAAGAGGGCAGCTTTAGTGGTGTTTGTGTACAGGCATGTGCAAAAGAGTGTGAGTTTGTGCTTAAGCAAGTGGGGCAGGCATGTGCACAAGAGCGCAGTCTTGTGTTTAAGCAAGTGGTGCAGGCATGTGCAGAAGGGTGAGCTTTTGCACAAGGTAATGTGGGGCAAGCACGTGCATGCGCGTGCTCCTTGCTCATTCATGTGTTCTGCAAAGGAGAGCCACATGTGACATATGTCTGGCAAAAATTGGAGAGGACAGGTGAAGAAGGTATGTGGAGGGGCTGCTGATCAGCATCCCCAGGCAGTGCAGCAAGTGCCTTGCACAATTATGTATTGCACCTGGGCATCGTAACAGGAGTGAAAGCACTGGTTCAGGGGTGTCCACATCCACCACCACCACCTAGTAGCATTCACATAGCTTCTATTTGCGCTGCACTTTTGACCCTAACACGCATGTCTTGTACAGCATTAGCTGCAGCACACCCCTTCAGTGCGTATGACTCACCCATCTCGCAGGCGCTTCTCCCAGTGCATCTCCACTTCCTGCAGCCGCCGTGTCCACTCCTGCTCATGTGACTCCCAGTCGTAGCTTTGGCCCTTGCTAAGCCTCCCTATCTTCTGCTCCAGTGCCTGTCTCAAGAAAAATGTGCGCGTAGTTGAAGAGTGTCAATGAGTGCACCAGCAACGCAAGCAAAGCACTGAGCTCGCTCTAGTTTTGCCCCACCCCGCAATAGCAACCTGTGTGGCATCGTGCGCGGCAACAGCAGAAGTTGGCGTGCTGCTGTTGCACACACAAGCCGAGTAGCCCAGGTGCTTCACCGCATCAGACCCCTTTGGCTACACACTTGCTCCCTTTACAAAATTACAAGCTGGCGCCAAGTGCCAAGGTCAGACTGGGAGCTACAACAAGCCGGTGCCAGGTGCCGCCAAGGTCAGACTGGGAGCTACAACAAGCCGGTGCCAAGTGCCTGGGTCAGACTGGGAGCTGCAAGAGGCCAGGCCAAGAACAAGGCTAGAACCTGGGCCAAATCGTGTGCCACGCGCTGAGCTAGACTGCGTGCCACATGTTGCAGCTGATCTGCTGTGTTGATGAGGACTCACATTCTCCAGAAAGTTGGGATAGTTGGATCTGGGAGCTTGTTGAATTCACCAACAACGCAAGATTAGCTTGCGCGTCCCCTAAGTCCCCCTGACCACCTTCTGTCCCTTGTTGACCTTGTACGCCAAACCACCCCTGCCCTACATGTGTCCACCTGCTGCCATGACTGGTGGAGAAAAACAAGCCCACCATGACAGACGCGCTAGAGGTAGGGGGGTCGCGTGGCCAAGAAAAATGCACGAGGCCCTGTGAGAATGCGTGGTCCGTGCTTTTAACACTTGAAGAGCGTCGCGAGTCACCTTACGCACCTGCACGCTCTCCTGGTGCTCCGCGCGAGCAGCCTCTAGCTTTGCCTGCCACGCGTGCTCGCTGGACGCCCGCTGCTCCATGAGTGAGATGATCTCCTTCTGCTTGCTTGAGCAGTCAGCCTGTACGCAGTGGCACACACACGCACGCAGTAGCAGCAGCAGGGAGCAGGCTGCGTTACACTTCCGCTACGCGCATGACACTGCATTGCACTTTTGCTGCGTGCATGACACTGCGTTGCACTTTTGCTTCGCGCAAGACACCCGTGATAGATCACAGGCTGCGTCACACCCACTACGTGCAAGAGACCAGTGATAGGGGCAATGGTGGTAGACAAGGATAGCGCGCCTGTGCCTTGATGGCGCTACTTGTGGGGTGATGATGGTGCTAATCCAATCTTCCTTTGCGCATCGCTGTCGATGCCTCCAGAAATGGGGGAGCACATGCCCTGCTGCCTGAGCACCTGAGCACATACCCTGCCACCTGAGCACCTGAGCACATGCCCTGCCGCCTTGGCGCACCTAGTACCTGGGCACAGGGCTGCTCAGCTTGCCGCTGAGCGGATACAGAGGCGGAAAGCAACCCTTTGTTTGGCCCTTACCCTATAAGCCTACCACGTCAGTGACCAGGTGCAACAAGCAAGCGGCAGCTGCTTCCTTGGGATCATGACAGGAGGTCAGCAGCGCAAAAAAGACACACCAGACCTCGCGCATCATCACCTGCAGGGCCCCTATCTCAGTGGTGCGCTGCTGGGCAGCACTCTCATACTTCTGCTGTGAGCCTGCAAGCTCCAGTCGCATGGCCTCAAGCTTCGCTTCCAGGGCCTACATGCAGGAAGAGAAGGGAGAAGGGAGTGGAGGGGGGAAGCTGTAGACGTGCGTAAGTCAAAGGGGTCCAGGTGGACTGAAGGAGAAGATTGGGCAGGAGAAAGGGAAGGGGCCAAGGCTTGCAGAGGAAAAGAGGGACATGAGTCAAGCATACAGGAAGACAAAAAGGTGATTGAAAATAGGGGATGTCCCCGCGAAAGGCGGCAAGCATGAGAGAGGGAAGAAGGCATATTTGGCAATTGTCGCGCCTGTATTTCCATTTTCAATTTGCCAACAGACCAATTCCTTGCGTGCTCACCACGTGCTCTGCTTGCCACTGTACTCATTGAGCTTGCCTGGCATGGCAGCATTAGTCTAGTGGGCTTGTAAAATCTTCCTTGCAAATAGCACTACACCCCCGCAAGCAACCAAAAGTTGCGGAAGTACCGTGGCAGCACACATGGCTATGACCTATGGCCTTGGCTTTGACTTGTGGCAGCTTTGCTAGGTGCGGAGAGCCGCTCTTTTTGCAGCCATATCTTCAAGCAAAATACACACTTAAATGCGTTCATGCTTCACTGCCGTAGCCATCACCTGCTTCTCCTCGAGCAGCGTTCTGCTTCTCTCCTGTGCCTGGGAGCGCAGCGCCGTCTCCGAAGCCAGGCTGGTCTGAGCGCTCAGCAACGCAGCACGCTGCTCCTTTGTGCTGTGCTCGAAGCCTGCGATGGCAGCCTGCCCTGCCTCCACCTCCGACTGCAGGCGGGCAAGCAGCAGCACTCTTGACTTCTCAGGCTAGCAGCAGCATAATGATTGCCTGGCTCTTGAGCTAGAGTGACAGGAAAGTTGGGCAACGCTAGGCAAGCCAAAATCACGGCCATGCATCCTGCCCTGCCGCCTGGTCAGATGCCTTGCATCCAAAATGTACGTACAATCTGAAGTTACTGGCAGGCATAGACGAACATTTGTAAATCTCTGCTTGGCCTCCCTCACCCGCAGGCGCAACAGCACCCACCTGCAGCGCCATGATGCGCATGTTCAGCTCCTTTACCTTGCCCTGCAGGCTTTCCACCTGCAGCACAAGGCACAGATGCCAGTCCATGAGTAAGGGCAGCGCGCTCTGGTGACCAAGAGCGCCACCAGTTAGCGTCTTGTAGAGCATAACAACCGCAGTTTTGCAATTCAGATGCCACGGATCAGCAGCGTGCACAGTGTTGAAAAGATTCCACAGACCCAACGCCACAGACCAGCAGCCATTCAAATGCCACAGATCAGCAGCACGCGTTAAAAATGTGGCCCACACAGGGATGCATCATGGCAATGTGGCTGCAGGCAAGGGTTACCTATAGCTTCCGACAAATGCTTGGTAAAGAGAGGCAGGATTGGCAGCAAATCAGCAGCGATGGCAGGAGTCTTGAGGATGTGGTGGCTGACAGCAGGCTTTGCAGGTGCTCCAAAGCTAGGGACACCTAGTAGTGAAACTAGCGGCGCATCGCATATTATACATGCTCCTCCAACAGCAGCGCCCTGGCATTTTTAATACATGCTCCGCCAACAGCAGCGCCCTGGCGTTTTCTATTCATGCTCCTTCAACTGCAGCGCCATGGCATTTTCTGGAGATAGGTCAGCATGGCCCGTCCGACGACTTCAGACATATGCACATTCCAAAACGGAAAGGCTGGCATGATGCCTAGGGAGAGAGGAGGAGGAGGAGGAGGAGGAGGGGGGATAGCGCTGCTGTACAGATGCTTGGGAAAGCTTTAGTGCTTTCAACACACCAAGCTTTGCAGCATGCATGAAGGAAATCTTTGATGCAAGATGTTTGGTCCAGTGTTTGAAGAAGGAAGACTTACAGCTAGGAGGGGGGAAGGAGCAAACGAAGTGTGATCCAGGTTGCAGACAGCCTGGCGACATCATTTTTATGCAGTATCGTGAAGTGGCAGTCATAACGAGGGCAAATTTCTGGGAGGGGGGAAGCAGCGTGCTTTCCAGCCCACAGGACGACAAGAATTCAATGGGGGTCTTTAACATAGAAAGCACCTCACACATTTGAAAAGACGGGGGATTACAGGCTGCGTGGTTGCAGGTTGGCTCTCTCAATACTGTGCACACAATGGGCGCACCTGAAAGAAGGTCAATCAAAAAATCCTTTTGCCCCCTGATATATGAGCGCCTGCCTTACCTCCAGCTTGGCCTCATGGCTGGCAGTCTGGGCGGCCTGGCTGCCATGCTTGGCACTCAAATCGGCTTCCCTCAGCTGAGACTCCAATTCATGCACCTGCGCATTCAGCATGCAAACAAGGTGCGCACACATGCAAAACCAACGTCACGGACATGCTCAGTCACATTGCACGTGCAGTTGCACCATCACACACATGCGAGTTTGTGCAGCATGGCCATTCCTGATGGCTTGTGCACAATGGCAAATGCCTCACGAGTGTGCTGTGCCACAATGGCTTGCAGTTTGCCGCAAAAGTGCACAGCATTTATGTGTGCTTCATCACGAGCATGGCGGCTGCAGCACAAGACTTGCAGCACAGAATTGGATGACGTGCTCGGGAGTGATGGCCGCACTGAATGATTTGGATAGCGCATGGATACAATAGGCTCCCATCTCGTTGCAGAACTGCACTGAGGAGCACCAAGATTAACTTTTGAGTAAGCAGGTGGACTAAATGACGCTTGTGACAGTTCTGGGTCGTGTATGCAGGTAGACAGTTGTGTGTGCTGTCACAGTGCAGCCATATTCTGAGCTTGATAAACAAAAAGAAGGGCTCTTCAACAGATGCAACTTCAAATTTGTACACATACCCTTGTACTTAAAGATGCATCATGTCAGGCAAATCTCTGCCTCACCTGGCTCTCAAGCCCTTGGATTTCCCGCTCAGCTGTGGAGATTGTTTGGGCTTGGTCATCAATGACCTGTGTCATTCAGAATCATGGCCAAACATCCATGAATAAAGCAGGTGGGATGCTCACCAGTTCATCAATGCGCCATTGGGGCATCAGCAGGGGAAGCAAGCAAACACCTCATTAAGGTGTTCTGAAATCACTCAGCAAATGTGAGCAGGCATCCAAAATTAGGTTATGACCCAGGTTCTGAGCTATGTCCCTCTTACATAATTGCAAAAATGAGCATTCGGGGATCCTGATGCCAGATGGGGCAGTCATTTGTCCTCCTGTTTTGTCACGCCTGCTCACCCTTGTGGCCTCTGCCCTCAATTCCTCCTCATCCGCCTGCTTCTCTTGAAGCTTGCGCTGGAGCTCCTCTATGGCAGCCTGCCAGGCAACATGATAATCCATCACGTTTGATGGTCAACAGATGCAAGCGCAACGGCAGCCCGTGAGCTCGACCCACCTTTGCCTTTTCGAGCACAACCCCCCTTTCATCAAGTTCCTCACGAAGCGCTCTGACCTCCTTTTCGGCTTGCCTCAGCCTGGAATCCACCTCCCTCGGAGATGAAAGGCTCATGGTCAGGTGCCCAGCAACGATTCCTATTAGAAACCCATTCTGTCAATTCTGGATTATCATCAATCCCCCACTGTCATCATAAAGTATTTACCAGGATGGCTCTCCCTTAGGTACCTGTGCTTGAGGTATCATAGAAAAGAAAAGTCTTCCTTATGGTCAGTATGAAAAGTTAAAGGTTATCAATGCCACAGCTCAGCTTGAATCTAGGAGTTAATCCTAGGATCAACGCCAGCAGGTATTATGTTAGGGGTCCCACTGCCAGACGAGGAGTGAAGCAATTGGCTAACTATGACCACCCAGCCTTGTACACCAGTCAAGACACTGTGGGTACAGGAATGCACAGATTTCGAGCCCAGGCAGGAGACAGCAAGCATGGGAAAAATGCACGCATGTACGGGCGCGTGCGCACGCGCACACGCACGCACATGCACACGCGCACACACACACACACACACATACACACACACATACGCACACACATACGCACACACACGCACACACACACACACACACACACACACACACACACACACA
>LKMJ01002274.1_pt1 | contig 17545 bp, 14 predicted proteins | sample 643391 | NCBI WGS metagenome assembly LKMJ01 (sample SAMN04112250, study PRJNA286221) | soda lake metagenome | biome: soda lake; feature: Kulunda Steppe; material: water; isolation source: sample PL-Br10 brine of Picturesque Lake | place: Russia: Kulunda steppe | collected 2010-07
AAATTTATTTTTGGGATTGCTGGACAGCAGGTCAAAATAGGGCTCATTTTTGCGATATTTATTTTCCCGGGAAATTACCTCACCGGGTGTGATATGAATATGGACATCTATTATTTCACATTCTCTCCCTGCTTTTTCAGTCTCATTCTCAAAACTCAATATCCTTTTCCTCCTTAATAATTAGCTTCACTAATAATTAGCTTCACTCCTCCTGCCAGACTAACTGCTCCAGGGTGGCAGTATGAGTTCTAAAGGTATTATCCACTACCGAGCGAATTTCCACCGTTAGATACTGGGAATATAACCGGGGCATAACATAGGCTATCATCCCTTCCCCCCGGGGCAGCAGCCTCAAGGCATCCCTATCAATCAACTGTTCTTCGCTGACTAAAAATTCGTAATCAGTGACTCTATTGTAAATCCGTCCTTCAGATATATCGACAACCTCACTGACATAAAGATTAACCCTCAGGTCAGCCGTGTCAACATCAAAACCCCGCTCTGCCTTAATTGCCACCAGAGTAAAATATTCTGAGAACTCGATAAGTTCATCGTAGGAGAGTTCTGAACCGCTGAACTGTTCCAGTCTTTCTATCTGTTCTCCGGTATACCTGTTTTCTCTCAACTGATAATCCAGCCGATCTGTGAGAAAAAGACTGAAATCATCCCGCTCTTCTTCCGGAACCAGTTCAGTCAGGCTTGCTTCATCCAGAACAAAAATATCACCGGTAAGCTGGGCTCTTTCATCCTCCCAGTCATAAATCTCTTCCGTTTCTTCAGCCCCTGAGACGGGGAACCCTAAAGTCATTAAAAATACCAGAATAACAACAAAACAGAACAAAATCTCAGAATTAGATTTCCAGATTTTAACCATGACAAAAACTCCTTTTTATTGGTTTATGGCAGAATTGTGATAAAAGCATCACTTTTCCAAAGCTTTTATAATCAGTTCATTCAGTGAAGGATGGGCCAGGGGAAGTTCCTCAATTTTTTTCAGAGGAATTCTTTCTCTCACCACCAGAGTCAGCAGGGCATGAAGTTCGCCGGCATTTTCGCCAATTGCATGGGCACCAAGCAGTATATTATCTTTCTCGGAAATTATCAATTTTAGTTTTCCATCGCCGCTCCCCAGAGTTAAAGCCCGCAGATTTTCTGTAAATTCAGCCCTTTTAATGCTGATATTACTGTTATTATCATCTATATCCACTTCCCGGAGCCCTATGCCGGTAACCTGAGGGGAAGTAAAAAATACATAAGGAAGATTTTGATAATCAATTTTAAAATTTTCGCAGACAGCAGACCGGGCTGCTGCTTTCCCTTCCATGATAGCAGCATTTGCTGAGGCAATACCGCCAATTACATCGCCTGCAGCATATATATTTTCTAGCGAGGTAGAGAAACTGGAATCAACCTCAATAAACCCCTCTTCAGTTCTGGCAAGACGAAGGTTCTCAGCCCCGGGAGGAAGCACTGCTTCAGCACCGCCGGTTAAAAGAAGAGCTTCAGCGTCAACCTCAAAGGAAGCCTCTTCACCGAAATCGTGACAGATAAGCCGAAGCCTGGATCCTTGACCATTTTGTCTGGCTTTTTTGTCTAAAGATCTGTAACTTTCAACGGTGCTGGAGGTTTTAATATTTATGCCTTTGACCGCCAGTTTTTCTTCCAGCAGTCCGGCTATCTCAGGGTCACAACCAGGCAGCAGCCGGTTCTCCTGTTCCAGCAAAAAGACCTCAGAGCCCAGCTGCTGGAAAAGGCAGGCAAATTCACAGCCCTCCACATCTCCCCCCAGAATTACAATTTTCTTTGCATCCACCCAGTCTCCTGCCATAACCTCCCGATAGGTAATTATCCCTTTACCGGGATCTGCAGGAAAATCCAGTGGAGATACCGGCCTGTTTCCGGTGGCCAGGATAATTCTTTCTGCTGAAATAATTTGCTTTTTCTCCTCTTTACCGGAGATAATCTCAATTTTGTTTTTATCTATCAGCCTGGCTTCACCTGAATAAACAGCAACCCCGGCTTGCTGCAGTTCAATATTCCAGTGGGTCCTGGCTGTCTCCCTTCTCAAATTTATAATTCCCGGCATCTCCTCCAGGTTATCAGTTTTCTCATCCCGGGCCAGATCCAGCAAGACCTTGGAAATAAAATAACCCTGATTAATTGCCATGCCTCCTGGTGCTCTCTTTTCAATCAGGGCAGCAGAGTAACCCTTTCTGCCAAGTTCCAGGGCAGAGGACAGACCTCCCGGACCACCGCCAATTACAGCCGTATCAAATTTCATTGACATATCACCTCTATTACACCTATTACCCTTATCTTATCCACTCAAGCATCAGCCACAGGATTTTTTAAAGCACAGGGTACCAAAGTGGTACATTTGCCGCAAACATCAGCATTTGCTGACTTGTAAAAATCCACATTTTTAAGACAGATCTGATAGCATTTTTCTTTGTCCAGTCCTGCTGCAGTCAGTGCTCCAAATACGCAGCGTTCCTGGCAGCGATTGCATTCCTCTCCGGCCCTGTTCAGGCAGTACTCCTGATCCGGTCTGGTATCTCTGGTAATCTCCAGATCGGTTACCAGACTGCCTATACGACCGGCACTGCCCCTGTCTGTAATCAGCATCTGATGGTCGCCAAACCTTCCCAGACCGGTGATATAGGCAGCGTGTTTATGAGACCAAAAACTGATCAATTTTTCCCGGGAGAAATTGTGGGTAGCTGCAGCATAATCAGCCTTACCCCCTAATTTCTTAAGCTCCTGCTTCAACTTCAAATTAATTCTGCCAATCAACTGATTTGTTTCCAGATAGGCTCGAAACCAGGGCAGCGAAGCCCTGCGGCCCTTCGAGTTGGAGTTTGGAATGGCCGGAACAAAGGGCAGAAAATAACAGATAACAGACCGGGCTCCCAAAAGCATATCCTCCGGCAGCTTGTGTTCAGGACCCACAGCCTGCTTGAGCTCAGCAAAGAGCTCATCCTCAGCGGCCGCAACTGCCACCAACGGTTCCCGCCACTGAGAAACCACCCCGCAGTTTTGGGAAAATTTATTAATCTCCTGCCCTATCCAGAGCTGTAAATCCTCCTGCAATTTTGTCATTATTGAATCCTTTCCAGCCAATATTTAATCAACTGCAGCACTGTTATCCTGATTAACTTTCACATTTTTAAGTTTCAGGCTGACCAGCAGGGCCAGCCCGGCCAGCAGCAAAATCATCGAAAAACCCTGCTGATAGCCCTGGAGAGTATAGGCTCTGCTTCCTCCCAGCATCTCACCTTCCCAGGTAGCATCAAGCCTCCAGCCAATTAAAAAATTAAATATTATGGTCCCCAGAAAAGGAGAAAGATTTATAAAGCCGGTAGCACTTCCCTTAAAATCCGGGAATAGAACTTTAATGTTGGTAAAGGTGGTAACAATAAAAGTGCCTGAAAAACCAAGAATAAAGAGCAAAATCACCAGCTGCCAGAGCGGCAGTACCGCTCTGAAAATTACCAGGATATAGAACCAGATTAACAGGTTAATCAGAACTGCAATCCTGATCATTCTAATCCTGCTGCCCAGCTTCTTTTCAAACCAGCCCAGCAGAGCTGAACCTGCAACCATCCCAAAAGTTATAACCATTACGAAGTTTGCAGCCAGATCCCGAGATATCCTGAAAACATGGGTTAAATAGGGAACCAGCCAGAGCCCGGAAAGGCTCATCTGGCTGCCAAAAACAATAAAAGCTACAGAAAAATAGCCCCAGAACTGCCTGCTGGTGACCAGAACGCTCATCCCCTGTAAAATTTCCCGCAAACTTCTGCTATCATTTTCAGCTCCATAATCAACTTCCAGACCCACCTCTACCGGGTTATCCCGGACAAAAAACCAGATCAGTCCGGCAATAATCAGCGAGATTACGGCAAATAAATTCAAGGAAAGCCGCCAGTCCAGTACATTCAACAGCAGAGAAAGAGGCGTGGCTGCCAGCAGGGCGCCCGAAGTTCCAATTAACGAAGTCCAGCCCAGCAGTCTGGTAAAGGACTCCGGAGGAAACCAGTTCGCTATTACCCTTAATATTGAAACAAAAAAGGTTGCCGAGCCAACTCCAATTAAAAGCCGGCCGGTATAGGCCAGTGCCGGGCCATGAGCCAGGGCAAAAATGAAGGCACCAAAAGCAATAAAAAGCATACCGGCAAAAGTGATCCTGCGAACCCCGTATTTATCGGTTATAATGCCCACCGGAATCTGCAAAAAACCATAGGCATAAAAATACAGGGAAGAAAGGGTTCCCAGCTGGGTGGCTGATAAATCCAGATCACTGGCCAGCATGTTGGACAGCACTCCGATGGAAAACCGGTGGAAAAAAGCAATTAAGAAAGAAAAACAGAGGATTAAATATATTTTCCGGCGATAACTTTCTAATTTAGTAGAAATTGTTTTTTCCTCCTGGTCACCTTAAAACAAAAAATTTTAGTGCACTTTATTCTTACTAATAAACCGGCTGCCCTAATAATACCCTAACTGCAAAATATTATATCATTATCAGCAGATTTCTGCCAGTTTTACTTGAATTCCTCACCTGATGAGGTTAGCGCCAGTTTTCCGTGATGCACACCCTTCAGGCTGAGAAGCTTTCTGGTAACCTCCTGTAGTTCTCTGGCTTTTCCTTTGACCACAATTACTTCCAGACAAAAATCATGATTTAAATGAACATGGAGATTGGACTCAAAAAGATGATGATACTCATGCTGAAGATGGAGCATCTTTTCGGTCAGCTCCCGCTTATGATGATCAAAAACCAGCGTCAGGGAGCCCACAACCTCCTCTTCACTGTTCTGCCATTTCTTCTCAACCAGCTTATCTCTTATCAAATCTCTGATGGCCTCGGAACGATTATTATAGGTTTCCCCGATTAAATCATCATATTTTTTTAGCAGCTTTTCATCGATTGAAACCCCAAATCGGACCAGATCTGACATAAATATTTCCCACCCTTCTCATTAATTTGCCTTTTCTATAAATTCCAGAGCTGCATTTAGCTGATTATCCCGGCCGGCCCTTACCTCCTCCAGCTTTAAATCTATTTTTCGATCCGGATTGGCTGTTATATTCTCTACAATCTGATAATTTTCATCCCGCAGCTCCTGGAGGCCAAAACCAAGTTTAAATCTCCCACAGGGCAGTTTTGTATATTCTGTTAAGCCGTGCCCGGAAAAGACCAGTTCCTGGCCCAGAACCCTGGCCAGATCATGGGTCAAAGCCATCCTGACAAATATATCTCCGGCGCTGAAGGTAGCAGAATTGGCCAGCACCACCACGGGAACCTCTCTGAGAAAAGACTCTTCAGCAGGGCTAATCTTCCAGTGCCAGTAGCCGCTGTAGCCTTCTCCTGCCGGCCCGGGGCTTCTTCTGCCTGCGATAATATCTCCCGGTACTCTCCCAGGATGAAAACTTAAAAATCTTCTGCTATAGCGGTATCTATAGTGTCCGACAATCATCGGCTCCTCAATTAGATATTGCAGTAGAGTACGAAAACTCTCATTGCCTCCCATATTATACCTGAGATCCAGCACAACTCCTCTGGCATTTTTTTCCCGTAATTTATTCAGCCATTTCTCAATTTCCCTCTCCATTTCTGCTGGATGAACTCTAAAATCATTTATTTGCAAAATACCCGCTTCAGCGTTTTCATCATAATTAAACTTCAGAGATTCATCTCTGCTCTCCGGGGATTGATTGAGCCCAATCATCGATTCCAGCCTGGTGTTGCTGCCTGAGTCAGGTTCAGGCCAGCTAACTTCCCTGCTTTTTCCTTTATCTTTAACAGTAAGATTCAATTTTCCTGGAAGCTTACCCTGCTGCAGCTGATACTGCAGGTAAAAAAGCTCCTTCAACAGCACCCGGTCTCTGGCCTGTGAGCGGTTACCGCCTCCACCCCAGGTTTCAACAGTATCATCAACCAGTTTAGTAAAATCCAAGCCGTTAAATTTCAATATTTCTTTGCCTGCCACCCCCAGGTGTTTCGGAGCAGTTACAGCAACAGGTTTATCCTCAATCCATCTGATATCCAGCAGGCCCTCATAATTATGGTGTCGAAATAATTCTGACTGATAGTTTTCAACAGGCTTGAATCTTACATGCCCGTCCTTAAGATTATGAACAAAATTCCCCAGAATCATGAATTCTTCTTCCGGGGTAACATCTCCGACAATTTTATTTCGAGCTGTAAGATATTCCTGTTCCCAGTCCAGGTCAAGATGGTTTTCTTTATATTCCAAGTTAAGATAGCTGTCCCTTATTTCCTGATAAATATAATTTAGGGCCGGATTAACAACTTCGTTTTCTTCGACACAAACCTTTGATTTACCAGATTGAACCATTAAAAAAACAAATACTATTAATAAAATTAAGGTTACTGCTATAATCAAACTGTTTTTCTTTCTGCAAAATTTGATTTTCATAAAAAGTACCCCGTTATGTTTTTCGAATTATTACAGCTAAATTTATAGTAATTAAGGCCTTTAAGCTGCTTACTACATTTTGTATTTACATAAGCTCATACAGTTATAAACCAATATATCATCTGGCTCTTTGATTATTTCTGATTTTAATTGTAACATATTAGATTGAAAAAGAAAAAACCCTGTCTACTGTTAAGAATAGACAGGGTTGGTTTCTTTTATAAAAAACCAGGCAAAAAATTTACTCAAGCTATTATTTTGCTAGACCAGTTGATTAACTTCAGGCAACTCCAGACTTGAGGCTACCAGTTCCTGAGAAATCTCATCTTCCAGGCCAAAGTCATCAGCCGGTTCATCCAATTCTTCAAATTCGTCTTCATCTGGTACACCACAGGCTGCTGCTGCAAAAACAACCAAAGTAAGTACCAGAACCAGAGCCATTACTTTGTGCATTTTTCTAAATTTCTTCATTTTTTTTAAGCCTCCTTAAATAATTTTAGGGAAAACTTTCAATAATTTGCACTGCTGTTATTTTAAAGCCAAATTATGATAATACTGTGAGAGCTAAATTAAAAGTTCTTTATTTTACAACTAAAAGATTATAAATCATCATCAAGGTCCAGTTCCAGTTCGGGTTCCTCGCCATTGACAAATTCTATAAATTCTTCAGTTACATCTTCTGCTCCACTAAGAACAGCCCTATCTGACAAAATTAAATCATACCCCTCTTCCTCTCTGAAGGCTTCCAGATCAGGTTCTATAACCTCCAGCAGTCCCTGCTCGGCTCTCTGCTCGATCATAGAAGCCTGCTGCTGAAACTGCTGCTGGATCTGCATCATTTCTTCTTCATCCTGTTCAGGATCCAGATCTCCCATCACCTCTTCAAATTCTTGCTGCAGACTCATCATCTCTTCCTGCAGTTCAGCTTGATATTCTACGGCTCCAGGATGATGCTGAACAACCTGCTGCAGGTTAATCTTTCCGGCAGCAAAACTATCCTGGGCTTCAACAACAGTTGAGGCGCCTAAGATGAGAACAAAACTTAAAAATAATACCAGTAATTTGCTTTTTTCTTTTAACAAAATTTTCCCTCCCTGATTAACTTTCAGCCAGCATAAGCTTAGAACATCTTATTTTATCATGTTGCATTTTAATTATATAAACTAGTTTTGATAAAACTATGATAAGCAGTTTAAAATTTCAAGAAGTTAAGCCTGCTAACCTCTTCCTTCCTGCAAATCAGGGATATGCCTGATTATTATTATGAGTGACGCCGCCAGGAGGAAAATATAAAATTCCAGACTGGATCTCCTCAATAAAATTGCAGCAGCAGGGGTTATCAAAAATGCAATCACCGAACTCAGAGTAATTTTTTTAGAAATAAAATAGAGGATTATCCAGCAGGCAAGAAACAATAAAAGAATCCAGACATCAATAACAATTAAACTTCCCGAAAAAACAGCAATACTTTTCCCACCTTTAAAGTTCAGATAAATCGGAAACATATGACCAATTACTGCCAGCAAAGCTGCCAGCAGGGACAGGTATTTAGGATGACCCAGCAATAAAGGAAGACCGGCAGCTAGACTGCCTTTGCCTGCATCCATAATAAGAGTAAAAATAGCAGGCTTTTTCCCAAGTACCCTCAAAACATTATAGGTGCCCATATTACCACTGCCAGCCTTTCTTATGTCAATTCCGGCCAATTTATGGGTAATCAGCCAGGCTGAAGGAATACTCCCCAGTAAATATCCTAAAAGCAGCAGAAAAAATACATCCATTGGTTAAAAACCCCCTCCTTTGTGCAGTGCTGAATTAATAATAACAAAAACCAGGCAGTTCTGTCATAAAAATATTATATTTATTTTGCTTTTGCTATTTATTTATTTTGTGATTTATATTATAATCATTATTGTAATGGTTTTCTTTATATTAATATTAATGTATTAACAAAATTTTGATAATCTACCCGATCAGATTCAGATAGATAATCTTTACTTAAATAGCTTAACATGCGTAATCTTTTAAAAATTTTTTCTACATAATAAACTTTTCAGTTTCAATCATATCAGTATCTGCTTGTCTTTAGTTTTTATTATTTCAGTTTGAAAATTTCTTGTTTAAGTACTGGTCAGACAGATAATAATATTTAGGAAAATTTTTAGGACAATTTTATGTTATTATTATACCATTTGGAAAGAAAAAAATTAAAAATTTCTTGATTATAAAAAGGACTTTCCCGATAAATATAGAATATTAACAACGGAAAATAAGTTTTTTTATTCACAAATAACTAACATAAATCATCAGAAATGGGGGGTAAGAGAATATGAAAGGACCCAAGCAAAATGATCTTTCACTGCGCCAAAAGCCTGAGCCTCTAAGACACTCTGAATTAACCGAGGATCAGGTTATGCTGCGCACCTTCATTGCCATGTGTATTCCTGCTATTGCAGCAATTCTGGCAATGGGGACAATGGCTCTCTTCAATATTCTAGCCGCAGTAGTAACTGCCGTCATCTGTCATTTTATTATCAAAAAACTGGAAGCACAGGACACAAAAACACTAGGAGAAACAACCTACGAATCACCCTATTCACCTCTGGTAGCAGGCATGATAGTCGGACTCTGTATGGGTGAACTGTCACCCTACTGGATAACAGCTATCGTATCTGCAGTAACAATGATTGGATTCAAGTGGGCTCAGGAGAAGTATCTGGGCCGCAAGGTAATCAACCCCGCTGCCGGAGCAAAAATGCTGGTGCTGCTCATTATTACTTTCATGTGGTTTTTGCCTGACTCTCTGGCCTCCGGTATGCTCTTTTATCCCGAACATCTGGCCTACAATCTTTTTACCGCTGAAGGCTTCCAGGGTGCCATGGAATTAACCGAGGTAATGGGTTTTTACGGCACCGAAAACCTCAGTGTTACTGAAAGTTTACTACTCTGGAAAAGGCACGGCTGGATTGGAGGAGCTTCCGGAATAGCAACCCTGGCATCAGGTGTTCTGCTGGCCTACTGGATCAAACTTAAATGGAGAATTTCTTTAAGTTTTCTCGGTGGTATGGCAGTCCTGGCAGCACTTATGGGCCTGGCGACCGGTGGTCCTGTACTTACCAGAATCGCCTTTCACGTCTTTACAGGAAGTGTAATTTTCTTAGGATTTTACATGGCAACTGAACCTCAGACCACTCCCACAACCTTTACCGGGCAGTATATCTTCGGAGGGCTACTGGCTCTGTTAACCATGGGTTTGACTTTAATCGGCCTCTATGGCGCTTCCTTTGTGGCTCTGGTAATATTAAATCCCTATGCCCCGTATATTGATAGAATCGGCCTGAAAGAAGCCTTCGGGAAAGGCAAGAAGGTTTTCAGCCCGGGCCAGGATATTGACCTTTCCAAAGATACCACCTCACCGGTTTTAGTTTATGATTCCTCAAAATGCATTATGTGTCAGCGCTGTGTTAAAGCCTGTGATGAGCTTCAGGAAAAGGGTATTCTGGGACTTGGGGATAGAGGTTCCAATATCTTTACCACCGCTGGTCTGGGAGAAAGAGGATTTTCAGAATGTGATGGCTGCGGTCAGTGCTTTGAACTCTGCCCCACCGGAGCTTTAACAGAAAAAATCCATACCGAACCAGTCCGCAAATGGGAAGCAGACAGCAAGGTCAGAACTACCTGCAGCAATTGCGGGACCGGCTGTCAGATGAATGTTTATACAAAAGATAACGAATTAATCCGCGTCGAAGCAGTCGATGCGCCTCCAAATTATGGTTCTCTCTGCATTAAAGGTAGATTTGGTCATACCTATGTTGACTCACCTGACAGGCTTAAATACCCTCTTCTAAGAAAAAATGACGATTTAATCCCGGTAACCTGGAACCGGGCTCTGGAAGAAATATCCTATAAACTCAATAAAATTAAAAAAGAGCACGGACCGGAAGCAATTGGTGGGCTGGCATCTGCTAAAAGCAGTAACGAAGAAAACTATCTTTTTCAGAAATTAATGAGAGCCGGTCTGGGTACCAACAATGTTGATACTTCCAATCGTCTCTGTCAGGTCTCTTCAGCTAAAGCAATGGAAAAAGCCTTTGGCTGTGGAGCAATGACCAATTCTATTACTGAGTTTGCTGACGCTGATTGCATTGTTGTATCCGGTTCCAATACCTCGGCAGCTCATCCTGTTATTGCTCAGTACATCAAGGAAGCTGTCAGAGAACATGGAGCAGATTTAATTGTCATAGATCCCAGAGAGGTTGAACTGGTAAAGTGGGCCAGCCTCTGGCTCAGACCGAAAAATGGCACTGATACCGCCCTGATCAATGGCTTAATGAATGTAATTCTGGATAAAGGGCTGGAAGATCAGGACTTTATCTCAAGCAGAACCGAAGGATTTTCAGATCTGAAGGAAAATATTAAGGATTACACCCCTGAAAAGGTATCAGAAATTACCGGTATAGCTGGTGAAGACTTAATCAAAGCAGCTGAAATGTATGGTAAAGCAGAGAAGGGTTCTATTGCCTTCGCAACCGGTATGACTCAGCATGAATCCGGTACTAAAAATATTAAAGCCCTGGCCAATCTAACACTGCTTACTGGCAATATTGGCAGGCCCTCTACCGGCTTAAACCCATTGCAGGGACAGAATAATGCTCAGGGTGCCAGTGATATGGGCGCCATGCCTGATTATCTACCAGGATATCAGAAAGTCAATAATGAAGAAGTTCGCAATAAATTCAGCCAGAACTGGAACAGTGAAATTCCAGAGCAACCGGGACTTACCATTACGGAAATGATTGACGAAGCAGCTGCCGGAAATTTAAAAGCACTAATAGTGATGGGAGATAATCCGGTATTATCCGAACCTAATAAACTTCAGACTGAAATGGCTCTTGATAATCTAGAGTTTATGGTGGTCATAGATCCTTTCCTGAGTGAAACAGCCGAAAAAGCTGATGTTGTTCTTCCAGCTGTTACTTTTCTGGAGAAAGATGGTACTTTTACCAACACTGAACGCCGGATCCAGTGCATTAATAAGACTCAAAATTCTCCCGGAAAAGCTAAAGCTGATTGGGAAATTTTGGCGGCGATCGGAGAAGCAATTGGTTGTGAGCTTGAATACAGAAATACTTCTGCTATCATGAAGGAAATTGCTGCTCTAACTCCGCTATATCAGGGAATTAACTATAGAAGTCTCTGGTCAGAGGGCCTGCAATGGCCTGTAAATGATAATCAGGAAGGCACCCCTTATCTGTACAAGGATAGTTTCCTGACCGAAAATGGTAAAGCCAGATTTAATCCGGTTGATTTCAGCCCCGGGCAGGAACAGACTGATGAAGAATATCCCTTCAATCTCTCAACCGGTCGCAGTTTATTCCATATCAGAACCGGTTCCATGAGCAGAAGGTCGGAAGCCTTAACAGCTCAGTTAAACGAACCCTATATAGAAATCAGCAATGCTGATGCGGAAAGACTTAATATTTCAGATGGTGAGGATATCAAAGTTAGTTCCCGCCAGGGAGAAATTACTGTAAAAGCCAGAGTTACTGACAAGGTCACAAATGGACAGGTATTTATGCCAATTCACTTTGCTGAGTCTCCAGTCAATAAATTAACCAGTAATATAATGGATCTGGAATCTGGAGTACCGGCTCTAAAAAGTACTCCCTGTCAAATTAACAAAATTACTCAGGAAGAAAAATTGCTTGTCCAATAATCTTACCATTTGGAGGTGAACAATATGGCCTTTGAAACTGAGGAATTAAAAGCCATTGATAATATAATTGAGAAAAATAAGGCAGCCAAAGATAAAAATAGATCTCCTCTTCTAACTGTACTGCAGGATATCCAGGACTTCTACGGCTGGCTGCCTGAAAAAGCCTTAATCAGAACCTCACAAAAACTATCTGTTCCCCTGGTCTCTTTATTCGGGCTGGCTTCCTTTTATAATGAATTTCGTTTGAAGCCTCTAGGGAACTATCATATTGTAGTCTGTACCGGAACAGCCTGCCATGTGCGGGGTGCCCCTCTTCTGGTATCCGAACTGGAGAGAATAATAGGTATAAAAACAGGAGAAGTTTCTCCAGATCAGATGTTTTCTCTGGAAACAGCCCGCTGTATCGGAACCTGCGCTATTGCTCCGGTAGTTATTGTTGATGGTGAATACCATGGAAATATGACTAAAAAAGAAATTCAAACCCTGGTAAATGAGATGAAAGGGGGTAATAATAACAATGAAGAAAATTAATTCACCTGAAGATTTGAAATCCAGACAGGAGAAAGCTAAAAAGTCTCAGCACGCCAAAGAAAAATATATTTCTATACCCGGTGGAACCTGCGGGTTGGGAGCAGGAGCTAAACCTGTTATTGAAAAAACAAAAGAAGTAATTGCAGAAAAAGGCCTAGAAGACAAAGTGGGGCTTAAAATCACAGGCTGCCAGGGGTTTTGTGAGCAGTACCCTCTTATTGTTATTAGACCCCAAGGCATATTCTATGTCAAGGTTAAGCCTGAAGATGTCCCTGAAATCATCGAAGAAACAATTATGAATGACAGAATAGTTGAACGCCTGCTTTATACAGACCCAGAATCATCCGAAAAGGTTACCAGCGATGAAGAAGTTCCCTTTTACAAGTATCAAAAAAGGCTGGTTTTTAAAAATAATAGATTTATTGAACCAACCTCAATTGATGATTATTTTAGCGTTGATGGCTATACTGCACTGGCAAGAACCCTTTACGAAATGTCTCCTGAGGATGTTATCGATGAAACAATTGACGCCGGACTTAGAGGACGGGGAGGTGCAGGTTTTCCGGCGGGGAAAAAGTGGAAATACTGCCGGATGGAAGAAGCAGAGCCCAAATACCTGGCCTGTAATGCTGACGAAGGCGATCCTGGAGCCTATATGGACCGTAGTATTTTAGAAGGCAACCCTCATCTAGTTATAGAGGGCATGATAATAGCAGCCTATGCCATTGGATCCCACCAGGGATATATTTATGTCCGGGCTGAATATCCCCTGGCAGTTAAACATACCAGGCAGGCTCTGGAAGATGCTCGAGAAAATGGTCTTCTAGGCGAAAATATTATGGGTTCAGGTTTTGATTTTGATCTGGAGGTTGCTGTAGGTGCCGGGGCTTTTGTAGCTGGTGAATCAACAGCCTTAATGCATTCTATTGAAGGCAAAAGACCGATGCCCAGACAGACGCCCCCCCGCTCCGTTCAGCAGGGACTCTTCGGTAAGCCAACTGTCTTAAATAATGTTGAAACATTTGGTAATGTGCCTTTAATCATAATGAATGGTGCTGATTGGTTTAAAGAAATTGGAACAGAAAATAGCAAGGGAACCAAGATTTTTTCTTTGGTAGGCAAGGTAAATAACACCGGTTTAATTGAAGTTCCCATGGGTATAACACTCCGAGAAATAGTTTTTGATATCGGTGGAGGCATCCCGAACAACAAGAAAGTAAAAGCCATTCAGACTGGAGGTCCTTCCGGAGGTTGTATCCCCGAAGATCTCTTTGACCTCAAAGTGGATTTTGATGAACTATCCAAAGCTGGTTCCATGATGGGATCTGGCGGTATGGTTGTAATGGATGAGGATACCTGCATGGTCGATGTCGCCAAATTTTTCCTGGACTTCTTAAAGGATGAATCCTGCGGTAAATGCCTTCCCTGTCGAACCGGTATTCCCAGGATGCTGGAAATACTGACTAGAATTACAGAAGGTCAGGGGTCAGAATCAGATCTCATTAAACTTGAGGAAATATCCAACACCATTAAAAAGACTGCTCTTTGCGGTCTGGGAGATTCTGCTCCCAATCCGGTTCTCTCAACAATTAAGTATTTCAGGGATGAATATGAAGCCCACATTCATGACCTGGCCTGCCCGGCTGGAGTATGCCCCAACTTGATCTACTACAAAGTTGATGAAGAAGAATGCAAAGCCTGTGATCGCTGCCGGAAGGCCTGTCCTGTTGATGCCATTACCGGAGAGCCGGGTGGAGATGCCTATATAATTGATAATAAAATTTGCATCAGCTGCGGAACCTGTATAGAAGAATGTCCCTTTGATGCTATCAATGTTATTCCAGGACAGCAAAAAGATTCCGAAAAGGTTAATAAAATTGCTCACAAATAAATAAAATTATACCCGAAAGGAGGAAAAATAATGGGAGAAAATAATATGGTTACTATAACCATAGATAATAAAAAAATTAGAGCCAAAGAAGGCGCTAATCTTTTAAAAACTGCCTGGGATAATGAAATTGATATTCCCGGCCTGTGTTTTCACCCCAAGCTGACACCTACTGCTGCCTGCCGGCTCTGCGTGGTTAAAATTAATGGCAGCGAATGGCCTCAACCTGCCTGTACCACTATGATTGAGGAAGGTATGGAAGTAGTAGCCTTTGATGAAGAACTGGAAAAACACCGCCTCAACCTGATTGACCTGATGTTAAGCGAACATGAATGCAACTGCGTCATGTGTGATTCAGCCGGGGATTGTGAACTGCAGGAGCTGGGATATCGTTATGAGATTATGGGAATCAGCCCCAAAAAATTCAGGAAAATCTACAGCAACGTCACCAAAAAACATCATAAGCTTCCAATTCTGAGACACTTTGCCTATGATTCCGATGAAACCCGGGAAAAATATCCCAAGGAAAGCGGTTCCTATTCTGGAGAACCTAAAGATTGTATAAGATGCGGCTACTGTGTGGAAGCCTGTCCCAATAATCTATATCCGGTATTAATAATGGAAGCCGTTAAATATGATCAGCAGGAACTGCTGGAAAGACTTTCACCTGAGGACTGTATTCGCTGTGGACTTTGCTCCTTTGTCTGTCCCGGCAGAATCAAACTACCCGATTTCTTTCACAAAGAAGAAAAAGAGGTTGAGAAGGAAACTGAAAAAGAAACTGTTTGATAATAAATTGATAGATTGCTCCAGAGCTTAATTGATTTTTCTCTATTACAGAAATTTTTTAATTCAGCCAAGATAGTATCAGGAGGTGAACTGTCCAGTAATGTTGAAAAGAAATGTATATTTAAGCGTATTTTTTACGGTGCTGCTGATCTTCGCCTTCATATTTATATATGGGATTGGAGATTACCGCATGCCAACTCCTGCAGCAGAACCAGAACCGGCTGTAGTTGAGGAAGAACCTGTTGAAGAGGCAGAAGTCTACACCGGAATCGGAGAAGGTTACGGTGGAGAAATGACAGTGGAAGTATTTCTGGATAAGGGACAGATCGTTGATATCAAAGTGATTGAACATCAGGATACAGATAACTTTGCTATTCCTGCTTTTGAAGATCTGACAGAGGCAGTTATTGAAGCCCAGAGTACCAATGTTGATCTAATTTCAGGAGCAACAGCTTCCAGTGAAGGGTTTCTGGCTGCAGTTGATGATGCTCTGGCCCAGGCCGATCCTACTGAAATACCCGAAGCAGAAACCTATACCGGCACCGCCGAAGGGTATGGTGGAGAGCTAATGGTTGAAGTCCTGTTAGCAGAGGGAGAAATATTAAATATCAGGGTCATAGAACACAGCGAAACCGATGGTATTTCCGACCCTGCCCTGGAAGAAACACCGCAGGATATAGTGGAGTCTCAAAACACCGAGGTTGAGGCAGTCTCTGGTGCTACCGTTACCAGTGAAGCCATCATGGCAGCTGTTCGGTCAGCCCTGGATGAAGCAGATTGGGGCCCAGAAGTAGCACCTCAACCGGACGAAGCTCAGGCTTATACAGCAACTGCTGAAGGATATGGTAGCGATCTTACCGTTGAAGTTGAGCTTACAGAAAGAGAAATTATCAATGTCAGAGTAATAGAACACAGCGAAACCGAAGGTATTGCTGAACCAGCTCTGGAACAGACACCGCAGGATATCATCGATGCTCAAAGCACCAATGTCGATGCTGTCTCCGGTGCCACTGTTACCAGCGAAGCTATCATGGCAGCTGTCCAATCTGCCCTGGATGAAGCTGACTGGGACCCTGAAGAGGAACCAGTGGAAGAGCCTGAACCGGCTGTCGAACCTGAACTGGAAAAAGCCTATACCATAACTACCACTGCTGAAGGTTACGGCGGGGAAATGACAGTCGAAGTAGATGTTATGATTGCAGATGTCAGAGTTGTGGACCATAAAGAAACGGAAGGACTGGCAGAACCGGCCCTGGAAGAAGTTCCCCGGGCTATTGTTAAAACACAGAGTACTGATGTTGATGTCGTTACCGGGGTAACAAAGACCAGTGAAGCTGTTATAGAAGCAGTAAGACGGGCATTAACGGTGGAGGAACCGGAGCCTGAGGAGCCGGTAGAAGAAGGACAGGTTTTAACCGGTACAGCCGAAGGTTATGGGGGAGATTTAACTCTGGAGGTTAATATTGACGCCGCCGGTCAAATTACTGCCATTGAAGTTATCGACCACTCCGAATCAGAAGATATCGGGGAACCGGCCTTTGATGTGGTACCCCCGGCAATCATTGAAAGCCAGGATACCGATGTCGATATCCTCTCGGGAGCAACCAAGACCAGTAAAGCTATAATTACAGCAGTCGAAAGAGCACTGGCCGACAAACAACCTGTTGAAAGACCTCCGGTTGAAGCAGAGCCGGTATTTGATCTGGAAGACGGCAGCTATACCGGCAGCGGTTCTGGCTTTTATAATGATATCGAAATAGAAGTTGTTATTGAGGATGGCCGGATTACCAGCATTGAAGTGATCTCCCATGAAGATGTTCCTGATAATGCTGAACCTGCCTTTGAAAAGTTAATTTCCGATATTCTGGCCAGCCAGTCTACCGAACAGGATACAGTTTCCGGGGCAACCTATTCCTCAGAGGGCTTTCTGGAAGCCCTTGAGGATGCTCTCGGGTTATAACATTAAGCCATTAATCCAGTTCACAATTTAAAGATTATGTAAACAGGACAAAAGCCGGAGCGTTTCCGCTCCGGCTTTTTACTATGTTTTAGGTTTTATGTTTCTTAGGCGGCAGAAATTGCTTCTACCGGACATTCATCGGCACAGATCCCGCAGTCTGTGCAGAGCGCTTCATCAATCTCATAGGAAGGATTACCCTCGGAGATTGCTTCTACCGG
>LKMJ01002275.1_pt1 | contig 17542 bp, 28 predicted proteins | sample 643391 | NCBI WGS metagenome assembly LKMJ01 (sample SAMN04112250, study PRJNA286221) | soda lake metagenome | biome: soda lake; feature: Kulunda Steppe; material: water; isolation source: sample PL-Br10 brine of Picturesque Lake | place: Russia: Kulunda steppe | collected 2010-07
GTGGACGCTGACGAGTGCTGTTCCGCTGGTGTTACAGGAGTCGGTTGCGACGGTGAAGATGCTGTTTGGGAAGCTGAGGATTTCTCGGGTGATGTCTAGTGAGATGGCTTGTGCGCCAATTGTTCCAAGACAGGCGATTGTGGTGAAGAAGATGTATCCTGTGAGCCATCCGAGTGCGAATCCGTTGATGTAGATAATGGTGATTACGAGTTTTTTGATGAATGCGGTTAGTGTGCGTGGGAGAGTGAATTTTATTCCGAAGTGGTCTTTGAGGACGCTCCCAGGGGTGGATGGACTTTCGGTTTTGTCTTTGTCCAGTCTCCCTTTGTCTTTGTCTGTCATTATAGTGTTGTTTTTGGTGCTATGGTTTTTATGTTTCGGTCGTCCGTTACTATATTGTTGTTATATAATCGGTGAAATGTTTATATACTCGGTTGAAAAAGATTAGATGTATATGAGTGTTCTCAAAAGCTTACGAGAAAGCGTTGCTGGATACTTCTCATTTGGTAGTGCGGAGCCACAGAATATTGGTATTTATGGGCCGCCCAATACAGGGAAGACAACGCTTGCGAACAGGATTATTAGTGATGTAAAAGATGAAGAGTCAGAAGACGAGGGAGAGACAGAGGTCGGTTCAGCAAGTCATATCCCGCATGAGACTCGGCAAGCAAAGCGTGAGGAAGAAGTAACGATTGAACATGATGGAAATGAAGTGAAACTTCATATTGTTGACACGCCAGGTGTCGCAACAAGTGTTGACTATCAAGAGTTTACAGAGCATGGGATGGAGAAAGAAGACTCTGTAGAGCGGGCACGAGAAGCAACTGAAGGAATCGCTGAAGCGATGCATTGGTTGAAGGAAGATATTGATGGTGTGATTTATGTTCTTGATAGTACCCGAGACCCATTCACGCAGGTCAATACGATGTTGACTGGTATTATCGAGAGTCAGAACTTACCGATTCTTATTTTCGCTAATAAGATTGACTTGGAGGATTCAAATGTTGAGCGAATTCGGAATGCGTTTCCACAACACACAGTTGTTCCACTTTCCGCAAAAGAAGGGGATAATATGGAGACAGTTTATGCTGAGATTGCGGAACAATTCGGGTGATATCTATGACGGGAACAATTAAAACAGAAAACGGCGTTCAGTTAAAGTTAGTAAGCAAGGAGAAACTATCTGATATGGGTCAGATGGAGAAGATTCGATACATCCTTGATGCGATTAAGGATAATACTGTTGTTATCCTTGAGTCAGGGTTATCTCCAGATGAGGAAGGAAAATTAGTTGAACGGACGATGCACGAAATCAATGATGATTTTTCAGGGATTGAAATCGAATCCTATGCGAGAGAAGAATCTTCATCAGGGTTAATGTCAAAACTTCTCAGCCGAGATGACCGACAAAATCGGCTTACAGTCATCGGACCTGCGAACAAGATGGAAACTCTCCATAAAGATGATTCACTTATCGAAACACTGGTGAAATAAAAATGCCTCATGAATGTAACACTTGTGGTGAGATTTACCCAGACGGGTGTGAGGACATTCTGAGCGGGTGTAAGAGCTGTGGGAGTAAGAAGTTCCAGTATATCGGAGAACATCCAGAGGATACAGAAGAGTCGCCACGCTTGAAACCAAGTACCCAAAAAGAAGATAACTCACAGAGAGCCGCACGGAGTGAGGTTGTCTCGAAAGATGAGTTACCCCCACGGATGGACTTGAATCGGTCAAATACATCTGAAGAGAACTCAAACCCACAGAGCGAAGAACAGATTCCAGGAAGTCCTGTGATGAGTGAAGAACGAGATGTGAAAGATATCAAGGACATCCTTAATGACCAATTTGAGGGGATTAAGATTATTCGACCTGGGGAATATGAGATTAATATCACGAAGCTATTTGAAGGGGATTCACATATCATTACTGTCCACGAAGATGGTAAGTTTATTGTGAATGTACCCAAAACATTCGAGGATTCTTAAAATATAAAGTAGCCGAACCTTTATAATCTCTGTACTGGTATAGTACTGTATATGGATTTAATCTCTATCGCCTATATCACAGGCATTCTTACTGTTGTCTTATTTGGGCTGTCTACAGTCTCGTATAAGATGTATCCGCAGTATTCACACATATTGACAACTATTTCATTATCGATTTTTAGTTTATTTTGGGTGTCGTTGTTCCCATATTATGTTTTCCAGACCCGTAGTTTCGTGTATGGAATTTTGATTGTAACTGGAGTTCCACTTACATTGTATATTGCGTATCAGTATTACCACTCACCAGAAAAGTATACAACGATGCCACAGGTAGTGACTTTTATCTTTATTGCGTCTGTGTTGTATGCCCCACTTGAATTATCAACGAGTTTCCGTCAAGCCGCTATTGAACTGATAGCATATCAGACATATTATATTATTCAACTGTTTGGCATCGATGTTGAATTGATTACAGGCCCGGATTACGGGTATATGAGTGCGTTAGCGTTCCCGAATCCTGACCCTTCGAATAATGGTCGATTGATTACTTATATTGAGCCAGCATGTACAGGTCTTGGAAGTATGGCTGTGTTGATTGGGTTGATTTCAATTAATAAGATATCTCTTGGGAAAAAGATTGGTCTTATTGCGGTGAGTGTAGTGGTGATTCACATTCTGAACATCATTCGGAATGTGTTTATCGCTGTGGGATATGGGTTACAGTGGTTCCAGTTTTACCCAGAGACAGTTCAGCGTTTACTTCAGTTACAATATGAGAGTTTAGTATCGTTTATTATTGCGGATAAGGTTATTGCTCAGTTATTGAGTGCGATTGTATTGGTTATACTGATATATGTATTGACATATCTTATTCCACCGTTCAAGAAGTTTTTAGTTACCTTTATTGAAGAATGGGTTGAACCTGTTTTAGGGAAGGTGGACTAACGGTTATATCCGATTTGAGAAGAGGACTGGTAGAATTCGAGGAAGCATTAATCCTGTGAAGTGGTGGAAGAACACTAATATCATTGGGGCGAGGAAGAATCCGTACCATCCTAAGATAAGTGGGCCAGAGATATATGCGAAGATAAGCATTCCAAGGTGAAGGTTTTTCCCTGAGACATATGGTCGGATAACTAAGTCGGGGATAAAGTCCACGAATAGTGAACTAGAGAAGACGAATATGATGACATATAGGCTGAGGCTTAAATCTCCTGTAGAGAGGGTAATAAGGAATAGATAGATGGAGATGGGGATATACACAATCTTCATCCCAATCATCGGTACAATACTGGCTAATCCTGCGAAAATTCCAAATAGGACTGGGTATCCGAGTGTGACTTCGGCTGGTGCGATTAAATTGTAGAGCATGAATACAATAATTGCGATGAATCCTGTGAGAATCATGTTAAGTATATTTCCGAAGAATACTGAGTGTAGGTCTTCATCTACTCGTTGCCAGAATACAGTCCACATCGGGGTGATATAGGAGACTCGTTTTTCTGACCAGTTGGCGAATTTATTATCGTCTTTGAGTAAGTAAAACAAGACAACCAGCATAATGACTAAGTGAACGACAAATCCGCTGAGAATATTTACCATTAAGACACCCCAGCTAACAAATTGGTCGATAAGTTCGGGTTCAAGTCCTTCTGCTTGCTCTAATAAGAGAATCGGTCGTTGTATCAGTGAGGCAGCACTAAATGAGAACCCTTCTGGAACAAGTTGTTGGTATTCATTTAGGTTGTAGGAGGCTAAAAATCGTTGAATTTCGTAGACGGCAATTGAAGAGATGTAAACGAAGAATAAGAGAATTGGAAGGACAGCACTAAAAATCGTAAGGACTGCTGATATAGTTGAGTTTTCGATTACGAGTTGAATTCGTTTGTATAATGGTCTGGTGCAGTAATATAAAAAGATGGCAAGGACGATTGCGCCGATAAATTGGAGGACTACATACGCAGCTACAAAGAAGAATGCTAACCCAATTAGGGTCCAAAATGCGACATCAGGTTCAGTTATTTTATCTGTTATACCTGCCACGATTAATCAGCTTATGGTTCAGGTACTAACCATATAAGTACTTCGGAACGAAAATTAGTCTTCGTCTTCACTTTCTGTATCGGTGTCGTGATTTTCTGGAATGACTGTTAAATGGTCTATTCCAATTGATATTTGTGAACTCATATATGAATAAAGTGTAGTAATGTTTAAAAAACTACCCATAAGTCTGTTTTATTTACTAAATTAATACTATTACTTTAAGTTATATTATAGAAAATCAGTAAGCGATTGAACAGAGATATCTTCTTCAACTACAACTAATTCATTGCTTCTGGCTTTTGAGAGCATATCTACGGTTCCAGTTGAATCACCGTCTCGAATAGCAATTAATGCATCAGCATATTCAGCCATATCTCCGTTCCGTATTGGGCCAGCAGCGTTTCCGTGTTCATCCCAATCTGCTTCAAATACTGTACACTCGATGTCGTTTTCGTCAGCCCATTCTTCACCAAGTGTATCCATTCCACGACAACCCCCTGACACAACTTCTGAGATTTCCCAATCAACTTGTTGTTCAATAACTTCGTCTAAGATTGATTTATCGGTAATTGAACGAGAACCAGCGATAATTGTTTTTAATCCACTCATACTGGTACTGTTATATTTGGGTGTATAAAATTCCTCTGATTGGTATCTGTGAATTAGCTATCAAGAACTTCGATTACATCAAAAATGAAATCGAAGACACCGAAGTAGAAGAATGCCATAAAGAATAATCCGAACAGCGCAATCCACACCATTTTCATTAACGCACCCCACACAAGTAGGACTCCTGAGAGGACGAAGAACGGTACTGAGGCTATCATCATACTTTCGATAGCGATGATGACTCCGATTAATCCGAATAACCCAGCTAATAACAGACGAAGCATTTTATATAAATCATCAAATTTAGTAAGTAAAAGTGTTCTCCTTGTAAGGTTGGATAGCAAAGTATATAAGGGAGACTCTACTTATCCCTACTACAACCGTGCTAATATACCTGTTTGTGGGACTTATATCCTTTTTTGTCGGTACTGGGATAATCTCTATCACAACACTATACCGCCATAGTACCGAACCAACGAGAACACAGAAGCTTAAATCCAGCATAAGTGGATTCAAGTATGGACCAATAGCTGTAGTAATGTACTTGATGGTCGGAGCAAAGAAACTAAAAAAGTGATTGTTCGGATTCTAAACAAACCCTTTCTGTGATGACTTAAAGTTTAAGTAAATATTGAGTTTTATTTATAAATCAGATAGTAGTTACTGAATCAGAGCCACAGGAGTAAACAGTAGAATCTTCGATATATGATGGCTCCGTATATACTCCGATATCAACACCTGTTGCTTCACTCATACACTGGTTTAATGGGTGGTGATATTCTTCTCGGAGTAATACATCCAATCCTCCAACAACTCCTGATTGTGACCCTCCTGAGACCAGTATTGCTAAATCTAAATCTGAACGGAATGGTTCAAATTCGCCTGATACCACACTTCCGACGATAAACACATCATCTATCTGTATTGATTCATCTACTTCAGTATTATATTGAGTTACTCCTTTCGAAATAATTTGCCAGAGTCTATCTGTATTTACTTTATTAATACTATCCATATGTGGTGTTCACCAGTAGAACTCTTCACTCAGGCGAATACGATAATCATCATATATGTCTCCGACAACATCTGCGCCTTGCGCCCGTTCATGTCCAGTATATTCATCAACGAGGATTGGGTTTCCATCGTCATCTCGTTGGAACACCCAGCCCTGACCGACATATGCACTGTCTGTTACATACACAGCGGCGGCTTTTCGAATCCATTCAAATTCATTGAAGAGAGATTTAACTGTTTCTTCGATTTTATTGTAATAATTTCCGAACATCACATCAATTGTGTTGCACGGGTTTACATTGTCTTCATCCCATCGGTCTATGAGATAGTTGTTTAGTACTTCTTGGCGAGTAAGTGGATTTGAGGAAGCCATTGGTACTTGCTTCTCAGGATTTTTAATAACCAGTCGTACATTCGTCCATTTTCGTCCCATACCTTATTATATACATCGCTATCACATTAAACCTGTTGATTTGCCTCTCCGATGAGTCTTTAATAATTCTTTACAATTGCTTCTATATATGAATCTCACCATTAACAAAAATCAGATACAATTCACAGGGGATTGTGCGTCGAAAATCCCTTGTTTAGACTCTGGGTTTCTGGAGCCTATAACGGATACAATCGATAATATGATTGCGTTTTTCTATACTGAAGAGAACTTACCAACAACTCGAAAGATACAACCAGACTCTGACGGGTTCTATATTCATCATTCGGACTTGGCATCGGCACTTTCTGTGAAGCAATCTCAATTAACTGTTGAGTGGGTTGAATCAGAGTTAGTATTTTTGGTTGATATTCCATCGGATGTTACTGAATCAAAATTAAATTGGGTTCCTGAACGAGATGGACCATTACCGATTAGTTCACGAGAGGCAGTTTTCAAATATCCAACTGTTCAAGTGTTTAAACTACAGCGAGGGAAGTCTGGCGGGACTGTTGGGATTGCTTTTGAACCAGATATCCATTCTAAACAAGAAGTAGTAGATTTATTCTTTCAGGAGAATATTAAGCATGTGAAATCACGAAGTCTTCGGTCATTGTGTTTAGAAGCAGGAAATCAATGGTCGTCTGAGATTCGTGATTCAGCAGAGAGATTTGCCCCTGAGTTGTTTGACTTTTCTGAATATTCGCCAGATAGAAGTCCTGTTATTGAGTCGTTGATTAGTGAGAAAGGGTCAGAGTGTATGTCTTGTGGGATTGCTCGGAGTGAGCAGATAACGGAGTTCGGGCGTGATTTTTCGGTGAATGTATCTCAGGAGACGGTGTTGTGTAGTAAATGTCAGAGTAAGTCAACTTGAGACCGTAACTGTTTTAACTGTGGGAGGTAGAGTATATAGGTATAATGAAGTACTATGATACTGAACTGAATGTTGATGTTGTTCTTCAACTTGATTCTCATAAGAATGGTCAGAAGTGGACGGTGACGAATGCTGAGACTGGTGAAGAGCTGGAGACTATTTCACGAGCTGAATATAATCGGCGTCAGGACGATAGGTATATCTAAGCTGTGTAGGAGTTTTGGACGATTTGTTTTACTTCTTCACTCACATCGAGTAGCGGATTCTCTGGGGTGATATGTGTTGTGTATGAATATGAATCTGTCTGAAATGGTCGTTGGTAGATTCGAACAGTTACATCAGTTAATGTATCAACATCCCAGCGTTTGTCTGGTGTAACTTCAACACGGAAATCGGAGTTTTCAAAGTATAATGTGCCACTTGACCCTTGTTCGGCAAACTGAAGGGACGGGAGACCAGATAACTGTAAGTCTTTTTCAACAGCCGTAATAATCTGACTTTCGATAGAATTCATGTGTATGTGTGAGTTTTCTGAAATGGTAAATAAAGATTGTGGCTGTTTCGAAACAACTATACATAGTCGGCATCTAACTGAAAGTAAGAAATGCATTTCGTATATATTGTTAGGTGTTCTGATGACTCGTTATATACAGGCTATACAACAGATGTTGAACGGCGTGTTAGTGAACACAATTCCGGAGATGGTGCAAAGTATACACGAGGTCGTACACCAGTTACTGTAGTCCATACAGAAACATTTGAGACACAATCAGCGGCGATGTCTCGGGAGTATGAAATTAAGCAGTTGTCTCGTGATGCGAAGCTCCAGTTGATTGAAGAATCATAGAATTTAATTCTTCAACAGAAAAATCATCTATATTCTGTACAATTTCTAAGACTTCTTCTCGATTAATCTTCACTTCTGTCTCCGAAGTTGCTAAACCAGCGTTTTCTTGCAATTCACGCATACTAGCGACGGCGAGGAAGTGTGGAATCGCCCATCCCTTATATGCGGATGGTTTGTTGTCTAATAACCAATTAAGGAACGCATTTGAACTCTCGAAGTAGGAGTCAGCATACTCAATCACTTCTGAGATTATTGCATCGGTGTGCGTATGTGATGTGGAGGCAAACTCAGTTTGTGATAAGTCATATTTATCGACTAATTCAGCTGGGATATAAATATTATCTTCACTATGGTAATCATCATATACATCCTTTACTATGTTCACATATTGAAGCAATAACCCATATTCTCGCCCTAAAATATGTAATTCTTCTTTTGAAACATCCTCATATGAGACATCATAAGTCACATCAAGTAAATCAATAATCATATGTCCGACTGTTCCTGCTACATAATAACAGTATTCATCTAATTCAGTAAACGATTCAATTCTAACGCCAACTTTATCGCTGTCACGACCCATAAATTCCGCCATTCCAACAGTTAACTCGCTAACCCAGTTGTTCATCACTTCTTGTTCGTCTTTTGGTCGTGAGTGAAGAATAGTTAATAAGCGTTCAACTTCAAAGACTAATCTCCAGTCAGGGTTATCTGAAACATCCATGGGTGAGATGTGTTGTTCAACGGATTCTCGGAACTCTACGCCATCTTTTTCTTGGAGTAGTGTTTCATTATACTGTGTTAATAATGTGATTTTTTCTTCCGAAGTGAGTCGGTCTGTATCTTCGATTGTATCTGGTATCCGACAGAGTAAGTATGCTAATGTCATCTGCTGTTCGTGGGTATCGGGAAGATATGAAATAGAGAGGGCAAATGTACGAGAAACTTTCTCAAGTTGGGTATCTGCCCATTCAATGTCGGGGGACATACTACTTACTCCAGCATCCAGTTATTAAATTCTTTTGGAGATATCAACAGAATTTGATGATGTGAATGTTTTTAATGTCAGTATTCATACTAATATATAAGACGAATGGTACACTTTGATAAGGGCAAGATGTATTATGGGGAATCTCCTCTTGAGCATAAAGAAACTGAACCAGTATTAGGGTGTACACTCACAGAGGAAGAGTTCAATTCAGAAACAACTATTCCTCGAACGGAATCCTCAATTCTACTTCATCCAGACAGACTTCATATTGGGAATGTTCTTATTATTTCATCACCACCAGATAATTCATTTTATAATGGTATCCGTACCAAGCGATTAGTGTTGATTCAGGATATTACTGCGAATCGGGATAATACGGTTACAATAGATGTCTTGCATTCTACTGGAGAGAAGACAGCCTTACAGTATTCGTGGAGTGAGAAAGTGTTTGTTACTGATGAGGCTAATCGAACGGTTTCTTGTAATCCAATTCCTGACAGATTACTTGTTCGGGTGTTTAATGATGCGGTCGCTGATATTGTTCCAGAATTATTATGAATGAAGGAGAGGTGATGAGCCTCTCCTATTGAATTAAGTGGTACCGTGAGGCGTCCCACCGCTCAGGCATGACGGACTTGCACCGCCCAACCCAAGAATGTACCCAGTTGGGTACAGTATACCATACACCGAGAGTGTATAAAAACTTTACTCCATATACTGGTTTGGGTCATATTTTCGCCAAAACTCAGCCGTATCTTTTCCAGTTGAAGTCAATAACTTTTTCATCCGTACAGTATTTGCTTGAAATACAGATGTCTCAGAAGAATACTCGGGAAGTGTGCGTTGATATCCAACAATATCTTCAAATGGTGGTAACGCATTTTGAGGAAACCACGCATGGGAAATCACAGTTCCAAGAAACGCTTCCTTCTGTATCACATCCGACTCAGGGTCAAATCTACCAGGAGTAAATGAGAAGTCCGTTAAATCATCTATTGATTGCTTTACTGTATAGTAATGTAATTGTTCTTCTGTATTAACAATCCAAATAACCAGGAACCCTTGTGAGAGATAATTTAATGTGACTTTCTGAATCTGTTTTGTTGTGTTCCGATGTTGGACTTCAACAGCAATCCCATTATATGGATAGTGTTGAGGAAACTCAAGGACAACATCAGCAATATATTCTCCAACTGGTGTTTCAAGGTGAATCTGCTTGGAGGGGAATGACTTTTTGAATTCATGTACCACTGCTCGTTTCATCTGAACATGTGTATGTGATTCCTGGCTTGTTGAACACTCACGCACAATTTGATTATTTGAATCAGGATGCCAGAAATGTGGTTTGGTACGAGTTGTACCTCTGTCCGTTTTACTCTCCCTGCGGTATTTCAGAATCCCGCTACAGTATGGGCACCTAAGTTCTTCTTTTTCTGTAAATAACTCTCCAACATCAGCAACCGAAACTAATTCGCCATCTGGTTTCTTCGCAAGGTTTGGCATTTATTCATCTACTGATTTTCGGACTGTAAGTGCTGGGAGAACACTCATAGCAGTAATGGTTAATGGGAAGTACTCAGGAAGGAAGATATGAATAGCTCCGAGAATTCCGAGTACAATTCCACTCAGTACAGCGATGTAAATTGCGATATCAATCAGTCCACTCAGAATTGTTAGACCGATAGCAATAGCGACAAGGATTACTGCTATTGTTAAGTACGGTGACTGCGTGATAAAGTCGATTATTGCCTCAAGCATACTTAGTAATAACAGAACGGTACCTTATTATAGTTCCGATTCTCAGAACCTGTTTAGATGTTGATTACGATTTCCACCTCGTCATATACACGACCACTTGAGGAATTCCCAACATTGATTTCATATTCAAAAGACTCTCGTTGTTCCGCACCACCATCGAGAACTCGGCAACTCCCAGACCCCTCTGCAACAGTCTTATCGTGTGACCCAAAAGACCGAGACTCAATTGAAATGTCCTGGGTGTGATACTCGCCATCGAATCCACGGGCGACAATATCCTGTATCAGACTGGATGATAGAGGCTGGCTACTTTCATCGCATTCTTGTACTTCACTAACATTCGGGTTTGAAACGACCTTAACAATCTGTGACATCATATATTAATTATCTTGAACCCATAAATAAGTACCGAATATACTGGGTTAGAGCTGACTTTCTGCACTGAGGACGGCGGGATTCAATGACAAGAACTCGATACTGTGTTCATCATCTAGTCGTACAGGGCTATATGGGATTGGCGTTAACTCTGTGATAACAAAGTATTCCTCCGTTTCAGTTAATTCTCTCCAGCTTCGATAATAATGCTGAATCTCGGAGTTTTCTACTGATTCAGCGAAGTATACATTCTGGATAACAGGTGTGGAATCCATACTCTTGAGGTATTGCCATGTAATGAATCCAACAGGCTCTGATTCTTTCATACAGACTATTGAGCGTTGGATATCCGGGGCATACTTCTCAATTCCACCTAATGACCTGAACCCATCCCACCATAATGAGGCTAAAAACGCATCATACAGCGACGGAGTATTCATCCCTTCCACAAAGTACATATCTTCATCATCCGTCTCATATACACTAACATCTGCGTCTGAGATAACAGTGTCAATCGTCAGTTTATCACGAGTATATTTCTTACCAGCAAACTCAACATACTGGATGTTATGGCAAGACCGACAAAGAATAAGGGTAATATCTCCCTTCCCCTCGGCTGTATGATATTCAAACTCTTCTATATTTGAACAGCCATCTTCACAAGGTTCAACGATTGATACGCCTTGCTCTGTTGTGACTCGTTCAATTGGCTCTAAGGAAGTAACATTATAAGTCTCCTCTAACTGTTCTTGAACGGATTGATATAGTTTATACGCTAACTCACAATCATCTTCTATGAATCCGACAGAATCACCAAAGTAAGATGTGTTTTGAACGGGAATATGTATCTGTGACTCGGATAATCCGTGTGAACTATGTACTTTCCAAGTATCTTCTTCTGGTTCGAAATAAGTAAATGAAATGTACTCGTCATATTTCACGATGATTAATCCCATCGGCATTGGTGTGTCCACAACATCTATAAAGAGGCTGTAGGGGATAATCTCATACTCTTCCGACGAATCTAATTCTACAAAATCATCTAAGTCTAATGCTGTAGCCCGTGGTAAATCTGGCGAATGTAGTTCCGAATCTGTATCCATACTTACTACAATTCAATCAAGACATATAAATTCCTTCCTCTTCTTCCTGTAACTCTGTCTCATATTTTGCGTCAATCACGCCATCTTGCAATAAGTTCTCAAGACAATAATCGCTTACACTTAAGGGGGATTCTGGAACAGGTGGGATACATTCAACCACACAAGAAGTATCTACTCCCTTCTTTTCTACTTGTAACCCAACCGGAGAAGACGACAATTCTAATCTATTCTTAATCTCATCAGGTTTTACAACCGTGTACGCTACCATACACCTACCTTCACACCGGATGCTTTTAAGATTTACTTATCTTAACCAATCAATTGAGTTCTCCGATTCCCTGATAATCGAAACAAGATTTGATATCGGAATTTCTCCATACTCCTCGCAGACAGTAACAACATCTTCAGTTAACTTAGTATCCGAGTGATTATCAAGTAAACCCACCCCATTTTCCGTGATATATACCTCATTCCGTGTATCACCTCCAAAGGTCACAGAAGAATCGACATATACTACCCCATGGTTCTCTAATTCCTGAATAAGAGATTCCACTTCTGAAGAATTAAGTGTGAATTTAGTTTTTTCAAATTGGAGTGAGTCTGTTAAAACTTCTCTATCAACCAAGTACATCAGAGCTATTAGCTGAGAGATAAACTGTGAATCTGATTGAGACTGTTGGTGATGTATAATCTGTAGTAAAGCAACTTCTGGCTCCGAAAGTTTGTAATCAGTGAGCATTATACTAAATCAGTAATCTCGTGAAAGGAATCATGAAGAATAATAAAGTTCTCTTCTGACATAGTGCTTTGAGATGAAGCCCTTTTGAAGGTTCCCGCACCCCAATTAGACCACGCAGCTAAGGCAACATCTCGGGCTGTCACTTCTACAGGTTCAGGGTCTAAGTCTGCTGTAATACCTAAGACACTCCACAGTTCATCAAGCCGTGGTTCCTCACAACACGAATCAATAGCATCACCAGCTGATTCTGCTTTTCGAGCAGTCATCTCTTCCGCTTCATATTCTGTGTAATTCAGCCGTCTAGTGAATTGCTTCGCATTAGTACCGAGTGAACTCATACAGTAATATTGGGTGTGTACAGTATTTAATAGTTATGAAATCGACACTATGAACTTGAAGTTATTCTGAGTCTAGATACACACGGTGATATCCTAGAGATAGTACAAGAAACACGGCAAGTGTTACTCCAACAGCTCCAGCGATTGGCTGAATAAGCGACTGCATTACCTCAGGGTCAACTAAGTAAATGAATAGTCCTGCTCCACTAAATCCTGAAATCCCTTTAAGAATCAACTCGTCTCGTTCGATATTCTCGTTTTATCATCCATCTTCTAAACTGTTATACAGTAAACATAAAAACTCTTCTGTTAATCAAAACTCCTTTAGAATAGGAAGAAAATATTTATATGTATGTTTAGTGAACAAACAACATTCTCAAGCATAGACCACCCAAGTATTCCAGATTCGTGTCCAGGTTGTGGTGGTGATGACGCAACAAAAGAGGTAACTGGTGACACTTCGTTTACTGTCACTTGTGATTCGTGCGGTGAATGGGTTTCGAATTAACTGAAAAGTGACCAATGAGTCTCGCAAGACTCACAGTATGCGATTTTATATACCCCTGTTCCAAACTTAGAAATCTCTGATTTTTCCCCGCAGGATGGACAGTTAGACACAGACCCGTAAATATACATTATTTAAGTATTATTCGGATTGGTTTAAATTGTTTTCATATGGTGATTGGAACCGTATTTTAGATGATGAATATACTTTTTAGAGTTTGAGAAAATTGATACAATCAGATAAACCTGAGGGAGTACAGAACAAGGTATTAAAAGAGATTACACAAGGTGAGGCAGAAAGCCCACGGCTTTAGCCGTGGCGTACATCACCTAACTGATTCCAGAATATTTTTGTATAATGGTGTATACTGTAGATGTATGTCAAGTTCTGTGACAGTTATTGAGTGGATTAATGGGTACACAGCGATAGCAGACTATACAGGAGACCTTTCTGAAGGAGATACATTCACGATTGAACCTCGGGAGTATGAATCTGATTCACTATTTGAACGAGTGTTCGGGACGAGTGGGCGATATAAATCAATTCACCGAAGTGCTGATGAAGTCCATATGAAAGTCCAATCTGTAGGAGAGACAGAATGTGTATTAGAGTTAATAGGTTAGGGTGAGTAAAAGAAATTTAATCCTAGATTCGTATTGTAGTTATATGGGAGATAAAGAAGTAAAATATCGAACCCCGAATGATGGATTGAAGACAGAACTTTTCGAGGATGTAGAAAGCGTTGACTGTGTTGGTCAAAATGATAGTGAGTATCTGGCGTTAATTATTGGTCACTCTTCAGGTCCAAATACAGTTGTTGAACCAGTAACTGACTTATACTCTGTTAACGACGCATAAAAGCGTTACAGGAGTATACTTAGTCCAAGAATGAATACAAGTGCGGAGAGGAATCTAACAGGAAGGTTTTTGTGCGTTGGTAAAGTGTACCCAACTCGATGTAGGAGGAGAATCCAGACTAAGACGAATATTGGATATGACCCTGTAAGTGGAGCTGCAATAGATAATTCGACAAGTGAGTATGTGTAGATTACAAGTAGTAGAGATACTCCAACTAGCGAACCATTTAGTAGGATTAACCCACCAAGTTTTGGGTTTGTTATATAACTCCAGTATGTGTTGGTTTGTACTTGTTGTTTCTTATTGACAAGGAAGATACTTACTGTTGCTGCTAATCGAAGCCAGAAGTAAGCAAATATTACAGTTTCAAACTCTAACACAAATTTCAATAAGACATCTTCGACCGCCCATAATATGAGTGCGAGGAGTAGTAATCCAAATATGAATTGCTTTTTAACAAGTGAAATAGATTGTCGGTCAATTGTGAGGAGCAATACACTACTGATTATAAAAACAGTTCCAATAATTGAATTAATGGTGAGGGATTCCTGTAGTAGTACCAACGCAAGTAATGGAGTAACAACCACTTCTAAGCTCGCTAGCTGACTCACTCTTCCTGCCTCATCTTTTTCAATCGCATAATAATAGACTAGTAATGCTAATCCATATAAGAATCCAGCAAATACCAAAATGAGCGTATTCTGAATTGAAGTGATAAACATAGTTCCAGTCCCAAGTACGAGGATTGCGCCAATAAGTGTATGAACGGAAGATTCAAGGAAAGTATATGGTTGTGATGTAATCTCTGTATGTGTGAACAATAATTTTCTGATAGCTACTGATAATCCTAATAAACACGCAGCAAGCAAGCCTGTAAAGATAAACATATGATATGTATGTTCTATCAGTATCGGGGGTTCCTTTTAGAGGTGACTATAGTATAAAATAAACTAATATATCTTCCAGTTTGGAATATTACAAGCAACAGGAGCGACATTAGTGTCAGGACAATCATTAACTGTGTTACGGATTCTAATTCTATTTTCACGACCGAGATGTATAACCCGAGTATTGACCCAATAAATGATGGCGCACCAACAGTACTCGTTGCCCTTGGGAGTGGATATGAATTCCTCAGGTATCGGCGGATATTATTTGTTGTTACTACTACTGAGTACAGAACTCCGAGAGTAATTAATGCTAATAAAAACCAAAGAGGAAATGTATTTTGGAGATTTTCAGGAACGAGTACTGATTCAGGAGTATAAACTACTAACCAAGAAACTGAAGTAATCACTAAGATATAGAACGGTATTCCGAGCAAATCTTCCATGGCTCGTATTTTCATTAGATACCTATAGATAGTTGAAAGAAGTATTTATGTTTAGCTGAGAGGGAATAATAATCCTTTTAGACTTATAGTGTGTGTGGATATGTATGCCTACTATTGGATTACATCCCAACAATGTTGATACAGAGTATTTAGACAAGTTCGATACTATTCGGACAGGAACTCGTGTGGAGTTCTTGTTTGACCATGGAACCGAGTTTAATGATATGTTCAGCGAAAATCGAATTGAGTGTACAGTTGATTCAGTCTCACGAACATCCTCGATTTTGAATCTTGAGATGTCGTATGCTACTCACAGTATCGAAATCCGTGTCAGAGTTATGGATTCTGGAAGCACAATGGTTGATTTGAAAATTGATGGTGTGTATGGTGGGTATCCAATGGAACTTTCATTCTAGTCACATACCTCGAAGTGCTACTTCTTCAAGAATCTCTGGTGAAACTCCGATAACTTCAAGAAAGGCATCTGATTCAGCAGCATGAATTGTCGTGTATATTACCTCTGTATGTATTGGATATACAGACTGCTCCTGAGTATCTGTATTGAGAGTGTGTATATAATTCGGTTTATATATCGTGTATACGGTGTCTTGAGTTTTAAACTGTGCCAATTGATTTTGTTCATCTCTGTTCAGGGATACTGGTTCTACAGTGATTCCTGTATCATATTGGGTGATTGACTCAACAGATTCTGAAACTGGAATGGTTTGGGGTTTATCACAAGTGATAGTAATCTCCTCTGTTTCTGTATACAGAAGGGCTGTTGCGAGTAATGAATTTGCGTGTTCTACAGATGTAGTAATAGAGAGGTCTTCAATAGTCGTAGTGCGAACATCTCCGAACCCTAGTCCTGAAACATTATCCTCAGAGCTGACTGTGATGTCTGATATGGATGTCTGTCTAACTCCTGAGTGATTACAATAGCCGATTATACCACCAGCAATAGACTCTCCGAATACGGCAACATCTCGGATTTTGTTATTATCAACTGTTGTGTTTCCAGTCATACCACAAATGGCTCCAGCTCTATCAGAGTTATGGATTTTAGAGTTAAGTATGGTTGAATTTGAAATCTCTCCACCATTTGCGTTTCCAGCAATTCCACCACCAGTTAACGCTCCTGATACGGTAACTTCACGGACTTTTGATGATTTAATTACCCCATACTCAGTAGAACCAGCAATTGCTCCAGCATTCCCATGAGTATCTACTATTGAATCTGTTACTTCGCAATTTACTATATCACCGTTAACTTCACCAGCGATAATCCCTGCGTTCTGGGTTGAAGTAGAATCACAGATGAGCGTACAATTATGGAAGTTTGTATTTTTAATACTCCCGTGTTCTCGAATAGTTCCGACTAACCCTTTTGCGCTCTGTGACTCATTTACGGGTTTTATAGTGGCATTTTGAATCGTATGACCATCTCCGTCTAATTGACTGTTCAACATAGAAATACCTGTTATCGGAGCAGTAGAGCAGTCAATATCTGAAGTAAGAATGAAGTATGTATCATCTATGGAGAGAAAATTGAGATGTTCTGGCTTATGTAACTGATATGGGTTTCTGATTGTCCCATCTCCTTCGAGGGAAGTTACTGAATTAGCCATATGGGTAAGATAATAGTTGCCCGCCCTGTTAAACACTTCGATTTTATGCTGAGAGGAATCTTAGTCTTGACTTGCAAGAATCTGGATGACAAGTTGAAGGATGTGAACA
>LKMJ01002276.1_pt1 | contig 17534 bp, 19 predicted proteins | sample 643391 | NCBI WGS metagenome assembly LKMJ01 (sample SAMN04112250, study PRJNA286221) | soda lake metagenome | biome: soda lake; feature: Kulunda Steppe; material: water; isolation source: sample PL-Br10 brine of Picturesque Lake | place: Russia: Kulunda steppe | collected 2010-07
AGAAAATTATGGACAGCGACAAAGAATACACGGGCGTCATCTACCAGGACCCCGACAGCGTTCCCTACGAACAACGCGAAGGCCTCACCGAAAATATGGCCGAGATTCCCGACGGCGCACCAGACGACGCCATGGACCTCGTCCGCGAATTCTACTGAATAAGGCTGCAGTTCGGATTCTCTTGTAACGGCAAAAGCGAGGCATATAACTGGGTGGGCATTCAACAGGCGAGCAAATGAGCAAGGATGTCAAACCCACGCGAAAGAATCTGATGCAGATTGAAGACAGAATTGAACTATCTGAGCGTGGGCACGATACACTGGAAAAAAAGCGAGACGGCCTCATTATGGAGTTTATGGAGATTCTGGACCAGGCACAGGACGTCCGCTCGGAGATGGAAGCCAACTACGAGCAAGCCCAGCGCTCCATCGATATGGCTCGTGCGATGGAAGGTGACGTGGCAGTTCGTGGAGCGGCATCCGCACTCAAAGAACACCCCGAGATTACGACCCAGTCGAAAAACATCATGGGGGTGGTCGTTCCACAAATCGAATCCACGAAAGTCAGAAAGAATCTCGAAGAACGCGGATATGGTGTTCTCGGGACGAGCGCACGCATTGACGAAGCCGCGGAGGCATACGAGGAACTGCTCGAAAGTATCATCCTCGCAGCGGAGGTCGAAACGGCGATGAAAAAGATGCTCGAAGAGATTGAAACAACCAAGCGGCGCGTCAATGCACTGGAGTTTAAACTGCTGCCTGAACTCCGCGAGGGACAGGAGTATATTGAACAGAAGCTAGAGGAACAGGAACGCGAAGAGATTTTCCGCCTGAAGAAAATCAAAGCCAAAAAAGAAGCGGAAGCAAAAGCAGAGCGAGCCGAAGAAAAAGAAGCGGAAGAGAAAGCAGAAGTAACAGCCTAAATTTCGGCGGATATTCGAGGGTCGACACGCCAGCTCTTGTAACAGAAGTGGTATTGCGAGGTTATTGCAATACCGGACAGTATATATTAGCGTCGAGGGTCTAACGACTGTTGATGAGTGATCCAGAAGACGAGCGAGAACGGATTCGCCAGAAGAAAAAAGAGGAGTTGTTGCAAGGGGACCAGACGAATACGAACGGTCAGAAACCACCTTCGGAGCCGATAGAGATTGCTGACGAATCACAGTTGAACGACGTTGTCCAGACCTACGATGTCGTACTGGTTGACTGTTATGCAGATTGGTGTGGGCCGTGCAAGATGATGGACCCTGTGGTGAAACAGCTGGCAAGTACAACGGATGCAGCGATTGCAAAGCTCGATGTTGATGCAAATCAAGCACTCGCTGGAAAGTTGGGTGCGCGTAGCATTCCGACTTTTATTATTTATGCAAACGGTGAACCGGTTCAGCGGATGGTTGGTGCCCAGGATAAAACAGCACTCCAGAGTGCCATTCAGACGGCAGCTGCGTAAACAGGCCTGCAGGAAGCACGATAGACATAACTGTTAAGCTATTGGCCGAAATTGTTGAGGTAATGAGGCGACGGGCACTATTAGCTGCGTTTGGGGGAGCCGTACCAGTCTCGATTGCAGGGTGTCTTGGAGATGATGATGAAGACGGGGAGCCACAGACTGACGAAGGAACAGAGGATGGTGCCGAGGACGACACTGACGATGGAGACGAATCCGAGACCGTAGAGGAAGATGACGACGGAGACGCTGATGACCAAGAAGACGGTGAGGAAGAAGAAACGGAGGAAGAAGAGGATGAAGAACCTGCAGAGCTCGATTTCGACGAGGAAATCACCGTCACCAGCGAGTCGTTCGGTCCATCGCTTGCCGTCGTAGAGACAAATACAATTGTTGGCTGGACTACCGACGATGGGACACACTCCCTTTCGTTTTATCATTACGATAACGGCACACAGACGAGAGTTCCGGTGGAAACTGAGGCTGTTGACGAAGTGGTGACCGAGGACGAACCGGTAACGTTCGAGTTCACTCAGGCTGGGGTATACGACTATTATCACAGTAACTCGGAGGAAGACGGCGTTGTCGGGTCGGTAATCGTTGGCTCCGTCTCGGACGTCACGCAGCCGGGATTGTCCGTCCCTGCGGCTGAGATTCCGGATACAGCCCGGGCAGAACTGAATACCCTCAACGAAGAAGCCGCCGAACACTTGGGCATCGAACACCAGAAACCGCCACTCAGAGAGGCTGATATCGAGCTGTCGGCTGGACAGTTTGAGCCTGCGCTGTTGCAGCTTGACTCAGGTGGGGGCATCACCTGGTCGGCAACTGATGGCGACTACGAAGTTGCATTCTACCATAATGATATCCCACTGGTTGTCGAGCAGGAAGGTGAAAACAGCGATGGCGAAGAGCCAGAAACAGAACCAAGACAACACCGAGTGCCGGATGGTGTCGAAGCATTTCAGGCAGAGCTTTCTGCAGGTGAACAGGCCACGTTCGAATTCCAGACGGATGGTATCTACGATTATTACTGTCAACGAACCGAATCAGAAGGAATGGTCGGTTCAGTCATCGTCGGTACCATTGAAGACCAGGCCCAGCCAGGGCTACAACCACCGGACGAGACGATTCCTGAGGGAGCGGCAACAGAGCTTATATCGCTCAACGAGCAGACAGTAGTCAGATTGACTGTCGAGGAGGTAAATGCGGTTATCACCGCACTCAACCATCAAGAAGGCCAATCAATCAGTGTCCTCAATTCACATATCGAAAGCGATGACACCGTTTCGTATATTTTTCCGGTAACGGCAGAAACAGCGGAGGAAGCGGCCGAAGAAGCAGAGCGGCTTCGGACCGTCCGAGACGAAACCAGAGACCGCATCCTGCATGTCGTCCCACAGGAAGCAAACAGACAGCTACCAATCCCACCGATATTCAGCGCCGATGATATCGAAACGACGGATGACGCACGTGAGGAGGCAGACCGGCTTGAAGACGAAGAGGCATCGCAGGTATATGGCGAAGCGCCGGACCGGCTCCGGGAGGCTGCTGATTTCACTGATGGGCTGGTAGCACAACTGACGCAGCTGGCGGAGCAACTCGACTCCGTTGCAGAGCAGTGAATTTCTGTCTTTTCAGTCTCCAGCAATGATTCGGTGAGCGGGTAGTGTTACAGAGATTGGAGTCCCTGTGCGGGGTAAGCAACGACATAATCAACGCCTGCGTCGCGAAGGGACTCCACCTGTTGTGAGACCGACTCTGGGGTTCCGGTGAGTCCATAGGCTCGACAGGCAGCTAACAGCGTCCGACGTGGGTCACCGGCTATACTGCTATCGAAGGGGGTGTCGTTCGGAAGTTGACGGCGGACTGCGTTTCGTCTTCCAGCGTATGCGCCGAGTGCATCGAGTATGATATCCGTCTCTTCCGACAGGACCGTGGGTGCATAGACCGCTATGTCGCCGTCAAACCCAGCCTTCCGAAGCGCGCGAACCTCGTTTGTCGTTGAGCGGGAGAGCAACTCGAACTGTGTTCCCCCGATAGCCAGTGCAATCCGTTCGATACCCTCCGTTCCAACCCAGGGGTCAGTAGTCGGCTGTGTGCTCGTTTTCAACCGTGGCGTAATCGCACGCTGTTGTTCCTCCTCAGTCAAGTATGCGGCGTTGCCGGCTACGAATACGGGAGAAACCCCAGCAGGAACCGATTGTGCGAGTTCGTCGTCCCCGAGCGGGTCGAACCCATCAGCGCGGACAGGAATCGAGAGTCTTACACTGACTGATTCCGTGAGTTCACGCAGTTGCGCAGGCTCCGGGACGTGGTCATTTCCCTCATAGTCGATAACTACTGTCTCAACATCGAGTGAATGCGCCTTCTCAATAGCGACTTCCGTCGGCTTGAGCGCCACGGCATCGAATCCGACTGTGGAGAACAGACTCCCCGGCACAACAGTCATTTTTGTATTAAAGAGTGGGAGATGAAGGCGCTAAAACGCTGTCGCTTCGCTCAACTGTTACACCGGAAACTCCGCGTCTGGTTCGACCTCCGCATCTACTTCCTGTGGTGGTGCCCACTCCGTCGTCAGTTCCAGAAACTGCACGAGGATACGTGCTGTTGCCCCCCAGACAGTGTAATCGTCAACGTAGAAGTAATGCAGTCGGATATCTCCATAATACGGATGGTCGCGTCGCTCGCTGTGGTAATTGTCGAGGTCGGTAAGCTCTGCAACGGATATAATGGCGACTTCTGCGACTTCACTGTTTCGAGGGGTGTACGGTATGTCCGGTACCGTTCCCACATATGGGCGGACAGAAAATTGTGAGACCGTCCGGATATCATCCAACTGACCGACGAAGTTGATGTCTTCGGGTGAGAGACCGACTTCCTCCCAGCTCTCACGTGCTGCCGTCTCCTGTAAGGTCTCGTCGACTGGTTCCCGCTTCCCGCCCGGAAAGCTCATCTGACCGGGATGGTTGTCAAGGTCCTCCGAGCGTTTGGTAAACAGTAGATGTGGGCCTGCGTCGCGCTCGATGATTGGAACCAGTACTGCAGACTCCCGTTGCTCGTCGGTGACGACTGATGGTTTATATCGACGAACCTGGGAGAGGTCCATACTGAAACCAACGGGGCGAGCAATCTTAACTGATGTGGGATTACGTTGGTTGACTGTCACGCTGTTGCGTGCAGTCCATCTAGACAATGGGCTGATGCCAGCATGGATTGATACCGTGGTATATGAGAGGGGTGACGGTAATATACCTGGTTTAAGCTCTCTACGAAAAAGAGTGAAAACCTAGTTACAAGACCGTTGAAACCGCAACTGTAGATATGGAGATTGCCATAGTGAGCGATACACATATCCCCTCACGCGCACAGCGGATTCCCGACCGATTTGTCGAGCGGATTCGGGAGGCGGACCACGTGATTCACGCCGGTGATTTCGATAGTAAGGGTGCTGTTGCCGATATTCGTGAGTTGGCAACTGTATTGACTGCAGTAGCTGGAAATATGGACCCCCAGATTGGGTTTCCTCGGGTCGCAACACGGACCCTGGAGGGCGTCGAGTTCGTCGTCACACACGGTATCGGACCGAAACGTACCCACACGGAGCGTGTCCTCGAAACCGTTGTCGAGGCCGCGGAGACAGATTCCCCTGTGGGCGTGACAGGACATACACACGAGGTTCTTGACACTGAAATCGACGGCGTTCGGCTACTGAATCCAGGCACAGCAACAGGTGCTGCACCGGCACACCGAACGACGATGATGACGGCGACTGTCGAGGGTGGGGAACTCGACGGTACTCTACACGAACTGTCGTAGTTATGAGCAATACAGAGAGTTTCTGGGGCTGGGGCGTGGCGGAAAAGTTTCCGGAATGGGAACGGCGTCGGGAGCTTGCCGACCGCCTCGAACGGGAACTTGGTTTTCCCGAACGGACCGTTCGTGAACCTCCGTCGCTGGAAGACTGTCAGTTACCGCCGCCACAGCGGACAGTCCCGTCAGAGCTGCCCTGTACAACCGAGCGAGGTGCGAGAATTCATCACACCTACGGGAAATCGTATCCGGACCTCCTGCGAGGGTTTCGCGGGCAGTTTGGCCCGGCCCCTGATGTGGTTGCACGACCGGCAGATGAAGATGAAATTACCGCGCTATTGCAATGGGCGAGCGAGGAGAACGTCGCCATTATCCCGTTTGGTGGTGGGACAAGCGTTGTCGGTGGTGTCGAACCTGATTTGATCGGGCGGGCAGGACTCGATGGGACCACAGAGCGGTCAGTTGGACCGTACAGTGGGGTGATTTCACTGTCGCTTGATAAATTAGATTCTGTATACGAAGTCGATGAACACTCCCGGCGCGTTCGTGTTGGTGCTGGGATGGACGGTCCAACACTCAACGAGTCGCTCGCCGAGTATGGCCTACAGCTACGCCATTATCCACAATCGTACGAGTTTTCGACCGTTGGGGGCTGGATTGCAACACGAGCAGGCGGTCATTTTGCCACTCGGTATACGCATATCGACGATTTCGTCGAAAGCGTCCGTGCGGTGACACCAGCCGGTGTCCTCGAAACGCGGGATGTTCCAGCATCAGGGGCTGGACCGGAGCCAAACAGATTTCTGCTCGGGTCTGAAGGCGCATTTGGAGTAATTACCGAAGCGTGGTTGCGCGTGCAACCCCGACCATCCTACAGATCTCATGCAGCCGTCCACTTCGACGATTTCTGGGACGGCGTAGAAGCAACGAGAGAAATTGTCCAATCACGGCTCTCACCAGCAAATTGCCGCCTCCTCGACCCGACGGAGGTGCTCATTAACGAACTGCCCGCACCCGGCAAGAGCGTGCTAGTCCTCGGGTTTGAATCGCTCGCGGAGCCCGTCGATTCAACGCTCGAAACAGCCCTCGAGATCTGCAACTCTCACGGAGGAATCTGTCCCGAAGGGCCGCAGTACAGTGACGAATCGAGTGGTTCGACGGCCGAGGCGAATGGCACTGCGACAACAGCTACTGATGCAGGCGATAGCTGGCGGGATTCGTTTTTCGAGGGACCCTATCTGTTTAATCAACTCGTGAGTATGGATGTCATCGTCGATACGTTCGAAACGGCAGTGACATGGGACCGGTTCGAAGAACTTCACACGGCACTTTCACAGGAGGTTCGGAAGGCGATGAATGACGTCTGTGGCATGGGGATTCTCTCCTGTCGGTTCACCCATGTCTATCCGGACGGGCCTGCGCCGTACTATACGTTCCTCGCACCTGCGGAGAAAGGAAGGGAGTTAGACCAGTGGCAACATATCAAATCAGTCGCCTCGGATGTGCTGTTAGAGTACGGTGGGACAATCACGCACCACCATGCAGTTGGTCGAGTCCACCGGGATTGGTACGAACGAGAACAGTCGAAAACGTATCTTGACTCGCTTCGGTCGATGAAACGAACGCTTGACCCCGCTGGAATTATGAATCCCGGCGCCTTACTAACTGAGCGTGAAATACGTCGCTAACTCCGTGAAGAACCCATTTGGCCTGGAACTCCCCTGTCAAAATGGTGTCCTTGGCTTTGGCAATCCAAACGCTCACTTTCATCTTATCGGGAATCACCCAGGAGTACACGGTGGTGTCGAGACTGGCATCCCGTTTACGGATATGCCCTGGTCTTCCCAGTTTTTTGAGACGCTGGCTGAGGCTGGGATGGTGTCGTCTCCAGATATCGCAGACCTCACTGACAAATCCCGTGCATTCCTCTCGTATATCCACCCATGTCTGCCAAATTCGCCTGACGAGCGACCGACCGCCGAGGAGTATGCCGCAATGGAATCGTATTTCGATGCGGAACTCCGGGCGGTGACGGCGCATGTCCTCTTTCCAGTCGGCGAAAGGGCAACTGAACATGTGCTAAAAACATGTACCGCTGAATTAGTCGAAGGTATCGACATGCAGCAGCTCCATGGAACGGAACTTCGTGGCTCAGGCTGGCTCGTTTTCCCAATTAAAGACCCGGCAGACTGGGATGAGAGAGATAGAACAACGCTCGTCGAGGCGTTATCTACGCTGTTGGCCAGCGATTACCGACAGACCTCGGACCTCTCCCGGTTTCTCGGCGGTGGGGACCCCTATTCGTATCTGACGAGGTAACTGTCCAGTCAATTCATTAGTTTTCACTGCTCACGTTGTTCGCAGGAAAACGGGCCGGAGGGGAATTGAACCCCTGACCATCTGGTTAAAAGCCAGACGCTCTGCCTGACTGAGCTACCGGCCCTCGCTCTGATATGAGTGGGACGGGATTTAAGACCTTACGATTGGTCGGTGAGAAATTCCGATAGCGCATCCTCGATTACTGCCTCCGGGAGCGTATCGTCAACCGATGCGTTACGGTGGACCTCACAGTACAGGGCGGGTGAGATTGTAATCGTCATCTCTCCGAGTCTGTAGCCACGCTCGGCGAGCGCGTCCGCCGGTGAGAGCCCTTCGTTTATGTCAGTCGCAATTGACCGGACTTCCCGGACTGTCAGGTCGTGGTCAAGTGTCGCAAAGGCCAGGTGGAATCGTGCTTCGCCGGAGACACGGGCGATATGTTTGGCAGCAGTCGGTGGAATGTTACCGCGGGCGACGTGGCGGCGAATCGCGTGTGGAAGGTCGTGTACGCGTGCCCACTTCCGGATGAACGAGACGGTGACCTCGTCTCCGGCACGCTCGGCAGCCTCCTTGTACGAACCGACTCCTCGGACGAGAGCCGCACAGGCCGCTGCTCCACGGAGCATGAACACGTTATCCTCCGCACCAGCGGTGTTCTGTGAGAAAGCCAGCACAGTCTCGGCAGCCAGTTCGAGACTCTCGGCGTCGTCGGGGTCGAACTGTACTGCATCCTTTGCTTTCTGCCCCGTAACGGATGGGTCGCCACGGATAACCGGTGCACCGACTGGTGATTCTCGATCAGTCGGGAGTTGTCGCCCAGGGGAGTCTTCAGTCATCCTACCATCGGTAATAGAGGCACTAATAAAAGGTTCACGCGACGAAAGCAATTCGGATAATTACAACCAGACCATAATTCATCGCCAGTGATATGCTTTGTCAGCACATAAGATTGTGCATGACGGACACCCCCGGCAACCCGGCAGCACGGGAACTCGGGTACTGTCCCTGTTGTGGGTATCTCACATTGCCAGAAGGGAAACCCGGGTCGTACGAGGTCTGTCCTGTCTGTCACTGGATGGATGACCCGTTACAGTTTGCCGACAGTGAGTACGTCAGTGATACCAACCACGTTTCGCTACGACAAGCACGCGAGAATTTCGCTGCGTTTGGTGCGGCAAGCGACGGCGTACGTGAGGATACCCGTGAGCCAGCAGAAGGTGAACCTCGCGACCCGAACTGGCCGTACGAATAGCAGATGTTCTTTCGGTATGCGATAAAAGAAACAGGATTCCGTCAGGTCAAAGCTGCCTGTCGACTAATTCGCCCACGGCAGTCCCCGATTCGAGAGAGTCCGGTTTGAAGAAATCACAGTGAGCGGTGACCTCGCCTGTCAGATCGACTTCTTCGTAATTGTCCGGGCGGTCGCTCCCGCTTGAGAACCAGCCACCGCTGCAGTCTGCCCCACCACAGCCGACAGCGCTGGTAAATTCGCGGATTGCATAGATGTTGCAGACGATACCATCATCTTCTGAGTGATAATTGTAGACCGTCTCAGAAACACTGGATTCGATGCCGTCTTTGTACTCCTCACAGACTGTATCAGGATTTACTGCCCCACCGAGGAGTGCGACAGAATCGACCGTTACATCGGTGTCGGCCAGTTCCGAGAGCGCAACGAGGGTGACGCGTACCCCGAGAGAGTGGGCTACCAGTGTCACCGAATTGTAATCGCTCCTGTTTGCTTCGAGCCACATAGCGAGCGTTTCCCCTGCGTCGTCCGCTCGCCACTTCGCAACGGTCCATGTCGTCGACGAGTTCCACATCGCCGCAATAGTTGGCTGTTCAATGCCCTCCTCGGAAAGTGCATTATCCAGTGCTGCTGCCTGATTGGCACCGTTGATGTCGACGCTATCCAGCAAGTCATCGCCGAATAATCCGTGAACGTAAATCACGACATCCCCGGAGTCCGGAATATCAGCGGAAACCGCTGGCTCGTCATCTGCGAGTTGAATCCGGTCATCAGTCGCCGCGGGCCAGTCATCGATACACCCCCCTGTCAACGCCCCTGCCGAACCAGGTTCTGACGTCGCAGCTAATCCGGCGGCACCTGCACCAACTGTCGCCATCCCACCAAGGACATCCCGTCTGTTGAGTTGCTGTTCACCATTCCCCGCACCCTGTTGCTTACTCATACCTGCAAACCACACCCTCCGTTCTCAGACAACTATCTTAATGGTAACTTAGTGTTACATTCTCAATACTGATATCTCGAATATATTACCATTTAACAGTAGTAAGTACCACCAATTGGCATCTAAAACCACAGTAGATTAGACTCATTATTCACCTTGCCTGAGCAATTCTATGAACGGACCGAAATTTGCTTTGCAATTAGTGAGTGAGATACCCCTCTCCTGTGTCGCACGGCTTTTGCCCGTTGCACCCGTAGCTATTCTATGTTACTTGTCAGAGGTCATGCTGGTGGGAGTGCACTCACGGGGACTATTTACGAACCCGGTGAAGATGTTCCCTCATTTCGCGGTTCACCTGAGACGGACGCCCCATATGTCTGGATTTGCGATGAGTTCTACGAGGTGTCGACAGGCGGAAGCACACAGGTAATCAACGACCGTGAGGTCCAGATTGCTTTCGATACCCCGCTTCCACGGGGATTTGACAGCAGGGAACTTGCAATCAAGGCCGCAAAAGAACACATCAAAACACAGTTCGTCCGGATTGGCGTTCCTGGCAAGAGCGTCGAACTGACGGTTCTTGAGGTCACCGACGAAGGGGACGAAATCCCCATCAGCGAGTAACTGTTCCCACCCAGTACGTGACGAACCGGTCTATCCCGGATGCTTATTATACTAGGTGTATATAATCTTAATATATGGTATTCGAGCTCCCCGCTTTCGATTCACACGAACAGGTAGTATACGTCTCGGACGATGAAACCGGGTTACGTGGCATTATCGCTGTCCACGATACGACTCTTGGTCCCGGACTTGGCGGGACACGGATGCGCTCATACGACTCGGAAGAGGCGGCACTCGAAGACGTGCTGAAGCTATCGTCGGCGATGACTGCCAAGGCAGCCGCTGCTGACCTGGACCTCGGTGGCGGAAAGGCCGTCATCATCGGTGACCCAGACGACAAGGATGCAGCATTGATGCGTGCGTACGGCCGTGCAATCGACCAACTGAATGGGCGATATATCACATCAGTGGATGTCAATACCGATGTTGCTGATATGGATACCATTACGTCGGAAACGTCCTACGTAACCGGAACGAGCGATGGACTGGGGGACCCATCACCGATTACCGCACAGGGTGTGCTGTACGGCATCCGGGCCTGTGTTGAACAGGTTACCGGTCGTGACACGCTTTCGGACACACACGTCGCAATTCAGGGTCTCGGCAAAGTCGGAACGAATGTGGCTGACTCGTTGTTGGAGCATGGGGCGAGCGTTTCCGTGACTGATATTCACGACTCCCATCTCGAAACGTTCCGTGACGAGCCGGATGCGACTATCGTGGAGCCAGAAGATATCTACGACGTCGAATGCGATGTGTTTGCTCCCTGTGCCTTTGGTGGGGCAATCAACGATGAGACGATTCCACGACTGAACTGTGATATTGTTGCTGGTGCAGCCAACAACATCCTCGCTGATGAGTCCCGTCATGCACAGACCCTTTATGAGGAAGGTATTCTTTATGCGCCGGATTACGTCCTCAATGCAGGAGGGCTGATTACCGTCGCAACGGAGTATTTCGGTGGAACGAGAGAGGAAGCATTTGCCGAAGCACAGCAGATTGAAGCGCGAGTCCACCGCCTCATCGAACATGCTGATGAGGAGGGATGTACTGTTCTCGAAAGCGCCCAGCAGTACGTCGAAAACAGGCTGTCAACAGCCTCCGAACAACCGACAGCAGCCCTCAGTGGGCACTAAAGAGTCGAAAACTCACGCTACTTGATACGGTCGTTCGTGACTCTTTACCGCCATGTTGCTCCAAGATACAACATAAAGGCCCTCAGACGCCGAGATTTGTGACGTGGTCACGAAAATAATCACGAACGACCGTATGAGTACAAACGGAACCCGCAACATCGTTGTGGGAGTGTCCTCTAGAGCCGGTATGCAAGAGACGCGTGAACGGATTCTTGACCTGCTGGCCATAGGCCCACAGAGTGGGCCTGCACTGGCAGAGACACTTGATATCTCACGGGCAGCCGTCTGGAAACACATCGAAGCGCTCCGCGAGGAGGGGTTCTCGATAACAAGTTCCGACACGGGATACGAAATAACGGCTGTCCCTGAGTTTGGAGCAGCTGCCATAGAGTTTGGGCTAAACCTCCCGTATACGATTCAGTATCAACAGTCGGTTGAGAGTACAAACGCTACCGCCCGCAAACTTGCGAGAGAGGGGAAACGCGATATCGTTGTCGTTGCTGACGAACAAACTGGTGGCCGGGGCCGACTCGACCGGGAATGGAATTCACCCTCCGGTGGCATCTGGTGTTCGCTCCTGTTCGAACCCGACGTCCCTGTCGCACACGCGCCAGTGTTCACCCTCGCTGCGGCCGTCGCAACTGCTCGGGCTGTACGTTCTGTGGGGGTCGAGGCAACCATCAAATGGCCCAACGACGTGCTCGTCGGCGACAACAAGTTAGCCGGTATCCTGAGCGAAATGGAAGGCGAAGCAGACCGTCTCTCGTGGCTCGTTATCGGTATTGGTCTGAACGCGAATATCGACGCAACCGCACTCCCGGACCACGCAACCAGCATTGCCGAACAGGTAGGGAACTGTAACCGGGGCACACTCACGCGAACCTTACTGCAAGAATTCCATGCACTGAGAACGGATACTGAGACAATCCTCCCGGCCTGGCGGGAGCTTTCAGCAACGCTTGGAACGGCGGTTCGCGTGGAGACAAAGACCCGAACCGTTCGGGGGACCGCCGTCGATATCAGATATCCCGGACAGCTTGTCGTCGAAACTGATGCAGGAACTGAGGTTATTTCGACCGGTGACTGTGAACATCTCCGGCCACAATAGTATCTCCACCAGTTACCGACTTCCTGTTCACTCGCCCACTCGGATGGTCAAGACTGGGACTGGTGAGGAACGAACGACTCGCTCTGCGACGCTGCCCAGCAGAAGCCGGTCGACACCTGACCGACCGCTTGTTCCCATCACGATAACATCAACGGATTCCTCAGTGGCGTAGTTGACAATCTCTTTCGCTGGTGACCCATCGACCATGGCCGTCTCCAGGTCAACAGTATCGCCAGCAACCGTTTCGACTTGCTCCATCGCGCGCTCGCCTTCGCGTGAAAGTGCGTCATTGATGCCTTCCCACGATGAATCAATCGGTAAATCAGATAGCGATGCCGTATTCACCACATAGAGTGCATGCAACGTTGCACCGTGCTTTTCTGCCAGAGAAACTGCGTGTTCGATAACTTCGCCCATCCCTTCGGACCCATCAGTTGGTAACAGTATCTTGTCGTACATACCCGAGCCTACCACACCGATGCACTTAATGATACGCTGTCAGTTCGGCAAACCTGTTCCGACCACATGGGTTCAGGGGATGATTATTTCCGAGACATCCGCCACTGATGCCCTGCGGACAACCGCTCTTACCGGGTCCTGAACACCCGTAAGGTTATCCGAATCACCATCAAGCACGAGCAACCGGGCTTCCATTCCTTCGCTGATGACGCCACAGTCAAGTCCAGCTATTTCCGCCCCGTTTCGTGTCGCCATCTGTAGAATTTCAACCGAAGACAGCTCAGAAACGAGGTCGGTAAATGCCATCTCCCGGAACATCGAAGGGCTGTTTAGCATCACGTTATCCGTTCCAAGTGCGACGGTGGTTCGGTCAAGTAACTCCCGAATATCAGGAAGGCCAACGCCAGTAGCGGCATTCGAGCGTGGACAGACGACGACAGGGGTCTGACTGTCCGCGACTCGTTCGAGATGGAGTGATTCCGCATGCACCATATGAACGAGGAAATCCGGGTCGAGGTCAAGCGCTGGGTTGATATCAGTACTATCGACTTCACCGGCATGGATACCGAACAGTTTTTCCGCCCGCGCTGTCGCGTTTCGTTCTCGTGAGAACTCGCCATCGTTTGCACCGCTGGCCCCGAACCCATCCGCCTGTTCCATCGCTTCGATAGATTCTCGACCGAGGATTATCCCTTCAATTGAGAACTGTTGTAATACCTCATTGATTGCGCGCACCCCCTCAACACCACCCTCACGAAATTCGAGGAAGGTGCCAGTACCGGCAGCTTCCATCAATGAAACGGTTCGTTCCATCGAAGCGATGAGCTCTTCACGGGTAGCTTCCGCTAGTAACCGGTGTTTTAACCCGTCAGGCGGAGCGACTAGCTCTTCGAGGGAGAGGCCCTCTCCGGCTTCTTTCGCTATTGAATCGCCGATATGCGTGTGTGCATTGACAAAGGCAGGGAGGATAATGTTGTCAGTCCGTGCGGATCCCTGCTCAACCGAATCAATCTGTCCATTCTCAATAGCGAGTTTACCCTCGATAGGGTCGAACTCCGGCCCGTGGAGGATGGTTCCCTCAAGCAGCATACGGAAAGCTACTACAGGCGGGTCCTTCAACGCTACGAACAACTGTTCTATCTACTAACCAGTATGGTCTCTGGATGAGTAACGTTTTACGGACATGCCAACAATGGTTCGCAGTATGGAGGATAGCACGGAAGAGAGAGCTTACTACGTCATCAGTGACCTCCACATGGGTGGCGATGAACAACTTGAGGAAGTGGAGTTTCTCGACGAGCTCCTCGCCTTTTTGAAACGTCTGGAAGAGACCGATGAGAACGCCGAACTTATTCTGAACGGTGATGTCTTTGGCCTGTGGGAGTTTACGACAATCGAGGGAACCGAGAAGTTGGATGCAATTCTGGAGATGTACGATGACGTGTTCGAGCAATTCCGGAAAACAGGGGAGAATATTCCCATCACAATCTTGCCGGGGAATCATGACCACGAACTCGCTGCGTACGACGAATATGTGGACCGGTTTGCCGAATATAATATCAATCTAACGCAAGATAAGAGTATTGCCCGCAAAGTAGGGGACCAGAAAATCCATTTCGAGCACGGTCATCAGCGGGATGCCAACAACCGAATTGAAGACTGGGGGAATCCACATGCAACGCCACTTGGCTACTACTACAATACATTGGTAACAAGTCGAGCAGGCCAGAAATCGGACCGTGGTCGGTATAACTGGTTAAAAGACGTTCAGGCGGTTACACCCACGGAACGGATGCCAGTCTGGCTGTATTCGAAGTATTTCTATCGCGAAATGAACCCCCTGATTCGCTACTCGCTGGTTCCGTTTTTGCTGCTGTTTAATATCAGCATTATCTTCGCGATTATTGCAGGGCTAGACCTCGCCGGCATCTGGTCCACTCCAACCGTTCTTACTGCTGAATTTTTCAGCCAGTTCGGGCGAACCGGGACCGCTATCTGGTTCCTGTTTACAGTTAATACAGCGATAGTTGGTTTACTGTTGCTCATCGCGATTCCGCTGTATTTCATCAGACGGGATATCCGGAAGACTATCAACCGATTTGGGGTCTTTGAGACTTCACTTACCGTCGACCCAACTGGTACGTATGAAAATGCAGCAACAGATATATTCGAGGAAGATGATGCAACCACCATCTTCTGTTACGGACACACCCACCGACCGGAGCTTCGGGAGGTGGATGGTGGTGTCCTTGTCAACACCGGGACGTGGCTCAAGCGACTTCACCGCCGGGATGGAATTATCGGTCTGTTACCTCCTGTCTTTTATCCCTCGTATCAGCTCTATGTCGTCAAAATAACGCCGGCCGATGATGGGGTTGCTGTGGAGTATGAGCAAATCGACAAGCGGAGTCCGGCTCGAGAAGAGCTTACTCGCACTGAACGCTTCTTCACCGTCGGTCGGGAACCGGAACCAGAACTCCCTGAAAGTGTCGTTGTCAAGAGTGACGGCTCCGTAAGGGAATAAGAATTTAAACTTTATTACAGTTTTTGATTGATATTTATATATCAATTCTGAGTAAGAGCTTACAGGGCGATAGGACAAGGGTTGTTGTTACCTTGTGGATTTAAAAAATTCAGAAAACTACATCCCGGGTGTAGTTGCGGATGCCAAGATTGCTGAATGGGAGTAACTCACGTTGAGTAGTTCTGTGAATAGTTCTCAAATTCATTCCATCAGTAATTACTCAATGCAAATACACCCACAAGTGCCGATTCGAAAAAAATGTCAACACAAATTTCTTATAAATAAATAAGATATTTACAGTTTATATGAAAAGACGAGATCTATTATTATTCTGTTCAACAGTTACTGTCTCACTGGCAGGCTGTTCAACAGATACTAGCGGTTCCGATGCATCGGTTGTTGAAACAACTGACATCGACCTCGGGTATTCGCTAAGCTATCCAACGTGGGCTGACGGTGATACCACTGGTCGAATTGTTGTTTTTACAGCAGAAGATGGTGTTCGCTCAGATACTCCGATTGATGAGTATAATCGGCATAATCTCCCGTATTCTCAGGAGGATATTGACGAGTTCATAACAGCGACTGATTTCGATTCGTCGGTCATCGTATTCGTCGAAACAGTAGGCCCGAATACATCATATAGCCAGGTCGAGTTCGAGGATATCCATGTCGATGATGGCGCTCTCCGAGGGAATGCACGTGCGATGAGCGACGACACAGAGCTGCCAGATCAGGCAGAAGTGGCAGTTGGTGTACTCTTGAGAGTTGAATTTGAAAACGACACGATTGAGACTGCTGTCTTTTCTGTGTCAGACGGATGGAACGAAACAAGCGATGTAGAGTCTGAATAATGCCAAGAGTCAATCTAGTTTTACTCATCTCTCGGCCATGAATGGATTGACGGACTTCCTGGCCGAACACAGCAAGCTTGAGCAAACAGAACAGTCATGCACAATTCGTGGACACAATTTGACATTGGATTAGATACCCGAGCTTTCCGTTAACGTTAGTTCACATGCTGGATATTTTCGAGTTGGATCTGTGGCTCTAAACCAAATAAAATCATCCGATTAACTCTAATTACACCATATCTTCTGATTTGTAGAAATCTATCTACCGAAACTCTGGAACACCCTCCGACAAATTCACTAGCTACTACTCATTTCAGTAGACTTTCACGATTGTTCAGGGTGGCGGAAGTTGTGAGGTGAGAAGGGATAATAAGGGCTGTGGTACAATAGTTTGTGGTAATGGGAACGTCGCTACATCTTAACGTTGAATGCAAAACAGATACCGGGTGGGAATTCGTGGAAACAGACGTTTCGCATCCGGGTGGGTACGACATGATGGGGTGTTTATTTGGTATCAGAAATTACTGTAACTTTGAACCAATCGTACCCCCAGACAGAGGTATCCCAGACGATGCAAGTGACCGGTTTGAGCCCTTAAGAGATGATGATGAGTTTCTTACAACGTGGGTCGGGTTAGATGAGATCGAGGCAGTTGACTGGGATGAGTACGCGAACAGGCGTGACTCACGAGTAAGTTTCTATGACGAGGATGGAAACTATATCACAAAGATTGGGGCATTCAGTATCCCCTGTGAAGAAGACTTTGACTACATGGAGCGAGTGAACAACGGGGAAGAAGTTACGCTAACATTAGCTAAAGACTGGTTTGAGTGTGACACCGGGGACGAGGTGACGCTCGTACGTGAGTGGCGACAACGGAAAGATATGAAAAGTGACGGATGGGAAGAGAATTTTGAAATTTTGTGCGAGTTAGCTGATGAATATCGGGGGTCAGAAAACGTACGTATGATCGTCATCGCTGTTGGATGACGGAGAATGGGGTTATGTATAGATTCATCGTATCAGTAGCCTGCCGTAGTGAGGAGTGCAGAATCG
>LKMJ01002277.1_pt1 | contig 17530 bp, 17 predicted proteins | sample 643391 | NCBI WGS metagenome assembly LKMJ01 (sample SAMN04112250, study PRJNA286221) | soda lake metagenome | biome: soda lake; feature: Kulunda Steppe; material: water; isolation source: sample PL-Br10 brine of Picturesque Lake | place: Russia: Kulunda steppe | collected 2010-07
GTAACCGTTCGGCGCGAGTCGGTGAAATGTCGAAGCGGTTTTAGTTACCCACCGATACAGAAGGGGTATGACCGTGCCCTGGGCAGAGTGGGACCACATCGTGAAAATCGATCCCGACAAAACGCTCGTGGAGGGCGAGACCTTCGAGGACGTCTGTGCGACTGGTACTGACGCCCTCGAGATCGGTGGTACGACGGGCATGACCGAAGAGAAGATGGCTCGCGTCGTCGAAGCGACGACGGCCTACGATATCCCCGTCTACATCGAACCGTCGAACGTCGGTTCCGTCGTCCATCGCGATGGCCTCGACGGGTATCTGGTCCCGGTGGTGCTCAACGCCGGCGACACGTTCTGGCTGACCGGTGCCCACAAGGAGTGGGTCAGACTGGACGAGGACATCGACTGGACGTCGACGTTCACCGAGGCGTATATCGTTCTCAACCCGGACTCGTCGGTCGCATCCTATACCGAGGCCGACTGTGATCTCGACGCCGACGACGTCGCCGCCTACGCGGAAGTCGCAGAGCGAATGTTCGGACAGCAGATCGTCTACATCGAGTACTCGGGAACGTTCGGCGATCCGGCGATCGTCCGGGCTGCGACCGACGCCGTCGAGGAGGCGTCCGTCTTTTACGGCGGCGGGGTCCGGGAGTACGACGCCGCCTACGAGATGGGTCGACACGCCGATACAGTCATCGTCGGCGACCTGGTTCACGACGAGGGCGTCGACGCTGTCAGAGAGACTGTCGAAGGAGCGAAAGACGCGAAATCGGAACTGATCGACAGCGCTTGATCACGGTTTTTCACACACGGCGCGACCGTCTCGCCAACGCTTAAGCCGACGCGTCCGAATTTATCGATAATGTTCGATCCCGACGACCTCGAGGCGATCCGGGAGGGTCACGACCGATGGGACGAGGAGACCTACGGCCCGACCGTCGAACGCTTCGGGGAACGGAAAGAGGAGTTCACGACCGATACCGGCGGACAGAACGTCGATCCACTGTATACGCCCGCGGACGTGTCGGATCTCGATTACGAGGACGACCTCGGATATCCCGGCGAGGTTCCTTACACGCGCGGCGTCTACTCCACGATGTATCGCGGTCGAATGTGGACGATGCGGCAGTACGCCGGGATGGGAACCGCCACGGAGACCAACGAGCGGTTCCTCTATCTGCTCGATGAGGGGCAGACCGGTCTCTCGATGGCGTTCGATCTGCCGACCCAGATGGGCTATGACTCCGATTCGGCCATGGCCGAAGGTGAGGTCGGAAAAAGCGGCGTCGCGATCGACTCGCTGGATGACATGGAGACCGTCTTCCAGGAGATCCCGCTGGATGAGGTGTCGACGTCGATGACGATCAACGCCCCCGCGTCGGTGCTGTTGGCGATGTACATCGCCGTCGGCGACAAGCAGGGTGTCGACCGCGAGGAGCTCCGGGGTACCATCCAGAACGATATCCTCAAAGAGTACATGGCCCGGAACACCTACATCTTCCCCCCGGAGCCCTCGATGCGCATCATCACTGATATCTTCGAGTTCTGTGCGGAGGAAGTCCCCAATTTCAATACGATCTCGATTTCGGGCTATCACATTCGGGAAGCCGGCTCGACGGCCGCTCAGGAACTCGCCTTCACGCTCGGTGACGGCATCGAGTACGTCGAAGCCGCGATCGACGCCGGGCTCGATGTCGACGAGTTCGCTCCGCAGCTATCCTTTTTCTTCAACGCCCACAACAACATCCTCGAGGAGGTCGCGAAGTTCCGTGCCGCCCGTCGAATGTGGTACAAGATCATGGAGGAGCGGTTCGACGCCGAGAATCCGGCCTCGAAACAGCTGAAGTTCCACACTCAGACGGCCGGCTCGACGCTGACCGCCCAGCAAGTCGAAAACAACGTCGTCAGAGTCGCATATCAGGCGCTCGCCGCGGTGCTCGGCGGGACTCAGAGTCTCCACACCAACGGCAAAGACGAGGCGTTGTCGCTGCCCACCGAACAGTCGGTTCGAACGGCACTCCGAACCCAGCAGATCCTCGCACACGAGTCGGGTGCGGCGGATACGATCGATCCGCTCGCGGGATCGTACTACGTCGAGCATCTCACGGACGAACTCGAAGCCGAGGCGTTCGAGATACTCGAAGAAGTCGACGAGCGCGGCGGAATGCGGCAGGCGGTCGAAGACCAGTGGGCCCAACGACAGATCCAGGACGTCGCCTTCGAACGCCAGCGCGAGATCGAAGACGGCGAGCGGATCATCGTGGGCGTCAACGAGTTCGAGGTCGACGAAGAGCCGAAAGAGGACATAGAAGAGGTCAGCGAAGAAGAACAGCGAAGACAGCAAGAACGAGTCGATCAGATTCGAGAGGATCGAGACAGCGAGGCCGTCGATGCTGCTCTCACAGCGCTGAAAGACGCCGCTTCGAGCGACCAGAACGTCATGCCCTACATCATCGATGCGGTGAAGGCCTACGCGACGACGGGTGAGATCTGTAACGCGTTGCGTGACGTCTTCGGCGAGTACAGCGGCTGATCGACGGGGGACGTAGCTGTCGGATTTCCCACGTATTTTTGTTCCCGCCGTCTGATCTCGCAGTATGCGCTTCGATCATGCCGGTGTCGCGACCGACGATGCCGAGGGACTCGCGTTCCTCTATGAAGATCTGCTCGGCTGTTCGATCGCCCACGAGGAGCGATTCGAGGAACTGAAGATCATCTTTCTCGAACTCGAAAACGGTTACTTCGAGCTTCTGGAGCCACAGGATGACGGAACGATCGCCCGATACCTCGAAGAACACGGCGATGGCCTCCATCACATCGCACTCGAGACGGACGACATCGAACAGGCGCTCGAGACGGCCGACTCGATCGGCGTCGAGTGTATCGATACGGAACCGAGGCAGGGGGCGTGGGGTCATCGGGTCGCGTTCTTGCACCCACGCTCGACTGGCGGTGTGTTGATCGAGTTCGTCGAACACTGACGGACCGATGGGGAGTATCACCGTCAGTCGACGGTTTCGGCACTGCGTCTCGGGTCTTCGCAGGGACAGTCTGGATTCCGGCGATGATCCCTGTGATATGAACCCGTCTGACCGCTTCTGGATGGCGAACAGGCGGCACGCTTCCCAATCGCGACCCGTATGCCACGCTCCTGCCTCAGCGGGTCGCGGCCGGACGGTCAGGACATACGGCTTCTGGCTCCGCTCTGGTATATAAATAGAGGGCCGAGAAGAAACGACGCCCGGAACTCTGTCACACTGCGGGCGTCCGCCTCGAGCCTCCGCTTTATCCGAAATTCTCCGCTTTTAGTGCTTCGGTGTCTCCACCCGCGGCTTCGACCGCGGCTTCGGCTTCCGAAAGGAAATCCGCGAATCCGTATATAAATATCTGCTCGCCGCTCGCGTTGGTAACGACGTCCGCGACCGCGTCGGTGAGATCCGTTCCGTCGGTGAGCACGAACACGCTCGCATCGGCTGCCGCGAGTGTCGCGAGCCGTTCCTCGTGAAGCGGCTCGTCGTCCCTGTAGACGATCGCCGCCGCTCCACCGTCGGCGAGCGCACGTTCGGCGATCGCGACGGCCGGGCCGATTCCCGGTCCGCCGGCGAGGATAACGACCCGCGACTCATTCTCGTAGTGGTTGTCGCCGAAGGGACCGGTGATCGTGATCGGATCGTCCGCCCGAAGCGAGAGCAGATACTCGCTGAACTCGCCTCCCTCTTCGGGATCGTAGCTGACGGTGATTTCGAACGTGTCTGCTGTTTTCGGCGACGAAATCGTATAGAACCGGCCGACTGACTCGCCATCGATGGTGGTCGATAGCTTGACGAACTGGCCGGGGAGTGCGCTGAAATCTCCCGGTGTCGTGATATCGATCGCGACGGCGTTTTCCCCGATATCGCGGACGCCCGCGACTGTCGTTTCGAGAGGATCCATACAGGTATGGGCCGCTCCGATGGCAAGGCGCTTTCGAAGCGACCTGTCGGAAACTGCTCGCCGGGGCCGATCGTTTCGGGCGAACTGGTCGGTGCCCCTGCCTTTACCGTCTTTCGCGCGTTCGGTTTCCGGCCGAAAACCACGATATGCAGCATATTCAGAAGGCTTAACGTTCGCCGTGCAAAACCACGATGTAGCATGCCAGAGGACCTAAACTGGGCCGTCGGCGGCGAAGCCGGCGACGGGATCGACTCGACCGGGAAGATCTTCGCCCAGGCGCTCTCTCGTGCGGGGCGCCACGTCTTTACGTCGAAGGACTTCGCGTCGCGAATCCGCGGCGGCTACACCGCCTACAAGGTTCGGACGTCGGTGGACCGCGTCGAAAGCGTCGTCGATAGACTCGATATCCTGATCGCGCTCACAGAGCGGACCGTCGAAGAGAACCTCGATGAACTTCACGACGATTCCATCATCATCTACGATGGTGAGCGGTCGATGATGTCCGACTTCGAGGCCCCCGGCGAGATGACGGGACTCGACGTTCCCCTAAAAAGGCTCGCCGAGGACGCCGGCGGCGCGATCATGCGGAACATCGTCGCGCTCGGCGCGGCGTGTTCCGTCTCCGGTTTCGATACCGAGTTCCTCGATGAGTCGCTCGAAAAACGCTTCGGCGACAAGGGCGAGGCGATCGTCGCAAACAACAAGGAGGCCGCTCGCCTCGGGGCCGAGTACGTCGAAGATGAATACGATCTTTCGACGCCCTACGATCTCGAGACGACGGATAACGACTACGTCCTGTTGAACGGCGACGAGGCCATCGGGATGGGTGCGATCGTCGCTGGCTGTCGGTTCTACGCTGGCTACCCGATCACGCCCGCGACGGACGTAATGGAGTATCTGAAGGGGCGGATCGAGAACTACGGCGGGATCGTCGTTCAGGCGGAGGACGAACTCTCCGCGGTCAACATGGCGCTCGGTGCGGCCCGGGCGGGCGCGCGTTCGATGACGGCGACCTCGGGACCCGGTATCGATCTGATGACGGAGACGTTCGGGCTCGTGGCTACCTCCGAGACCCCGCTCGTCATCTGTAACGTCATGCGTTCCGGTCCCTCGACCGGGATGCCGACCAAACAGGAGCAGGGCGATCTCAACCAGATGCTCTACGGCGGCCACGGTGAAGTACCGCGGTTCGTTCTGACGCCGACGACGATCGCCGAGTGCTTTCACAAGACGATCGAGGCGTTCAACCTCGCCGAGAAGTACCAGATCCCGGTGTATCTCACCGGCGATCTCGCGCTCGCCGTCACCGAACAGACGTTCGCCCCCGAAGCGTTCGATATGGACGCCGTCGAGATCGATCGCGGTAAGGTCGTCGACGAGGACGACATCGACGAGTGGCAAAACGAGAAGGGTCAGTTCCGGCCGCACGCTATCACCGACGACGGCGTCAGCCCCCGAACCTTCCCCGGAACCGACGGCGGTGCCCACATGTCGACCGGTCTCGAACACGACGAGTTGGGTCGCCGGACCGAGGATACGGACATGCGGATCAAACAGGTCGACAAACGGGAGCGGAAAGTCGAAACCGCACGCGACGAAGAGGACTGGAGCTATCGCGAGTTCGGCGACGAGAATGCGGATGCGCTCGTCGTCTCGTGGGGTTCGAACGAGGGCGCGATGCGGGAGGCCATCGAACTGCTCGAAGAGGACGAAATCGACGTCCGGTTCATCTCGGTGCCGTACATCTTCCCGCGTCCCGATCTCACCGACGCGGTCGAGGCGGCCGAGGAGACGATCGTCGTCGAGTGTAACGCGACGGGGCAGTTCGCCGACATCGTCGAACACGACACCCTCTCCCGCGTGAAACGCATCAACAAGTACAACGGCGTCCGGTTCAAAGCGGACGAACTCGCCGAGGAGGTCAAAGCCGTCCTCGGCGAACCGACGGAGGTGGAGGTCTAACATGAGCTCCGACATTCGATTCACCGACTTCAAATCCGACAAACAGCCCACGTGGTGTCCCGGCTGTGGCGATTTCGGGACGATGAACGGCATGATGAAAGCGCTCGCCGAAACCGGCAACGACCCCGACAACACGTTCATCGTCGCCGGGATCGGCTGTTCCGGCAAGATCGGCACGTACATGCACAGCTACGCGCTTCACGGCGTACACGGCCGTGCGCTGCCGGTCGGGACCGGCGTGAAGATCGCCAACCCCGAACTCGAAGTGATGGTCGCCGGCGGCGACGGCGACGGCTACTCGATCGGGGCCGGCCACTTCGTCCACGCCGTCCGCCGGAACGTCGATATGACCTACGTCGTCATGGACAACCGGATCTACGGGCTGACGAAGGGGCAGTTCTCGCCGACCTCCCGGGAGGACTTCGAGACCTCGACGTCTCCGGACGGCACCAACCAGCAACCGGTCAACCCGCTCGCGCTGGCGCTTGCCTCGGGTGGCACCTTCATCGCCCAGTCGTTCTCCTCGGACTCTCAGCGTCACGCAGAGATCGTCCAGGAAGCGATCGAGCACGACGGTTTCGGCTTCGTGAACGTCTACTCGCCGTGTGTGACGTTCAACGACGTCGACACCTACGATTACTTCCGCGATACGATCGTCGACGTCGGTGACGAGGAATTCGATCATGACCGGACGGATTACGACGCCGCCAAAGAGCTCATCCTCGACCGCGATAAGGAATATCAGGGCGTCATCTACCAGGACGAAAGCTCCGTCGGCTACGAGAAACGCGAGGGCGTCGAAGCGCCCATGACCGACGTCCCCGAGGGTGCTCCCGAAGACGCGATGGACCTCGTCCGCGAGTTCTACTGACGGATCGATTCCCGGTTTCGATCTGAATCCGCCTCTTCCCGATCGCGTTCGACGACCGCTTTTCAGTCAGCCCCGCTCAGAAATCGGCTTCGACGTTGCCGTCGGCATCGAGGTAGACGGTCCCGTCGAAAAGCTCCTTGAAGGCCTCGACGTCGGCCTCGTCGTGGACCTCCTCGGAGAGATGAAACAGACCGACGGCATCGTACTCTTCGAGCAACTCGAGTAATTCCTCGACGGTTTCGAGCGCTCGGTTTTCGTCGGCGTAGTAAGCCAGCTCCGTCACCGAATCGAGGCTGATCCGGCGTTTCCCCTCGTGTTTTTCGAGGAACTCGCGCGTCGTCTCGATAATCCCGTCCAGATCGTCCGGCGCGGAGACGTAGTGGACGTGTTCCGAAGAGCGCCGGGAGTAGCCCCGCTCGACCGAGAGCGTATCGAGGATGTCGGCTTTGGTCTCGTCGACGTCGTAATACTCCAGTTTCTGCTGGACTTCGCGGGCGGTCGTTCGAGTCGAGATAACGAGAATTCGGTCGGTGTCGGTCTTCAGAAAGTCGGTGTCGATGCGGTCCGTTTCGCCGGTACTCGGGTGGATAAGAAGGATGCCTGTCCCACCCGGGATCGTCGCCGGGGCGTTCTCGATCGCGAGATCGTAGTCCATGGGAAACCACGCGGGCGGAGTCGCCTTAAATCATTGTTCGTTCGGTCCGTGTCCCCCGAGAATTACCGTCGGTGTTCACGACTCTCTGGCGAAAAAACGGGATCGATCACTGGCGGGCTGGCTACGATACTCCCCGTATCTCTCGAGTCGTCTCACGGAAACGGGCCGAGAGGGAGTTGAACCCCCGACCGTCTGGTTAAAAGCCAGACGCTCTGCCGGACTGAGCTATCGGCCCTCAGTACCACGTTACGGCGGCCGGTGATAAACTCTTTCGATTGGATCAGAGGTACTCCGTGAGTGCACGATCGATGATCTCGCCGGGGTCGGTCTCGTCGAGGGCGGCGTGTCGTCGGAGCTTTCGGTACGTCTCCGGCGGCACCGACACCGAGAGGCGCCCGAGTTCGATCCCTTCGGCTGCGAGCGCCGCCTCGACGCTCGTTCCTTCGTTGACACGCGAAGCGATCGATCGGATCTCCCTGACCGTCAGTTCGTGATCGAGCGCCGCCCACGCGAGCAGAAAGCGAGATTCCCCGGAGACGCGGGCGATGTGTTTCGCCGCGGTCGGTGCGATCTCACCCAGCGCCACGTGCCGGCGGACCGAACGCGGCAGATCGTGGACGCGGGCCCATTTCCGGATGAACGACACCGTCGCCTCGCCACCGGCGCGTTCGGCCGCCGTTTTATACGAGCCGGTCCCGCGAACGAGCGCCGCACAGGCCGCCGCCCCGCGGAGCATGTAGACGTTGTCCTCGCTGCCGGCGGTGTTTCCGGCGAACCGCCGGACGGTCTCGGCAGCCTCCTCGAGGCTTTCGGGATCGTTCGGGTCGAATCGGACTGCCTTCTCGCCGGCGACCTCCGGATCCCGCCGGATGACCGGTTCGCCGACCGGCGACTCCCGATCGGTCGGCGGTCCTCTGTTCGGCTGCTCGCTCATACTGCTCCTCTAGAACGAGGAAGGTGAAAAACGTCCCGCCGCGGTTCGTGAGGGCTATTTCTCCTCACGCTCGTCCGATAGGTGCTCCCAGATCTCGGTGCAACCGCACCCGTCCTCGACGTTTTCGAGGTGGCTCGTATCGACCGATTCCTCCTCCGTCGTGTCGAGTTTCCCCGTCATCGTAGCTCGTCTTTGTCTTCGTACAGTTCGGGTGCGACGTCGGCAGAGGTATGCTGCCGCGTCTCCCGTCTCGACTCCTGCTGTCTATCCGTCATCACTACCCCGTACGCTGGAGAGGGGTTTAAGCGCCGCTGCACCCGTAAACCCTACCCGCTCTCTTTCCTCCCGGAGATATCTGCCAGCATCTTCGACGGGTAGTTTCGTGATAATTCGAACGCCCTCTCTCGGTTTCCTCGAACGGCTCCGTCCACAGATTTCCCGACGACCGGTAACCGATGTCGGTGCCGGTGGGCTTACCCGGACGGGGACGCTGACTGTCGGTATGCCCACCTCGGTACACCAACTCGACGACGGGGCGTGGTTGAGCGTCAACGACGCCCGACGGATCAACGTGAGCGATCTCTGGTGGCTCGCCTGCAGCGACTTCTGTTCGTGTGAAATGGCGGATTTCCTCGCGGAGGGGTTCGTCGAGATCGGTATCGATCATCCGAACATCGCGGGGCGGATCGCCGGCCAGTGTATCGAATGCGGAGAAAGCGGCGTCACCGACTGGCTGACGCTCGGACGGGTGGTCGATCCGGAATCGGGGCGGTTCCTCGCCGTCGATCCCGGAAGCGTTCACGTCCCGAACCGGCGACACCGACTCGCGACGCCGACCGAGTAACCAGCAATACCTTCCTGAAACCGTGAGCCGCGGGGAGGATTGACGCGACGGGCGCGCGTATATGTTCGGGGTAACTGTATTGCGGTATGCCGAGCAAGGTCGAAGGTTGGAAAGACGAACGCTACGGTGTCGAGATCCGAGAGCACCTCTATCGGTTCGCCGAGGACGGCTGGAGTGCGATCCCCGAGGACGAACGCGACGCGTGGTTCGAGCGGTTCAAGTGGTGGGGGCTGTACCACCAGCGGAAGGGTCAAGAGAGCTACTTCATGATGCGGATCGGGACGCCGAACGGACGGCTGACGCCCGAACAGCTCCGTGTCGTCGGCGAAATCGCCGACGAGTACGCCCGCGGCCCGGTCGAGAACCCGGAATTCGGCGGCGCCTACTGTGACTGGACGACCAGACAGTCGATCCAGCTGCACTGGATCCAGCTGCAGGATATCCCGGATATCTTCGAGAAACTCGAAGCGCACGATCTCTCGACGATACAGGCCTGTGGGGACTCCTGGCGCAACATCGTCGGCTCGCCCGTCGCCGGCCGGGACAGGAAAGAACACATCGACGCGTGGCCGGTCATCGAAGAGCTCCACGAGACGTTCAAGGGCAACGACGAGCACGCGAACCTCCCGCGAAAGTGGAAGGTCGCCGTCACCGGCGATACCCGGGGCTCCGGGCAGGCCGAGATCAACGATCTGGGCTTCGAACCCGCGGTCAAAGAGACCGACGGGGGAGAGAAAACGAAAGGCTTCAACGTCACCGTCGGCGGGGGCCTCGCCCGAAAGGAGCCACGCTTCGCCCGGGATATCGACGTCTTCGTCACACCCGAGGAAGTCCCCGACGTGGCTGGCGGCATCTCGGCGCTGTTCCGCGATCACGGCGACCGCGAGGATCGGTTCAACGCCCGGATCAAGTTCCTCGTCGACGAGTGGGGTCCCGAGAAGCTCCGCCGCGTCCTTCAGGAGGAGTACGTCGACTTCGAACTCCGATCGGCCGGCGAAGATCTCCGCGATCAGTACACCTACAACGCCGGACGGAACGACGAGATCGGCGATTACGTCGGCGTCCACGAACAGACCGACGGGCACTACTTCGTCGGACTGTCGGTGCTCGTCGGCCGGATGGGCGCAGAGGACGTCATCGGACTCGCCGACCTCGCCGAGACGTACGGCTCGGGGCTGATCGGGCTCACCCAGCGACAGAACGTCATCGTCACCGATATCGCGGAGAAGGATCTCGACGATTTCCTCGCCGAGGATCTCCTGGAGTATTACTCGCCGGATCCGCACCCGTTCCTTCGCGGTTCGATCGCCTGTACCGGCACGGAGTTCTGTTCGCTCTCGATCGTCGAGACGAAAAACCGGATGGTCCGGTACGCTCGCTGGCTGAAGGACAACGTCGAGGTACCCGACGGAATCGAGAATTTCCACATCCACCTTTCGGGCTGTACCGCCTCCTGTGCCCAGCCGCAGATCGCCGACATCTCCCTTCGGGGCATGAAGACCCGCAAGGACGGCGAGCCGGTCGAGGCCTTCGACATCGGGCTGGGCGGTGGCCTCGGCGAGCATCCCCGGTTCGCCGACTGGGTCGAGATGCGCGTCGCCGCAGACGAGGTCCCCGGCTACGTCCGAAACCTTCTGCGGATCTACGAGGACGAACGACGAGATGCCGAATCGTTCCGCGAGTTTATCGCCCGCCACGACGAGGACGAACTTCAGGGGATCGCCGAACCCGAGGAGACCTCGTATACGGATCCCTACCTGGGCAACACGAAGATGACGTGGTATCCCTACGCCGACGAGACGGATATGGACGCCTCACCGGCGCCGTCACCGGCCGACGACTGACGGTCTCGTCTGTGTCTCGAATCCCTCGTCGGGACGACGCTCTCGGCGACGGTGAGGACGTCGGCTCGGAGGCGGCGCGTTTTATTATCCCGGCGGGTAAGGAGACGGACACACCGATCGAGGCTTCACTGCTGTCGAGACCGGAACGGCACTGGCGAAGTCGAGGGCTCGGGAGGTAAAAACGAAGATGGAAACTGACACGAACACGGACGAATACACACTCACGGAACAGATCCTGTACGACCACGCCGACGAGGCAGTTCCGCGGGGCGAACCGATCGATATCGCCATCGATCAGACGCTCGCACACGACGTCCTCGGCCCGCTGATCTGGCTCGAGTTCGAGGCGTTGGAGTACGACGAGGTGCAGACGGACGTCGCCGTCCAGTACGCCGACCACCAGGCGTACCAGATCGACTCCCGGGATACGGACACCCACCGCTTTCTTCGGACGGTCTCCCGGAAGTACGGCGGTCACTTCTCGAAGGCGGGCGCCGGGATCTGCCATCAGATCCAGCGCGAGCGATTCATCACTCCCGGCGCGACGCTTCTGGGGGGCGATTCTCACTCGCTGACGATGGGTGGATTCGGCGCGATCGGCATCGGTGCCGGCGGGCTGGACGTCGCCCTGGCGATGGGCGGGGAGCCGTACACGATCGAGATGCCCGAGATCGTCGAGGTGCGCCTGACGGGCGAACTCGGCGAGTGGGCCTCGGCGAAGGACGTTATCCTCGAGTTGCTCCGGCGGCTGACGGTCAAAGGCGGCGTCGGGCGGGTCTTCGAGTTCACCGGCCCCGGCGTCGAGGCGCTTTCGGTGCCCGAACGGTGTACGATCACGAACATGGCGACCGAACTCGGGGCGACCTCAGCGATCTTCCCCAGCGACGAGCGGACCCGCAAACATCTCGAACGGCTGGGTCGCGGCGATTCCTACCGGCCGCTTTCGCCGGGAGCGCGAGCGAGCTACGACGAGACGATCGAAGTCGATCTCTCGGAAATCGAGCCGCTGATCGCGACGCCGTCGATGCCCGATAACGTCGTCCCCGTTTCGGAGGTCGCCGGGACCGGCGTCGATCAGGTCATGGTCGGCTCCTGTACCAACGGGTCGTACCTCGATATCGCAGCCGTCGCGGACGTCGTCGCCGGCCGCCACGTCGCGGGCGAGACGGACTTCATCCTCAACCCGGCCTCGAAGCTCGCGGTCAGGTTACTCGCCGAGGAGGGTGGAACGACCGAACTGTACGCCGCCGGCGTCAACCTCTCCGAAAGCACCTGCGGGGCCTGTACCGGTCAGGGTCACGTCCCGGGGCCGGAAAGCGTCAGCCTCCGGGCGTTCAACCGGAACTTCAAGGGTCGATCGGGCTATGAGGACGACTCGGTGTATCTCTGTTCGCCCGAGGTTGCCGCCGCGAGCGCGATCGAGGGCGAGATCGTCGATCCGCGGACGACCGACCTCACGCCGCCCGACGTCGAGCTACCGGACGATATGACGAGCTCCGACGCCGAGATCCTCCCGCCGGATCCCGCCACCGAGATCTACCGCGGGGAGACGATCGGAACGATCCCGATCAAAGAGCCGCTGGGCGAGACCGTTCGGGGCCCCATCACGCTCGTGACCGGCGACGACATCACGACAGATCACATCATGCCCGCCACCTCGGAGGTCCTCTCGCTGTGGTCGGATCCGCAGGCGGCCGCCGAGTACGCGCTGACCCGGATCGACGAGGAGTTCCCGACGCGGGCCCGCGAGGCCGGCGGGAGCTGGATCGTCGCGGGCGAGAACTACGGGCAGGGCTCCTCCCGGGAGAACGCCGCGCTCGAACTCGTCGAACTCGACGTCGAGGGCGTGATCGCAAAGAGCTTCGCGCGGATCCACCTCTCGAATCTCATCAACTTCGGGATCGTCCCGCTGACGTTCGCCGATCCGGAGACCTACGATCGGCTCTCGGAGGGCGACGAGCTCTCGATCGTCGAGGACGCAGCCGCGGCGATCGAGACCGGCGACGATCGGTTGACGGTCTCGGTGAACGGCGAGTGGGAGTTCGAGGTCGAACTCGCTTGCACCGACGAGGACCGCGACGTGCTGCTCGCGGGCGGACGGCTCCCGTATACGAAGAACGCCTAGCCGTTCGGCATCGATCGACCTGATCGTCGCCGTTTCTTCTGGACCGTTCGCGCTACAGCACGAACAGAAGCGCCCAGAGCGCCAGCATGCCGACGATGATCGTGAGGAACATATTCTCCGTATACCACGCGACGACGAACGCGACGAGCCCCGCGAGCAACTGCTCGTTGTCGGTGCCGATCGCGAGCGCCCCATCTCGGAGGAACAGATCCGGCGCGAGGATCGCCGCGATGATCGCCGCGGGAATGAGCGCCAGAATGCGGTTGACTCGCGAGGGCACTTCCTCGAGATAGCCTAACAGGACGACGAAGGACGTCCGGAAGAGCCAGGTGCCGACGGCGACCGCGAGAATGGCCGCCCAGACGAGTCCCGATGGATATCCCGTCATCGCCGCACCTCCTGTGTCGTAAATCCGGCCACCATCCCGACCAGCGTCCCGACGAGCAGTCCCAGGTTAAACGGCAACTCGACGACGGCGATCGCCACGACCGCGCTCGTGAGCGCCGCGATCACCGTCGGGACGTCCTCGAGAAACCGGACGATGATGGCGATGAAGATGAGCGGGACGGCGAACTCCAGTTGCAAGGATTCGGGGACGCCGACCCCGACGACGACGCCGGCGACGGTCCCGCCGACCCAGACGAGCCAGGAGGGGATCGCGACACCGAGGAAGTACCAGCCGTAGTGGTTCGGCCGACCCTGTTCGTAAGCGCTCAACGCGATGGCGTAGACCGGCCCGACGAGAAAAAACGGGAGGAAAAACTGCCAGCCGCGTCCCAGTCGCTCGAAGTGCGGTGCGATCGAGGCGCTGTACATCGTAAATCGGACGTTGATGACGAGCGCCGCGGCGACGATCACGGCGACGGAGGAACCGCCGCCGAAGAGATCGACCATCGTAAGCGACGCCAGTCCGGCGAAGACGAACGCGGCCAGCCCCGTCGCCTGCGAGAGCGTGAGGCCGACGCTCGCGGCGGCGATGCCCAGAACGAGGCCGTAGGGGAGGTTCCCGAGGGCTGCGGGGGCCCCGTCACGGATGCCAGCGACGATATCGTCTCGGTGTGCGCCGAGCGTTTCGATCGGCCAGTTCCTCACGAATAGCCTGATTCAGCCGACCTACAAATAACTTGACGCGGTGGCAGCCGCCGGTCCCGATAGGGATTATCGTCGCCGACCGACGTTTCGAAGCCGGTCTTTCGGCACTGCTTCGCGGTCCTCGCGGGAACAGTATGAACTCCGACGATACTTCCTGTGAGATCGCATCGCTGGCTATCATCCTCGGATGTGCGCGTCGCTGACCGACTGTCATCCTCGAAGGCGGGGCGATGGTCGATATCATCGGGTTTTATCTCTTCGGAACGGCCTACCTACGGAGTATAATGTCTGACGATAGCAAGAGTGGACCACTTCAGGGACTCAACGTGGTCGACTTCTCGGGTATGATAAGCGGCGGATTCGCGACGATGACGCTCGCGGATTTCGGCGCCGACGTGGTGAAGGTCGAACACCCCGAATACACCGATCCGCTCCGCGACTGGACGCCGATGGAGGACGGCACGTCGCTGTGGTGGAAATCGATCGGTCGGAACAAACAGTGCATCACGCTGGATCTCAAAAGCGACGAGGGCCGTGAACTCGCACTCGAACTCGTAGAGGAAGCGGACGTCGTCTTCGAGAACTTCCGGCCGGGGAAGATGGAAGAGTGGGATCTGGGCTATGAAACCCTCAAGGAAATCAACGAGGACGTGATCTTCGTTCGCATCTCCGGGTACGGACAGACGGGGCCGATGTCGCATAAACCCGGATTCGGCACCGTCGCGGAGGCGATGTCCGGCTGGGCCCACGTCAATGGGTTCCCGGACCGGGAACCGCTTTTGCCGCCGATCAGCATCGCCGACCTCATCGCCGCGCTGTTTGCCGTCCAGTCGACGATGTTCGCGATCTACGAACGCGACGTCGACCCCTACGCCAGCGGCGAAGGACAGGTCATCGACGTCAGCCTCTACGAGCCGCTCTTTCGACTGTTCGTCGGCGACGTCGAGGGATACGACAAGAAGGGACGGGTTCCTCAGCGAACCGGGAACAAACATCCCAACTCCTCGCCGCGCGGGGTCTATGAGACCGAAGACGGTTACGTCGCGCTGTCGGCCTCTGCCCAGGCGATCTTCGAGCGCGTCATGCACGCGATCGGCCGCCCGGAACTGATCGAAGACGAGCGGTTCGTGACGAACGAAAATCGCGTCGAGAACGCCGAGGAGATCGACGAGATCATCGAAGCGTGGACTCGAAAACGCCCCACCGAGGAGGTAATCGAGGTAATGGACGAACAGGAGGCAATCGTCGGTCCGATCAACGATATCGCGGATATCTTCGAGGACGAGCAGTTCCAGGCCCGCGACAACATCGTCGAAGTCGACGACGAGGACGTCGGCCCGCTGAAGACGCCGAACGTGGTGCCGAAATTCTCCCGTACACCAGGTGATGTCTCGCACGCGGGCCCGCGACACGGTGAACACAACGAGGCGGTGCTCGCAGAGCGGCTCGGCCTCTCCGAGGCGGAGATCGAAGCGCTCCGCGAAAAGGAGGTCATCTGATGGAACTCACCGACGTCACCCTCCGCGAGGGGGGACAGATGCCCGGTCGCTCGTATACGGTCGAACAGAAAGTCGAGGCCGGCCACCAGCTGGATCGGCTCGGCGTCTCCGTGATTCAGGCCGGCTTCCCGATCACCGGCGAACGGGACAGAGAAGCGACGCGACGGCTCGCCGCCGAGACCGACGCCGCGGTCGAAGGGATCGCCCGCGCTGTTCCCGGCGATATCGACGCCGTCATCGAGGCCGAGGCGAATCGGCTCGACATCTTCGCGCCGCTCTCGGCGGGCCAACTCGAACACGTCATGGACAAATCCCACGAGGAGATGCTCGAGATCATCGGCGATGCGATCGATCACGCCCGCGATTACGGCATCCCGATGACGCTCACGCTCATGGACGCCTTCCGGACCGACTCCGAGCGGCTCGTCGATGCCTTCGAGCGGTTCTCCTATCCCGTCCACATCGGGCTCGCCGATACGGTCGGCGCCCGGACGCCGTCGTACGTCGAGACGCTGCTCGGGGAGCTTTCCGACGGCGGCGTCGACCTCTCGAGGGCGGGCGTACACTTCCATGAGGACCTCGGCGTCGGCACCGCGAACACGTTGAAAGCGGCGGAGATGGGCGTCGGAAAGGCCGATCTGAGCATCGCGAACCTCGGCGAAAGAGCGGGTAACGCCGCCTTAGAGGAAGTCGTCGTCTCCGATACCCTCTCTGAGGGATCGGCGATCGACGTCGAGACGTCCGAACTCATCCCCGTCTGTCTGGAGGTCCTCGATATCCTCGACGAGGACATCGACCCTCGGAAGGCGATCCTCGGCGAGGAGTCGACGAGCCACGAGGCCGGCATCCACACCGCGGCCATGCTGGACGAACCGAGCGTCTTCGAACCGTTCGACCCGGAAACGTTCGGCGGCCGACGCGAACTCGTCTTCGGCGAGGGGACCGGCCGCGGCGGTGCCCGAAAGCTCATCGAGCGGGCGGGCGGCGAGCCGACTGACGAACTGGTCTCCCGACTGCTCGATGTCCTCGCGGAGGAGGGGCCGGTCGATCAGGTGGAGGCCACGGAACTGGCGGGCGAAGTCCTAGAGGAGTAACCGGCGAGCGCCGCCAGCCCACCTTTCTTTTCTTCCTCAGGATCGTCGCGAGAGATCCGGAAGGATCACACAGAGGGCGACGACGAGAACGGTCGTCGAGCCGAGCAGTACGATCGCGGTATTGAACTGTCCGCCGTCGGCCAGCCAGCCGATTATCGGCGGTGCGCCGGCGGCCCCGCCGATGTAGACCGTTCGGAGCAACCCGTATCCGCTCCCCTGAAGCGCGTCCGGCATGAGATCGACCGTGTAGGTGTGTGCCGGGGGAAACGCGCCGAGCACGCCGGCCGCCATGAGGGCTGCGACGATCACAGCCGGCCGGGACTCGAAAAGCGGCAATCCGACGGCGGCCGGTAAGGCTATCAGTACGAACAGCGCGATGGTGGGTCGCTGGCCGTACCGATCCGAGATGAGGCCGGAAACGAACTGCAGACCGATCGCGGTCACGAAGAACGCGCCGAACACCGTCGAAGCGAGCGGTTGAGAGAACCCTTTTACGTCGATGAGATACGTCGGGAGGAACCCCGTCATCCCCTGATAGTACGTCATCAACAGAAGCTGTAACACCGCGATCAGTATCACGTTACGGCTCACCATCGCGCGCCCCAACTCGCCGAAGAACGCGCGGTCGATCCCGCCCGAGTCGGGCTTCACGGAGGTGCGGTGAGGAACGAACGCCA
>LKMJ01002279.1_pt1 | contig 17528 bp, 13 predicted proteins | sample 643391 | NCBI WGS metagenome assembly LKMJ01 (sample SAMN04112250, study PRJNA286221) | soda lake metagenome | biome: soda lake; feature: Kulunda Steppe; material: water; isolation source: sample PL-Br10 brine of Picturesque Lake | place: Russia: Kulunda steppe | collected 2010-07
CAGGATTGGAGCAAGTTTGGGGATGCACCATTTGCCTGCCAAAAGGGTGCAAAACGGTGCCAGAATGGCCAAAGGCGCACACGCCGCGCCCCCACCTCGCATTTTCTCATACAGCCTGACTTTTTACGACATTTGTACATGTTGTGCATGGTTGGGTCTGGAAATGGGGCCAGCGAGTGGGCGGAAATGCTAATTGGCCATGGTTGGGGGGGTCCAGTGGTGGGGACGACCTGTAGTATTTCAAAATGAATCATGTGAAATCAATTCTAGACAGTGCGCCCTGCTGTGCATCTCAATTGCAAGTACATTCTGACAGCAAGCTAAAATCCTATTTTCAGATGCATGCCTTAGGTTGGGCTTCTAACTTTCTGTGCATGACCCTTGCTGCCCACTTTTTCTTACATGTAAATGGCAATTGCTGAGTTGTATGCACTTTGAATAATCTGCTAAATCCGATAAACGCAAAGAACTGCCAAAAACCCCTTATTACCAAGCAATATTACGTTGATCTCTGTAAGTAGAACACGTGCTCTCGTTTCTTTTCATCGTGCTGAATGCTTGCTATGTAATGCAAACACCTCAGTGATAAAGTGAATGTAGCCCACAAAAGTCCAAAATCACAAATGCATTATAGCTTATTGGATTTCAACTTTTGCTACAAGACAGTACGGATATGCCCAGAGGACAAATTCTATGTTCTGTTTTTGCCACAGGAATCGCGACAATCCGGGAAAAGTCGCATCATTGTGACATTTACAGGTAGGTTTAGTATCATGCATTAAAAGCAAGGTATTTATGCTTTGATTAACCTGGCATACTCAAGAGTTGTCAGCTATCAGCTTGTTTTTCATAGGTTTTCATAGGAAACCTTGATGAAAACCTCCTGCAGTCAAATGCATGAATATAAAGAAGACTGAAGTACAATTCAGAGGATGACATGTATAATGATAATGGTGCCCCTATAAGAACTTATCTAGTCAGGGTCCAGACAAAGTATTTTGACCACTCATATAAATTGGCAATCGCACAGAGCACCCGTGTAAATGGTGCACTTGATCACTGCGTATGTGGATCGTTCTGCTTGTGCAAGCCCCTTGCTCTGCTTGCCCTTGGGCAATGGCTTGACCAGGAAGGAAAAGACTGCCTGCGTTCTAAATGTATACAAATGTTGTGGCCAGGCGTTTGGGACAGGGGTGGGCGCCAAGCAATTACCCATGCAGCAGAGGCATGTGCCTGATGAGAGGGGTGAGGTCTCTAAAATTGAGAGCGTTAAGGAGGTCTATCTGAGGAGGGTGTTAAGTGCTTTCTTAATGAATTGTATCCGTACCAAAAGTGGATTTGTCTGGACTTGGATGCTGAAATCCTATTCCCCCTTTTCACACCCTTGGTGACGTCTCAGATTCTTTTTGGCTGGGTTGTAAGATACGAACACCGCGCCTATAAAACGTCAATTCGTCCGCATTTAGGGGTCATTGTTATAGGTAGACGTTTAGGGGGTAGAGGGGGGCCTGTGAGACCCTACCTGCCCCCCAGCTACATTTAACCACCCCTGTGCATTCTTTAATGTGTATATACATCCAAAATGCCAAGAGAAAGGGGGAAGGAGTAGGGTCATGTCATGATCATTGAGCTGAAAGACGGGACGCACCAGCACAAGGTGGAGTGCAATTACCGCAAGCATGTCGTTTTGGCTCTTTGTGGCTGGTGCTTCCCGCATCAGGGAGCACTTCCTGCACATGAATCCAATTTGGGGTAGCAAAGTGCACAGCAGATGAGGCAGTCCAGCAGCCTGTCCTGAATGAGATGAGGGCCATCGATGCTCAGAACAAGGAAGCAGCAGCAGCAGCAGCAGCAGCGCAGCGCCAGCTTGACAGAAAATGTCTTCGACAGCAAATGTGAGCGCTTCCTTGGTACCTGCGAAGAAGCTGCGGTGTGCAGTGGAGCAGTGAGCAGACTTGGCTGAGTGCCCCCATGTCCTGGAGCAGGGGGCTCGCTAGGCACCAGCATGAAAAGTCTTCAGCGACAGCAAGAAGTGCCAGGGCAGTGATGCAGAGGACAGTAGCAGCGAAGAGAAGCAGATAAGGAGTAGACTGCTTAAAACTTCCTAGCTTAAGCTAATTAAAGTTACCAAAAGAGGAAATGAGCAGGAACAAAAGAAGGCCGAGAGGGGGTGGGCTTCCGCATTGGAACCCGCATTATACCCCTGCATTTTTATTTGCAAATTTTAGCCCTTTTCATGAATAAATTACAATGAAATACGAATGACCCAACCCTGCTTTTTAGCAAACAGCCTAGGGTTTCCTGTCAACTGTTCAGGTGAAATTAGGTCCGTTTACACCACCTCTCTCGCAATGGAATTCTTTACTCAGCAGCTTGCAGCAGTAGCAGTAAGAACGCAGCAGCCTGTGTGAGAGCAGCAGCTGCTGCCGGTCTAGATGACAGAATGGGCTTTGGAACATAAAGGTTTGTCTGTTGTTTCTGCACACCTTACAAGACTACATGGGGCAAGGCTCTAGAATTGAGACGATTGCAATGTAACAGATCCATTGGGATGCATTGTTGGGGCCAAATTGCACTAGAACCCTATTCAAGAGGTGCTTATGAATCAGGCGCTATCAAATTAGAAATCTGTGGTGGCGCAGCAGAGCAAAAGCATGCCAAGCAAATCGTTTTGGTGAGATTGTAATGATTATATCATAGTATGATTAGACTGTCTAATTGGAATTTAGGAGTCCAATGCATGGAGTGACAAGTTGTGGGAAAGTAAGTAAATTGACCTTGTCAGAATGAACGAGACCAATTTCACTGGTGAAAACAACAACACCAGTATTCTGGAATGCTCTTGTGTGTTGGATTTATGATTTAAGGTGTGTCATTAATTGCCTCTTCGGCACCATTGTGTCTTAGCTGATTTTAAAAGAAGTGGCTGGAATTTGGAAATTTGGTGCTAAGACACCTGAGAATCTCTGTTTATTTTTGCCCATATGTAGAATAAATCTCACATATCATTGCATTGGAGCACGTGAGGCTTGGTTGTCTGAGTGATCTGCAATGATCAAATGACTGTGAAAAGGAAAAAGTTGCATGTCGAAGCAGATTGAGCATGCTGCCCTAAAGTTGCCCTTCTTGTAAAAGCACACCATGAAAGCATATGAGTGTAGCGCCCAACCAGTATAAACTTTTGACAAGGCAGATTTGGGTTCAATCTATGTGCAAAGCATGTATGTAGAATGCCTGCCCATATCTCGGTTGTCCCCACCACTGGGTCACCCCTTCCTTAGGCACAGGTGGCCAAATAGGGTCCTCAAGGCATTACTTTGCTGCCACCCTCCCGTATCCCGACCTGAGCACACCTTTGGATAGCATGATTTTTTCTGGTTCTGATGGTGCTCTTGGAGCAAAAAATGGTGGAAGGGAATGTTAAAAAAACGGAATGTAATGCTCTAACAGTGCACACCAATTCCCGAACACAGCCCCAAAGTCCGAGCTTGACACACCTGCAGATATATAAAATTGCCCCGCATCTCCTGTGTGGATTGGGGCGTGGTGAGCTTTGGCGCTGAGCTGTGCGCTCAGGAGAGGCAGATGTAATGCAACATTTTGGCCCATCACTTCCCACCCACACCTTTGATTGGCCTCAATTCTGGTTCATTAGACACCTCTTTCTCCCCCGCAAAACTCAGGCTTGGTCGGGCTTGAAAGCATGCACAGGTTGCGGAGTACCGCATCTCCTGTGTTGGCACCCACATCCGGTTGCGACAGGGTCACCCACGGAACACACCTTCCCGACCCCTTCCCCAGATCCGACTTCGCAGCATCAAGTCATTATGCATGAGCAGCTAGGGTTCTGGAAAGCGGCAGGATTGGAGTGCTCCAATGGAATGTACCATCTTCTTGCCAAAAGGGTGCAAAATGGTGCCAGAATGGCCAATGGCGCACACGCCGCGCTGCCACCTCGCATTTTCTTGCACAGTCTGACTGTTTGTAACATTTATACATGTTGTACACGGTTGGGTCTGAAGATGGGGCCAGCAAGTGGGCGGAAATTCCATTTGGCCATGTTCGGGGGGGTCCAATGGTAGGGACGACCTCTCCCTCTGCAGCTTTGCTTTAATGCTGTTCCATAATTCCTTTTTTTTGGACACTGGAGAGGACGACGGCTGGTATACCTGAACCTTGCTTTATTATAATTTTTATTTATTACAACAAATGAGAAGGTGAAGTAGCTTCTGGATTAAAAGACCGGGAGGGATAAGAAGTGAATAAAAGGCACGTGCTAGTCTGTTGCCGAGCGGGAAAATCCTCGACAGCAACACGTGGAAAGCATGCATTACAATATAGCTGGTATCCTTACTTGTTACGATTTCGATATTGCTCAGGTCAAGTGCAGCTGCTCAAAGAGCAATGTCGACTGGGGGGCAAAGTAAACATAGAACCTGGTAAGTTTTACGACAAGTTGTACAAGAATTGGTCTACATTCTGTTGATTACCTTGGCTTGTTCTAGAAACCAAGTATGCATCAGCATGCATAGGTCTGCATGGTTCAAGAAAGATGCTAGGATCTGGTGAAATGGTGAGCATCCTCCTGGCCTGAGTTTCTTTTTTTTAGATTGGCTGCAGGTTCGTATTCCTTTCCATTTGAGTACCAATTGCCACAAGATTTGCCTGCCTCTGTGGACTGGGATGGCTTCCATGGATGTAGTAGCAAGCAGGGTGCTCAGAGTGGCAGGTACTGCCTTGTCTTGAATTGTCTCACATGTCATGCATGCTACAAAGTGCAAAACACAGGTATCTTTACACTTGTGGACTCAAGCTGGTTTTAACTTATGACGTAAGCATTCTTACTCATATGCTGGGAAAGAAGGCATTTTGCTTTACCCTTATCTAAGCTCTTAAGCTGCAGTAAGACATTGCATTCCGAGAAACTTGATTGTGCGTACGCTAAGCCACACAGCTGTGCTTGCTGAAGCAAGCAGGGTAAGCAAGATAATCAAAGAACATATGTTTTTTGGGCAACATAATCTAAAATTGAGGGCAATTTACAAGTGTGTGAAACTTTGGGCGCACTTTTGGACAGGTTCATTAGTGAGACCAAAATACTGGGCACACTGTTGGAAAGGTATTATAGATCCTACAGATCTGCATCTTGGTCTCACTAACAAAAGTTGCCTTATGTGAGGTTGTTCGGCAGCTCATCTGTGGAAGATTGACATTGTGGATTTCACTGAGCACCAAGCTAAAACAATTGCTCATTTTGGACTAAGTTATTAAAACAGACACATGGGTTTAAAAATGGGATGAATACGTGCAGGGGCTGAGGAGCTGTCTTTTCTGGTCATTAATCAGCCCTAGGGGTTGGGAGTCAGACACTTTCAGACAGATTTTCCTCCCAAAACTACTTAGTGTTGCAAAGAGGTCCACAATTGTGCATTTCTGGTGCAAATGCACCTTTTTGGGGGCTCCTCAAGCCTAGCCTGCATGCAAGAAACATAGGTTTTGCCAGCTTCCAGCCCTCCTGCCTGTGACCTTGGGCACTTACTGGCAACCTATTCTTTTGCAATGTTGGTTTAATCGTGCAAAGTATGAGTATGCCTTAAAAACTGAAAAGTGCAAGCCCTTACGCCCCAGAAGTGATAAAATAGAAGAATCCCCCAAAATAGCTAAGCGGCACCCCCCTGGAGGTGGCCCAGATTTAAGTTTGCTCTGGGAGATGAGTATGATGTATAACTTGGTCCTGGGACTATGGTCGCCCTCACTCAGCCATTTATTCTGCGAGCTGGGCTTTATAAATTTACGGGCTGGGGGGCAGGTGCCCTTGGTGATATGTATGTATGAGCAAAAGTTGCTATACAGCACTAGCACTTGACGCTTGCATTTGCCCTGAATTATTTTGCGGCTGCTGCAATAGCTGCTTCCCTTAAGGTTGCTGCAATGTTGCTGTGGGCCATAGGTGGAGGCACCAGGGAGCTCCATCAAATATCCCTGCTGCCAGGCTACTGGCATGGAACGCAGAGATGTGGCAGGCTGCTGTTAGGTTGCCATGCTGCTTGTACGGTAGCTACCGTATAGGTAGAGATGGGGCATGTGGGCCTTGCTGCAACTGCACCCCAGAGAGACCATGATGGGTGACTGCAATACAACACTTGGTGAAGGTGGAAACTGGGGAGTATGCGGTGTCAGCAATACCACTCATTTCCGTATTCAAGCAGAAGGCCAATTTGCTCTTGGCTTTGTGGCAGCCTGTTGACCTACTTGCTGTTTACTGGTGCAACACACATCAAGTGCACTCCTGCAGTGCTCCACACAGCCGCTTTCAACCCCTTGCAAACCTCTCTACAGATGAATAGAAAAGCACAGACGCAACACATTCCTCCATTTAATAGGCTGCTCAGGCATGCTCAGCACAGGCTCTGCACCATTAAAATTGGAAAGCTTCATATGTTTTTATGTGCACAGATTGCATGCGCACCTCTTAACTTGTGCTTACAAACATGATGTGGCGCAGAGCCAGCATCTTTTACTATGTCCAAGCAGTGGGGGCAAATTCAAGTGTCTTTCGGCGCAACATAAGGTCTCAGCCACTTCCTTTCCGTGTGTTTAATCTCAATCGAGCTGACTATATTGGTAAGGCAACCATAAGAGCCATTGATACCCATGGCGCCTGATTTGCTTTCAATTTGTGCGCTGCACTTTTTTGCCTTCCAAATTCTTGAAGCTTTCTTCCCTCTGTAGGTCCTGTTTCAAGTAGCGAAGAGCAGACATCTATGGTGTGCTGCTGCATCAGCCAGGGCGCAATTACTGGGTCCATGACTGCTTCAGCAAATGCTGTGCCTTTGGGGTCTATCATCAGCGTCAAGGTAAAATGTGTGAAGTAATATCAAACTTTTTTGCCTTTTGATCTCAGATGAAAAAAACATTTTTGAGTTTTGTCAAGTGTGTATCTGTTGTCTTGTAAAGGACATCTGAACATAGTTGAGGCAAGCCTAGGAGTGTTCAATTGTGAGCTGCAAAAAACATGCAATAACTTGATTTGATGCTCACTTGTACTCGCGTGCGTGCACCCCCAGGGAGTCTTGGGGAACAGAACAACGGCACCTATCAAATCAGTCAAAGTGCTGCTCTTGCAGTATGTCAGGCTTACTAGCAACAAGAATTTATGGCAAACACAATACAGTGTGGAATTTGTAAAAGTGATGCAAACAGTAAGTTTATACGATGACTTGCTGCATTCCTTCATCTATCAGAATTGATCACATAGCAATGTGATCAATCCATGATACGTGTGCTTGTGCATGGGTATGGGAAGTGTGCGCTTTGGTTGACACAGCAGCATGATGGGCGGTGGTATATGTTGCCGTTATCAACCATTACGAAGAAGTGTACAACACAATTGTTCAATGCCTTTTGACTTTGATCCCCCAAAGTCAGGGCACATTAGCAAAATTTGTCCACATAATGTTTGTTGCTTGCCAACTTGACAGGTAGAAGTGCCTTGCTCTCCTGCTGCATTGGGCCCTGGGGGAGACATTGACATAAACTGCAGCATTGGCTTCCCGCCCTTCTTCCAATCCACCTCCTCTTCTCAGCTCATTGACATCCGGGTATGTTCTTGGGTGTGTGTCATACTTGTTGCTCCATCTGCTGCTGTTGTGGCAGCCTCTGCTGCTGCTGCTGCTGCTGCTGCTGCTGCTGCTACTGCTGCTGCTATTGTTGTCGTTGATGCTGTTGGTTTTGGTGCTGTTGTTGTTATTGTTGTTGCTGTTCTTAGTTGTGTATTGATCCTGTATACCAGCTTAAGTGACAAATATTGATCTTTTAACACCTTAACCCACATCTTTGTGGTATGTGCAGTCATGACTATGATCATCCCGTTTCGTGGTTTATTCAAATGAGTTTCGTGACCAGCCTTCCATGGCATTTCTGCCCCTTTCTAAATTTCTTCGCAGTACTCCATCCAGATCCTGGCTAAAATGGGTCCACTGACCAAGAGCTTCAGAATTAAAGTGCCAGTTGCTGTGAGCGAGCTGCCTCCAACAAATTACACCCCTGCAGCCATACCTGCAGCTGACATGGCAGGGCTATACCCAAGCATCACGCATTCACTGCCCAAGTACTCCAGTAGCCTTTATTCAAGCACAATCCCATCAAAGGTGGCTGCAAATTCTGATGAAGCTAAGCCTGAAAATCCATTCTCCCCTTCCTTGGCACCACCTGTGAGTGGACTTATGGAGCTTTTGAAGCCAGACAGCCCCTACCTTCTGCATGTACAGCCTGCGACCGACCCTGTCTACTGTTACCCCCCAATACAGCCCCCATCTTCCTGGTGAGTACAATCCAATATTTTAAAAATAAATAAAAATTATTAGCCGGCTTTACAAGTATAGGACTGCCCTGGTCTGTTCTATCAACTTCTCCCAACTGACCATCCATATCCAACAGTAATGTTCAGTGAACTGCCTGTCAGAAGATGGATAAGCTTAGTTTGTAGTTCCTCTTCCATAAACAATTGACTGAGTATGCGCTGCAACAGAGTATATTTTCCCTAAGACAGTACACAAGCGGTTCCCAACATCATACGTTTCTGCATCTTGCATGTTACAAGACCCTCAGGGTTGCTGTATAGCATGTGCATTTATACCTGCAAAACAGCAAGAATTTGCCATTCAAGCTGGGCTCTGGAGTGCAACTGTGCAAACGGTGCAAAAGGCGCTCTCTTTAAGTAGCCATGCTTTCGGTTGGCTTTGTACATCTCTAAGTGCAGGTATGCATGGTGGCGCCTCATAAAGAATGGGGTAGGGTTGGTGGGGCAATGGCTAGTCTGGGACATTGTTATTTCACTGTATGGCATGCATGCTTGGTAGCTTAACAAAATTTATTGCTATTATTCACACCTGCTTTCAGGTGCCCAAGCATACAGTGTGTCACACGTGTGCACATGATGGACCATCCAATCAAGTTCGAAGAAAATGACAAGGAGGACGAGGAGGAATTTCTCAAGCAGAAAGGGTGGTAATTGAGACGTGGATGTAATATTGAGAGACGTAGACAGCTATGTCTGTCTTGCTCTGCCACTGTGATGCACTTTGAAGATGCCAGTCGGTACTTTAAGTGCTCATCTTTTGAGAGTTTGCTTGAGGTTGCACTCATTTATGAAGCATTCATTCAATGAGCGATAGAATTTCACCTGCTCATCAGCTGCGGCTGATTTCAACTGATTCAGCTGCAGTTCAGCCAATCCTGAAAATCATTGATGTTCTTGTTTTCTTGCAAACAGACTAAGAGTAAGACACAGCAGAGCTAAGTTCACCATTCTTTTTGGTCAAATCTTAGTCAAGCAGATGACCTCATCCTGATCACCTCATGCTGGCTGTGAGTGGCTATTTGTATTGCTTGCATGCCAATATGCTGCAAGACCCAGGGACGAAATGGTGTGAAGATGAAGGCAGGATCCCAGGTACACAGTTTGGCTTCTTGCCTGTCCGGAAACACTACAGCTTAATCAGCTGAGCACATGCTAGGCTCATTCATGGTAGGCTGCCGCAGGATCTTAAAGTCTGCAATGACAAGATTATCATATACAGAGCACATGCTTTGCCCTGGTGACAAAATCTTGCACGATTTCTGCTGGTATGTATGCGTGTCAGAGAGAGATGGAGACTGAGTTTGTTTTTTAAACTGGGGGCTTGAGTGCCCATTACAGATCATGTCTCTTCTGAAAGGTTAACAAGGAGCAATTAATTCAACCCCTAGTTGGTCTGTGCTACGTGAAAGTGGCCAGGATGCTCTACAGTTCTTTTACTGTTGGCAAACTCTGTCTGACATTGCTCGGACTTTGGGGTACGATAAGAACTGGGCTGCTGGCGTTTGAAAGGAGCGTCAGGGCCTGCAGCAAACCAATAGGTACACGTACTTCTTGAGGGCAGCCACAGCGCTTCTTAATGACATTGGCAAGACAGGCAGTGTGGCGTTTGAAGAGATGTTGAGTCGTCTGAGGCTGGGGCTCATCTGAGCAAACTGGCTGCTTACATATCTTGGATGGCACTCCTACCTACAGACTATGAAAACTCCCAAATGCATGACTCCAGATACCTCTGTTTGGACTCGAAGAAGCATGTTGTGCACAGAAAGAAAGAAAAAACTACGCAAGCAGCAAAAAAAGCTCCTCACATCAATTAAGGAAAAGGGGCCACTTGGGAAGAAAAGCCCCTTTACCAGAAAAGAAGAGAGCAGTCAGTGAGGATGAGGAGGGTTGCGAGCAGACAAGCCAGAAGACCTCTCATGATTAGTTTGAAGGTGAGGAGAATGCTCAAGAGAACGTCTGGTCTGTATAAGCTTATGAGCATAGTGCACAGAATGAGCATGAAGCTTGAGAGCAAGTTTCTTGACTCTTTGCGAATCAAGGCCGAGACTCTTTGGAGGAATCAAAGTGTGAGGCATGGCATGTAAATAACACCCCCTACACCTAAGAGAATGACATGAAGAACATGGTCTCCTGCAATGCTGCGTCTAAGGCAACCATGCTGAGCATGGGCAGCTTAGAGCTGCTGCTCAGGGCGAGTGTCTTCACAGTACTTAATCTAGTAGTCATGAGTAACAGCTGCGGCAATGCCTGCAAGCTCAGCCCTTTGGACAGTTTTAGTAATGCTGGAGCCATGGGGATTTACAAGGCGCCCTGCTCCAATGATCTGCTGATCACGGATGCAGCTCCCATCTGTGTAAGCGATCTTCTTCCAGTCCTCTACTTCGAGGGCCAAATGAGGGTTTGATTTGTATAGTATTTCTGTATTTGTCATTTGTCCAGGGTGCAATTATGTGTCGTGGTTGTGGTGCTTGGCAACTAGGAGGTGGTCAGGCTTCAATCTCTTGAGTTTGTAAAAGCCTGGAGGTGGGAGCATGCGGATAAGAGCGTTGTTGCTCACACTGGTTGTGTTCCATTTAGCCTCAGGTGATTGAGCGACTCAGGTTTGCGGTGGTTTAAGGTCAGTCTGGCTTGTGTGTTCCAGACCGCAATGATCTGCAGGTCCTTGTTTTGCTTTGGGAGTGGGGTGCGAGAATCGTTCCAGAATGGGATATCAGCATCCGGAAGATTTTGAGATGAGATGGTTCCCATAAGGCTACACATGTACTACAGTCAGACATTTCCGTACTACGATGTACTACTAGTTTGTTCATGATGAACGAACGGAACGATTCCGTTTGTTCTGTACGTTTCTTACGTCCGCAGTCTGAGTAGTACTTGAAATGATGGCAAAGTGCTATGTATGCATTTGTGCTCATGGATCTGCCCCAGCAGGGGAGGAGCATGAAGGTTGCTGTGGGTATGTCATGGGGACTGTTAATGGCAGAGTAAGTGGCGTGCCTCAAGGTCATTTGCATGATATCATCGTCATAGATGGGATGACAAATAGAGAAGCCAGAGAAAGAGGAGGAGAAACAGTTAAGGCACCAAATATAGTGTCACATGGGTGGCTGCTCCAGTAGTGTGGGAGGTCTGGATTAAAGTCCAGAGGTGAGGCCATTTTCTCTTGGGTCAAAGGTGCGCAATGTTTGAAGGCTGCTATGACATGGGGGGGGAGGATACAATGGAAGGAGTCTTTTATCTTTTTGCTATCAAATTGCTGGGTAGCCCTGGCTTTTTGCACAAACAGTCCAACCAGCTCAGAAGCAAAGCTCTGTAGTGGAGGGCTGACATTGAGGTGAAGGCCTGTGCTCTTGGCTTTGATGAATTTTTGATGGAGAATTTGTAGGCGTTTGGGTGTGAGCATGCCTTTGCACTTCCCATCTGCTCAGTAGACGCATGCAGCAAGGATAGTAGAGTAGCTTTTGGACTGAAATTCCTGCTTGTGAGGTTGTGCATTCTGGTTTATATGGTCCATGAGACAAACTTCATGAATCCAGTACTCGCAATGACCCGTGGGCTGGATGTCCAGCTGTGGGTTGGTTTGATGGAAATCAACGGTCACTTTGTTTCTCAGAATGTAATCGCTTTTTTGGTGCCATGGGTTATCAGATGTGTCATCCTTTGAGAAACCTTGGCGTGTCAGTTTGTCTAGGTTAGTGTCTACTGTGGGAGCAGAGAGATTTGGGCCAGGGTCTTTGTTCATCAGGTACTCTTGAACTTATTGTTCAAAATCTGCATGGATGGTCATTTCCTCTGATTCCCAGCTGGAGTCCCAGGTCACCAAATTCAATTCCTCATTTGGAGAGAAGTTATGCCGGGACTCTTTCTCTGAATCAGTGTGGCAAGCACAAGCAAGGCAGCCCCAGGTTTCATTCTTTTTAAGAATTCCCGGCCCTCGTCTTTGTAGCAGCCAAGTCTCAGGAGGCAGGACCAGTGAAAATTGTGGTTGCAGACATTGCAAACATACATATCTTTAACGGTTTCTGCTAGGAACTCCATTCCTTTCTAGTCAGAGCAGATCTCTCACCAAGCACAATAAATTTCAGAGTGTTTTGTGGCAGTCACAGAGGCTTTTTTAAAGCCAGCTGCAGTGAAAAATTGCAGGAAAAATTGAGCATTGTGTGTAATGTTTTGGCTCAGATGTCAAGTTGCTAGCCTACACTTGGCAAGTGGAGGCAGGCATCTGGGAGGAACATAACAGAATGTGTAACAAATGTGAATCATGTATTTATCAGATGCAAATGAGATGCGAATGAATGAGGTCATTTGTATGGAAAAAGTTGGCGGCAGCGAATTGCTACAGACTAGAACCAGGCTGTGGCACCACAGTTCATTGGTCATACATCCAATTGATAACTCCACCCGGCAAAGGCTCATCAGTAAGCCCTCATCATCGAACTGCCTAAGTAGGTTTTCTTGCAACCTCTTCAAGCCGAGCTGGTGGAGTAATAGTGATCTCAAGCTTGCCCTGAGCTGCTGTCAACATAGCGTACATAGCTTTTCAACCTACCTATTCAATAGGTTGGCAAGTTGCCTTTTTGAGTTGGTTTTAGTTGCAGGACTGGCTGGCTTCAGTTAAACTGCCCTGGCTCAGCAATTTACAGCTATACACTTCAGCCTAACCAACGTGCCTGAAGATTTGCCCTGTCTCAGCAACACGTGCGTCAGAACTTTTGGGCCTTGGTTGTAGTGCGGTTGAAACAGTTGATTTCAATTGCGATTGAAATGCGGTTGAAAGAATTAAGTGGTCAACCACAGGGATGAAATAATTTCAACCGTGCGGTTGAATCAACTGCTTCAGCCACGCTTTTCAACTGCATGCCTGGCAGCTAGGACGCCTGCTAGTTCTCCAATGTTAGCAATGGCTAGAGATATGCCATGGAGATATGCGATGGTGCTCCTTTACATTGTTCTTCTTGAAAAGTTCAAGATAGCAGTGTCATAGTATGATAGCAGCAGTCAACTTCAAGCCAACTTCAAGCCGAAAGAGAAAAATTGTTCAATATATTGATATTTTTCTTTAAGTTACAACCAGTTGCTTCCAAGCTGAGAAGTTTCCTTGAAATGCTATGATAAGCAATAATAGTACACTTAATTTGATCGTCACGCTGAGAGACTGCTGCATTCAAAACAGACTTGCGGCATGACCATAACTGCTTGGTGTACACTGCCGCTGTCAGCAGCCACTTCACACACCACTTCTGCTCAAATATGGCTATAGCTGAACTGACAACAGGATCAGATACTCCATCAACCAACTCTGCCAACCTCCATGTCATGATGCAGCATAAATCAGGCACTGCACTTACCTGGCGTGACATGATGTCGAACATCAGATAACCTTGATACAATGTTTTTGAAACTTTTTCACCTCACACGTCACTCCGTGTCCATGCCATTAATTACTGAGTAACCAGGGCACCCCAACTACTAATAGGAGGGTACCTGAAATATACTGTGTCACTCAAATGGTACTAGCAATGGATGGCCTTTAGATGCAAGCAACGACCGTCATGCAAAACATACGTTCTCGACTCCCTAATCTCAAAGCCTTTTCTACAACACTTCTCCCGTTACAATGGAGCAGGTCTTCAAGCATTATTCTCTTCTGCTGTCATGGCATTATCTCATGTGAACAGAGTGTTCCTGGCTTCAGATTACATATGATTACAGAATACTGCAAGATGAGCCATTACGATGGAACAACATTGTGACATTGGGCAGTGCAAACAGACCACTCTATGGTCCAACTTGATTGTCTGCAAAAGTCAAGGGCATATGACCGTGCATCTTTAAAGAGCATATACTCTGCATATGCCCTATCAACAGCTGTTGTTCCCTCGCCTGCTCACAGGGTTTTTGGCATCAAGGAGTGCCTCGTGCATCCTGCAATGCCTGGAGGGCAATACATCACTGATGTGACGTCGTGGTATGGTGCAAAGCCAGACGGGTCCATCATCCTTACAACAAGCTCCTGATGCACTCAATGTTAGTTCCCTACTTGCAAACTCACCCGTTTCAATTTTCCCCTTTTGCCAAGTGCAGCTTGAAGGACTTGCAAGGTAGCTTGCGAGGTGGCATCGTCCTTGTTGTCTAGTGGTACACCAGATGCCTGTGCAGTAAGCGCAAGCTACCTTGCAAGCCCACACTTGCAGTACTGGATTGATTTGTGCGTTAGCAATGATGTATGCAGCAGACTTGGAATGGGCACATTCCATAAGTAGGATTGCATTTCAAAAGGTAAACTGTACAGTAAATATTTAATTAGGCACAGTTACATGATCATGAACATTAGAGGTAGGAGAGTGCATTTGCTCACAGCCATTTTTAAGAAATTCAAGCAACTTATTTGCTTTGGTTCGTGACTTCAAGCACAAGGAAAGGGAAGCTTTCTTGACAGAATTGAGAGGACTCCTTTAGATTTATAGTCCAGTTACTAAGTGCTACTAGTAACTAAATACTATTTATACTTTCTAAGAAATCTCTTCTTACTTTATAAGCTTAAAAGACAGTGCTTTTAACTTGCATGTGCACTTGGTTACTTTTTCAAAACTCCTCTATGGTGACACTGTCTCCTTCAAAAGGTTTCTGACAGAAAGTATGGAAATGAAACCATACAAACGATAAACAAGTTGTCCAAATCTTGCTAGTTATGTCAGTAGCAGCCTGCCAGGCAGTGCTTTAAGTTCAAGTTCAACTTGAAGGTAGCACTTACTACAGAAGTTCTGTAGTACATAGTAGGTCACCATCACGGTGATGAGCACTTAGGGTGATCTAATTACATCCAGTGGTTGACAGAAAGCCCCAAGGGCCCGTCTATGATCGAAAAGTAAAAAATATGCCATGACACACAATGACCAATACTGTTGGTGGAACGTGCGGTTGAAACGTGTGGTTGAAGCGACTGATTCAAGCGCACGATTTATTTAAATTGCACTTGGTTGAAATGCGGTTGAAATTTTTCAGCTGTGTTTCAACTGTTTCAACCGCCTTTTAATTGAGCCAGGAAATATCTGACGGCCATCTAGTGGACCTCACTGGATGCTTTGCACAACACCTCATCAACAATTTGAAATGAGTCACCAAAAAACACTCTTGCTTAAAGCATTATTTCATACATCAGTCTTGTTTTTCAGATGTGTATACTTTTTATGTGAGAAAAAGAAGTGAAGCAGGGCTTTTTTGCGTGAATGAAAAGTGGTTCACATCTGGTGCAAGCACCAGGCAACCCCCACCATCAAACTAGAAAAAAAGGTCATTAGTGGGGTCTGGAGGGGTCTAAAAAGAGTCATTTGCTCTTTCTGTTGCAACTTTACAACCTACTTGCATTTAAAATTTTTGTTGCATATTGATTTGAATGAGTATTGAGTCATGTATATTAGTACCTTCTCACGGTAAGGTTGATGCAAGCCTGCTAGGCTTTGAATAAGCTGCCCTCATGCAGCAGGTTCAGCTGTGCAAAACTTACCTTTCAGCAAGTGGGAACCAGGAAAAAGCTTGCCATCAGACTAGTTACAACTTTTTGGAATCACATGATCATATTATGCATAATGTTGCGCGGCTTCATTTGCATGCCCACACTTTCAGTGTTGGGTCTGGCAGGAGCAGAAGATTAAGTGACACATGTGCTGTGAGTTTCCATCTCTAACTTGTGGGGTCCATGGTCAAAAGCATACAAAATTTGCATGCCAGCCCAGAAGCATGTGCCCTCCGTTGCAAATATGAAGACCTTATTGCAGCTACACAAGACTTTAAATCCTGTGCTTGAATCCAGTAGTTCTGCTTGTTGGCAATGTGGTTTAAACCAAGTTTGATGGTGACAGTGGCAATGTGGATTTAAACCAAGTTTGATGGTTGACACATGCAGAAAGAAAAATAAAGAGAAACTGCGTAAGTCCCACATGTGTAGCCTAATGGGAATCGTCTTATCACAAAATCTTCAGTACGCTGATATCCCATTCTGGAATGATTCTTGAACCCCTCTCCCAAAGCACCACTGGGACCTGCAGATCATTGCAGTTTGGAACATACAAGCCAGGCTGAACCTAAACAACTGCAACCCCGAGCGGCTCAATCACCTGGCACAGAGCAACCCTGAGGCTAAATGGAACACAACCAGAGTGAGCAACGACGCTCATATCCGTATGCCCCCACTTGGCACACTACCTCCAGGCTTGAACAAACTCAAGAGATTAAAGCCTGGCCACCTCCTAGTTGCTAAGCACCACAACCTCGACACATCATGATCACTGCACCCTGGACAAACGATAACTACACAAATATTAGACAAATCAAGCCCTCATCTGGCGTAAAAAGTAGGGGAATGGAAGAAGATTGCCTACACAGATGGGAGCTGCATCCGTCATGATCACCAGCAGACCATTTGAGCAGGCGTCTACATACCTGACACCAACAGAATTCATCACGTGAATCCCAATGGCTCCAATATTACTAATAGTATTAGTCTAATACTGTCCATAGGGCTGAGCTTGCAGGCATTGCTGCCGCCGTTACTCATGTCTACTTTCTGATAGCTACCGACAGTGAAAACTCAGTGAGACAAATTAGAAAAAAGATCAGGTACCCAGAATTACACACCTACCACATCCACCACAACCTTTTAGAGACGATCATCAAAGCAATCCGCAACACTGCGACATTCTTCATCAAATTCCTGAAAGTAAAAACCCACACCGGCATTTTTGGTAACGAGCGCGCTGATCAGATAGCAAAGCATGTGGCCAAACATCCTGAAGCTGCTGACACTGGTAAAAAAATGGCAGGGCATGAAGGTTACTCTTAGGTGTAGGGGGCGGTCGTCCCCACCACTGGGTCACCCCTTTCTTAGGCAAACGTGGCCAAATAGACCTCTCAAGGCATAACTTTGCATCCACCGCACCGTTTCCTGACCTGAGCACACCATTAAATAGCTTATATTTTTTCGGTTCTCATGGTGGTCTTGGGGTCGAAATTGGTGCGGTAAGTGGAAGGCAATTTCGGAAAAATGGTATGTGACGTTGGAAGAGTGCGCGCTGTTTCCCACTCCCAGCCCCAAACTCCGAGCTTGAGATGCCTGCAGATGTGTAAAATTGGCCCGCACATCCTGTGTGGATTTGGGCGCGGGAAG
>LKMJ01002280.1_pt1 | contig 17514 bp, 13 predicted proteins | sample 643391 | NCBI WGS metagenome assembly LKMJ01 (sample SAMN04112250, study PRJNA286221) | soda lake metagenome | biome: soda lake; feature: Kulunda Steppe; material: water; isolation source: sample PL-Br10 brine of Picturesque Lake | place: Russia: Kulunda steppe | collected 2010-07
GCCGCAGTCTTGCGGTTTAGGTATATAAGTGGACTCGCGGGGGTCCCGTGAGGCGCGAGCGGCGAAGCCGCGAGCAACGAACGGGACCACGCGAGGGAACGAACGAAGTGAGTGGACTCGCGGGGATGGTTTGGGAGGGCTCCGGGAGCCCTCCCGCGTCGGGCGGTTTCTCTCCGAGAAACACGCCGACAAGCCCGGGCCTCTGTGCCTTCTTTCATCCGACGCGAGCGGAGTACGACATGACAACCCACGACGTACCCCCCGACGAATCAGTGGAAAAGTATCTACAATCGCGTCACGACATCACTGAGTCGACGCGGAGTAATCACCGATATCGACTCGGACTGTTCACTCAGTGGGCCGTAGAACACGGGATCGACACTATATCGGAGCTCACGGGATACGACATCCAGCAGTATCACAACTGGCGACACAGTGAGGACGCACCAGACTGCGCACCGGTCACTATCCAACAGCACATGCACTCGCTCCGAGTCTATCTAAGATGGGCAGAACGGGCTGAGCTGGTTGAAGACGGGCTCGCAGATCGAGTACCCATCCCAACAGTAAGCGCCGACGAACGGTCTAGAGATGACACAGTCGCCCACGAACGGGCAACAGAGATCATCTCAGAACTCGCCCAGTACCAGTGGGCTTCAGCGAATCACATCCTGTTCGGGCTGCTGTATCATTGTGGAATGAGGCGCTCAGCGTTACGAGGACTCGACGTCGACGATTGGAATCCTGACAAACGCTATCTACAGATCAAGAACCGAGCTGAGAAGGGAACCAGAATCAAACTCGGAGCAGAGGGAGAGCGCCACGTCACGGTACACGACAGCGAACTCGCGGATGCGATTGACGATTGGATCCTAAATATTCGTCCAGACGTTACCGACGACTACGGGCGCGATCCGCTGATAGCAACCCAATACGGTCGAATGCACTCTACGACGATCTCAAAGAAGTGCTACAAACTCACACGTCCTTGTAAGGTGACCGGAAACTGTCCACACAATCGAGAGATTGAGGACTGTGAGGCGACAAGAGCCCGTAACGCTTCGAAATGCCCTAGTTCCCGGGGACCCCATTCGTTGCGACGTGCGAGTATAACTCACCACCTTGATCGCGACATTCCCAAGGAGATCGTCTCAGCTCGAATGTCGGTGTCAAAACCGGTACTAGACCAGCACTACGATGCCCGGGACGAAGAACAGAAACGTGAAACTCGTGCTCAGCATCTAGATAGGCTCGACTGACAACATAGTAGGGTTCTACCCTACACAGTGTCGTTAAACCGATACAACTCCGCTCCGCTGTGTCGTCTATGCCCGCAATCTCAAGCCATTCCGCCCCGCCTCCGCTTGTCGTTAATGCCCGCAAATGGAATCACACTGCCCAGCTCCGCGTTCACGGTTGTTCTCAAGAGATTTCGTTATGATACGTACTTCCCGACACACACTAATACAAGCCAAGATATCTACTTCAACGACAACAACTCTGAGTTCTTCCTGAGTAATCAAACACAGTCGACCCTAACTCCCTCCACTAAACTATACCTTCGGGGGAATCAGACGCTAGAAGGCTTCTAGGACATGTTTAGGCTATTTGTTGAACGGGATGGTTAGCGGAGTCTATCGATGACGCTCGTGTCCTACTACGTGACTGAGTTCAGTTGAGCTATCCACTCACTCTAGGAGCTCATGTTTTCCTCGACATGTTCTAGCAATTTCCGGAACTGACGACCAGTAGCACCGATTATACCAAGCTCATCGGCGAGTGATTTGATGTCGGGCCACCAGGGTGTATCCTTGAGATCTGCCATCGTTCGCAGACTGAGGAACTCTACCAACGCTTCTATTGCGAAGCCAACAATTGCCCCGTTGATACCACCGTATTGGTTGAACTCTATGAGGTCACGCTTGTGGATCAGATAGAGGACGTGATTACGGACGTACTCCGGAACCTCCAGCTGCTGAAGACAGGTGTCGGCGAGATGATGCTTGAACCGGGCAAAGTTCGAGACGATCTCAGTATTGATTGAGCTATCTGCGTAGTCACTGAGATCGGCACCAAGCGAGGAATCACTCGGATCAATATCCAGACCTCTGTCGATCCGCCATATCCGCTGGAAGAGTTGTCGACGCCGTTCTGAGGCATTTTCATCCAGATCATCGGCTGCAAACCATGTCATCGATATTTTTTCGCCAAGCAAGAGTTGCCCACCATTATTCTCGTAGTGGTTCCCTTTCGCATCAACCGCAGCAGCTGGGTTCCCTGCACCCTTAGGGTCCGACCACGCGCCGGTTCGATGGTCGTCTCCTGGGTCAGCAGATGTCCGTGTGACTCGAGACTTCGCTTCGTTCTGAGTAGATTGTGTGGAACTCATTGTACCATCGCCCGGTGCTCTTCCCCCTGATCAAGACCAACCAGCTTCGCGAGCGATTAATATCGCTATTCTACGGGTACACAGCGCTAGTAGGGCGTGTTATGTATCCGGTCGCGGTTGTTGGGCCCCGGTACGGGGAGGTTGAGAGCAGTGCGTGCGACGGTTGCCTCTGACAGGCCAACTACACACAGACATTCGATTTGGTGAGACAAAACCGTGTCGCATTAAGAGGATACGTCGCTCAGAGTTCACAGAATAGATTCAACGAGACTAATAACTAGAATTAAGTTAGTTACGAGACTACGAGAGAAAATATTTACTCTCTCGCAGAAACTGTAGCGTATGACCCCCAATGGGATGGACGAACTGAAAGGAATAGAGCACGATTTAGTGGTGGATTCTCTCGAGACATTAGTTTCTGAATACATTCAGTCTAAGTTTTGGGACGATGATGAAATCACAGTAACCGACCGAGAATATGTGGATATCCCTTACTCGAAATCGACATCTAGAGCGAGTGTTCTCGTTGATTTTAATGACACTAATTCAATACCAGATAGCAGTTGGCGTTCAAAACTCCGTGGGTGCACATTCGTAGTGAGAACGGGATCGGAGGAAAAAATCAAGATTGCTCGCAAACTGAAAAACTTCGATAAAGCCGGATACCAACCGGTCCTGGTGACACCGGGATGGGTTTTGATTGAAGAGCGCGGTGTGGCACCACCGTATGAGTGGATGCTCAAGTTATGTCATAACGGTTGTGCCCTAGAGATAGTTTCTGCAGATCCAATACGATTTACCAAGTCAGCGATTGAACATACAAGCTTAGTCCTCCCAGAGTTTCGCGAGTATTTGATGCGTAATCAGCCCTGTGACGTCCAGAGTTAGGAGGAACCTGTTCCGTCTCTTCATACCGTCCCAATTATTGTAGAGGCTACCTCCACAGAGAGTATATCCGCAAAAATCACCTTCCTAGTGCATTGAGACCAGAATTTTCTAGGAATGGTTCCCGGGGTCTGATTTAGTACCGAATTGGCTGATATTTAAAAAAACCAGCTCAAGACCACATGTCGTTATCCCTGCTGCGCCTTGTTCAAACAGCCTCCACCAGTACGCGGTTCCGACGGGTGTACTGTTTCGAGGTCAAGAGTTACACCTACTGAGACTCTCATTCACCAACGCACCCCACATCCCAATTTTACTATTCAACCGATACTCAGCTGACTATTGGCTCGCCAAATGTCCACTAGATTGCTATCCCGGGTCGCGCGTGCGCGAGGCTCCATGTGTTAGATTTTGCGAACGGTGGGGGAGGCTCGATATTTTCGCTAAAGCCGACACAGAGGCCTCTTCTATGTTCTCTCTGAGTAGTAACACGTCTATTCTGAGCAGGCGCGAAGTTCGTTCCGAATCATTCTAGCCGGCCCGCTAAGTAGTAGTTGACCGAGCAGATCAGTCATGGTGACTTGTGCTGAGTGCAACGCGCTAGAGTGGTAGATTGTCCTCACACGGCGCACAATGGGCCACAACAAAGTCTATTCGTAGTTGACCTTAGCTCCCATCTCGTGGAGATAACGACGCATAACGTCCTCACAGCCCACACAGGTGCCATGTCGCGGAAGGCGATGTGGATCCAACAGCGTCGCCGGGATCGACAGCGAGTCAGTACCGGCTTTCCATGGCAGTATCGTCACAGTAGACTCTGAGAGCAGGCACTCCGCATCAGCCTCGTACCGCAATCTCGTGGATGACCGCAGATATCTCGAGATCGGCCCCGGTAACAGCTCCAGGTACAGGCTGACTTGTGACAAACGTAATCCCTCACGTCGGTACCAAAGAGTTGCCATATCTCAACACCAACAGATGACTCGTAGGGTCAGCACAGTACTCTATTGTAGGCAACCAGCGAGATTGTTATAGATTGATTCGGCTCTGTTGAAATCCACTTTTCAGACACATTATCAGCTGAAACATCCGGTCGCTGAAGAGTGCGTATTGACCGCCGAGAAAATATCACGTTAAAATAATATTCTGATGGATGTGTGAGATACATAGCACGTTTGTAACATGAGTCCTGACGTAGTCGGCAATTTCGGGGGCGTCAAATTTTAATATTAATATACCTGAATATTGGTTATGTGTCGTGATTTGGTGTTAGATACGAATACTCTGAGCGAGATTAAAGATAATAATATTGACCTTGCTGATGCCAAAGAATTGGATGTTAGTTACTATGTCCCGATCACGCAGGAGTTAGAATTTCTTGACGGGATAGATAATCTCTCAGATGAACTTCGTGATTCGATTCGAGAGGTATTAGAGGAGTTAGATCCGGAAGAAGTCAAGTTGGATTCTGCCCCCTTTGGAGTCGTTCCTTTCGGACGTGGGCCCTTTGGGACAGTATCAGATACATATAAAGATCTCTTAGAAATCATGAATGATATTGACGAACATGAAAATAATCCGTGGGACGTATTAGGGGCAGAAACTGCGATCTCAAGAGATATGGAGTTCGTGACAAGAGACGATACCTTACAAAGAGCACTTCAAGATTATTCACCGGAACACTTGCTTCGTTATGAAGAGTACAGGAAACTTGTTGAACTGTGCTGAACTTGTACTGACCAATCCGGTCTGATCGGATCTAGAGATGATTCTGTGCGAGATGTCCGCGGTGTGTCTTACACGGCTACCAGTTCGACGACGGCACGGAGCGCTTGCAGGCGCACATGCTCGAACTGAAACGGAACGCGCCCAAGCGGGCTGTACTCCCCAACAACAGTGAGCAGTTCGACTGGGCTGTCTGGGACGTACTTGAGCTCATCTTCAAGCACTCGCGCTCGGAGTCGAACCGCGTGTACGACATGGTCGCCAATCTGGTCAAAGCGAGTGCGATGGTCAACTTCCACTCACGAGAGACAGTCAGCTGGAACGTTCGAACCTAGGACGGTCTCGAAACGGTCAAGGGTGTTGTTGCAACAGCTCAAGACGTCGCCAACATCGTCCGCTGCCTCGACGTTCTCCGCGCAACGACGCACGAGATCGACCAGCGGAAGCGTGCAATCGTCGACGCCATCAACGTCAAGAGCGAGGACGGCGTCGTTGAGGGGCTCAGACCCATCATCGACTACCTCGAAGAATCGGACGCGTCGCAGGTGAACTTGCCCGAGCTCAAGAACATCATCGACGATCTCGAAGCCAACTACCTCATCAGCGTTGACGGCGACACGTACACCGGCCAACAACTGAGATGCACTCGGCGAGCCACGTATCGACGAGCACGCTCGATTCTTCGCCGACTGTGAAGACCCGCTGTCAGACGACCCATTCCTCGACTGGTGGAATGCACGTCGTGATGAGACTGAAACGCGAGGCAGTGACTTGCTCAGTGAGCCTGAGCTCGACTCGACTGGCACATCTGTTGGCTCCGATGTGAGTGTCAAGAATCAGATAGTTGACTTCGACGTCGACGCCGAGCCCTGGATCGCAGACGTACTCGGTCAGATTCAGACCACACTCGATGGAACGCGTGTCCCCGACATGCGCGAACTCACAGTCGAAGGATTCATTGGTGTGACTAGACCGGGCTCCGCAGACGTGAGCAACGTCTCGACCGAGGGATCGATGCTCGATCCCGACCACCAGGTCTGGGATGTCGATGACAAGCCGGACTCGTGGGTCACCACGGAGACCGATGCTCGTCGACACATCCAGCAGGCCATCCAGCAGCTGATGGAGCTCGGTCACATCGACATCGATCGCGTTCACGAGTCGGAAGACGGTGAACCGGTCGACGTCACGCTCGTCGTTGGGGAGTAATTGTCTAGTTTTCTAGTTCGTCGTACATTGCCGAGTAAACGCTGCGTGGGACGTACTCCTTGCGTTTCTTGCTTGGTGGCCGGGCGATATCGGAGGAGAGAAAGATTGCTTCAATCTCAGACTGTTCCAACTGAAAGTCAAACATATCTGCCGTTTGCCCCCACCAACAGATCTTGTTGATTAGGCTGTACTCTGCTCTAGATCTATCAGGTCTTGACTCCCCGCCTTCGTGGTCAGTTACTGCCCAATCGTGCCATACCTCAGGATCACTCCCACTACAGTAGAGACGCCTAGCAGAATCACTATGTTCGATCATAGCATCAACGACCCGCTCGGTTCTACCAGATAGGACGTCACGTCCACCGCCACGCAGTTCGTCATGCTTCTCATAATCTAGCTTCTCGCCAAGATATTTATTTTGGGACATTTCTCTCCTAACTTCTCGATCTTTCAAATCAGATGACGAACTCCCACCTTGCCCATGCTGCTTCTCGTTAGTAGAAGATGAGCTATTTGACTCGTTAGGAGACGAATTGTACAGCCTCTGGTAGGCCTGTAGTAAGCCTGAGGAGTTTTGGATAGTCTTTGATTTCCCCTTGACTACCCTTCCAGTATACGTGATTCCTCGGCCCGTGTAGAATTCAAGAGCATCTTTCTGCTTGACTGATTCGTCAAGTCCCTGTGGATCTCTAATGAAACAGTGGAGCCCAGTGGAGCTCGGACTTACCTCCCAAAACTGGTTATCGAGATCAGTTAGCAGGTTGTGAGCAATACCTGACATTTCTCCAGAAGAAGGATTTAAACAGTTGTCTACGTCGATTACGGAGAGGCCAGACTCAGCCTGGAGCGAGATCATAACGCCGGTGAGACCATCTTTGTCACCGTACTTCTGTTGACTCCGATTCACGGCATCCGCTGCTTGGTTGTAAGTGACTAGCTCGTTGTCAGAGGGATGATGTCCGTCGATGTATGAGACATGTAACTGGTGGGGAGAACAGGGGATTTTGTCTCGGTCCGATGGATCCGTCTCGTTGGTCTCGAAATAGCAGAGCCAGACATCTTCATCGACGAGGCTCTCCGGGACGTGAAAGCCGTCGTCTATGATTTCATTCTTGAGACCAGGACAAGGTGCTACCAAAGTTGGCTGAGATTGGGGTAGTGTAGTCATCGAATCTTGGACGAAAGGGGTTAGCTTTGAACAGTGGCTCTTGCCGTCGATGTAACAAGAGTATTTGGCAATTGGGCCATACTCATCGATCACTCCAGAACTGACTCGAGAGCTACCAGTAGCTGACATAGTCGGGGTATATGTGGGCAGACCTAGCCTCGACCACACCGCCGTTATCACAGTGGTGGGTGTGGGGGGGCTCAGTAGTGGAGGCGCGGACGTCGGAGAAGACGGAGTGTCAGCTGGGAGTGTACGCAGTCGACGTCAATCTCTCAGCGCTTGCCAATTCGAGGCCGACTGACCACCGTCGGGGACAAACGGGTATTGTGTGGCCCACACTATACATAATCGAGTTGGTGTTTCTAAAGTAGTATAAGTATTTAGCTACAAGTCGGAACAGAGTCGTGGGGAATTGCGCTAAGTGGAATCCTCCGAGGCTAAATCACGACTCAGTCTGAATAGAGATCTACTTGGAGTGAGTCGGGCGCAAAACTGTCCAGCTGGGAAGCAACCCAATCCTCAGTAGGCATCAACAGACCGCAGAGGGGGCTGTGTCGTCTACTACTGGGCCACTGTCGTTTTGGAGTGGGACTGAGTAGTGTCCAACCCTCACTAGTGCTGTCCGTACTGTCTCTATCTGTAGCGTTAGAGTGTACAGCCTACATGTAGTACTGTAACTACTACTACACTACAACTGTGACAACCCCGTCTATCCCTAACTGTACCTGATTGGCCCCTACTGATAGGCTGTATCGTTTGAAAACTACAGCCTGTTAGAATACAACATATACAGCTGTACCGCTTGTTATAAATTGCGCACCCACGCGAGGGCCACCGATGATGCAGTTGCTGTATATATGCTGTAGCAGTGCTGTACCTGTGTTGTGTTGGACTTGCGGTGCTTATGCTGTATTGAATATCTGCTGATGTATCACCGACAAGCGGTAGCTGATGCTGTTTGGAGTGCCGTAAGTCAAGATCTACCTTGCCATTCGAGACCAACTTGGCCAGCTGGTGGGGATTGACCCAGTACAGAATCGATTCTACACAGCCCAGTGGCCTCTGAGAGAGATTTTTGGTTGGGTCCAAGTGGTAGCCGTTGTATCTGGAAAATAAACGACGTGTGAGCCCATACAGAAGCTTCTGTAATGACTTGCAATTCTTTGAATTGGGATCTATTACAGTGTAGATTTACTGATTCGTCTCAGAATGCCTCAGGAGACGTCGCACAACACTCCGAGTCGCCTACCACTTGGAGGTAGTGCGGAGTCTCTTAGAAACGCCAGTGGACACCGCAGAATTGATTCTGACCCTGGGGCACTGGACCTATTTCCAGCAATTGGTCTCAGTGGCAGGGCGAAAATCCGCACTGTCGGCACAGCCAACAGGTAGAAGTATCAATTATCCAGTACTATCATAATCTGAATACTTTTCCGTTTTCGACATTGCGACGGTGGGTGAGTATTGTGCTAAACACACAATATTGTTTTTGATGTAATCGATATCTTGGGATTTACCTAGATCACTGTCAAATCTGACGCCTGTGATCACTGTGAATTGACTGAGATCCAGGTTGACATCGGGATAATTGGTCACAACTATTTCTGTGGGGTTACAGATAGTGAAATCGATATAGCTGAGATCCAGACCAAATATCTAGGGTATTTGTAGGAGACTCAGCCGGTTTTCCTCTCTCCAGAATCGGCCTCGAGACGACATAGGCCCAGTAGATCGCGAGACAGCCCCGAGGAGTACACTTCGATAGAGGTGGGTCCTCAGACGGCACCAGTCGGGTGTGACGTCGTCGACGAGTTGGTGGACCACTGGCGTCGACGTCGCAGTCAACAGGAACAGCTGCTACTGTGTGTCGACTGGTGGGCCTGCTCTCTGTGTCGGATCCCACTGACGTCGACGTCATGGTGGACTTGCGCTGTGTGGAATCCGACACCGACTCTGTGGGTGTTAACCAACACGGCGATGGTCAGGGGTCGGCTGTTGGTTAAGCCACGGTGGAGTCGGGGGTAACCGAGTGCGACATAGATCTCGACGTCGACCTCGTCGATGGTGACTGGGTGAGGGTGGGGGTCGACGGCGCAGACTCACTGGGGTCGACGTGTGAGTCGTCACGGGATACTGAGTCGTCACCACACCCCACAACTATGCTGTGACAGCCTCGTCGAGTGCCGACTCATCTGGCCGACCCCCACCCAGTGCCCGTCGTGCTCGACACTCCCGTTGCGACTCCACCACAACTCTCCCGGTCGACCCCTACGTAGTCAGGCGATTCTACTACTCAGGGTGATGGTCGAGCCCTACCCCGTCCCGGTGGCGCTCGACGTCGGCCTCCGTGCGGGGGCGCGTGCCGTCTACTCACACCCACACCACGGGCGAGCCCTCTCCACCTGATGTTGGGTGTGTCCCCACCCAGTCTCCGTCGGCTCGCACCCAGCACCCCTCGGGGTCGAAGTTCGGGCGCGCCGGCCGGTTCTCGGAGCAGAGAGATACCCCTGAAATAGTGAGTGCAGTCTGGCGAAGGGGTTTTTCATCACCGAGGGAGGCTATCCTTGGCTCGGACGGAGTCTGTGGTGCCCCCCAACGAGCTCTGTTTGTCACCGAGCGTTACCGTTCGAGGACGAACCATACTGATTGCAATGGGGGGCTTGTCTCAAACGCAAGTCCCCGCTGCAACCGAAGTGGTACTTTCATATCCCGTGACGAGAAAGAGTTGCCCCATAATGTCGGCCGGCCCTCAGACGGAATTTGACTTCGAGGAGTTCTCCACCTCTGTATCCCGAGAGGAAGAGGACGCCGTAATCGAGGCGATTGCGCAGTCAGTTCGCCGACTGCGAGAACAGATCGACGACAAGTACCTCGACGAAATCTTTGGGCGGGGACGAGGGGAGTACACCCTCCGAACGGACTTCACCCAGGACAGACTCGACCCGGAGCCGACGACGCAGGACAGAGTAATTGAGCCGTTGCTCGATACACTTGGGTACGAGGGTTACGGCTACGAGGCGGGCGACTTCTCAGACATCCGTGGCGAGCAGGCCGACTACTCGGTGTCGCTTCGGGACATCCCCAATATCGACTCCACCCGGCTCTTGATCGAGGCGGAACCACTGAAGAAGCAGCTAGAGAACCGGGGACACGGAGTCGACCAAGTAAAGTCGTGGCTAAGCCAGCGAGAGTTCCAGTCAGATTACGGCTTCGCAACCGACGGACTCCGCTGGGTATTCGTTCGGTACGACGCCGACTCCTACACGCACAACATCATCGCCGACGTCGACATCCAGCCCGTTTTCAAGCGCCTCTATGAGAACGAAGCTGCCGGACACACAAAGCCGACCGAGGTGCTCACCGATGAAGAGCGCGAGCTCGTGGCCGACCTCATCCGTTCGTTCGGATATCAGAACTTTCGCTCGGTTGTCGAGGATGCCAGAGACGTCATCAAAAAGAAGCAGAAGGCCGTCACCGAGGAGTTCTACGACGACTACCTGAAGTACGTCTTTGGGGTCGTTGAGGGTGAGGACGAGCGCCGAGCGCGTTCGTTGGTAGGCGACGGCGTCATCCCCCCAGACAGCGCCACCGGTGACGATACTCGCCTGTTCTCGGTAGAATTGATGAATCGCCTAATTTTCATCAAGTTCCTGGAGGACAAACGCATCGTCAATCCGACGCTACTCGAATCGCTCGTCGAGACGTACGACCCGAGCATCCACACTCAGTCGCTCTACAAGACCTACTTCGACCCGCTGTTCTACGACGTCTTCAACAAGAAGGAGGACGAGCGCCCAACCAACGTCGAAAACGTCGACCTCTACGACGAGATCCCGTACCTCAACGGTGGCCTGTTCCGACCGGAGTTGAACGACGAGACGGAAGCCGACGAGCGCGAGTTCGATGTCGAGGACAGCGTGCTTGAGTCGATCATCGAGCTCCTCGAAGAGTACCAGTTCTCCGCAGACGGTGGGCCCACAGACATCGACCCGAGCGTACTGGGTTCGGTGTTCGAGAAGACTATCAACTACCTCACCACCGACCCTGGCGACCAAAACGCCGACTTGGGGGCCTACTACACCCCCAAAGAAATCACCCGATTCAGTGCCGAGCGGACGGTTCGCCCCGCACTGAAGGAACGATTCGGAGACGTACTCGTCGAAGAGCGTGGGTGGCATGAGTCAGAGCCGGAGCAGTACGATACGCTCTATGAGCTCATCGATGGACTGTCCGACTCCAAAGACCTCATTACTCGGCTACTTGCCGAAATTGACGATTTCTACATCGTCGACCCAGGGATGGGCTCGGGGCACTTCCTCACCTCCGTCGTCGAGGAGATTACCAACATTCGTCAAGAACTCTGGGCAAAGACCGCCGACTACCCAGAACGGCACGTTGTGAAACAGACGACGGTGCAGAACAACATCTACGGGGTTGATATTATGGAGTCCGCCGTCGAGATCGGCAAACTGCGTCTGTGGCTCTCAATTGTGTCCGAGCTCCAAAAGGAGGACATCGATGAGCTCGACACCGAGCAGCTGGCGCTTCCGAACATCACCTTCAACGTTCGTCAGGGTAACTCGCTGATCGGCTACGTCGGGTTCCCCGAGGAGACGGAGGACGGGCTCGCGACGTTTGAGCGTTGGACAGAGGACAGCGTCCGGTCCCGCTACGAGGACGTCATCGACGAAATCGAACTCCACGAGGAGTACAAAACCTTCCCCGAAAAGGCAGAAGAGCATCGCCAAAACGCCCTCGACCTTCTGGAAGAGTACCGGGAAGAGCTTGACGAGGACATCTTCGATGACTTCCAGGATGTCGTCGATGGCATTACCCGGGACGACATTGACAACTACACCCCGTTCCACTGGGTGCTGGAATTCGCTGAGGTGTACGCTGAGGGTGGGTTCGACGTCATCGTTGGTAATCCGCCGTGGGATAGGCTTCGCCCAACTCGTGACGACTATTTCGGGCGGTACGATGAAGAGTTCCGCACATACTTACCGGAAGAGAAGCAGCGTCGCCAAGATGAGCTCCTTGAGGATAGTGAGATTGCTGAAGGATGGGAGCAGTACAACCACGAGATTGAGGTTGTCTCAGAGTACTTCCACAACTCCGGAGAGTATAGGATGCAGAGGCCAAAGATCGGTGGTGTAACGCAGGGGACGGAGAACGACCTGTCCGCTCTTTTCTTAGAACGAATTTTCCAGCTCACCAAGGATGGTGGGTACGCTGCACAGGTACTCCCCGGTGCAATCTTCAATGGTGCCTCAACCAAGGACTTACGCACCCATCTACTTGATAAGACGACAATTCAGTCGCTGGTAACGTTTGAGAACAGAGGCATCTTCCCCGAGATCGACACTCGGTATAATTTTGGCGTAGTAACATTCAAGAATTCGGGACGTACGGAGGAGTTATACGGAATCTTCCAACAAACGGATGTGGATATTTTGGACAATCTCGAGGATAGCGCACTGTACCTCACCCGTCGCGTGCTTCGTGATTATTCCCCCGAGGCTCGTATCTTTCCTTACCTCCAGTCGCAGGAGGAGGTAGATGTCTTGAGTACTATTCTCCAGCACCCTCCAATCTCCGAAGAGATGGCTGATTCATGGAGAGTAGAGCCGTACCGTGAACTCGATCGTGGCAATGACGTCGACCGATTCGTGGAAGACGAATCAGCGGGTGATTACCCTGTGCTTGGTGGTAGGAACATCTACCAGTTCCAGTACGACCCCGAGTTCCTTGACGACCTCGAACCTCCGGAGTTCTGGAGCGTAGAGGAAGATCTCGACCCCGAAAAAAGCGCTAAGCGTAGGATTCGGGAAAAAACCCAACGTCGGCTGAAACGCGGACTCTACGAAGCTTTTGATGGCACCGGCTCACAGATTAGCTTCGTCAATAGCAAATTGGAAGACCACCGTGGTAGCGGGTTGAGTCTCGACGATGTGCTCCTTGACTGTACAGAGTACCGCATCGTCTACCGAGACATTGCCCGCGCAACTGACGAGCGCACCTTCATCTCATCTGTGATTCCAAAGGGAGTAGTCTGCCACGACAAGGCCCCACAGTTCCTTGCGCACGAGATTAACCCGAGTGAAGACGATCTTGTAGAGGAACCTGCCCACGGCGTCTACGAGCGGATATTCTCGGATGAAGAATTATTCGTCACGGTTGGACTTCTCAACAGTATTCCGTTTGACTACCTCATGCGGACGAAGATCGACTCAACATTGGTCTTCTACAAAATTAAGGAGTCCCAGGCTCCCCGACTCACCGATGGCGATGATTGGTTCGAGCACATCTGGACACGAGCTGCAAAGCTCAACTGCTACGGCGACCAGTTCGCCGAGATGCGCGAACGGTTGGACATCGAAGCAGCCACCAACGCCTACGGGCTTGAGCGAGACCAGGCCGAGTTCGTTCTTGACGACTTCCACACCGTTCAGAACCCACGGCGCATGACTGACGAGTACCTAGACATGGTGCTCGAGAAGTACGACGAGCTAGCGGAGTAGGACGCTAGCGAGGGGACACAGTCTCAATCCGAACGAAGATTGTGGTATGTTTTATTTGTCTGCTATCTGATTTACATCTAAGATGGCAAGCGGGATTGGACTCTCTGCGACTGAAGACACCGTCGAACAGGTTCTAACTCGAAATTACCGATATACCGTTCCAGACTACCAACGACAATATTCTTGGGGTGAAGAACAGTGGGGTGCTCTCTGGGCCGACCTGAATTCGATTCGTGACGACTCGACACACTTCCTTGGCTCAGTCGTGCTTATTGAACGTCCAGGAGGACTCAATGAGTTGAACAAACTGGAGATCGTTGACGGCCAACAGCGGATTGCGACAATAACGGTTCTACTCTCCCTGATGCGTGAAAAGTACTACGCGCTCGGTGAGTCTGAACAAGCGGAGGACATCGAGAATCAATACCTCAAAAAGCGCGACCTCGATAGGAACGAATATCAGAATCTCACGCTAAGCACCTTCGACAATCCCGACCTCAAGCGGATGATAGATCGGGATTACGGGGCTATGGAAGATGGCCAGCTCCGAGAAGCGGTACAGTTCTACCGGAATAAGCTCGAAGACCTCGACATAAATACACTTGACGAATTACGGAAGCATCTCCTCGCCTCAGTAACTCTTGTCTCGATTCGGTGCGAGGGCGAACAGTCTGCATTCCGTCTCTTCGAGACACTGAATGACCGAGGAATGGAGCTCTCATCAGTGGATTTGATGAAGAATTACACGTTTAGCAAGGCTGCCAGTGCGCCAGACTCAGAGATAGATTACTCAAAAATTCAGGAGGACTGGGAACGGCTTATCAAGACGCTGATGCCGAATATGAACCAACCGAGTCGCTTCTTCCGCCACTACATCATGTCGGCATCTGTCCCGAACTATGACGGCGACGTTTCTGACTATAAGCTGTATGATGAATATCAGAAAATCATCGACACCAAACTTCCTGAAGCAGGCATCCCACTCAACGAGTATATTGAAGAAGTGGCTGACAAAGCAGAACTGTACGCGAAAATCATCAATCATGAAATCGACATGTACGATGATGCTGGTAACAAGGCAGTCAATTCCAAGCTCGCAGATTTAGAGATCATCAATTCCCTGCAGGCTCGGACGCTTATGCTCCGGGTTTTTGAGGAATACAATACAGCGAATAAGGCTATGGAAGCCCTACTCCTTCTGGAAAGCTTCCTGATGCGCTGGAAGATATCGAGTTATCCCACTGGTGGTGAGCTCGACCGGATCTACTCCCGAATCTGCACGGAGGCATTCGACAAGAAAAACTCTGTCCGTGAAATCTACAAGGGACTCTCCGACCGGTGTCCCAGTGACGAGGAATTCATCGCATCGGTTGAGAACAAACGCGTTAGGCTGAATGATAGAACGAACTACATTCTCAAACGCATCGAGACAGACTATTACAACGGTACAGAGATGGATACTGACGAATACGATAGAGAGCACATCGCACCAAGAGCCTCGTTCACCGCAAAAAAATACAGTGCGTGGCCATCGGCTCTCGGTACGACGGAAGCACAGTTCGAGCAAATGAGAGACAAGATCGGCAACCTCACTCTCCTCGAAACCGAGAAAAACATCTCCATCGGTGCCGACCCGTTCAAAAAGAAAAAAGAGGCGTATGCAACATCGAGGCTGCGAATGAATCAGCAACTGTGTGAGGACTACGACAAGTGGGGTACCGATGAAATAGAACAGCGAACATCTGAGTTAGCCAACGCGATGGTTCAGATTTGGAGCCTAAAAAAGTAGAGAGCTAGTTGACGTCACAGAGCCGGTCGATCAAGTAAGACAGCGAGCGAGAGCCGTGCCTGTTCACCTTTGTCGTCAACCACAGGGCATCCGTATTATCGTACATCGGTATCGCCTTCCGCTGCTCAAGCCAGCACCTGAGTATCTCCACGGTACGCTCGCTGAGTACAGGCGCCCACGCGGTGTCCCCTTTCGACGCGTCCTCGCAGAGATACGAAGCACGCCGGCGTCGAGGTCGGCCCAGTCCGCCGTTGCGCGCTGGACTTCCACCGGGCGCAGTCCGGTGTCCAAGGAGACAGAGACGAGCGACGGGATTTTCCATCCGTTGGCACATTCCCAGTGCTCCAGGCCGATATAATCCTTGTGCACGTCGAAGCGACGCGCGAGATGTCCCTTGTAGCGGTCGCGCTCTACCCTGGAGCAACTGTTGTAGTTCGGGATGGAGCCGTACTTGAGAGATGCCTCGCGAAGTCGTTGGCGCTCGTCTTTCGATAGGTAGTCGCGAGCGGATGCGCCACCACCGTTCCTCGTGAATTTGAGGTCGGGCTCCCACTCCTGCTCGTCGAACTTGTGCTCGCGCCACCAGTAGATCGACTTCACGGCTTTCTGGATGTGCGCCTTCGAGCTCGACGCGTACTCGGAGAGTGCGATCTCCCGCATGTACTTGTCAGCGTCCTCGTGGGTGAGATTCGTGGTGTACCCGCGCTCGTCCCAAACCCACTCGTAGAAGCTGTTCGCCCGGTAGTGCCGAACGTCCATCGTCGACTGTGAGGAGCCGGCGCCAGTCTCAGGCTCTTTGTCTCGGGTGAGACACCACGTCAGCCACTCCCAGCGATGGTGCTTGTAGTCTTCCAGCTGGCGGTTGTTGAGATGCTCCTCGGTGCCGTTGGGAATGAGAGGTATCTCCTTGATATTGTCACTCATTTGCCTGATGGCGCGGGGATTATCCAAAATCACGGGACTGCGACGGGTTTCCCGAAACTTGGAGTTCGTAACTGACTCTGTACGCGGTGCTGTGGTCGCACCAGCAGAAGCCTCAAATCCGTCGGTACGGGGCCTATTCGTAGCGATCTGTAGTTCCTCAGGAGCACTCCTGGCACACAACTTCCCCGAACGGTGTATTAGTCGCCCACAACACAGCCCACATAGTCTCAAAGATGGTCGCCTCCAACCATGCCGGAGTAGCGACCGACGTACGCTACGCAGAGCTAGGACGTCTGAAGCAATCGGAGACGACCGACGGTATCCTCTGAGAGCTATTTAGCATCCTCAAACGGTCAGACCAGTCTTTTACCTTCGAATCTGCCGGAGAATGATATCTATCCTGTAGTTAGAGTCTCTATCAACTATTCTGACTTTTGTCATTACCGTGAGGGACGCCTGCGGAGCATTTCTATTGGCGGGCATACCCACGACACGGCGGTGCTGTGGGCTGCTAGTGCCAGAGTCGCCTTATGAGTTGGTTCAGTCGACAGAGAAGGTGATACTAGCGACACACCAGGCATGCCTTCATCCAACTCGGGTATTGAGACACTACGTATGGATGGTTGCCCCAAACTATACCTGGGCTGCGCGCACACCAGTATACGCTCGCAACTGATGAAATGACAGAGTGGGTCGCAAGGACTTCCGCCCGGAACGTGCTCTCAGATGGAGCGAACGCTACGCTGTCTGTTCATTCCTTAGAGAGTTTATTTCGGATGGACTCGCGGGGATTTGAACCCCGGGCCTCTTCCTTGCGAAGGAAGCGATCTGCCGCTGATCTACGAGCCCTCATGACGAAGCAATCGCCGTTCGTATTTGTACCTTACCTTTCGACGACCCGCAC
>LKMJ01002281.1_pt1 | contig 17513 bp, 23 predicted proteins | sample 643391 | NCBI WGS metagenome assembly LKMJ01 (sample SAMN04112250, study PRJNA286221) | soda lake metagenome | biome: soda lake; feature: Kulunda Steppe; material: water; isolation source: sample PL-Br10 brine of Picturesque Lake | place: Russia: Kulunda steppe | collected 2010-07
CCCCACCGCCGCCCCCGCCGGACCACCCCGCCCTCCCGCCTGACCACCCCGCGCCAACGCGGTTGCTCCACGCGGTTTCCCCCACCTGTCCGGGACAATGACGTGGAGCAACCGCCCACCCGAGCCAGCGCGGGGCAGCGCGGGGCAGCGCAGGGCGGCACGGCGCGGCACGGCGCGGCACGGGGCGGCACGGGGCGGGCAACACAGCGCGGGCAAACCCGGGCCACCCGAGCCTGACCACCCCACGCCCCGCGCCAGCGCGGTTGCTCCACGCGGTTTCCCCCACCTGTGCGGGACAACGATGTGGAGCAACCGCCCACCCGGGGCGGCACGGCACGGGGCGGCACGGGCAGCACAGCGCGGGCCGCGCGGGCAGCACAGCGCGCGCCGAAGCACCACCCGCTCACCCCGCGGTCAGCCCCCGCAGCACGATCTGGACATCCCGGGCGAAGCCGTTCTGGATCTCGTCCATCAGCTCGGGGAACAGCACCCACGCGCTGCCGACCACGGTGATGGCGGTGAGCAGCTTGGCCGGCAGGCCCAGGAGGAACACGTTGGCCTGGGGCGCGAAGCGGGCCGCCAGACCGAGGGCCAGCTCCAGCATGAGCATCACGCCCATGATCGGCAGCGCCAACTCCACCCCGGAACGCACCACCCGGGAGACCTGGGTGATGGCGAACTCCCCCAGCCCACCGGCCGGGGCCAGGGTGGCGGTGAGGGGGATCACCTCAACGGAGGCGAACAGTGCGGTGACCACCAGCCCGAGCCCGCCAATCACCACGAACAGGGTCATGCCGACGAGGTTGAACATCCGTGTCCACACCCCGCCGGACTGACCCATCAACGGGTCGAAGACCTGGGAGACCATCAGCCCGGAGATCAGGTCCAGGATGCCGCCGGCCACGGCGAAGGTGTGCAGCACCAGCCCCACCAGCCACCCCATGGCCGCCCCGACAGCGAGGTTGATCGCGGCGGCGGTGACCAGGTCACCGACCTCGAGCAGCACGGGTACGGGCCGCGCGAGGGCGAGCCCGATCCCGAAGGCGAAGGCCAGCCGCGCGGTGGGCGGCATCGTGCGCCCGAGCAGGGGGAAGAGCACGATGAAGGCCCCCACCCGGGTCACCGCCAGGATGGCGCCCATCACCCAGCCCGGGTTGATGGCCAGCGCGGAGATCTCCGGCAGGTCCACGGCTCACCCGCCGATGATGTAGGTCGGGATCATGGTCCACAGCCGCTCGGTGAAGGTGACCACCTGGCGCAGCATCCAGTTGCCACCGATGATGAACACGAGCGCGATGCCGATCACCTTGGGCACGAAGCTGAGTGTCATCTCCTGGATCTGGGTGACGGTCTGCAACAGGGAGACGAACACCCCCACGCCGAGCGCCACGAGCAGCAGCGGACCGGCGAGTTGGCTGGCGACCAGCATCGCCTGGGTGATGATGTCGATGACCTGGGCATCACTCATGGGGACATCCGATCCGCGACCACCTGACCCGCGCTCATCCGATCCGCGACCACCTGACCCGCGCTCATCCGATCACCGATCCGACCAGCGACCGCGACAGCAGGCTCCACCCGTCGACCAGGACGAACAACAGCAGCTTCAGCGGCAGGGAGACGAAGATCGGCGGCAGCATGACCATGCCCAGCGACATCAGCACCGCCGCGACCACCAGGTCGATGATCAGGAAGGGCACGAACACCATGAACCCGATGGTGAAGGCCGTGCGTAGCTCGGAGATCACGAAGGCGGGGATCAGCGCGGTGGGACCGATGTCGGCGGGGGTCTCGGGCTGATCGGCGCCCTGGAGCTCCAGGAACATCCGCAGGTCGTCCTCGTCGGTCTGGGCCATCATGAAGGTGCGCATCGGCTCGTAGCCGAGCTCGGCCGCCTCGAGCGCGTCGACCTCGCCGGCCAACAGCGGCTGTACCGCTACCTCGTTGAGCTCGGAGAAGGTCGCCTGCATGGAGAAGAGACTCAGGAACAGCGCGAGGCCGATGAGCACCTGCGCCGGCGGCACGGCCTGCAGGCCGAGGCCCTGACGGGCGAGCCCGAGCACCACCACGAACCGGGTGAAGGTGGTCATCAGCAGCAGGATCATCGGTGCGACGGCCGCCACGGTCAGCAGCAGCACCGTGGTGACGGTGCGCGACAGGCCGGGGTCGTCCTCGACGCTGATGGTCACCCCGGGCAGCGGGTCGACCTGTGGCGGGATGGGCTGGCCGGGCTGGGTGGGTGCCTCGGGCGGCAGGACGTCGGGGATCTCCTGCGCCCACGCAGCGCCCGCACCGATGCTCGCGCCCAGCGCCAGCAGGGCGGCGACGAGCACGACGAGCGCGGTGCAACGGGCGCGCCTCGTGCTAACGGCGGAGCGGGACATGGAAGGGCCTCCCCTGGGTGGGGGTGCGGACCGTCATCGCGCGGAGACGGTCGACGAGGCCGATCCTTGGCCCTGCGGTGGTCATCGCCGGGGTGGCGCCGGCGACGAGCGCGTCCAGCGCCTCGTCGTCCAGGGACATCCCGGTGAGGTTGGTGCCGACCGCGTCCGTGCGGCCGAGCGGGAGGACGGCGAGGTGGTCAACCTCGACCTCGCCGTCAGTGGTGGTGGTCGTGGTGTCGTAGGCGCCGGTCGCACCGCGAGTGCCGGCACCGACAGCGCCACGGCCGTCGGCTGCGCCGAGGGCAGCGTCGTCCTCGACGCCGGTGACCTCGGTGAGGAGGTGGACCCCCTGGTCCCCGGCCCCCACCAGCAGGCGACGCTCACCGACGGCGACGACGGCCACCACGGAGTTCTTCGACAGCGCCGTGCGTGACAGCACCCTGAGCCCGTCGGGCTTGGCGGCCCGGTGGCGGCGCAGCACCAGTGGCAGCGCGGCGATCAGCGCCAGCACCACCAGCAGCAGCAGGGGAGAGTCGATCACGACACGCCCCTACCGATCAGCTCGGAGATGCGCACCCCGAGCTCGTCACCGACCACGACCACGTCGCCCTTGGCGACCGGCGTGCCGTTGGCGAGCACGTCCACGGGTGCACCGGCGAGCCGGTCCAGTTCCACCAGGCTGCCTTCCTGGAGGCGGAGCAGGTCCCTCAGCGGCAGGCGGACCCGGCCGAGCTCCACGGTGACGGTCAGGGCCACGTCGCCGAGCAGGGACAGGTCCCCCGGCGCGCCAGGACCGGATCCGGTCGTCAGGTCGGGCAGGTCGACGTGTGCGGCGGCTTCGACGCTCATGGGCGCCTCCCTTCGTCGCGGGGGTCGGTGAGGTTGGTGCCGGGCTGGGCGGCGGGTGCGCGTGCCACCTGCCGAGGCTGTGTCGGTGGCTCGAGGATCTGTACCGCCACCTTGCGGCCGCGCTTGCCGAGGTTGGCGGTACCGAGGTGGCGCTCATCGACCACCAGCTCCGCGGGACGGTCGACGGGGTGATCGAGCCGCAGGACGTCACCGGGCTGGAGCCCGGCGAGCACCTCGGCGTGCAGGGAGGTCCCCCCGATGCGCACACGCACATCGAGGGCAGCGTCCAGCACGGTGTCAGCCAGGGGCGAGTTGTTGAGGTCCTGGTCGACCTCCGCGCCGACCCGGCCCCCGAGCAGGAGCCGATCGAGCTGGGGCACCAGCGGGGCCACGGGGTAGGCGATGGTGACCAGCCCCTGAGCGGGGAGGTCACCACGGATCTCCACCCGGTAGGTGAGCAGCAGCAGCAGATCCCCTGGAGAGCCGAGCTGCAGCGGCTGCGGCGCGATCTCCAGGCTGCGCAGCTCCGAGGTCTCCTCGGAGAGGTCCTTCATGGCCTCGTCGATCGCCACCACCGCGGGCTCGAGGAGCTCGTGGGCCAGCAGGGCCTGTTCGAGTTCCGTGGGACGCCGGTCGATCGCCCCCAAGGCCGCGTCACCGGGCCCGCCGAGCAGGCGTTCCACCACCAGCAGGGCGAAGGGCATGTCGAGCTGCACGAAGGCGGTGTCGTCGAGTCCCGCCACATGGACCACACCCAGCGCGGTGGGCACGGGCAGGGAGCGCACGAAGTCGTCGAGGGAGAGCTGATCGGTCGAGACGTGCTCGACCTCGAGGGCGGCGTAGCTGGAGGCGCTCCAGGCGGTCGACAGCCGTCGGGCGAACAGCTCGTGGTTGGCCTCCAGGGCCACGATGGCATCGCGACTGACCCGGCTGGGGCGCCGGAAGTCCACCTCGGACACCGAGGTGCCACGGGGATCGGTGACGATGCTCACGACGCGCTGCTCACGACAGGGTGCTCATGGGGGGTCAGCCTCCGGCTCCCGCCCCCCGTCGGCCGGTCGCCCCCAGGGTCAAGCGCTGTCGCCGATCCCGGTCACTGCACGAGCAGCTCGGTGAGGATCACCCTGCGGACCACCTCCTCACCCCAGATCTCGTGGGCGTCGGCGGTGAGTTGACGCCGCAGCTGATCCGAACCGTCCGGGCTGCGCAGCTGATCAGCGTCCATCTCCGCGACCTCCCGCAGGAGTGCGTCCTGGAGGAGCGGGATCTTCTGTTCCAGCACATCGGTTTCCTCCCCTTCGACCAGCACGACACCGAGCGAGATGCGGGCGTGCCTGAGGGTGTTGTTGCCGGTGGTCGTGGTCAGCGACGGCAGCACCAGCACCTCGCCGTCGGCGGGGGGTGCCGCTTCGCGGTCGGCGAAGAACCACCACCACGTGCCCCCCACCAGGCTGAGCAGCAACCCGACGGCGACCGCGATCAACAGGATCCGGGAGGGACCGCCCTCGCCCTCCTCCTCCTCGAGGTCGGGGTCGTCGACGCGGATGGTCTCCGTGGCGCTCACAGCTCCACCTCCTCGACCAGCACGACGATGTCGACCCGGCGGTTGCGCGCGCGACCCTCCGGCGTGTCGTTGGTGGCCAGGGGGTGGTACTCGCCGTAGCCGACCGCGCCGACCCGGTCAGAGGGCAGCTCGTGCTCCTCGATCATCAGCTTGAGGACCTCCACTGCCCGGTCGGTGGACAGGTTCCAGTTGGTGTAGCCGTTGCGGTTGAGGGGGATGTCATCGGTGTGGCCCTCGATGAACAGCGGGTTGGGGAAGCCGTCGAGGGTGTCCGACACCACCCGGATGACCTGGCGGCCGAGGTCGTTGATCTCCGTGGAGCCGAGGGCGAACAGGATGTCGTCGCTGGCGATGGAGACCACCAGGCCACGTTCCTCGCGGCGCATCTCCACGTGCATCTCCAGCCCGTGCTCCTGCATCGCCTCGTCGAGGGCCTCCTCCACCTCGTCGAGCTGGTCCTCGACCTGCTGGCGCTGTTCGAGCAGATCGACGATCTCCTCGGGGACCGGGGAGCGCTCGGGCTCGAGCAGCGCGAGCAGGTCCTCGGGGAGGATCTCCGCGATCTCCTCGGGCGGCTCCGGCTCCTCCTCCTCGTGGTCAGCGGGTTCGTCGAGCCGGTCGGGAGCGTCGGGACGCTCATCAGCCGGGTTCACCGGGGTGAAGTCCGGTTGGAGCCCGTCGGTCTCCGGCAGCAGCCCGTCACCGGCCTCGTTGCCGAAGGGCACGCGCAGGCCCTCGAGGAAGGCGGTGAACTTGACGACGTCGATCTCCGACATGGCGTAGAGCAGGATGAAGAAGGCCATCAGCAGGGTCACGGCGTCGGCGTAGGTGGTCAGCCACTTCCCCCGCGGGTCCTCAGCCTGCTTGCCCCCACGGCGTCCTCGTACGCTGCCCGGCCGTGCCATGTCAGGCCGCCTCCGTCGAGGTATCGGGCTTCTTCAGACGATCACCGACGCCGATGCGCTCCGAGGGCGGCAGGTAGGCCTCCAGCCGCTCGATGACCCCGCGTGGGCTGGCGCCGCCACGGATCGACAGGATCCCGTCGAGGGCGACCTCGAGGCCGGCCATCTCGATGTCGTTGAGGCGCTCGAGGCGCATCGCGATGGGGTTGAACAGCAGGTTGCCGATCATCACCCCGTACAGGGTGGTCAGCAGCGCCAGCGCCATGCCGCGGCCGAGCTGCCCGGGGTCCTCCAGGTTGCCGAGCATGTTGATCAGGCCGATGACGGTGCCCACCATGCCGAAGGTGGGTGCGTAGCCGGCCAGACCCTTGTAGAAGTCGATCGAGGTCCGGTGGCGCTCGTCGGTGGCGGCCAGCTCGATCTCGAGGGTCTCCTTGACCACCTGCTCGTCGACGCCGTCAACCAGCAGCTGCACGCCCAGTTCCAGGAACCGGTCGTCGATCTCCTCCATCTTGTCCTCGAGGGCGAGCATGCCCTCACGCCGGGCGACCTCGGCGAGCTTGGCGAGCTCGGTGATGGTGTCCTGGACATCGGGGATCTCCGAGCGCACGGCCTTGACCGCGCTCTTCGGCATGTTCAACAGCTCGTTCTTGCGGTAGGCCATGATCCCGGCGCCGATGGAGGCGCTGAAGACCAGGACGAAGGCCGAGGGACCGATGAGGGGACCGACGGAGTTCCCGTCGATCAGCATGGCGACGATGATCCCCATCAGGGTGATGACCAGGCCGCCGAAGAAGATCGGATCCACGCCTCAGCCCTCCCGGTCGCAGGTCGAGCAGGCTGGTGGCTCCGGCACGACCGTGAGGGTCGGTCCGTCGGCCTTGAGCTCGTCGGCCGCGACCAGGAGGGAGGCGCGGAACCCCACGAACCGATCCACGATCGTGGCGGCCGGCTCTTCGACGAAGATCCGTCGGCCGTCCACCAGGGTCAACACCGTGTCCGGGCTCGTCTCCACGGACTCGATCAGATCCGAGTTCACGTAGAGAGGCTCACCGCGGAGCCGATGCACGAGGATCACGCTCGCACCTCCGTGTGCGTCGTCGCGTGGGGCACGCGGTCCGTCGCGTGCACCCTCCCCGTCGGCCGTCACCCTGCGCGGTCAAGCGGGCGGGGCGATCCGGCCGGGATGCGTGCAGGTGGTCGCACGTCCAGCGCCGGTCACCGTGATGGCGGCCACCGTGCTGGTGGGAGCGCGCCCTACAAGGGTCGGGCCGCACGACGCGCAGCACAACGGGCGGGCCGCAAGGCCCGCCCCCTGTCCCCGACCAGCGCTGGCTGCTCCGCTCAGCCTCAGCGCTTCAGGTTGACCAGCTCCTGGAGCAGCTCGTCGGAGGTGGAGATGGTCCGTGCGTTGGCCTGGAACCCGCGCTGGGACATGATCAGGTTGGTGAACTCCTGGGCGAGGTCGACGTTGGACATCTCCAGGGTGCCGGCCTGCAGGCTGCCCATGCCCTCCTCACCGGGCGGATCGAGGATGCGGCCACCAGCCGCAGGCGAGTCACGGAACAGGCCGTTCCCCTCACGCTCGAGCCCCTCGACGTTGGGGAAGCGGGCCATCGCCAGCTGCCCGAGATCCTCGAGCGACCCGTCGTCGGTGCTGCGGCCCACGACCATCCCGTCAGCACCGATGGTGACGTCGGTGAAGTCCTCGGGGTTGACCTGGATCGGAGTCAGTCCGCCGCCGCCATCGAAGCCCAGCACCATCTGGCCACCGGGGGTGGTCAGGTTGCCGACGGAGTCGAAGGAGAAGGCACCGGAGCGGGTGTAGACCTCCGCACCGCCGTCGTCGACCACGAAGAAGCCGTCACCCTGGATGGCCACGTCGGTCGGGCGGCCGGTGGCCTGGGACGCACCTTGGGTGAACACCATGTCGGTGGCGGCGATCTGGGTGCCGAGCCCGATCTGCATCGGGTTCTGCCCGCCCTGGTCGCCGACCTCTCCAGCCGTACCACCACGCACCAGCTGGGTCAGGGTCTCCTGGAAGGTGGTCCGCGACGCCTTGTAGCCGGTGGTGTTGACGTTGGCGATGTTGTTACCGGTCACGTCCATCATGGTCTGGTGGGACCGCAGTCCGGAGACCGCGGAGAACATCGAGCGGAGCATGGTTCGTCCTCTTCGTACGGCTGGCGGAACCAGCGGGGATCTGGGGATGCGCGGTTGGGTCGGGGATCGGGGGTGTGCGGTGGTGCGGGACCGGCCGGGGCCGGTCAGGTCGTCTCGGGATCGTCGACGGGGGCGGCCACCGGGTCATCGGCGTGCAGCGGGCCCTCCCACATCTCGGGGTGCTCCACCGCCGTCGCGCCGTCACCACCGGGGACGGCCTCCGGTGCCGGCGCAGGTGCGGTGGTGCCGTGCCGGACCTCGGTGAGCGCACCGAAGCCGACCTCCACGCCACCAACGCTGAGCGCCGGACCGGCGGGGGTGTAACGCACCGCATCGACCGTGCCGCTGACCGGATCGCCGTCGGGCCCGATGCCGGTCACCTCGGTGCCCAGCAGCTTGGTCGCCGCCACGGCCTGCTGGAGGCCGAGGCTGCGCTGCTCGACCTGGAGCAGCTGCTGGCTCGCGTCGAGCTGTGCCAGCGCCGCGGTCTGGGTCATGAGGTCACCGGGATCCTGGGGATCCATCGGGCTCTGGTACTTCAGCTGGGCGACCAACAGGTTCAGGAAGCCCTCGCTGTCCATGCCGCCGAGCGCCGACATGGCGTTGTCGACGGAGCCGTGCAGGCCCAGCTGTTGGGGCTGGGTGAGCGCTCCGATCGCGTCAGGCATCGTCGTTCTCCTGCATCGAGGTGGCGGTCACAGCCGCAGTCCGGTGTCAGCGGACCGCCGGCGGGGGCCGGCCGGGGTGCCGGCGCGGGGCCGCTGGCCCTCGCCCTGCTCGTCACCGTGGTTGTCCTGCTCATCGCCCTCCTTGGAGAGGTCGAAGCCCTGCTCGGCCAGCGCGTCACGGGCGTCGGCCAGCAGCTCCTCCGCGGCGCGGCCGTCGCCGCCCTTGAGCACGGTGAGCTTGACCTGGCCGTCCTCCATGCCGACCCGCAACCGCAGGTCGCCGAGGTCGAGGACGAGCTGGCGAGGCGGCGGCATCTTCTCCAGCTGCGCGACCATCTCCAGGACGCGCTGGACACCGGCGGGTAGCTGTGGGGTGCGTGGCGGCTCGCCGCGAGGCATCTCCATGGTCTGGTGCACCTCGCCGACGGGGCCCGCGCCGCGGCCCTCCGCGCCGGGCGCAGGCTCGGTGCGCACCTGCTGGCCAGGGGGGGTGGGCTGGACAGCAGCCCGGGCGTCGGCGCGTTCGGCCCGCGGTGGGCCGACCTTGGCTGCGTCCGGCTCCGTGGTCGCGGCGGCGGCCGCAGCGGCCGCGTCCTCCGCGGCCGGGGCGGCATCGGCATCGACCGGCACGCCGTCCGCGTCCACCGGCACGCCATCCGCATCCACCGGCACGCCATCCGCATCCGCGGGCACGCCATCGCCGTCCGTGTCCTCGGTGTCGGGTGCCGCATCGTCTGCGGCACCGTCGGCGGCGACGACCTCCTCATCGACCTCGGCAGCCAGGTCGGCCAGCATGGCCTCAGCCTCGGCGATCAGCTCCTCGGCCTCCTCACCCGCGAGCGCACCCGTGCCGTCGCCCTCCAGCTCACCCTTGAGCTCCGCGAGCAGCGCCGCCGCGTCCCCACCGTCCAGCTCACCGAGCAGGGCCGCCGCGTCCTCACCCTCGAGCTCACCGAGCAGCTCCGCGCCGTCACCCTCCTCGAGGGCTCCGACCAGGGACTGCGCATCGACCTGCTCCCCCTGGGCCTGCTGGGCGGCGGCCAGCAGGGTCAGGGGCCAACCGACGGCCTGTAGCGTGGCGGCGTCGGCCTCGATCTCCAGGTTGTGGAGGGTCTCCTCCACCACCGCCACGAGCTCCTTGTCGCCCGATGATGGGGTGTCCAGCTGGTTGCAGGCCTCGCGCAGCGCCGCGCCGAAGCTGGACCGCTCCTCGCGGTCCGTGCCGCGGGTGTTCGCGGCCCGGTCGCTGCGGCCGGCGGCCTCGGAGCGGCCGGCGGCGCGGTCGCGCGCCTCGGCCCCACGGGCGCCGGCCCCGCGATCACGGGTCCCACCAGCCCGGTCGGAGCGGTCGAACCGGTCGGGCCCACCAGACCGATCGAACCGGTCGGAGCGATCGAACCGGTCACCCGGCCCCCGCTCGAAGCGGTCCACCGGACGGTGTGCCGGGCCCGCAGCGTGTGCCGGCGGGCGTGGCAGGGAGAACATCGGGTCCATCAGGTCCACTCCTGGTACGTGGCGATGACGCGGGGGACGTACGCCTGGGTCTCGGCGATCTGGGGCACGCCGCCCGCCTGGGCGACACGGTTGGGTCCGGCGTTGTAGGCGGCGACCGCGAGGTCGACGCTGCCGAACCGGTCGAGCTGTTCGCGCAGGTACTTCGCCCCGCCGCGCAGGTTCTGCTCGGGGTCATAGGGGTCGACGTTCAGCCACTCGGCGGTACCGGGCATCAGCTGTGCGAGCCCGATGGCACCGGCGTGGCTGATCACGCTCTGGTCGAAGTTGGACTCATGGCGCACCACCGAGGCCAGCAGGGCCGGGTCGATACCGGCTTCGCGGGCGGCGGCGTCGATGGCGGCGACGTGCTGGCGGCCGTGCTCGGGTACGTGCTGCACCCACGCGCCCGCTGGCTGGGTGCGCTGTACGCCGTTGCCGGCGGCGGTGGTCGTCGCGGTCCCCAACAGCCCGTTGGAACCGGGAGCGGCGTCGGCGCCCAGCCGGGCGGCACCGGAGCGGTTGCTCGCCTGCGTCGCAGCATCGGCGGCCTGCAGGTTGAAGCCCTGGGCCGGGGCGAAGGCACCGGTCAGCGACTCGATGCGCGACTGGATCGCGGCGATACGCGCGGTGACGTCACCCACCCCGCCGATCGACGCCATGCCACCGGTCATCGTCCACGCCTCCACACGGTCAGGGCCACGTCGTCGAGCAGGCGCTGTTCCCGCTTGTCGCGCTCCGCGGCGATGGCCTCGGCGCGACGCTCTGCCAGCCGCTCAGCGGCCTTGCGCTCCTTGGCGGCGGCGACGACGCGCTGGTCGGCGCGTTCCTCGGCGCGGCGCGTGCTGCGCTCCACCTCGACGGCGTGGTCGACGGCTTCACCGAGCGCCATGCCGCTGGCCCGGTGGACCATCAGCCCCGCGGGGATCATGGCCGTGCCCGTCGGCACCACGGCGCCGCGCAGCGCCGCCTGGGCAGCGAGGTGGGCACGCTCGGCCGCGTCACGCTCACGTCGGGCGCCCGCCTGCTCGGAGAGGCGGCGACGCTCCACGAGCTCACGCACGTGGATCAGGGTCTGGAGCCGGTCACGCCTGCTCATGCGGCCACCTCCCCGGCGTTGGCTGCAGGGACATCGAGGTGGCTGGCGAGCTGCGCCAGGAGCTGCCAGGCCTGCTCGGGCGGCGTGATGTCCTCAGCCCCCTGGGTGAGGAAGGCGGTGATGTGCTCCTGCAGTGCGAGCGCCTTGTCGGCGACGGGGTCGGTGCCGGTGACGTAGGCCCCCACCTCGACCAGGTCACGGACCCGCTCGGCGGCGGCCATACCGCGGCGCAGGATCGTGGCGATGCGCTGCTGGTCGGGGTCGGTGACCGTGGTGGCCAGCCGTGACAACGACTGCAGCGGGTCGATGGCGGGGAAGCGGCCCTGGGTGGTCAGCGCCCGGTCCAGCACGATGTGGCCGTCGAGGATGGCGCGGGCCGCGTCGGCGACGGGCTCGTCGTGGTCGCCGCCCTCCACCAGGATGGTGTAGAAACCGGTGACGGTGCCGCGCGCCCGGGGGCCGGCGCGCTCCAGCAGCCGTGGCAGCAGGGCGAAGACGCTGGGCGGGTAGCCGCGGGAGGTGGGGGGCTCACCGGCGGCCAGGCCGATCTCACGCTGGGCGGTGGCCAGCCGGGTCAGGGAGTCGACGGTCAGCAGCACGTCGTGGCCGTCGTCGGCGAACACCTCGGCGATCCGGGTGGCCAGCACCGCGGCGCGCAGGCGCAGCAGGGCGGGCTCGTCGGAGGTGGCGACCACCACGACGCTGCGGGCCAGGCCCTCGGGCCCCAGCACGTCCTCCACGAACTCGCGCACCTCACGGCCACGCTCACCGACCAGGGCGATCACCGACCGCGACGCCGAGGTCCCGCGCACCATCATCGCCAGCAGGGTGGACTTCCCCACACCGGAGCCGGCGAACAGCCCGAGCCGCTGACCCCGGCCGACGGTGCACAAGGTGTCGATCAGCCGTACGCCGGTGGCCAGGGGCTCGGCGATGCGCTGGCGCTCGAGCGCGTGGGGCGCGGGAGCGTCGACGTAGGACTGGGGCGCGTCGATGGGACCCTTGCCGTCCAGCGGGCGACCCAGGGCGTCGACGATCCGGCCGAGCAGGGCGTCACCCACGGGCGAGGTCAACGGCCCCGAGCGCGGCCGGACCCGGTCGCCGCGGGCGATGCCGGCGGTGTCACCCAGGATCAGGGCGCGGGCGGCGGCGCCGTCCACGGCGATGACCTCGGCGACGCGGGGGCCGGCCCGGGTACCGAGGTCGACGGCATCGCCGACGGCCAGGCGCAGGCCTTTGAGCTCCACCTCGGTGCCGACCACGCGGCTGACGGTGCCGTGGCTGACGGCGCTGAGCAGGGCGTTCATACCGCCCCCTCCCCGAGCACCTCGAGGGCGGCGGTCAAGAGGGCCCGGCGGGTGAGGTCCGTCCCACCGAAGCTGCCCTCGAGCCGGGCCTGACCGGGTTGCAGGCGCGGGTCGGCCACCAGTTCCAGGCGCCGGTCACCGATGGACGCATCTGAGGACGCAGCTGAGAGCGCGGCGTGGTCGGCCGCGCTGAGCGACACCCGGATGGGGTCGTCGTCCAGGGCTGCGGCGGCCTCCTCGACCCTGGCGAGCAGGGCGAGGGCCTCGGCCGGTGGCGTGGCGTCGACCACGGCGGTGGCCACGGCCTCGGCCAGGGCCAGGGAGGCGCGGGTGGCCTCGGCGCGCTGGGCCTCGAGCTCCGTGCGCACCGCCCCGGCGGCGCGTTCCACGGCGGCCACGGCGGTGGCGAGCTCCGCGCGGGCGGCCTCACGGCCGGCGCGCTCGCCCTCCGCGTAGGCCTGGGCGCGGGCCGCGGCGACCTGGCGCTCCACCTCGGCGGTGGTAGCCGGGTCCAGGGCGGCGCGGGGCTGCACCAGGCAGCGGGTGGCCCCGGCGGGGATGTCGAGTCGCAGCACCTCAGGCAACGAACTGCTCCTCTCCACCGCGGGCCATGGTGATCAGGCCCTCCTTCTCCAGTTCGTGGACGACCCGGACGATCTCCGACTGGGCCTCCTCCACCTCTGAGAGGCGCACCGCGCCCATCAGGTCCATCTCCTCGGTGATGGTGGTGCGGGCCCGCTCGGAGAGGTTCTTCTCCAGGGCGTCGCGCAGGTCCGCGGCGATGCCCTTGAAGGCCACTGCCAGCCGGGCCGGTTCGACCTGGCGGAGCACCTCCTGCAGGGACCGGTCGTCCAGGGTGATGAGGTCCTCGAAGACGAACATCAGGGCGCGGACCCGCTCGGCCAGGGCCGGGTCCTTGGCCTCGAGCTCCGCCAGGATGATGCGCTCGGTAGAGCGGTCGGTCTGGTTGAGCAGGTCGGCCAGCTCCTTGACCCCGTCCCGGCGCCCCGAGCGGCGGCGGACCTCACCGAGCCGGGCGCGCAGGGCCTCCTCCACGCGCTTGACCACGGCGGGGTCGGCACGTTCCAGGGTGGCCAGCCGGGTCGCCACGGAGGTCTGGACCTTGGGCTCGAACCCGGCCAGCAGGGTCGCGCCGAGCCGGGCGGGCAGGTGGGCGAGCACCAGCGCGATGGTCTGGGGGTGCTCGTCGCGCAGGTGCTGGAGCACCTCGGCGGGCTCGTGCATGCGCACGAAGTGGAAGGGCTGGGCGTGGGTGGTGGCCAGCAGCCGGTCCACGACGTCGTCGGCCTCGACCCCGTGGATGCGGCGCATCAGCTCACGGGCGTGCTTCTCACCGCCGGAGATCAGGTGCCGGTGGGCCTGGGCCTCGGCCTGGAACTCGTAGAGGATGTTCTCGAGCTGCGTGGAGGGGATGTCGCCGAGGGTGGCGATCTCCACGGTGACCTGCTCGACCTCCTCCTCGTCGAGGTGGGCGAGCACCTTGGAAGCGATCTCCGGCCCGACGGACAGCAGGATCGCGGCGGCCTTCTGGGAGCGGTTCATCACCATCGAGGTGCCGGTGCTCATGACGCCCTCCGATCGGCCAGCCAGCCACGGAGCAGGGCGGCGATCTCTTCGGGCTGGCGCTCGACCAGCTCAGCGACCTCGTCCTTGATGTCGGGTTCCGGCGGGGCCATGGGCTCGGGCGCGGGCTGGGCCAGCTGCTCGGGCTCACGCACCTGTGCCGGCACGACCTTCTTGCCGGCCTTGCCCTTGCCCTTGGCGGGCTTGGCGGCCTTGTCCTTGCGGCGGCTCATGAACACCAGGGCGACGACGATCATCAGCAGCACCAGCAGCGCGACGATCTGGGTGATCATCGCCACCATGTCGGCGCCCTCCTCCTCGACGAAGGCATCGTCGAGTGCGGGGGTGGGCACCCGGCTGATGGCGACCTGGTCGCCGCGGCCCTCGTTGAGCCCGGCGGCGGCGGTGACCAGCTCCGCGAGCTCCCCGTCACCGATGGCGGCGCCTTCGTCGACCACCAGGGCGACGGACAGCTCCTCCACGGTGCCCGGGGCGCGCACGGTCATGGTGGTGGTGCGCCCGACACCGAACTCGCGGGTGGCGTCGTCGCGTTCGTAGGTGCCCTCGCCGCCCTCCTGGCCGACGATGGGGCCGCCGTCGATGCCCACGGTGCCGCCGGCGCCGGGGCCGGTGCCCTCGAAGCGTTCCCCGGAGGTCTGCTCGCGGATCGGGGTGCCGTCGTCGCCGAACACCTCGGACTGCGTGGAGGACTCGTCGAAGTCGAGGGCGGCGCGGACCACCACGGAGGCGGGCGCGTCGGTGGCGCGCTGCAGGAGCTGGGTGATGTCGGTGGCCACGGCCCGCTCGAAGTCGCGGGTCAGGCGCTGCTGGCGGTCGGTCATGCCCCCCGAGGAGGCGTCACCGGGGGCGTGCAGGACCTGACCACCGGTGTCGGCGACGGTGACCTGGGAGGGCTCCAGCCCGTCGACGGCGGAGGCGACCAGCAGGGTGACCGCCTCGATCTGGCCCTGGTTGAGCTCCCGACGGGGCCGGAGCAGCACCGACGCGGTGGCGGGGGTCCGGTCGGCGGTGAACAGCGGCTCGTCGGGCAGGACCAGGCGCACGCTCGCGGAGTCGATGACGTCCATGGCACCCAGCGTGCGGGCCAGCTCGCCCTCCACGGCGCGCTGGAGGTCGACGCGTTGGCGGAAGTCGGAGACCCCCAGCGCCTGCTCGTCGAGCAGCTCGTAGCCGGCGACGGGTGGGGCGCCGCTGACCCCGGCCTCGGCCAGGTTCGCGCGGGCGGTGTGGAGCTGGTCGTGGGGCACCAGCACCCGGTTGCCCTCGAGCTGGTAGGGCACGCCCTGGACGTCCAGTTCCGTGGTGATGCGGCCCAGCTCACGGTCGTCCAGCCCCCCGTACAGCAGGGTGTAGGAGGGCGACATGACCCACATGGCGAAGGGCACCGCAGCCATGACCAGCACCAGGGCGGCCACGATGAGCCCGGCGCGCTGCGCGGGCGGCAGCGAGCGGTTCAGTGCGGCGAGGCGATCCTTGAGTTCCAACGGGGGACCTCGGTGCGTGGGGTGGGAGGTGCGGGGTGGTGCACGGGTGCGGGGTGCAGCTGCCGGCGGGGTGCGCCTACAGCTGCATCCGCATGATCTCCTGGTAGGCCTCAAGGCCCCGGTCGCGGACCTGGACGAGCATGTCGACGGCCAGGGCGGACTGCGTGTTGGCGATCATCGCCTCGTGGACCTTGGTGGGGCCGCCGGTGGCGACGTCCTGGATCAGCGCGTCGGCCTGGTGCTCGAGCTGGGAGACCTGCTGGATGCCGTCGGCCAGGGCCTGGGTGAACCCGGGGGCCGGGTTGCCGTTGACCTGCTCCATGGGGGCCATGCCGCCGGCGGCACCGGGGGCGCCGATACCGGTGGTCGGCAGGGGCTGCTGCGGGATACCGACCGGGGGGATGGGGGGGATGGCCATCACTGCCTCCCGAGGCGGAGCGAGGCCTGGTAGGCCTCGTGGGCGTTGGAGACGGTGCGCAGGTTCGACTGGTAGTGGCGCTGCGCGATCATCATGTCGACCATCTGCTTGCCCGTGTCCACCACGGGCGCCTGGACGTAGCCGTCCTCGTCAGCCAGGGGGTGGTTGGGGTCGAAGACCAGGTCGGGGTCGGACTCGTCCACCACCCGCGCCGCGGTGTGGACCCCGGAGCCGCTGTCGGCGAAGGGCCCGCCCTGGTTGGGCTGCACCAGGGAGGTGGCCTGGCGGAAGGGCTCCTCGTCGGTGGCGGTGACGGTGTTGGCGTTGGCGATGTTGTGGGCGATCTTGTCGATCCAGTGGTGGGCCATGCCCACCCCGGTGCGCCCGATGTCCATCGCGGAGAAGGGGGTCATCGCATGCCCTTGATGGCCATGCGCAGGTTGCCGGTCTTGAAGTTGAAGGCCTCCACCATCGCGCCGCGCTGCAGGCCGTCCTTCATGTTGCCGACCATCTCCGTCTCCATGTCGACGGAGTTGCCGTTGGCGTTGACGATGGTCGGGGCGGCGACCGTGGTCGCCTCCGTGCGCTCAGGTGTGCCGCGCTGCAGCGCGTCGCGCAGGGTGTCCTCGAAGTTGACGTGTTGTGCGCGGAAGCCGGGGGTCTCCGCGTTGGCGACGTTGTGGGCACGCACGTCCTGTCGTGCCGCCAGCCCGTCGAGGGCGGCGGTCACGCCGGTGGTGGTGATGTCCCACATGGAGTGCACCTCCCGTGAACACGAGAAAGGAGGAGGCAAGCGCCTCCTCCATGAGCCGTTACATCGTTCCGTCAGGTTGTCTGACGAACCCATCGGCACGGTGCGTGGCGGGTTGAGCCCGCCGGTTCATCTCTTCACGGTTCCTTCACACGCGGTGGCGTGGGTGCCCGGGTGCGGGCGTCGAGGTGGTGGGGTGGCCGCGCCGTCACGGCCACCGGCCGCAGCGCGGCGGGGTGTCAGGCGTCCAGGGTGTCGTGGCGGACGTAGGCGGCGGCGGCGTTGCGGCGGGCGCCGAGGTTGTCCAGTTCGCTCTTGAGCTCGGTGCGGATCTCGCGGGCCTGGTTCTCCGACACCTCCATGCGCTTGGCGAGGTCCGCGGCACGGTCGGCGAGCTCGACGGGCATGACGGGAAGGTCGGCCGGGGGGTTCCACCTACCGACCGCGGCGATCTGCTCGATGTTGCCGCTGGCCAGCCCGAACTCCAGCTGCGCCACCTCCGCCTCCAGGGCGTCGAGGGCGTCGTCCCAGCGGGGGTCGTAGGTGCTCATCCCGCCACCGCCACCGCACCACGGACCACCCCACGGTCCCAGGCATCGCGCAGCTCACGGACCACGGCCTCCACGTCGGCCACCAGGCCGGCGTCCTTGTGGATGTTGGCGTCGACCAGTTGCCGGGTGCAGTAGTCGTACAGCTCCATCAGGTTGCGGGCTACCTCGCCACCACGCTCCATGTCCAACGACATCGTGAGCTCGTCGACGATGGCCTGGGCCTTGATCAGGGCCTCGTGGGCGGCCGCCTTGCGGCCCTCCTCGATGGCGTCCCGGG
>LKMJ01002283.1_pt1 | contig 17508 bp, 12 predicted proteins | sample 643391 | NCBI WGS metagenome assembly LKMJ01 (sample SAMN04112250, study PRJNA286221) | soda lake metagenome | biome: soda lake; feature: Kulunda Steppe; material: water; isolation source: sample PL-Br10 brine of Picturesque Lake | place: Russia: Kulunda steppe | collected 2010-07
TAGCCTCTTCCTTAAAATAATCTCCAAAGGAAAAGTTTCCCAGCATCTCAAAAAAAGTATGGTGGCGGGCTGTTCTTCCCACATTCTCGATATCTCCGGTTCTGATACATTTCTGGCAGGAAGCCATCCGGTGATGAGGTGGAGTTTCCTGACCGCTGAAAAAGGGCTTCAGGGGAAACATCCCGGAGTTAACCCAGAGAACTGTGGGGTCATTTTTGGGTATCAGCGGGGCGCTGTCAACCACCAGATGATCTTTGTTTTTAAAAAAATCCAGATAGGACTGCCGCAAATCATCAGTTAACATTACTAATCTCCCCTTCTAATTCTGGCAAAACGCCTTTTGCCGATCTGCAGGATCATTTCATTCTCAACCGGCACATCATAATCTATGGTTTCAATTTTTTTATCATCCAGGGTAACCGCCCCCTGTTTAATCAATCGACGGGCCTCACTGTTGCTGTCAACCATACCCGTGGCTGAAATCAGCCTGACAATCCAGACTTTACCATCATCAAGCTGATCGGTAGAAATGATAACTTCCGGCATATCTTCCGGCTTCTCACCTTCAGAAAAAACTCTGGCAAACTCCTGAGCAGCTTTTCGGGCTTTTTTGCTGTCATGGAAATTGCTGACTATTTTTTCAGCCAGATATTTTTTGACCTCCATAGGGTTAGTTCCTTCATCCTCCAGTTTTTCTCGCTGCTCCTCTACCTGAGCGGGTGTGAGGTCTGTCACCAGTTCAAAATAACGAAGTATTAATTCATCAGGCAGAGACATAACCTTTCCATACATGGTATCAGGATCTTCATTAATTCCAATATAATTGTCAAGACTTTTACTCATCTTCTGGGTTCCATCAAGTCCTTCCAGCAGGGGCATCATCATGACCACCTGGGGGGTCTGTTCAAATTCTCGCTGCAGGCGCCGTCCTACCAGGAGATTAAATCTCTGATCCGTGCCTCCCAGCTCAACATCAGCGTCCAGAGCAACCGAGTCATAACCCTGCAGCAGAGGATAGAAAAACTCATGAATTGCAATTGGTTTATTCTCGTTCATTCTAGTAGCAAAATCATCCCGCTCCAGCATTCTCGCCACGGTGTAACGGGAGGCAATATTTATAATATCCTCCAGCATCAGCTCTCCCAGCCAGCTGCTGTTAAAGTGAAGAACTGTTTTCTCTGAATCCAGCACCCGGGAAAACTGCTCCTGATAGGTGCGGGCATTTTCTCTTACTTCTTCCTCGGTCAGCTGTTTTCTGGTCTCAGATTTACCGCTGGGATCTCCTATCATTCCGGTAAAATCTCCAATTATCAGATGAACTTCATGACCGAGATCCTGAAATTGTTTAAGTTTATTAAGAACTACAGTATGCCCTAAATGGATATCCGGAGCAGAGGGGTCGAGGCCCAGCTTAACCTTTAAGGGCCTATCTTCATTGCGAGTTACTATTAATCTTTTTCTCAAATCCTCTTTAGTAATCAGGTCTGCTACTCCCTGGGTTAAAATTTCCAGTTCCCGATTAATCTCTTTCAGTTCTAAATCTGAAATTTCCAGATTATCTTTTAGTTCCTCTTCCTCCTCTGCTACAGTCAAGATGTCTTCGTTTTTTTTGGCCTGTCTTTCCGCTGTCATAATATTTTCCGGCAGTCAGCCGGATAACCACCTCCAGTTTAAATTTCAGTTAAAGCATAAAAAATATTAGCATTCATTAAGAAAAAAAGCAAATAAAAAGAAAATAAATATTTTTCTTGCTTATTTTTAATTATCCATTATCGATTAAGAAAAATCCGTCAGCAGAAGGAAAAATTATTCAGCAGAAGGAAAAATTATTCAGAAAAGCTCTGGAAACCTGAGCTTTTACTTCACTAACTTTCCTACATATGCTATAATTATATCAGAATGATTTTTCTCTAACAAGGTGTAAGAGACTCTTTATTTATGTTATAATTTATAAATGTAGAATTTGTTTTTATTCAAGAGCTCTATGGAGGTGAGAGCTGTGGCCCGCAACAGCAGCAATAATAACAAAAATACTTCCAGACAAAAGTGGAAGTTATATCTTATTACGGCTCTGGTTCTGGTTTTTTTCCTGTCTGTGGGAACTGTCCTGGGCGGCCTGTACTTTATCGTCAGTGAAACCCCGGATATTTCTGACTACCGGGGAGGACGTCAAAGCACCATGATATACAGCGAGGATGGAACTTTAATCAACAGCCTGTATCAGGAAAATAGAGTTTATGTCAGTCTGGATGATATTCCAGAAGAATTGCAGCAGGCTATTGTTGCTATTGAAGACCATAATTTTTATGATCATCATGGAGTCGACCTGGTCGGTATTAGCAGGGCTTTGATAACCAATATAGCTGAAGGAAGAATTGTTCAGGGAGCCAGCACGATTACCCAGCAGCTGGCCCGGGAAGCTCTTTTAAGTCAGGATAAAACTATCTTTCGTAAACTTCAGGAAGTTTATTTAGCGCTTCAGTTCGAAAGGCTTTATACTAAATCTGAAATTCTGGAAATGTACTTAAATGAAATATTTTTCGGGCACAGTGCCTATGGAGTGGAAGCAGCTTCCCGACAGTATTTTGGCAGATCTGTTTCCGAGCTGGACCTGAGCGAATCAGCCCTGATTGCAGCTCTGCCCCGCTCCCCCAATTATTACTCCCCCTTTAACAATGAAGATGCAGCTCGAAGGCGCCGTAATGTGGTTTTAAACCGCATGCAGCAGCTGGGTTATATTAGTGAAAATGAATTTGAAATAGCCCGAATAGCTGAAATTGAACTCCATCCCGATGGACGCCAGCAGGTGGACGAAAGCGCCCCCTACTTTGTTCGCTATGTCAGAGATCAATTATTGCGGATGTTTGGCGCCCAGGAGGTTTATGGTGGAGGGCTGGAAGTTTATACCACCATTGATCTCGATAAACAGAAAAAGGCAGAGGAAGCTTTTCAGCAGGCCCTTCAGGAAGGCATTATCCCTTCCCATGAAAGAGATGGCGAAATTGCTAACATTCAACCTCAGTATGCCTCGATTTCTCTAAATCCCCGGACCGGAGAAATTAAAAGCATGATCGGAGGGCGGGGTGATGATCAATTTAACCGGGCCACCCAGGCAGCCCGTCAACCGGGTTCAGCCTTTAAGCCCTTTGTTTACACCAGAGCTATTGAAGAGAGGTTCTATCCTGCTTCAATTATCAGTGATATTCCCCGACCTGCCTTTCGTTCTGACACAACCTATGAGATCTGGCCGGTCAACTTTGGCCACGAATACCATGGTATGGTTTCTCTGCGCCAGGCTCTGGCTTCTTCCCTGAATGTAGCAGCAGTTAATATGATTGAAAAGGTAGGGGTAGAGGAAACAATTGAAACTGCTGAAAATATGGGTATTTCAACCTTCCAGCCCCAGGATTATTATGATGATCATCTTTCACTGGCGCTGGGAGGATTGACCAGAGGAGTAACACCCTTAGAAATGTCATCAGCCTATGGTATTTATGCCAATGAAGGAGTCTGGGTCGAACCACATGCCATTAAAAGGGTTGAAAACAGGCATGGCAATACCTTATATGAATCCAACCCCGGAAAAAAAGTAGTTCTGGAGGAAGAAGATAACTATCTAATGCTCAGCATGCTGCGTTCAGTTATCACTGACGGTACCGGATGGCGGGCCAATCTGGGCCGGCAGATAGCAGGAAAAACCGGGACAACCAATAATTTTACCGATTCCTGGTTTGTAGGGTTTGTGCCGGAACTGGTTACCACTGTCTGGATTGGCGAGGATTCACCTCGACCCATGACCTATCCCACAGGCAGAATCTCCAGCAGTCAGTCTGTCCAGCTCTGGACTAAAATTATGGAGCCGATTCTGGAGGATATTCCAGCTACCTCCTTTAACCGTCCTCAGGACATCATCTCTCTGGAGGTTGATCCGGCCACAGGTTTGCTGGCTTCTGATAACCCTGGACAATCTGTCAATGAGGTGTTCAGGATGGACAATACTCCCGATGAGCGCAGTCCCCTCCAGGGAAAGATTAATTCCGTCAGGCTCGATAGAAGATCATTTAGACTGGCTACCGAGCAAACGCCAGCAGATCAGATAATTTCTGTTGATTACCTGGTGGACAGCGGCATTGTGCTGGGTCCTATGGAATTAAACTTTGGACAGAGCAGTTCTCCTGGTAGAGGACGCCAGCCTATCAGTGGAACCTATCAGGCCAGGCCGGGCATGCCGGTTCTGGAAATTGATCCTAATACAGGAATCCCGGAAACGAATGAAACTGGTGAGTACAAATATCTCCGGATAACCGGGAGAACAGCTGATGGGGGAAGGCCTCTAGACATTCCTGAGCTTGGTGATCAGGTTCCGCAGGATATAACTCCGGCTCCTGAAAGCGTGCTGGAATTTCTGGAACGGGGAGAGGAAGAGACTGATCCTGATGACCAGCCTGCCCCGGAAGTTGCCGATGACATTGCTGATGATTTAGCTGAAGATAGAGAGGAAGATGTCCCAGAAGATACCATAGATCCCGACGAACGGGAAGCAAACCGGCAGGAACGCCGGGATAGAATAGACAGCCTGCTGCAGCTGCTGTCGCCGGAGGAAGCAGAGGAACTGGAAGAAGAACTGGATGAGGAGGAACTGCAGGAAGAAAACAACAATTAAGATCACTGAAAAATAACTATAAAAGTTTAAGCAATTAAATATAAGCAGGTTTCCAGGCGCCTTTGAGGTGCATCAGGACAGAAAAATAATGCTATAGATTATTCAAAGTAAACCCCCATGCGCCCTCGGAGCACAACAAGAGATGAAAATATTAAGGCGTATTTTTAAGGTAAACCCCCATGCTCCTACGAAGCACAACAAAAGATGAAAATTTACTTGCTATTTTTTCAAATAAATCCAGATCTTCCAGAGAATCACAATCTGAAATTAGACTGTGAATTTTCAAAGTATAAGTATAAGAGCAGTTCCCGGGCTTTATTAGCTCGAGAACTGCTCTTTTAATTTAATATTTTTGATTAAAATTAAAGCTTTATTGATATTGATGAAAAAGATGAGGTTCTGGCCCCTATCTGGCCCCTATCAGGCCTATCAAGCCCTTATCAGACACCTATCAGGCCCCTATCGTCACGATTGTGACTCCCGAGCCGCCCTCCTCCTCTCTGCCCGCTCGAAAGTCCTTCACATGGGGGTGTTCTTCCAGCAGCTCTCTGACCGCCTCTCTCAGGGCTCCGCTGCCCTTACCGTGAATGATTTCAAGTTCTCTCAGTCCAGCTAACAGAGCATCATCAAGATATTTATCAAGTTCCTGCTGGGCCGATTCGTAGCGCTTACCCCTGAGATCCAGGGAATGAGAAACCTGGCCGGATTTTTTTACCTGATACTTCTTAACCTTTCTCTCCCTTTCCTCTTCCCTGTCTTCCACCGGAATCAGATCGTTAAGGTCGGCCGTTACCTTCATAATTCCCGCCTGCACCTCGGCCTGATCGCTGTCCTCCATAAGCTCGATAATCTCACCCTGCTGATTTAAACTCCGGATTTTCACCCGGTCACCGGGTTGAAAATCGTAGTCCGCTTCTCTCTCTTCCCCCGAAGAATCTCTGCCATTCTCACCAGTGGAAGAAATAATCCCGGATTCCATATCCTTGATTTCCAGATTAATCTCCGATTCCAGCCGGTCTACCTCGGGCCGGGCGGTAAATTCTTTATTCTTCAATTCCGATAAAATTTTCTTGGAACGGGCACTGATCTGACGGAGTTCCCGGTCAGCCTGTTCCCTGGCATCCTGAATTATCTTTTCTTCTTTTTCGGCCAGCTGCTTCTCCCGGCGGGATAGTTTATCCTCTCTTTTCTCCAATCGGGCCTTTTGTTTCTCCAGTTCCAGATTTAAATTTTCATACTTTCTCCGCTCCTGATTGAGCTCTTCGATAATATCCTCAACGGCAAGTTTATCCTGATCCTGAAGCTCTCTGGCCTGAGCTATTATCTCCTCGGGAAGCCCCAGTCTGAGGGCGATTTCAAAGGCATTGCTGCCGCCGGGAATCCCCATGATCAGACGATAGGTGGGACTTAAGGTCTCCAGATCAAATTCCACGGCCGCATTTTCCACGCCTTCGGTGCTGTAGGCATAGCTTTTTAGCTGACTGTAATGGGTGGTGGCCACCGCCACCGTATTCCGGAATTTAAATTCTTCCAGCACCGCAATTCCCAGCGCGGCACCCTCCTCGGGGTCCGTGCCCGCTCCGATTTCATCCAGGAGAACCAGACTCCTATCATCGGCCCGGGCCAGATACTCCTTGATATTATTCATATGGGAGGAAAAGGTGCTCAAATTCTGCTCGATGCTCTGCTCATCCCCGATATCGGCAAAAACATTATTAAAAACGGAAATTTTGCTGCCCTCGTCCGCCGGCAGCGGCACCCCGCTTAAAGCCATGATGACAAACAGCCCGAAGGTTTTCAGGGCAACGGTCTTCCCCCCGGTATTCGGCCCGGTGATCAGCAGCAGCCGGAACTGATCTCCGGCATAAATATCAATCGGAACCGCCTCCTCCCCCAGCAGAGGATGCCGCCCCTGTTTGATATTCACATAACCGGCCCCGTTAATTTCGGGGATCACACAGTCATTTTTCAGTAAATATCCGCCGCGGGCAAAGACCTCATCAAATTTAATCAGCATCCGGTAGTTCTGCTTGATCCGCCGGCCATCGGCCGCTATCAATCCGGTTAGTTCCTGAAGAATCCTCTTGATCTCGGCCTCCTCATCCCGGCGGAGCTCCCGGAGCCTGTTATTTAACTCCACCACCGCCATCGGTTCCATAAAAACGGTCATCCCGCTGGCTGAAGTGTCATGAACTATACCCTTAAAGGTGTTGCGATACTGCTTTTTAACCGGAACTACAAAGCGGTTCTCCCGGCGGGTGATGATCGCTTCCTGCAGCATATCGGAATACTTATTATCCTGAATAATACTCTGCAGCTTATTTTGAATATCTCCTTCGGCCCCGGATATTTTCTTTCTCAGCCGGGCCAGTTCCGGGCTGGCCGAATCCTTAATCTCGTTATTGTCATCGATTACCCGGTCGATCTCCCGGCGCAGCTCCGGCAGCGATACCAGACAGGCGGCATAATCCTGCAGAGGCCCCCGGATTAACTCCTCCTCCAGGCCCCTAACCCTGCCGGCATGCTCCTTAAGATCCTGAAAAAACCTCTCGGTTTCTCCGGTAGAACGGAGCACATTATCAACCTCATTAATCTCCTCAATACTCAAAACCAGATCTTTCCCGGCCCTCTGCAGATGAGCTTCCAGCTTCCGGGGGCAGAGCAGAGGCGGTCTGCCCTTTTCTTGCATAATTTTTGCCCCCTGATGAGCTTCGGCAAGCCTCCTTTCCACAACCCGCTTCTCGGTCAGGGGCTTAAGGTTTTTAATTCTATCCTTACCGGGATAGGTCGAAGCCTCTCCCGCAATTATATTTTTAATTTTAGAATACTCCAGTTTTTCCAGGCTGTACTGATGCAAATAAATTCACTCCAGTTTTTCAAGTTTTATAATTTTTCTCTATTTAAACTTCGGACATACTAATTCTTTTCTCTATTTAAACTTCAGACATACTTATTCTTTTCTCTATTTACACTTCAGACATATGTCCTTATTTCTTAAATCGAACTGAATTGCCGGCCGCTATTACCGGCACTTATTTCAGGCAGCTATGCTAAGAACTCAAGCAGTTCCTCAAGCGGCAGGGCATTCAAAACATTTTCCTTCTCCAGCCAGGCCCGGCGGGCCACATCCACTCCAAATTTCATATCGATTAGTTCTCCCGTATGATGAGCATCGGTGCTGATGGCCAGCCTGACCCCCCGGGAGGCCGCCTGCCGGGCCAGCAGATCATCCAGATCCAGCCGGGAGGGCGAGGCATTGATCTCCAGGCAGGTTCCGGTCTCGGCCGCTGCCTCTATCACCTCTGACATATCAACCTGATATGCGTCCCTCCGGCCCAGAAGCCGTCCCCGGGGATGGCCGATAATATCGACCTCGGGATTATGACAGGCTTCAATCAATCTCCCAGTGATTTTATCCCGGCTCTGATTGAATCCGCTGTGGATTGAAGCAATCACCAGATCCAGCTGTTCGAGAATCTCATCAGAAAAATCCAGGCCGCCCTCGGGAAGAATATCCACCTCTATACCGCTTAAAATTTTTATTCCCGAAATTTTATCCTGCAGCTTCCGGATCTCCTCCAGCTGCTCCTTTAGCTGTTCCTCCGAAAGCCCGCTGGCAATCCGTAGCGATTTGGAATGATCGGTTATGGCCAAATACTCGTAGCCCAGTTCCCGGGCCGCCACCGCCATTTCTTCAATCCCGAAGGCTCCATCACTGTAACGGGTATGGAGATGAAAATCCCCCCTGATATTGCTAAAATCAATTAATTCCGGCAGCTCTCCCTTCCGGGCAGCCTCAATCTCTCCCCTGTCCTCTCTTAATTCCGGCTCAATATAATCCAGCCCGAAAAAATGATATATTGCTGATTCTGCATATTTCTCCTGGTCCGAATTTGAAGCTGATCCCCCCCGGGCTTTCTCCGGCAGATTGTTGTTCTGGTTTAGCTCCAGACGCTCCTCGTCCTCCCGGGAAAAAAGCCCGTATTCATTTAAAAAATACCCTTTCTGCTTGGCAAGCTGTCGCAGTTTAACGTTATGCTCCTTGGAGCCGGTAAAATAGATAAATGCCGCCGGAAATTCATCCCCCACTACCAGTCTAAAATCCACCTTAACCCCGTTTTCGAGAACCAGGGTAATCTTGCTGGAGCCGCCCGACTCAACCTTATGAAGCCCCTCAAGTTCCCGGAGGTGCTTCTCCAGGCCGTCACTTTCAGGATCAGCAGGAACCATGAGAATGTCGATATCTTTAACCAGTTCCTTGCGGCGCCGCAGGCTTCCGGCAGATTTATATTTATGATAGAGCTCGGATTTCTTTTCCAAATGCTCGGCAATTTTTTCAGCCAGACGGTCAGCTTCATTGATTTTCATTCTTTCCTGGAAGGATTCATAGCGGGCGACCGCTTCCCTGAGATTTTGAGCCAGTTTTGGACCGAAGCCTTCCAGCCCCTGAACCTTTTTCTCCTGCAGGGCCTTCTTTAAATCCTCAACCCCGCTAATTTCCAGCTGATAATAAAGCTGATGAGCTCTCTTGGGACCCACCCCGGGTATTTCAATCATATCCAGCAGACCGGCCGGCAGCTCCCTTTTTAATTCTTCCAGCTGACCGACGGTTCCGGTAGAAAAAATTTCTTTTATGGTGGCCGAGAGCCCCTCTCCTATTCCTTTAATTTCCATTAGTCGATCCTCGGTTACCAGGACCTTCAGCTCCTCCGAAACCGAACTTAATGAGCGGGCCGCATTCTGATAGGCCCTGATTCGATAGCGATTATCGCCCTTAATTTCCATTAAATCTGCCAGCTCTGACAGAATGTCGGCGGCTTCCCTGGCAGTTATTTCCTTATCCATCTTTTACCCTCCCAAATACTGCTTTCTCCCAACATTAAAAAAGCGGCCAGAAATTTAATCATGGCCGCCCCAGTATTTCTTCCAGAGTTTGCTGTATCACAGGGGTGAAACCAAGCAGCCAGTCAGCAAAAAGGGATCCGGTCACCACCGACTCCACCTCAGCTATGGGTATCTGACTTAAAATTAGTACAATCAGATAGGCCAGAGCCAGTCCCTTAATACCTCCCAGCAGAAAACCTCCACCCCTGTCAACCGATTCCAGATACATCCAGTCCAGCAGAGATTTAATAATATCCCCCAGAATATGAACCGCCAGATTGGCGACAATAAAAATAATAGCAAAACTGATAAACTGCAAAATAGTAGGAGAAAAGTCCAGAAATCTTTCTAAAAAAACCACAAAATCCAGGTAAAACATCAGCGAAAGATATATAGCCAGCAGCAGTCCCAGAACTGTGGCGGTCTGCCGCACGAAACCTTTGCGATAACCCGTTATTAAAAAATAAAGAATGATTATAAATATGATGACATCGAGCAGTGCTATCCCCTGCAATTATTAATCAACCTCCTGCAGCAGTTCCATCAGTTCGTTGTTGTCCTGCCTGAGGCGTTCTATTTCCTCCCGCAGCTTTTCACCGGATTTCCTTTCCTGCTCCAGCTCTTTTTGCAGCTCTTGATTTTTTCTTTCCGCCTTCTGACACTGGTCAGCCAGATTTAACAGAGTTAATCTTATCAGCTGGCGGCGAGGAATGTTGGGATAGGCCCGGGAAATATCCTCTCCGATTGTATTAATTCTATCTGCCAGATCCTCCAGATAATCCCGGGAAAGATCCCCCACAACAGTATGGTCTTCTCCCAGCACCCTGACGGTAAATTTATTTTCAGTATTTTTTTTCCCCGTCTTCTGCACCATAAGGAATCCTCCCCAATTATAATTTATACCTGCTCAACAGATTAAAACAGTTAAATACTGTCCTGACCGGAAATATTTTCTTTACTATTCTTTTTATATACTTCCCGGCCAGGAGATAAAATCCTGCTAACAGCGGCCTATTTTCCTCTTATTTTAGCCTGGAATTCATCTTCCAGAACTTCTATTATATTATCAACCTGTTTTTCAACCTCTTCTTCTTTCAGAGTTTTATTGTGATCCTGAAAAACCATATTTAAGGCCAGACTCTTCTGGCCCTCAGGAATCTGCTCCCCCTGATAAAAATCAAAAATTTCTGTGCTGATTAAAATATCTGCTGATGCCTCCTCTGCTGCCTCAATAACATCCCGGGCCGGAATATCTTCAGCTATCAGAAGGGCCAGATCTCTGGATATTGAAGGGAAGCGGGGTATCTGCTGATAGCTGATTTTTTCATAACCGGCAGCCTGATAAATAAGTTCTTTATCCAGTTCAGCAGCGGAGGTTCTGACCGGCAGTTTAAACTCTTCAATAATATCAGGATGAAGTTCTCCCAAAACCCCGACTCTTTTATCCTTAAATTTAAGTTCAGCAGCCCGGCCGGGATGAAAAATATCAAGTTTGGTTCTCTGCCAGCTCCAGGCTTCAATTTCAAGCTTATCCAGCAGGTTTTCTGCTGCCCCCTTTAAATAAAAATAATCAGGGGCTGATAAATTCCAGGTATCGTGAGCTGCTCCCATGCTGGCAAGCCCAATTTTATCAGTTTCAGCAGGACGATTTCTCTTTCCCTGGGAGGCAAATACCCTGCCGGTTTCATAGGTTGACATATCCTTAACCTGCTTCCGGGAATTCAGAGATAATACTTCTATCAAACCCGGTAATAGAGAAATTCGCATTCTGGAAAAAGCCTGACTGAGCGGATTTTTAAGCTTTACAATGCTATCTTTAAAGTTATCTTCAAAGCTATCTTCCCGGGAGCTGCTGGATTTGCTGTCAGTTACAGCAAGATAATTTTTATAATAATCTTCAAGATAGTCAGTTAAATCATCCTCTTCAGGTCTCAAGCTGAAATTTTTAACTTCCTCAAGCCCCTGACCTCTTAAAATCCGGTTAATTTTTAAGCTGGCTTTCTGTTCCGGGGTGCGGCCTCCCGGTTCAGCACTGGCAGGTCTGGTATAGGGAATATTGTTATAGCCATAGACCCGGGCAATCTCTTCAACCAGATCGGCTTCCCCCTCAACATCCCTTCTAAAACCCGGTATGCTGACTGCAATCCGGGAAGCCTCCTTCATATTGGCCTCAAAGCCCAGTCCGGTCAGCATATCAATCATTTCTTCCCCTGCTATTTCAACACCCAGGAGATTATTAACCCTGTCAGGTTCAAGCTGCAGCTTCTTTTTTTCATAGGGTTCCGGATAGCAATCCACCATTTTTTCAGTAATCTTTCCTCCAGCATATCTTTCCAGCAGATAACAGGCCCGGCGGCTGGCTTCAGCCACTGCGGTTATATCTATTTTTCTTTCAAACCTGTGCGAGGATTCACTGGAAAGGGCGTATTTTTTTGCCGTCCTTCTGATATTGACAGCATCAAAGGAGGCAGCCTCCAGCAGCACCCGGTTGGTCGATTTTGTCACCTCGGTGTTCGCACCTCCCATAACTCCAGCCAGACCAACTGGTTTTTCCCGGTCAGCAATTACCAGAACTTCAGGAGTTAACTGCCTCTTTTCGTCATCCAGGGTGATAAGCCTCTCATCAGAATTAGCCCGGCGAATAATAATTTTCCTGCCGTTAATTTTATCGTAATCAAAGGCATGGAGCGGCTGGTTATATTCCAGCATCACATAATTGGTTATATCAACAATATTATTTATTGGCCTGATGCCTGCTGCCTCCAGGCGGCGCTGCAACCATAGGGGAGAGGGTTTTATTTCAACATCTTCTATTAGACGGCAGGTATACCGCTGGCAGAGTTCAGGATCCTGTATCTCAACTTCGGTTGATGCTTCCTGATAAGCTTTTCCATTATCTTCAGGTAAAAGGTCAGGCCAATTTATTTCCAGATTATTATCGCTCAGGCCTCGAATTTCCCGGGCAACTCCTAAATGACCCAGGCAGCGAGCATAATTCGGAGTCAGATCCAGTTTATAAACATAATCATTAAGCAGAAGTGCTTCCACCAGCAACTCCCCTGCTTCAATTTCCTCCGGCAGTTCCATAATACCGGACTGTCTCTCCTCCTTCAATCCCAGTTCATCTGCCGAACAGATCATCCCGCTGGACTTAATCCCTCTCAGTTCAGTTTCTTCTATTTTCAGACCGCCGGGGAGACGGGTGCCGGGCAGGGCTACAGCTACCCTGAGATTTTCAGCAATATTGGGAGCACCACAGACAATCTGCCTCTCTTCCTCTCCGCAGTCCACCTGACAGACTTTCAGGTTATCCGCATTCCCATGGTCTTTTATCCCAATAACTTCTCCTGTAATTATCTTGTCCAGCCCCTCCCCCTGGTAGGACATTTCTTCAACTTCCAGTCCTGCCATGGTCAAAAAATACTTCAATTCTTCAGGTTCGCAGGGTATATCTATATAGGAATTAAGCCAGTTGTAGGAAATTTGCATCAATATCGCCTCCAGGATAATTATTTGAACTGCTGCAGAAATCTACGGTTATTTTCCTGCAGCAATCTGATATCATCAATGCCATATTTTAAAAGAGTAATCCTGTCTATACCCATGCCAAAAGCAAAGCCGCTGTAGCTCCTCGGGTCAATGCCTGACATCGATAAAACTTTGGGGTGCACCATTCCCGAGCCCATGATTTCCAGCCAGCCTGTGCGGGAACAGAGACTGCACCCCTTCCCCTCACAGACGATACAGGAAACATCAACTTCAGCGCTGGGTTCGGTAAAGGGGAAATAACTGGGGCGAAAACGGACAGAATGCTCCTCACCAAATATTTGCTCCACCATAATACTTATCGTACCTTTAAGATCACCAAAGGTTATCTTATCATCCACCACCAGTCCCTCCAGCTGATGGAAAACAGGTGAGTGGGAGGCATCAAGTTCATCAGCCCGGTAAACCCTTCCAGGAGCTATAATTTTAATCGGGGGCTTCGTCTTCTCCATGGTTCTGACCTGAACCGGAGAGGTATGAGTTCGCAGGAGATAGAGATCATCCAGATAGAGGGTATCCTGCAGATCTCGAGCCGGATGATCCTCAGGAATATTTAGGGCCTTAAAATTATAATATTCATCCTCAACCTCGGGACCCTCAGCAATTTTAAATCCCATGCTGATAAAAATATCCTCCAGTTCCTCCGTTACCAGAGATAGAGGGTGCTGGCTACCTGTTTTAATTCTGGTACCGGGGAGGGTAACATCAATCCTTTCTTCCTCAAGCTGCTGTTTCTTCTTCTCCTCTTCAATTATTTCCTGACGGGCCTCCAGCTGCCGGGTTATCTGCTGCTTCAATTTATTCAGTTCCTTCCCCAGAACCGGTTTGCTTTCATCAGGAATTGAACCCATCTTTCCGTACAATTTTTTAACCCGGCCGTTTTTACCCAAAAATCTGATTCTTATCTTCTCCAGGCTCTCACTATCATGAGCCTCGGCAAACATTTTCTGAAATTCCTCTTTCACTTCATTAATGGTTTCCTCAATGTTCATTTTATATCATCACCTCCATAATAATCTACAATCTGCCTCTAGCTGCCTGCCTTTTTACGATAATTTTATTTTTATTGTGCTAAGTCTTTAATAAAAAATAAAAATAAATACCAGAATGCCTGAAATCAGCTAAAATTATCTTAAACTAAAAAAACTCCCGTCCACAAATAGGGACGAGAGGTTCGCGGTACCACCCTTATTATCCAGCAAAACAGCATTTTATCTAAGTAAAGCTGATTTCTGTGATCACTTCAGGATTGATAACGGGTTTACTCCCGGAAAAGTCTAATCATTCCCCTTCAACTCTCAGCTCCAGAGCGAATTTCACCGGCATGGCCTGGATGACGCTTGCAGTCCGGGGCGCCAACTCCCTTAAAAATTTTAGCAGGCTTGTTAACTCCGGCTTATGCTCTCCTTCTCAGCCTTTCAGTGATATTCCTGTATTATTCTCCTCAGCAGCTAATTCAAAAACATTGCGATAGGCCAGATATGCCGTTATGGAACCGGTCCTTTCAAAAAGATTCCAGAAGATAAGTTCAGTCCACCCCAAATTAACCACTCCCTTCAGCCTGATGAAATGCCTGATATATAAATTATATCACAGACTTCCCCCTCTGGCAAGCAGCTAATTTTTAAAAATCTGCTTATTTCTGTCCCAGCAGTCTGACCATCTCAAAAATCACTATGGAAGCAGCAACCGCTGCATTTAAAGATTCCATCCTGCCCGGCAGGGGAATGGTGATTTCCCGGTCAATGAATTCTTTAATATCTTGAGGTAATCCTCTGGCTTCATTCCCTATGACAATGATATCATCCCGCTCAAAGATAAAATCATAATAGGGTTGAGAGGCTTCCGGTTCAGCAGCTACCAGCCTGCGGGGTTTAAGCTGATTACCAGCAATGCTCTGCTTAATATCTTCCAGGGAAACAGATTGGCAGACAGGCAGTGAAAAAATGCCGCCCATACTCCCGCGGACAACTTTGGGATTAAAAATATCAACTGAGCCCTTTAAGGTAAGTAGACCGGCCAGATCGGCAGCAGTAGCAGTCCTTATTATGGTACCGAGATTGCCTGGATCCTGAATTTCAGCCAGCAGCAGCAGGGGACCGGAAAGCTGCCAGATTTCACTGAGTGACATTTCTCTGCTCCTGGCTACTGCCAGAACCCCCTGGGGATTGACCGTGGTGACTGCCTGATTAAACAGGTCAGCCTCCAAAATCACAGGTTCCACTCCTGCAGGAAGATTTTCAATTAAGTTCTGAACTTCATCTGATTTAATTTCCAGCTCCTGGCTGAGATAAAATTCTTCAATTCTGGCTTCGACCTTCAAAGCCGTTTCAATCAGATTAAATCCTTCCAGCAGGAAGCGCCCCTGCTGCTGGCGGTACTTCTTTCGCTGAAGTTTAATCAGATTTTTAATCCTGTTATTCTGCCTGCTGGATATTCTTTCCCAATCCTTCATCAAAAATCTCACTCCTGCAAAAAAACCCGGGCAAATTACCCGGGTTTAATAAAAGATATTGAGCTGTTATTCAAGTTCTGTCTTGGCTAGGTTGACCAGTTCAGCAAAAGCTTCTTTATCATTGACAGCCAGATCAGCCATAATCTTACGATCAATTTCAACATCAGCCTGCTTCAAGCCATTGATAAAGCGGCTGTAGGACAGTCCTTCCTGTCTGGCAGCAGCATTAATTCTGGTAATCCAGAGACGGCGGAAATCTCTCTTGCGCCTTCTCCGATCTCGATAGGCATAATCAAGCGATTTCATTACCGCCTGCTTGGCAGGACGAAACAGCTTGCTTCTGGAACCAAAAAACCCCTTGGCATTCTTAAGGACCTTTTTCCGGCGTTTTCGGGCTTTGCTACCTCTTTTTACCCGCGGCATGGTGAAACACTCCTTTCCAGCATTAAACTAATAACAGTCTATATTTTAAACCTTTACTTCATGAATTGAATTACATGGATTGAACTAACTGTCTGTACTTCTGGCGGTGAGCTTTGCTTACCTCGACTTCCTTCCGCAGTCTGTGTTTACGGTTGGAGCTCTTTTTAGTTAGCAGATGGCTCTTAAAACCTTTCTTGCGCATTAATTTTCCGGTTCCTGTTTTCTTGATTCTTTTAGCTATACCCTTGTGGGTTTTCATTTTAGGCACAAAAATCCCTCCTTTAATTCTAAATTTAACGTTGATAAATCTTTGCTGCAATATTATATCTGATAATATATCATTTAATATATAATTCAGCATAATATATAATACAATATAATACAACATAAAATACAATATAAAATACAACTCAAAATACACAATATAAGTTTAAAGCTTTATACATATTTTGATACAATTAATACATAATTTAATATAAAATTAACTGGCAAACTGATAAATTATTTATCGCTATCAGGTGCGATAAACATCATCATATTTCGCCCTTCCATATTGGGACCGCTCTCTACCGTTCCCAGATCACTGGTTTCTTCCTTAAGGCGCTCACAGAGATCATAGCCCAGATGCTTGTGCATCATCTCCCGGCCCCGGAATTTAATTCTGACCTTGACTTTATCCTTATCGTTAAGAAAACGCCGGGCCTGTTTCAGTTTTACATTAAAATCATGATCTTCAATTTTTACCCCCATCTGCACCTCTTTAACATTCATGACATTCTGGTTTTTCTTAGCTTCCTGTTCTTTTTTAGCCTGCTCATATTTATACTTACCATAATCCATGATTCGGCAAACCGGAGGATCAGCCTGGGGAGCAACCTCTACCAGATCCAGTTCCCTATTTTCTGCCTCCTTCAGAGCCTTCTGCAGGGGCATTATACCAATCTGTTCTCCTTCGGGATTGATCAATCTTACTTCCCGGGCATTAATCTGTCTGTTAACCCGCAAATCTTCTACGATTTTATACACCTCCAAATTTTTTTAAAATAAATTACCTTAAGCTATATACTAACATGACTGCAGTCTCAAGCCTGCAGTCTAAAAAACACGAGTGGAGAACCTGCAACAGCGAACATTTGAACCTTCATTACCAATCAAATTAAAAAAGCGGGAGGTCAAACAGACCGCCCGCCAGATAACTGATTATCAGCCGCTAACCAGAAACAGGTATGCTTAAAAAGGCATACTTCAGACATACCTCTCCTGCTTTTCAGCTGAAACAGTATTAACCAATAATCCTATTATTGGTGAGAAGCGAGCACTTCTACTTTATTTTCACATAAAAGAGTATATCAGATTCATCAGCTTAAGTCAACTTCTTTTTTCAGCAATTTCCATATTAATATCGGCTATGAATTTATCCAGCTCCATCTCACCCAGGTCTCCCTCCCGGCGTTCTCGAACAGAAACCGTCTCACTTTCAACCTCCCGGGAGCCAACAATTAGCATATAGGGTACCTGTTCCACCTGGGCTTCTCGA
>LKMJ01002284.1_pt1 | contig 17507 bp, 25 predicted proteins | sample 643391 | NCBI WGS metagenome assembly LKMJ01 (sample SAMN04112250, study PRJNA286221) | soda lake metagenome | biome: soda lake; feature: Kulunda Steppe; material: water; isolation source: sample PL-Br10 brine of Picturesque Lake | place: Russia: Kulunda steppe | collected 2010-07
ATGCTGCCCATGCAACAACGTGATGCGCAAGATGCTGCACAATGCTGCCCATGCAACAACGTGATGCGCAAGATGCTGCACAATGCTGCCCATGCAAAACAACATGATGCGCAAGATGCTGCACAATGCTGCCCATGCAAAACAACATGCTGCGCAGTGCCTCTGTACTTCAGGATGCCCAAGGCTTGCTGCCCAAGGGCGGTGGGGGGTTTGCAGGCGCACCACACCCGAGGTCGGTGCGCGTGAATCCCCTCCGTGGAGGCCGCAGCGTCGACATGGTGCTGCACATGCTGCGCAGCGAGGTCCTGCCGAGGAAGTGGAAAGGAGTGAGCAAGGCCACCCATGATGCGGTGGGTGTGGAGCCTGCTGCTGAACGCGCGGGCTTGAGCAATGGCCTCAGCTCTTGATGGCAGTTTGGGTCTGTCTGCGTGTGACGCTTGCGTGGGTTGGGCTTGTATGTGTGCCGGTGCAAGCGGTTCCATGTTGTGTGCTCATTGGTGTTCATTTCCGAGTCATACCGACGCCATGCACGCAGGCACGGATGATGCAGGTCTGCAACTTGCACAGAGTGCACTTCCAGAGTGTGCACCTTGACAGGCTACCCCTTGAGCGATTCCTGCGTACGCAGCTTTTGCCCTATTTCGGTTTCAACACAGCCCTTGGCAAGGGCGTGTGTGCAGAGTCGTGTTCCAAAGGGCCAATGGCACCCCTCTCCTTTGCCGCCGGACGTGGTTTGCTCACATTCATTTGGTCTGACCCTGGCCATGCCTGCAGTGCAAACAAGCCGCCATCGACCCGCTGCTGCCAGATGTGCTGCTGCTGCCCCCCGGCACTGACATGCACAGCCACCCGCTTGTCCAGGAAGGCTCTTTGATACTCCAGGTAAAGCTGTGGATGCACTTGTCCATAGGCACAAAGTGGCCCTACACCATGCGCGTGTCCCCCCCCGCGTGTCAAAGGCCAGGCTTCCCAGGTATCTTGCCCTGCACACATTGATGTGTGCTTGCCCTCACACGGCTCCGGCATATGGCATGCAGCCCCGTGCTGATGGCCCTGATCCATGCCCCGCGCTTGTGCCGGCCATTAACTAGCTGACACGGCAGGGATCGGACACTTGACGTGATGTGATGGTGCAAGGTGCAAAGTGTGGGGCTCAGAGTGTGCTGCGCCGACAAAAGGCATCACATGGCGAGCGGAAGTCGCGTCCAGAGATGGCCAGGGCCTGCCCTGCTGCACATCCGCTGCTTGCTGCGCTGCATGCAAGCATACCGCAGCGCTTGGCTCGCGACACACTTGCAGAGCCGCGCCAGCTGCATGCAAGCACACCGCAGCCCTTGGCTTGCGACGCACTTGCAGAGCCGCGCCAGCTGCATGCCGGCCCATGCACTCCAGCCCCAGCCTGGGTGGACGTGCATAGACTGCTGCGCAGCGCCTGGGAACAAGACCACCCACGTGGCAGCACTGATGAAGGTGAGTGGGCTGCGTACGCAGAGGCTGCCATTCCCATCAAGTTGGGCAACACGCCTGGCTTCATAACAGCACCTTCTTCCTCACAACCACCCCAGAGGGTGGCATTGCCAGTCAGCCTGCCTCTACCACTCCTGCTCCTGCCCGCACCTTGGCATGGCCTGCCTCCTATACATACTTGCATCTGCAGGAAGCCTGGGGCAGGTGCTGCCGCCTGCAGATGCCTGGCATTGCAGCCTCGCTATAACCTTCCAGCAGCACTAATGAGGGCTCCCTTGCTGCCGAGCCTCCGTGCTGCCGTATCTGATGCCCTCCATGCCAATTGTGCTCCCATCTGATGCCCGTCATGCCTGATGACGATGGGCATGCACCATCTTTTGCACGCAGGGTAAGGGAAGGATCTTTGCCTTCGACAAGGATGCTCAGAGGCTGGAGCGTCTGCAGGCTGCAGCCGAGCGGGCAGGGGCCGCGAGTGTCATCGATGCACGCTGCCAGGACGTGCTGAGCCTTGATCCGGCAAACCCTGAGTTTTCCAAGGTACTTTTTAGCAGCGGTCAATGAAAGATGTGCGGGAACTCTATTACAGGCTGTGCGCGTGTGGGCCATGGTGCACCGTGCTACGTGCACACATGGAAAGGCTTGCCGCTTAGTATTGCACCCCAAGCACAGTATCAGTGCCACGGCGTGAGTGACATCAGAGCTCCGCGAGTCCATGGCCCGTGGCGATGCTGGCGTACGCTGCTGGGTTTTTGACGCGCAGGTGCAAGGTGTGATTCTGGACCCCTCTTGTAGTGGGTCAGGGACAGTGTTCACCCGCATGGACCATCTGCTACCATCTTTCCAGCGGCGCCAGCAGCAGCAGCAGCAGCAGCAGCAGCAGCAGGGAGGAGGACAGCCCGCGCTGCACGAGATCGGCAAGTGCAGTGATACAGACAGCGGAGCAGGCTCGGAGAGCAGTATTGATCAAGGGAGGTGGGGCAGCGGGGACGATGGAAGCGAGGGCACGCAGGAAGGTTGCAGTGGTGGGGGTAATGATGTAGACCTGCCTAGCAGCGTGAGAGGCACGGGCGGTACAGGAGGGCCGCAAGGCTGCACAAGCGAGCATTCAGACGCGGAGCGCATACGGCACCTGGCAAACTTCCAGGTGAGCAGGTGCCTCCACGAGGTGGGGCAGAACCACTCTTTCTTGAGGTTGTCAGCCTGTGCTGTCGTGTGCAGGCGTGCTTTATGCAGCGACGCGCAGGAGGCGCTGCGCGCGCGCTCCTTAGTGTGCTGCAGCCCACCAGTAACAGCACTCAGTGATCTAGAGCCTTCCGGGCCTGAGCACAGCGGGACAGCAGCGACGCTGCACTCTCTGAGAGGCGGCCTGAGCAATTGTCAGTAGGGATTGTACACCGCCCTCCATCTCAGGGCCAACGTGATGGACAACACAATGCTCCCATGCATGTGTCCTGTGCTTCGAACGCATGGCCCGCAGGTGCGTGCGCTCCGCCATGCACTGCGCTTCCCCGCGCTGGAGCGCCTTGTGTACTCCACATGCTCGGTACATAAAGAGGAGAATGAGGAGGTCGTGCAAGCAGTGCTCGAGGACGCCCGCTCGGCGGGGCTGGACCTCGTGGTGCGTGAAGGAATAGAAGCGCAAATTCAGCTCAGCGCTGCAGCTGAAACGGTCACTACCCTCTCTGCTCAGCCTGCAGCTGTTCGGCGCACTTTCCTCTCCTGGCATGCAAGGCATGCTGCATTGTTAAGCTCTGTGTCAAGACGCGATGGAGCCAAAGGAAAGATCACAGTTGTGTCTTCGAGACTCGAAGAAAGCACAATTGAGACTCAGCCAGGCGCTTGGCATGGTCCTTCACAACAGCATGCTTTGCGTGGGGAATGAACGGCCAGCGCTCCTGCACGATGCTGATCTGGGAAACCCTCAGGCTTTACTCTAGGTGGCTGTCGCTCCTCCAGATCGAGAAGGGGCTCTGGCTTTGCGCAGGTTCACTGGAACCAGTCTCTCCATCTGCTGCAGGACTTTGGTCCTGCTCTTTGAGAAGGTCTTATGTGGTGATCAATACGTGCTCTGCAGGACCCATTCCCTGGCTGGCCACACCGTGGCCTCCCCCTCTTTCCAGGATCTGAAAAGCTGGTCCGTACCGACGCTTTCCGAGACGGAACAGACGGCTTTTTCGTGGCAACGTTCGCGCGTCTGAGAGGAAAGGCTAAGAAAGTGAAAGGCTAGATCATCTTCTTCCATTCTCATTGTTCAGGCTAAATTGGTAAACAAACGTTAGTTATACAGTGCTAATATTGATCAAAGCTGCTTTTGATGCTTGCTAGAATCAGCTGAGCCTCACGCCTTGTCCCCTGCTGGAGCAGGAGCAGAATGTCAGCCAGATATGACCGTGCCATCACGGTCTTCAGTCCTGATGGGCACTTGTGAGTGTGGTGCAGTGCACAGAGGGTGGTGTTGCGTGTGCACCCCCTTTTTCTTTGCAAAGGCTGCGCACACGAAAGCCCTGAGGTGTCCAATCGACAGCTCTGAATGCTTGTTTGCCAACAGTTCACAACAGAAGGCGATGTACAGCAGCTTTTTCTGGCCATCAGCTGCTGCACTGGCCCTGAGCACCCTTCAACTCCCTACCCGCACACCCACCCAGGTTCCAAGTAGAATACGCGCTAGAGGCAGTACGAAAAGGAACATTAGCGGTGGGAGTGCGAGGCAAGGAAGCTGTGGTGCTTGGTGAGTAGTGCGCATGTAAGCTGTGTTTTGGCTTTCTCTCGACTCGGACTCGCACGTCAACTACCACGCACCTCGCCCTGCAATGTAGGAGTTGAAAAGAAGGCCACGGCCAAGCTGCAAGAGGCCCGTACAGTGCGCAAGATCGTGAAGATTGATGATCATATCTGCTTAGCCACAGCAGGACTGACAGCTGATGCCCGAGTGCTCATAAATAGGGCAAGGGTTGAGGCTCAGGTGGGCAGTGTAGAGGGAGGGCCAACACAGTCCAAGAGCCGGACGGGGGGTTGCAAAGGACGGACTCACACACCCCTGTTGGCACACGAATGTTCAGGACAACTTAGGAGTTGCCTTGGATGGAGACATTCAGAAGCACATCAGTGCCTGTGGGAACCAACATAATGCTTGTGTGCCTGCCCATCTCTTTAGGCAGCCATGCGAGCCTATGAGCGCATGCACACGCACCTACGGCACATGCTCGCGCCCAGATTCACACGCATTCACGCGCGCACATACTCACGTACGCACACATACTCATGCAACACATGCACACATACATGCATGCACACATTCTCACTCGAACACACCCACACACCTACATGCATGCAAACGTACAGGCACACATTCGCATGCACGCACACATGCAAGGATGCGTACTTGCACGTGTGCACAGGCCTACCTAGGTGGAGCACAAGCTACTCCACGAGGGTGTACAAGCACATGGGCATGCTCGAGATGTTACCCTGTACTTCCAATAGCCTGTAAGCTTGTTCCGCGCATCCCTGAGATGAATGTCTATCTGCCCTGCGCCTCGTTACAGAGCTACCGGCTAACCCTTGATGAGAGAGCGACCATAGACTACATCACCAAGTACATCGCCGGCGTTCAACAAAAGTACACCCAAAGTGGAGGCGTCCGGCCCTTTGGTATCTCCACCCTTATTGTGGGGTTTGACCCCCTGGGTGCTCCCCAGCTGTACCAGACGGACCCCTCGGGCATTCACACAGCATGGAAGGCCAATGCAATTGGTCGCAATTCTAAGACGGTAAGAACAGAGCGCCATTGGTTTCCGAGGCGCCTGGTCATGGCCTAGCATGTGGACTTGGAAAGGAGGTCAGGCAGCCTGCAGCATGCTTCATAATAGCCCAAAAGCATTTGCACATTTTTGGACAGTATTGAGTTTGGTAGCCTTCCCTCAGTCCCTGCCCCCTTCTGCTGCTGCAACAAGCTGTTTAAATCAGTGATAGCTGTTTGAAACATATTGAAGGGCTAAGGAGTATGAATGCTGTTGGAGTGAAACCGTGGTCGCCAGCTGACTGATTGACTTTGCCTGACTGATTGACAGCTGACTGATTGACAGCTGTGGCTGATTGACTTGCCTGACTGCCCCTCCTGCCATGTCGCGCAGCATCTCCTCGAATCCCGCTGTCCCTCGTTTTGCACTTTGACTCCCCTAGTTGTGGAAAGGATACATGCTCCCATCAGACATCATTGCCAAGCCCTGCCCTGCCTTGTCTTCTGTTGAAATGGTTGTAGACTCGCGAATTTTTAGAGAAGAACTACGTGGAGACGACAGGCAAGGACACCATTAAGCTTGCCATCAAGGCCCTTATGGAGACAGTGGAGGCAGGCAGCAAGAGTATTGAGGTGAGCTGCCCACCAGGAAGGTTGCGTGCCAAGCCCAACCAGCATCCCGCTTGTCTGACATGCATTGCCACTCTGCTTTCAGGCTATTGCGTCATGAATCTGCAAACCTTTTTGTGATCATGGATTGTCTTGTACTCAGGAAAACTGTACGTGCTTGTGCTCTCTATATCAAATTGTTTTTGTCCTTGTGCCCTTTTTGTGCAGGTGGCGGTGATGGAGCGTGATACAGGTTTGCGTATTCTAACAGATGAGGAAGTGGATGTCATTGTGAAGGAGGTTGAGCAAGAAAAAGAGGCAGCTGAAGCAGCCAAGAGAGGAGGTGCCAGTGCAGTTGGGGGGGCAAGGGGTTGAAAGTTGCCTGCAGCTCTCAGCGGTTTGGGCTGTGTGTTTTCATCTAGGCTAAGTGTCACCTGCACAGGCATTAGATGCTAGACTTTTAACGAGAGCTCATGTCCTGGTCGATCCCACCGCTGCCGCGCAGCAAACAAAGCTGAAGTATACATCTTCTCTTTTACAGATCCTGGAAATTGACCTAAAAATGCACAGCTCTGCGTACGTGCAAACACCTGTGCCACACACCTTTCATGTTTGGGTGCAATTCTTGATAGGACGCGGTGCTGTGACTGCCTGTATGTCTGAATGTGCAAACCAAGAGGCTCTTGATCTGTGAGCGGTGAGTAGCGTTGCAGGCTGTACATAAAGCAAACATGCCAGGCCTCCAGCTTAGAACTGTACAGATATTCATGGGGATCTACTAGGAGCTTACATCAGACACATTCCCCTCTCAGAGGCATACCCAGGGAGCCCCTATTGCTACCTGGAAGCTCCATTCTAAAACTTGAGTACAAGAGAAGGACTGTGAGTTGAGGGTAGCGCAGCTGAAGCTTGTCAGGCCCGCAACCAAAGCATGGACTAGGAAACTTTAACGAAACGCGCTAGTCACAGGGTTTTTGCAGGGGTTTAAAGGATAAGCCATCATTAAAAGAGGTGCGACTGCAAGGCTGCACATGAGAAGTTCTGTAAATGTGGCAAACATCTGTCTTGTAGCACCAATGAATTTCTGCACCTTCAAAAAAAGCCGTACACAGGGGACAAAGGCGCGTCACTGTGATGAACGTTGCAGCAAACATCATCAAGCATCCGTGAGAACAGACCTTTTGATTGTATTTACCCATAAAAAGTGGGTGAGTTATGGTTATGCAGCTGTAACGGCAGAGGGCCGCCATGCGGCATGCTGATGCCAATGGCATGAGTCATTTCCAAAGACAAGATGCAAGAAGGCATTAACCGCCAGCCTGGTCGTTAGGCTGAGTGGTTTTTTCAAGCCTTATACTTGTAACTCACTAACTCAGTGAGTTACAAGGATAAGGCATCAGTCAACTTGAAAAAAAAAGTTGAACTTGAAGAACTTGAAGAACTTCGACTATTGGCCTGCTTGTTAAAAACAGTAAAGGAGGTCCATGAGCAAGTCCAAAAATAGGACAGCCTCAAGAAAGGCTGATGGTTTTGTTGCTGGTCTTCGCCAGCCATAAAATAGTCCAGCATGTCCGAAATGAATTGGCAGACTTTGTTGTGCCGTTGAGAAAGTTACAAGTAAGGGTTAACCGCCAGCCAGATCATAGGCTGATTGTTTTGTCGCTGGTCTTCGCTAGCCAAAAAATAGTCCAGAATCTGTTGCGCCGTTGAGGAAGAAAATAAGACAGTCTGACTACTAGAACTTACCTAGTAGCAGAGGCATGTAAAATACAAGGGGCCTCCATAGAAAAGGATTGGCAGAAAGGTAAAAAAAGGAACGAGTACTTTCTTCTGATAAAGCACACAAACAAGTCTTGACAGTGAAAAAGAACATGCACCTCATTTTGAACAGCAGCACAGGAACACTTGTCACAGTGGCCATTTCCACCGCGCCAGATGGAGGATTCTACTGCGAGAGTAAGTGCTCGCAAGCGAAAACTGCTCACATTCCTCATAATATGCTCAGGGAGATCAAGGTGCAGATAGCGAGGAGGCATCAGGGGGGCACCCCCATTCTGCACCCAAGTGCGTGAATCAGCTTGAAGAGAGTACTGGCAAACCAAGAATGATAAGTCACCAGTTTTTTTGTTGCTTTCCAGAGGGTTCGCGACAGCAATGTTAGTGTCCATAATGTCCGAAATGAAATGGTAAAGCTTGTTGTGCCGTTGAGATAGGAAATCAAAGACAGTCTGACAAGGCAATGCATGCAAAATATAAGGGGTCTCAATAGAAAAGGACTGGCAGAAAGGAAAAAAAGGATCGAGTTCTTCTTTCTAAGAGAGCACGCAAACAAGTCTTGACAGTGAAAAATAACATGCACCTTATTCTGAACAGCGGCACAGGAAGACTTGCCACAGTGGCCATTTCTCCCGCGCCAGATGGAGGATTCCACCGTGGCAGTGACTGCAAGAGTGTAGGCTCACAAACGAAACCTGCTTACATTCCTCATGACATGCTTAGACAAGAGATAAGGATGGATTTGAAAATTAAGTCTTTGCACACTAAATTGGTGGCCTCTAGCAAACAACACGAGACTCTATGAAGGCACTTAAAAGCCAAAAAGGTTACACTCCAGACCACCCCCCTTGGTGTAGGAGGTTCGATCTATACCTCCAACACTTAGACACTTAACACCATCTTAAAGAGCTCGGCCTTGATTCACAAAGGATCTACAAGACTGCCCTTAAATTGTATGCTCACTCTGTCCATTATGCTCACAACAAAATAGAAAGGTCTGGGCCCCCACTAGAAAAAAGAGAACAACTATGTAGGCAGTGAAGCACTCCCTACATCAATTCAGGAAAAAGAGTCACCTAGGGCCTAAGCACCGTATGACTCCTCCACCAGGAAAGAAGACAAAAGAAGTCAGTGTGGATCAGGGGGATGAATAGCAATACCCCATTCCTGGTCCTGATGATGATTCGCTGCAAAGTTTTCTCAAGAGTGCGTCTAGTACTAACAAGTTTATAAGCATATTGAACCGAATGAGCATGAAGTTTCACAGCAAGCTTGGTGACTTTCTGAGGATCTAGACCAAGATGTTTCAGAGGCTCTAAGCTAAAAGGACCGAAGATGGCGCCTCCCACTCCCATAAGGATAGTGTGGAGGCTAGAATTTGCCGTAGCTCGGTGAGGGTGTTAACGGAGCACGCTGTGCTGGTGGTGAGCGGCCTCGAGCTGGCTCCTAGGCCTGCTATCTTCATAGTTCTTGACCTCCACAAGATGGATGTGCTGCTGATTGGGTGAGAGCTGACTGGAGTTCCGGACTCTGGACGAAGGCTGGTAGGCTGGTGCTGTTGCTGAGAGCCCCCTGTCCCCTCTGCACCCTGCCCTATTTCTTAATGCATACCTAGGTTGGGCATCTGGTAAGTTTGTTTATTTTTCTAGTAGGCATATCACGGTTACTAGTATAGCATCTGGACGGCTAGTAGTGAGTCTTTGCTTAGTAGGGAACCGGCGAGGGAAGAGCCATTCTGGGACGGTTCTGTTGGTAGATCCTACAGGGATTTGTAGGTTTTGTAAGGCTAAGCGGTCTTCGCTGCCGAAATAAACGGGCTTTGGGGCAGGTAGGTTGGAGGACCTTGAGGATGTTGCATCAGAGGGAATATCCCTTTCATATGCAAGCCAGCTTATGTCATGGAAAGGGTTACCATTTATGCCAGCGCATGGCATCCCCGTGTCTGCAAGATTTGCATTGACTTGGGTTGCGTGATACTTGGCCGCAGCATCTGCGCACTAATTGCCAGCAAAATTTGAGTGAAATTTGACTTAAAATAGGTGCACAGGGTTTGATCAATTGCAGAAAATTTGCGTAGTTTGCATGAGTATCTTCAAAATAACCCCTTATACGTGGTGGCAGTGAAGGGTACAACAAGTGCTTCCTGAATTGGTGTAGAGACGAGAGGTTGTCAGTGGCTATGTGTGAGTGGCCGTGAAGAATGGTGGCTGTGATAGCATGCTGCGCAGCCAATTCAGCTCTGTTGATGGTGTTTGTAATGCCCATTCTATTTGGTTCAAAAAAGCTGGGAGTAGAGGTAGCAGGGTGGTTAGGGTTAAGTTGGGGTTAGGGTTTAGGGTTAAGGTTGAACCGTGGTATGCGCCTGCACCTGTCACATGTTTTCCTTGGTGAGTCTGGCAGCTGCAATGTGTGTATGTCCACTCGTTCCAGTCAGGAACTTTTTTTGGCTAAGCGTGGGCTGGACTCTGTTGGGAAGAGTAATTCTTGACTGTGGTTTAGAGTTGGTGTGTGTCGGTAATCAAGTGGAAGTTTTTTTTAGCTTCTTGAAACCAGTTTCAATCCTTGGGTGGCAAGCGTTGAGAACTATGTCATTGCTGATGTTTTCGCGCTTCCAATTTGCAGGCCAGGTCCCTTACCCAGGTGTGATTGTGATTATTGAGACGCAGTCGTGCTGCTGTATTCTATACAGCAATGATTTGCATACTCCAGTTGTAGCAACGGAATACATTTTCTTTGCTGATCAAAAAGGAGGGGGTGGCAGAGTCAAGGTCAGATTAGGAGATAGTCCCTAGAATGCAACATAAATGGGGGTAGGCGTTGAGAAGTTTGGAATAGGGGTTGGTGCTTATCCGTCCTCTCCAACATGGAAGGAACATGAGTGTGGTTGTTTCAGTGTTGTCTGCTATGGCAGAAAATATAGCAAGTCTTAGGGCACGGTGCATTAGTTGATCATCAGAACAGAAAAGCCAGAAAATTTGGATAAAAAAGCGCTGGGAATGGCTCCCAAGACTCTGGCGTGAGGGTCCTCGCTCCAGTAATTGAGGTACTTTGGGTTGTGGTCAAGAGGATATGCCACTTTTTCTCGTGTGACAAGTGCCCATTCCCGGAGGGCAGAGTGAAAGCGGAGGGGGAGAGCACGCATATAGGATTGTTTAACCTTTGTATTCATGGGTGTCATGTTGTCGTGTAAGGTAGAGAGGGAAAGGAGGCCTGAAAGTTCAGAGGCAAAGCTCTTAGGGGGTGGCATGATGGTATCATGGATTCCAGCATGTTTGGTGTTATGAAATGCTTTGGAAAGGTTGCTAAAACGTTTTGGAGTGAGCATGCCTTTGCATTTTCCCGTCACACCACAGATGCATGCCACCTTTGACGTGCATATTTTAGGTAGTATCAGAGGGTGGTAGGTCTGTTAGTTGAGGGGGTCGGAGTGGATGGGTGGTGTTTTGAGGTATTGGTTTGACCAGGTCGATGTCCATGACCCAGAATTCACAGCGGCCTGTAGCTATGATACCTGCTTGTGGGTTTGTGGGATTGACATCAAAGTTCCCTTTGTTTCTGAGTTCAGAGTCAAGTTCATAATTCCAGGTGTTATCAATGACTTTTCTAGCAAAGCCTTGTCGCTCTAGGTTACTCATAGTATTATCAGGTGGTGGGCATAGTGAGGTTGGGTTCATCCTTACATGCCTCAAAATTTAGAATATGCTTATGGAACGTGGGCCATTTGTTTTTTGTTACTTTTGGTTCCCAGGTGGCTTGGGACCTTAATTCAATTAGCTCTTTGTCAAAGGATTTGTTACTTCTCTTTTGTTTTAGTTGCATAGTTTTGTTAGCACAAGCTGGGCAGGCCCAGTCATCATTCTTATCAACTTCTTCTCTCTGTCTATATGTATAGCAGCTGGTGTTCTCAAGGCAAGCCCAGTGATAAGTTCAATTGAAGAAGTCACAGACATACATATCGTCAAAGGGTGGCTCAGTTCTCCCTGGTTCAAGTTTGTAGTAGACCTCACAGCATGCGCACTCTATGGCAGACCGAGGTATTGGACGGGCATTTTCAGGCGTGAAGCCGCCTTTTCGTGAGCACCCACCTTTCTTAAATTATGGGCGCATAATGGGTGAGGTACTGTTTCTGCTGTAGAGGCATGTCGTCATGCCGGTCCCTTTTCTTGTCTGAGACGGTTCTCCACGAGTCAATGTGTGATGTCATGGTGGTAAATTGTCATGGTGGTAAATTGTCATGGTGCTCAATTGTGTCAATGGCATTATTGGTGTTGTTTCTCTTGCTATCTGCAAAAATTTGTTTCTCTTGTAGTTCCAAACTCTGCGCTCCGGCATGAGGGATTCACAAGATCAATTGAAGGGCACTGAAGGTCCACTTCTATGCGTAGGAGTCTCCTCCTCTTTTGTCTCTGGTTGTTTTGGCCATGGTAGTGTTGACTGGGTGGCATATTGAAGTGGGTTGAAGGCAGAGTAGGCAGGCCGTTCATGCGGTCGGCCGTTGTGGTATTCAGTCTTAATGGAATGCAATCATTTACAAGGCGGATCAGTTTTGGTGGATGGATTATTTGGTGCTTCCATAGCATCTGGTAGGACTTGTTGTGTGTTGGTTCAAGGAAGTGCTTTTCTGTTGCTCTGTGGTTGTGGAAAAAAGTTATGATCTGGAGAAGAGTCAATTGGGCTTGTGTATATTGCAATTAGTTGGGTTGGTGGATAGGGTAAGCGGCGTCCAGTAAGTGAGTGTGTATAATGGGTTGTGGAGGGAGGTTGGGGGCGGGGAATTGCTTGTGTTGGGGGTGCTTGAAAGATGCTTGTTGGTGGGTAAGGTGGGCTTGTGTCGGTGGTGAAGGTAGGATCGGGTGGGCAACTGAGGTGTGTGTCTACAAGTCCGCTGATATGTGCATTGCCAATTTTGCGGTAGGCAGAAAGGGTGTTGGGTTCATTGTTTTTATTTCTGAGAATGTCATGGATCACAGCAACAGTGAGGTTCGCTGTAAGAGGGAGGTTGACTTGAGCTGCTAGTCTATTGAGTGCTGCCTTGCATTTTCCGATGCCTTAGCTGGAGCTGTGCCAAGAAAAATATGAGTTCCACTGCAGTTGGTAAGGTCATTAAGTCCATTTATGCCATGGCTAAAAAGAGGTTTAGTGATGCAGGTGATCAAGGTAGAAAGGGTGTGAGGCGGTGGCTTGCAGAGTGAAAGGGCTTCATCTATGATTTTAATCTCTTCAAGGTACATGCTCTCCCTGAGTTTCATGAGGTGGAGTTTGCTCCAAAGTTTAGGGTGTCCTCTCTTATCTTAGCAGTGGAGCTGGACTTCCAAAGTTTGAACTTGTGTTTGATGACATTACCAATCATGGTGTCCCACATTATTCGATCAGCTTTGGTGCAGGGATTTACGGCAAAGGCATAGGCAAGGCTAGGAACAATGGCTGCGCGTATAGTGGTCAGCATGTGGCGTGGAAAGGCATAGGAGGCCCTCAGGGATTCTAGCTTCTACCTGAGGTTGCATGTCATACGCTGGATGTGGTGTTTGGGATCCATGGTGAGCTTGAACCCCAAGATAAAGTAAGGGGGCATCAGATGGTATGAATTGTGCCTTTTGATTCTGGATATTTGTCTTTCCATTTAGTTGCTCCGTTTAGTTGGAGTGTCTGGTGGAGTGTCACACTATTCCTATCTTTAGAAGGGTGACTATACAGAACACCTGTTACTTTAGTTTTGCTGCCCGAAATAATGAGTGCATGTCCAGTCAGAGTAAAATGTAAGTCTACGGGCTTGCACCTTCAGGTCTTGGATTGTGTTGGTTTCACTAGTAAGGTCTCTACAAATGAGGCACTGCTGATCATATTGGACAGGTGGGTATCCATTGGGCTTTGGTCCTGGATGCAGCTATATTTGTAGCCATGTCCTCCTACATGGAGCCATCGAAGAAGGGGTTCTATACAGAGGAGGAAGAGGAAGGGAGAGAGTGTGGCGCCTTGAATAGTTCTTCTTTCAACGGGTATTGTCTGGGTGTATCCACCAGAGGGCAGCCCAATTTGTGTGGTTGCGTCTTCATAAAGGTTCTTGACTGCATCAATGACATCTGTAGGGAAGCCTATGTCGTATATGATCCAGAGCATCCGGTCGTGGTCTGTGGTATCAAAATCTGACGTGAAATCAACAACAAGTGCATAAATATCTTTCTTGAAGATTTTAGCATCCTCAAGACGCATGATCACATTCTGAAGCTGGTGTATGGTGTCTTTTTGATTGCAAAAGCCAGCCCGTGTAAAGCTAAGTAGGGAGTGCGCTTCTGCAAAATACTGTGTGTTGGTGATCAGTCAGGTCCACAACTTGTAAAGCGCGTTGGCCAGCCTTATGGGTCTGTAGGATGAGATTTCCGTCTCTGCTCCCTTATTCTTGTCTATGAGGACGGTATCACTGATTTTCCAAGAGGTTGGTGTAAGACGGGTGGCCCACATGATGAAAAAGAGTCTGTGAATGGTGTCTTGGAATTCATTTATTGGGTTATTTTTTCTGTCAATGTGCAAGTGAGTATGCAGGGGCAAGGATTACAAGGAATTGCCTTCAGTCAAAAAGTGTGATGTTAGCCTGCTCAAAAACAATTATCAGTACTTGCAGGAAGATCTGGCTCAGCAAAAAAATCCCAGCAAAACAATTCCTGCAGAGAGAGACCATGTGTGGATGGGTGCAGTGAAAAAGGATGTGTTGCTCATCCTGTACATCATGAGCATTACACAAGTCACAAGTAGGGGAGGTATCGTGAGTCCAGGTCACATTTTCAATTTGTAGAGTGTAGGCACAAAGTCTGAAGCGTGCCACGCTGCAAATAACGTCACGAGGAAGGTCAAGGAGCATGAATCTAGGAAGGGTGTATGGCGAATGTGTGACCAGAGCCCTCTTGGTAGAGAGGGCGCACCATTGATGATAAGTGGAGCGTTTGCTGTTGTGCTCTCTTGGATACATATCAGAATAAGGTGTACAATAATCCAAGTGCCTCTCTCTGAGGTCCACAACAAAGCAACCAAGATCAATGGGCTCACACTCCAGCAGCCTTTCTTTGAACAAGTAGGATTGTGTGAGACCATGTGAGACCAAGGGAACTTACCTGATGCGTATCAGGCTTGATTAGCCTAACCTGAGGTTCTAGTTTAGTTTACATTGCTGTACCCACTTAACAAGGGCAGCCAAATCAGCTGAAGCCTAATAGGCCTGTAACCTTAACCAAGTCTAGTTTAGGCGCTCATGTCAGAAGAAGGGTAGCGTCTGCAAGCTTAAGTGTTTGGTGAAAATCAAAACTCAAGGACGAACCCAAGAAAACTAGAAGGGAGTTTCCCAAAAGCCAGGCTCTTTAAGTAGGCAAGCCTACAGGCACGCAAGTTCAGGGCTAAGGATAACACCTCTGATGAGAACACAAAGAGCAAGGCTCGCTTACTATCTACTTCAACCAACCAGCTGCCAGAGCGCTTGCGTGTTTGCGAGCCAGCCCACATATTCGACCTTAGAGCTTGTCTGGTCCTGATGCACCTCCATGGTCCTGTGCCGGGGGCGTCCAGGTCGCCTTCCTCTTTGTTGGTGTCAGTGCTGTCACCTTGCAGCATTGTTGCTCTTGCTGCTTCTGCTCTTGTTTCTACTGCTTCTCTTGTTGCTGTTGCTGCTACTGCTGCTGCTGCAGCTGCCCCTCTAGTTACTGCTGTCTCCCCTGTCGCTGCTGCCCCCCCTGCTGCTGCTGCTGCTGCTGCTGCTGCCCCCCCCCTGCTGCTCCTGCTGCTGGTATCAGGCTTGCAGCCTGGATTCCATGGCGCCAGTGCGAGAGCCTATCTTTGCTAGGCAATAAAAGGAAAGACTGCGCTAAGGGGAAAAACCTTTTGTGTGGCCCAAGATGACTTATCTTGGCTTGAAGCCATAAAAGTCAAAAAGAGAACCAAGAGAAGTAAGGTAGTGTCTGTGGAACAAATGTATTACTAGTACAGTACTAGAAGACTCTTAAATCATAAAGATCTTAGAAGATCACAGACCTTCGTATTGAACAAGTACTCAGATACAGTCCTGGTCATGTTGCAAGTCTATTTGGTGTGCAGCAGTCCCTCAGCGTGACAATCAAAATCGACCACATGCTCTTTCTTAGCACAAATGATGATGTACACATACTGTACTACTAGGTAGCACCTCCAGGACCGCCAGACTGCAGGCTTTCAGTGTAAGCCACCTGTAAACTTCACAGGTGAAGCAACCTAACCTCGTGAAAAGAAAACAGATAAATGACCTCGTGATGAAGGCTGGTTCGACTGTGTTTTGAAAACCATGCCCTGGGCCCAAACCAACTTCCCTGCGGCCACCCTAACAGTGCCAATGCGGCAAACCTGGAAAATACCCTCTAATTGACGGTTAGCCAGCATTGTGCATGTAAGCATCCCAGCCCCCTCCTAACCCAAACTGACTACCTCTGCCCTCTTTTTGGATGATGGATACTTCTGGCGCTTGTATCAGATGTATGCCCTTTTGAAGGGCATAGAGTCTCCTTAATCCATGGCAAACTTTGAAAGCCCCTTTGAAAGGGGCGTCTCCTTAAGTGAAGTCGTCCTCAGACTTAACTTCCTTTCTTCCTTTCACACCTGTATTAGGCTTGTAGAGCAAAGCTGTCGAGCTTAGAACATCATGTCGTCATTATGACAAACCGAGTCAATAGAAAGACAAAAGAAGAAAAGCGAGTCAGCAGCTTCCATGCAACACATGTGGAACTTTCATGCACACATGGTATGCATGCTGTCAATTCAATGGTTTAAGTTGTCTGGTGGGCATAGCCAGTGCTTCACCGAGACCAGCCGCTGCATGCTTGGCAGTGCAGGCATCAATGTGTTTTTGGCCATTTTTTCTTTGTTGTGTGGCAGGCACTTCGGGTGTCACGGAAAGAAAGTTCTGTTTCTGGAGCCCACCATGTATCTTCTACCATACTGACTGTGACCTGCCAAAGTTATCACTGATAGTATTAGCCCAATAACCTGCATGGCGGTCAACCTAGGCTTTGATTTACTACTTGTTCTAAGGAATGCTTACAAAGCTTGCAAAGAGAACTCAGACATCTACTGAAGAACAAAAAAAGCTCTGTGGCCCATGGCATCAAGCAAAATCAATTTCTCTCATTCTAGCACATGCAGATTCAAAAACACAACTGCTCCTCTGGAAGACACTCAAGACACAAGCTAACTGGTCTCAAGTGTCTCAAATAGTGAACACAGTGCAGGAAGCAATAATTGGTCTATCTCTCATATATGCGTGCAAAAACGAATGTCCACACCAAGCAAACACAGAGCCTATTTATACAACCACCATGCGCATTCATGCACGCACCCCACATTCGCACTCACAAGTGCATCCTCTGCTTTTGGCCCACAATCGTGGAAATTTCCCTCCGTGCATTCCTCTGGCTAGCAGCAGCAGCATTAAGACAGGGCATGATAATAAACAGGCAGCGTTGGCAAGTGGCACAAGCAATCAGGCACTCACCGGGGCTTGGCGCATTGCCATGCATCAGTCTGATGATACAATACACTAGGCACTTTTTATACAAGTAAGGGGAAAATTGAGCAGAGGCCAATGCAGGACAGGAGGGACGTGGGAATCTCTTGCTCTCTGGGCGAATATTATAAAACACCTAAGCTTCAGCCGAGGCAAAAGCACTGACTATGTGACTGACTCGCACCACTCCTTCACCAGGGGCTTGTCTGCGAGTTCGCACGTGCACACACGTACCCACACACAGGTGAGGCCCCAGCATGACACACATTCACACTGTGGTGAGGCCCCAGCATGACACACAGCATGACACACACACAGCATGACATTCACACAGGTGAGGCCCCAGCATGACACACATTCACACTGGTGACGCGCTCAGAGCAAATCAGTCTCCATCAA